>PJUL01000552.1_pt1 | contig 25206 bp, 12 predicted proteins | sample 1512221 | NCBI WGS metagenome assembly PJUL01 (sample SAMN08177667, study PRJNA422409) | Feces metagenome, whole genome shotgun sequencing project.
CGACTGGGTCAAGCTCTGGACCGACGGCGCGGGGACCTTCACCATGAGCGACTGCGAAGACCAGGGGATCCTCGACGTGCTCGACGCCCATGCCGACAGCGGCCGCATCGACCGGCGCCGGGTGCTGGTGCTGCGCACGGCCAGCAACTACACCCGCCCGCCCCTGGGCGAGCCGACCTTCCCGCGCGTGCTGCACGATGACGGGGCCAAGGCCGGCTTCGAAGCCGAATTCCTCGTCGGGGGCGTCGTCGCCCGCGACCTCGTCAAGAACTGGGACCGCTACGCGCGGACCCTGCCCACGGCCGGAGGCCGATAAGCCATGCTCGAACGTCTCTTCCACCTGAAGGCGCAGGGCACCAACGTCCGCACCGAGGTGCTGGCGGGCCTGACCACCTTCATGACCATGGCCTATATCGTCGTGGTCAATCCGGCGATCCTGGGCGAGGCCGGCATGCCGGTCGCCGCCGTCGCCGCCGCCACCTGCCTGGCCGCCGGCCTCGGCTCGATCCTGATGGGGCTGATCGCCAACTACCCGCTGGCCCTGGCTCCCGGCATGGGCCTCAACGCCTACTTCACCTACACCGTGGTCAAGGGCATGGGCGTGCCGTGGGAAACCGCGCTCGGCTGCGTGTTCATCTCGGGCGTCGCCTTCCTGATCCTGACCGTGGCCGGCATCCGCCAGATGATCGTGGCCGCCATCCCGCGGCCGCTGTTCTCGGCCGTCGCGGCGGGGGTGGGTCTCTTCATCGCGTTCATCGGCCTGAAGGACGCCGGCGTCATCGTCGCCAACCCGGCCACGGCCGTGGCCCTGGGCGACCTGACCACCCCGACGGCGGCCCTGGCCCTGATCGGCCTCGTCGTCATCGCCGCCTTGCAGGCCTGGCGGGTGAAGGGCGCGATCCTGATCGGCATCCTGCTGGCCGCCATCGCCGGCTGGCTGCTGGGCCTGTCGAAGTTCACCCCCGGCGCCTACAGCCTGACCGATCTCTCGGCCACCTTCCTGAAAATGGACGTGGGCGCCGCCCTGCACCTGCGCGGCGGCATGGGCGTGGCCTTGCTCGAGATCATCTTCGTCTTCCTGTTCGTCGACCTCTTCGACAATGTCGGCACCCTGGTCGCCGTCACCAAGAAGGCCGGCCTCGTGCAGGAGGACGGCACGATCCCGCGCCTCAACCGCATCCTCACCGCCGACTCGGCCGCCACCATGATCGGCGCCGCGGCCGGCACCAGCACGGTGTGCAGCTATATCGAGAGCGCCTCGGGCGTCACCGCTGGCGGCCGCACCGGCCTTACGGCCGTGGTGGTCGGGATCCTGTTCCTGATCACCCTGTTCTTCGCCCCGCTCGTGCAGGCCATCCCCGCCGCCGCCACGGCACCGGCCCTGATCCTGGTCGGCGCCCTGATGATCGGCTCGCTGGCCGAGGTCGACTGGAACGACCCCACCGTGGCCATCCCCGCCTTCCTGACGGTGATCACCATCCCGCTGACCTTCTCGATCGCCAACGGCCTGGCGTTCGGCATCACCAGCTACGCGATCCTCAAGGCCGTGACCGGCAAACTCACCCGCCGCGACTGGCTGCTGGTGGTCCTCGCCGCGCTCTTCGTGCTGCGCTTCGTCTATCTGGCGAAAGGCTGACCAAAACCCTTTGCGCAGGCGCGGCTTTCGGCTAAGACCGCGCTTCCGCAAGGCGGATGCACCCGTAGCTCAGCTGGATAGAGCGTTGCCCTCCGAAGGCAAAGGTCACACGTTCGAATCGTGTCGGGTGCGCCAGTCTCTCTTGCCGAAAAATGCGCGCCCGTAGCTCAGCTGGATAGAGCATCAGACTACGAATCTGAGGGTCGGACGTTCGAATCGTTCCGGGCGCGCCATTTTCTGTTGGACGACAGAGTTAAGTGGTCCCCTTCCGTCGGCGGTGGTTGCGGGTTGTGCGTTCAGGCAACCTTTATCTCATGGCCGTCTCGGCGGTTCGGCATAAATCTGCCTCTTAGGCGCCCCAGAGAAGGTCCCGGTGGATAACGACCCCGGCACCCACTAAACCTGACTCTTGGGAGCCCCTAAGAACGTCTCCTGCCGGGCTGCGATGCGCCCTGAGTGTCGCGACGCCCCGCAAACTGCAGACAAAGTTGTAGCGCTACGGGCGCTACCTCTAGTGTCCAAACATTAACAGCGAAAGAGATTCGGTTGTTTGGTGGAGACCATGCGGCATCGCCGGCCGAGGGAGAGTTCGTCAACGTCCGTGGACGTCCCTGGCTGGTCGATGGTGTGAGCGAGGCTGGGGCGGGCCTAGAGACCCTTTCACTTTCCTGCATTGCCGACGACGCTAACGGCGAGGAGCTGGAGGTGATTTGGGACGCTGAGATCGGCGCGTCCATCATCGACGATGCCAGTTGGGAGTCAGTCGGCCTAGGCGGGCCAGACAGTCCAGAGGTCCTGGCCGCGCATGTTCGGGCTTTGCGGTGGAAGTCTGCCACGGCGGCGGACCGCGAACTGCTGCAAGCGCCGTTTCGGGCCGGCATCCGGCTCGACGCGTACCAGCTGCTGCCTCTTCGCAAAGCGCTGCGCCTTCCACGGGTGAACCTGCTCATCGCCGATGACGTCGGTCTGGGCAAGACCATTGAGGCCGGCCTCGTCACGCGGGAACTGTTGCTGCGCAAACGGGTCGATTTCATCGTCATCGCGGCGCCGCCGTCGATGACGATCCAGTGGAAGGACGAGCTCGAAGCCAAATTCGGCCTGTCGTTTGACATCATCGACCGGGAGCGGGTTTCCGACCTTCGGCGCCAGCGCGGCTTCGCCGTGAACCCCTGGAACACTGGTTCACGCTTCATAATTTCCCACCGGCTGCTTACGGATGAGACCTACGCTGGCGGGCTGCGGGATGTGCTCGGCGAGTTCCGCGCCCGCGCCCTGTTCATCCTCGACGAGGCACACCACGCCGCCCCTTCGGCGGGAGTGCGCTACGCTGTGTCTAGCCAACTCACGCGAGCCGTACGGGAACTCGCGGATCGATTCGAGCACCGCCTGTTCCTGTCGGCCACCCCCCACAACGGACATTCCAATAGCTTCTCGGCGTTGCTGGAGATGCTGGACCCGCAGCGGTTCACCCGCGGCGTCGTCGTGCGGCCGAAAGACCTTGAGCCGGTCATGGTGCGGCGGCTGAAGTCCGACCTGCGCCGTTTGGGCGAGGATTTCCCTGAGCGGGTCATCGAGCCGATAGTCATCGACGGGCTTCCCGACAATGCCCCGGAGCTGGACCTCGCACGCCGGCTCGCGGCCTATTGCGACCTGCGCATGCTGCGCATCGCGGGGTTGCCGCCCCAGAAGGCCGCCCTCGCCAAGCTGGTGTTCGTCGGCCTTCAGCAGAGGCTGCTCTCCTCGATCGCCGCCTTCGCCCGGACCCTGAAGGTGCATCGCAAAGGGCTGCAACGGATCATCGACGGTGAGACCCCGCTGCAATCGGTGGGAGCCGCACAAGGGTTCATCGCGGCGCGCGCGGGAAACGACATCGCCGAACTCGATCTGGAAGACGCCGAAGCCGAGGCCACGGCCGACGCTGAAGAAGACAGCCTCGCCGATGCGGCGACGGTCATCGGCTCGGTGGGCGCCGAAAGGGGTGACCTCCTAGCCGAGCTCGCTGCGGTCGACGAAATGCTGGTCATCGCCGAAAAGGCTGCCACGCGCCCCGACGCCCGCGTTCGTCACCTAATCGATTGGATTAGGGCCAACCTCTTCACCGATGACGTCTGGAACGAGCGCCGCCTAATACTCTTCACCGAGTACGAGGACACGCGCCGGTGGCTGGAGCGCCGGTTGCGCGAAACGTTTTCGGATACTGATCGCGATGACGAGCGGATCGGCGTCTTCTCCGGCGCGACCAACTCGGATCGCCGCGAAACGGTGAAGCGGGCCTTCAACGCCGACCCAGCCGTGGAGCCGTTGCGGATCCTGATCTGCACCGACGCGGCGCGCGAAGGGATCAATCTGCAGACCCGCTGCGCCGACCTCATTCATTTCGACCTGCCCTGGAACCCGGCGCGGCTCGAACAGCGCAATGGCCGCATCGATCGCAAGCTGCAACCGGCCAAGCGCATCCATTGTCGCTATTTCCGCTACGACCAGCGGGAGGCGGACATTGTGCTCGAAGCCCTTGTTCGCAAAACCGAAACCATCCGCGAGGAGCTCGGCTCCGCCGGCCGCGTTATCGAGGATCGCGTCACCGCCAAGCTGGCCGAAGCCGGGATCGCCAAGGGGCAGGCCTCCGCGATCGCCCGCCAGGTCGCCGAAGAAGACGACAAGGAGGCCCGCGCTCGCGCCCAGGCCGAAATGGACGGCGAGGAAGCCGCCCGGCACGAGCTTCTGCTGAAGGAACAGGACGACCTTCGCCGGGCGCTGGAGCGCTCCCGCGAACGGGTCGGCGTCGATGCCGACGACCTTCAGCGCGTCGCGGCGACGGCCATGGCCCGAGCAGGCGTCTCGCTGGACGAGGCCGAAGCCGAGAACGTTGGCAAGGTGGCGACGTTCCAACTCGACCCGGCCAGTCCTGGGTTCGCAAAGGACGCGGGCTGGGACGACGCGTTTGACGACCTGCGCACCCGTCCGCGAAAGCGCGGTGAACGGGCCGGTGACTGGCGGCGTGATGCGCCGGTCCGCAAGATATCGTTCGAGCCGCCCGTCCTGGCCGATGGCCGCAACGCCGACGATGTCGTGCAGGTCCATCTCGAGCACCGGTTGGTCCGCCGCCTCTTGTCGCGGTTCCTCAGCCAGGGGTTCCAGTCCCGCCTCTCGCGACTGTCCGTGATCCTGGGTCCGGGCGCGCAGCCGCGCATCGTGATGATGGGGCGCCTGGCGGTCTATGGGCCGAACGCGGCCAGGCTGCATGAGGAGATTATCCCGATCACTGCAATCTGGACGCAATCGGAACGAGCGACAAAATCACTCCGGCCGCTCGGCGAAAGCGGTGAAGAGAAGACCCTGAACCAGCTCGAGGAAGCCCTGCGCGACGGCCGCCAGGCCCCCGCCTCGGTGACCGCGCGAATACAGCCGCTGCTGACCAAGGACATCGCCGATCTGACACCCAGCCTGGCGTCCATCGCCGAGGAACGGTTGGCGGCCGTCAAGGTCCAGTTGGCGAAGCGGGGTGAGGAAGAAGCGCGGTCGCTGACCACCCTATTGGAGCAACAGCGCAATCGCATTCTGGCCGCGTCAAAAGAGTTCAACCCGAACCAGCTGACCCTCGACCTAGTGCCCGAGGAGCGTCGCGAGCGTGAGGCGGACAAGCGCCATTGGCAGACGCGGCTCGACCGCTTGGAAAGCGAGTTGCAAACCGAGCCTCTGCGGCTGAGGGACGCCTACGAGGTTCGAGCCCACCGTCTGGAGCCGGTCGGAATCGTCTATCTCTGGCCAACATCGGGGTAAGGTCATGAGCGAAGACATCAATCGCGATCCCGACATCGAGTGGCTCGACCATGTACGGCCGCTCGGCCTCGTCATCGCCGCCAGCCTGATCAAGGAACTCGGCCTCGCGCCGACCCGCCAGACGGCTGTGGACACCGCGGAGGCCGCGGAACAGATCGATGTGGAGGGCCCAGGCCCTGCGCTGCGCGATCCGTGGTCTTTCGCGCAGGCGATCCTGGGTTGGAAAGTGCACCACGTCGCCGGGGTGCCTGGGGGATCCGAAATTCCCGTGTCCCTCGTTGTGCCGCTTCCCGAGCACAACACCTCGCTGCAGCCGACCTGGGCGGTGCGTGAGCTGGGCGACGACGCCGAATGGCAACTGCTCGTTCGCGTCGAGGACGCTGGCGTCGATCCCGATCAGCGCGCGAGCCTGGACGGGTGGGAGGCGACGCCGCAGCAACGGTTCGAGCGCCTCCTTCGCGAAACCGGCATCTTCGCCGGCTTGATGATCACCGACGATACCTTGCGGCTGACCTACGCACCGCGCGGCGAGACGTCAGGTCATCTAACCTTCCCGATCAGGCCGCTGGCGACCGTCGCCGGCCGGCCGATGCTGGGCGGCCTGAAACTGCTGCTGGGCGCCGTCCGCCTCTTCATCGAAGGCGAGGACCGCCGGCTACCGGCTCTGCTCTCCAAGAGCCGCGACGCCCAGGCCGCGGTCTCCACGGCCCTTGCCGGGCAGGTGCTCGGCGCCCTGCATGAGCTCCTGCGCGGCTTCGATGCCGCCGAGCCCGACCTCATCCGCCACCTGGCAACCACTCAGACCGACCATCTCTATGAGGGCCTTCTGACGGTGCTGATGCGGCTGGTCTTCGTGCTCTACGCCGAGGACCGCGACCTGCTGCCGTCGCGGACCGACGCCGACGCCCGGCGGGTCTATGAAACCAGCTACGCGGTGCGCGGCCTCTATGCGCGCCTTAGCGAGGACGCGGCCCTCCACCCGGACACGATGGACGAGCGCCAAGGCGGGTGGGGCCAGCTTCTGGCGCTGTTCCGGCTGATCTACGGCGGGCATCGCACCGGCTTTGTGCAGGAGCGCGGCGGCAAGCTGTTCGACCCCGCCGCCTTCCCGTTTTTGGAGGGTCGGACGCTTCCGACGGACGCGCCGCGCGTGCCGGGCGTCTCCGATGGCTGCCTCCTTCGCATCCTCGAAGGCCTGATGACGCTGAAGCTGCGGGGCGGGACGCGCGAGCGGCTGTCCTATCGCGCGCTGGACGTCGAGCAGATCGGGTCGGTCTACGAGACGGTGATGGGTTTCGAGGCCGGCCTCACATCGGGCCGCTCGCTGGCGATCAAGGCCGGCAAGAACAACAAGACGCCGGTCTTCGTGGACCTCGACGCACTGGCTGCGCTCAAGGGCAAGGCGCGGATCAAGTCGCTGAAGGAAGATGCCGGGCGGGCGCTTACGGCAGGACAAGCCAAGCCGATCGAGGACGCCGGCAGTCTTGAGGACCTCGTCGCAGCGCTGGATGGCCTGGTCGATGAGCGGGCCTCGCCCAAGAAGACCCTCGCCGCGCCGGGCACGCCGATCCTGCAGCCGACAGACGAGCGCCGCAGGACGGGCAGCCACTACACGCCCCGGTCACTCACCGCGCCTATCGTTAAGCACGCGCTAGAGCCGGCGTTCGCCCGTCTGGGGTCAGACGCTACGGCGGACCAGGTGCTGGACCTAAAGGTCTGCGACCCCGCCATGGGGTCGGGCGCTTTCCTGGTGGAAGCCTGCCGTGCGCTGGGCGAACGCCTGATCCAGGCCTGGGCGCGCTGGCCAGAGAGTCGGCCGACAATCCCCGCCGATGAGGACGAGGAGCTGCATGCTCGGCGGCTTGTCGCCCAACGCTGCCTCTATGGCGTCGACAAGAACGCGCGTGCGGTCGACCTGGCGCGGTTGTCGCTCTGGCTCGCGACCTTGGCGCGGGACCACGAGTTCACGTTCCTCGATCACGCGTTGAAAAGCGGTGATAGTCTAGTCGGGCTTACTCCGGGGGAGATCGCCGCAGCCAATTGGGACGAATCTAAACCGGGCCTGCCATTGTTCCGGCAGCTGGTCCGAGAAAGGGTGGCGGAGGCGCAAACGGCTCGGGCGGAAATCCAGGCTGCGCCCGACGATACTGCCCGCGTGATTCAGGAGCAGCGGCATCGTCACGTGGAAACCCGACTCGCGCCGGTTCGGATCATAGGCGACGCGGTGCTTTCAGCCTTTTTCACCGCCGAAAAGGCCAAGGCGCGGGAAAAGGCGCGAGCGGACGTCGAGAGCCAGATCTCCGGCATGCCGCCGCGATGGGATCAACTGGAGGCGGCAGCGAACCGGCTTCGGTCTGGGATGCACGGGATTCCGCCGTTCCACTGGCAGCTTGAGTTCCCGGAGGTGTTCGCGCGAGAAAACGGAGGGTTCGACGCGATCGTCGGCAACCCGCCTTTCTTGGGTGGCAGGAAGGTATCGAGTGAGTTCGGGGGCTCTTACCGTGACTGGCTCCAGGTGCTTCACGCAGACGCGCACGGCAATGCAGATCTCGTCGCGCACTTCTTTAGGCGCTCGTTTAACATCTTGAGGACCGGCGGCCGCCTTGGCCTGATCGCCACGAACACAATTCGACAGGGGGATACTAGAACGTCCGGGCTCGGACCGATCCTTGCGTCAGGAGGCTCGATCGCTAGAGCTATGCGGCGCTTGAAGTGGCCAGGCGAGGCAGCTGTGGTGGTTTCGGTTGTCCACCTCTCAAAGGACGCCGTCACCAGCCCCCTCTTGGATGACAAGCCGGTGAAGCGGATCTCCGCCTATCTTGTGGAAGGTGACCTAGATATATCGCCATCATTACTCGCTGCTTCTGCGGGGAGGGCGTTCCAAGGATCAATTCCACTAGGCAAGGGTTTCATCTTCGACGATGTGGCTGCCCGCAAAGGTGAAGCGTCATATCTGGATGAAATGAAGCGACTCATCGCGAAAAACCCAGAGAACGGTAAAAGGATATTTCCGTATCTAGGTGGAGACGAGGTCAATAATGATCCCGCTCACCAACACTTCCGGTATATCATTGATTTCGAGAGCATGTCGGAAAGCGCCGCCCGCTCCGGATGGCCGGATCTGATTGATATTCTAGAACAAAGAGTTCGCGGAGAAAGAGCAAAGCAGAAGCGCGAAGACTTACAAAACCGATGGTGGCAATTCGCCTACAGAAAGAGCGCCCTATACAATTCCATAATGGGGATGGAGAGAGCGATCGCTATCAATTGCGGCGCCTGTCCGCATATGGCTTTTGCATTCGTGTCAACGCAGTCTGTATTCGCGAATACTCTTGACATATTTACTTTTTCCACATTTGCGCCGTTTTCGGTCTTGCAATCGAGGATTCATGAGATTTGGGCGAGATTTTTTTCATCTTCCATGAAAGATGATCTGCGCTATTCACCATCAGATTGCTTTCGCACTTTCCCATTTCCCCCAGGGTTCGAGGGTCTCGAGGCTCTGCAAGCTGCAGGCGAGACCTACGACACCTTCAGGGCTCAGCTGCTTATTGACCGCAATGAAGGGCTGACGAAGACCTACAATCGCTTCCACACGCGCGGCGAAAACGGCGCCGACATCGGTCGCCTGCGGACGCTTCACCATGCGATGGACGTTGCCGTCTTCCGAGCATACGGCTGGGATGACTTGGCGGATCGTGCGGCGCCCGAGTACATCGACCAGGACGCCGACGAAGGCAAGGCGCCGAAAACCCGGCTCGACTGGCCTGCGGAGTTCAAAGACGAGGTCCTCGCCCGCCTCCTTGCCCTCAACGCCACGCGCGCCGCCGAGGAGCGCGCTGCCGGGCTGACAGCCGTAGATGAGGAAGACGACTACACCGACGACGATGACGATGCCGAATGAAGGGGGCGGGGGCATTTCTGACGAACATGTCGAATGGGCCGTTGTCGGCCGCTTGAAGGCGATGCTCGATGCCCCCCCCCTAGACTAGGTTCAACGTCACTGAGTCGTTCGCGCTCTTCAGCACAGCCCCTATGGACCAAGAACCGCACCTGTTTTTTTTTGGGGGGGTAACAGGGCGGAACGACCGCAGTGGTTTGACGCCGCGGACCATGCTGCGCGGGATGCATTAGAAGCGCTCAGGCAATCGCTTATCTACGACGCGCCTTGTCTCCTATCCCGCAACGACGCCGCGCATCGTTGCGGTTGATCGTGCAAATGCACCCCACACTGAGCCCGGCGACATCAGCGCGGACTTCGCCGGTATGAGCCCCGAAGACTTCTTCAAATGGCTCCGCGACGCGCTGGCACACGGCGATGCGCCACACCATTCGGCCCCTTTCACAAAAGGTCCGCGCGAGGAAACGGAACCTTACTCGCCGGCTTTGAAGTTACCTTCGCAGAGCACCAGGGCTCAGAGCGGCAACTTAGGCTCGCGCTATATCACGCCGATATGAAGCGACTGGGGGCCATTCTCGCGGACCAATTCTGCCAGTCGCTGAGCGGCGGAGACCGGTATTTCGAGCAGGAGCCGGGGGACCGCAGCCATCAAGGAAGTCGCGTAACGCGCAAGAAAATCTTGCAACTTGAACTTTGCAAGATTACATGACGTCGGGAGGCGGTCATGACGAACTTCATCGGCGCGAGGATCAAGGCGTTGCGCGAGGAGCGGAAGCTCTCCCAGGACGACTTGGCGCGCGTGTTCGGTTTCAAGGACCGTCAGACGGTTTCGGCGATCGAGACCGGCGAGCGGCGGGTAACCGCCGAAGAGTTGGTCATCGCCGTCGAGAAGCTCGGCGCGTCCCTCGACTATTTCACCAACCCCTTCCTCCTGGTGGGCGAGGGGCGGTTCTCCTGGCGGCAAACCAATGTCGGCCCACAGGCTCTCAGTGGCTACGAACGCAGCGCGGGTCGATGGATCGCCGCCTATCGCGCCCTGTCACCACAGGTCGAGCGAGCTGCACCTCTGCTGCGCCGATCGCTAGGCCTCACGGCTCGTCACAGTTTCGAAGACGCCATGGAGGCCGGTGAGCGCTTTGTGGCGGAGTTCGAGCTTGGCGATGTCCCAGCCGACCGGCTTGCCGAGGTCATGGAGCGGGCCCTCGGGATGCTTGTGCTCAAGGTGGACGCCTTCGAGGGGATATCCGGGGCCGCCTGCCGGTTGCCCGAGCTCGACGTGGTTCTCATCAACCGCAATGAGGTGGTGGGCCGCCGCAACTTCGACCTTGCGCACGAGCTGTTCCACATCCTCACCTGGGACACCATGCCGCCGGAACACTCCGAGGCGGCGGTGGAGACCGGCGGCAATCGAGTCGAGCAGCTCGCCAACAACTTCGCCTCCGCGATCCTGATGCCGGTGAAGGTTCTCGATGGGATAGTCGACTGGTCAGGGTTGGCCGACGGAGCCCTGGTGGAGCGGTTGAATGGCGCCGCCGATCAGTTGAAGGTGACGGCATCCGCCTTGAAGTGGCGGCTTGTCGCCCTGAACAGGCTAAAACCGGCCAGGGCGCGGGCGATCCCCGAAGCGGCCTTGCGCAACAATGGGCGAGCCGAAGCGGCGGTCGATGCGCCGCCGCCGTTCTCCAAGCCGTTCGTCGAAGTGATCGGCCTGGCCATTGAGGGTGGCCATGTGTCGGCCCGGCGGGCCAGCGGGCTGCTCGACCTGACGGTCGATGAACTGGGCGACCTCTTCGAGGTCTACGGGGTTCCGTCCCCGATCGAGCTTTGACCACCGATGCCCCGTCACAAAGGTCCCGTCCTGGTCGATACCAACGTCATCCTGGAATCCTTCCGGGTAGGATCCTGGCGCGCGCTGACGGGTGGCTATCAAGTCGAGACCGTCGAGGACTGCGTGACCGAGACCCAAACCGGCTTTCAGCGCCGCCGGCCTGAAGAGCTGATCGACCCGGCCGAACTTGCGGGTGGTCTTAACGCCGTGCACCCGGTGACCGACGCGCAGCGCGCGGTCGTGGCGATCCGCGCGTCCGACATCGCGCTGGACGTGGGCGAACGGTCGCTGTGGGCTCACGCCCTGACACGAGACGACGCCTGGGTCCTCTGCGGGCCAGACAAGGCCAGCATGCGCTTCGGCGTTCGGCTGGGCCTTCGTGACCGCCTCATTGCCCTGGAGTCGCTGTTCGCGGATGCCGGCCACCGGCCCAGGGAAGCATTGAAGCAGGCCTACACCGCCAAGTGGCTTGAGAACGCCTTGGGACAACTCCTTTTTTCAGAAGGCCTCGGACGCTCATGACCAGTTCGCTTGACGTCCGCACGCGCATCGTGAGCGCCTTCCGCCGAGACTTGGTCGGCCCCGGTCCAGAGGTCGAGGATCTCGACCTCGCGAGTGAGCGGCTGAACGAGAACCCGTCGCGCTGGTACCTCACCGGCTTTCTTGCGCCGGCCGATGACGAACTGGCGCTCGACGGCGCCGAAGATGGCGATGCCTCCACCGAGGCCGAAGAATTGGAGATCGAAAGCGGCGAGGCCGATGCTGACGGCGCCGGCGGCGCGGCCGGCGACAACGAGGAACCGGAAGCGCCCAATGCCAGGCGGCGATTCTTACCGTCTTCCGTCGGTCTGACGGTCCTGCTTGATCCCGACATTCGGGAGATCGAAGCCGTTGTTTCTTGGGGAGACTATCGGACCGAGCCGCCGATGGACGAGGCGCTGCTGCTACCCGATCCCGAAGGCGAGCAGGACCCCGAGAAAAAGCCCCGCCGCCCCCAGGTCGAGTGGGTTCGCGCACCCAAGGAACGCAGGTTCACGCTGGCGGTACAGGACGGGCGCGCCGGACCTTTCGTCGTGCCGGAGAGCGCTGCGGAACAGTTGCCCGGCGGCGGCCTGTGCCTGGAGACCCACTCGCGGATCTTCACCTTCCCGACGCCCGATGGGCGGGTGGAGCGGGTGCGGGCGCTGACAGTATTCCTGGTCAACCGCCGTTCGTGCGCTCACCGCTTCTACGCGGACGTCGGTTACGCTTTCCAGGCGCGTCTGGAGCTGAAGAGTGGGGCGGGTTTCCGCCCGCGCCGTGACCTCTCGGGCATGACGTCGAACGATGCGGACCTGCAAATCGCCGATCTCCACTATCGCGACGTCTGCGAATGGGCCGTCGGGCGCAACGCCGCTGCGGCCTGGCCCCATGAGGAGGAAGCGGCGGGCGACGTGAGACGGGTCTGGACTGACCCGTTGCCCCTGGCCGAAGTGGAGCGCGTGGCGCCCAACGAAGGCGAGCCGCTGAAGTCTGCCGTGACCTTCGGCATGGAGGCGCTGGCTGACCTGGCCAGCGGCGACGGGTCGGCGCTGCGATCAGCGCTCGAAAGTTTGCCCGGGCTCTATGGCGATTGGATCGATGCCCAGCGAGGAATTTCGCTGACATCACCCCGGCGCAGGCAGACCGCAGACAATCTTATCCGGGACATGGAGACAGCTAAGGCGAGGATCGCCGCCGGCCTGGAGGTCCTCGCAACCGAACCGCTCGTGCGCCAGGCCTTCGGCTTCATGAACCTCGCTGTGGCGCGCGCCGCGCGCCGCAGGAACGCCGGGCCGCAGGGCGATCCGGCGGCGCAACGCGCGCCCGCCTGGCGGCCATTCCAGCTCGCCTTCATCCTGCTCAATCTCTCGGGTCTGGCGGACAATCGTCACACTGACCGGGAGACGGCGGACTTGCTGTTCTTCCCGACCGGGGGCGGTAAGACCGAAGCCTATCTGGGGCTCGCGGCCTTCACGATCGCCATGCGGCGGCTCAAGGCGCCCGGCGTCCTGGGCGCGGGTGTCGCGGTGATCATGCGCTACACCCTGCGCCTCCTGACCCTCGACCAGCTGGCGCGCGCCGCCGGTGTGGTCTGCGCGCTGGAACTGATGCGCACGGACCCGGCGAACGTGAATGAGCGCGGCCAGAAGCTCCTCGGGGACTGGCCGATCGAGATTGGCCTTTGGGTCGGGTCGGACGCTTCTCCCAACAAGCTTGGACGCACCGGCGAGGCTGACCAGACCACGGCCGTGGGCCGCGTGCGGCGCTATCGCCTCGGTCAGGACAAGCGAGCGCCAGCGCCAATCAAAGCATGTCCCTGGTGTGGTACGGCGTTTACGCCGGAGTCGTTCACCTGCACGCCAAGTAACGCCGCCCCCACCAACTTGGAAATCCGCTGCGTCAACGACCGTTGCGACTTCACCCGTAACCGTCCTCTGCCAATCCTGACGGTCGATGAGCCGATTTATCGGCGCCTGCCGGCCTTCCTGATCGCCACCATCGACAAGTTCGCCGCCCTACCCTGGGTCGGCGAGACCGGCGCCTTCTTTGGCCACGTCGATCGGTTCGATCCAAATGTGGGCTTCTACGGCGCGGCCGAACCCAGCCATGGACGGCCGCTCGACAACGACTGGAAGCTCGATCCGCCGGATCTGATCATTCAGGACGAACTGCACCTTATCGCAGGACCGCTGGGAACGGTGGCCGGCCTGTACGAATGCGCCATCGATCAACTCGCCGAGCGGACCCGTGACGGCAAGCGTATCCGCATGAAGATCGTGGCCTCCACCGCAACGGTGCGGCGCGCGTCCGACCAGATCGCCGCCCTCTTCGATCGGCAGACCACCAGCATTTTTCCGCCGCCCGGACCCGACCGGTCGGACAGCTTCTTCGCCGTCACCGTGCCATCCGCGAAAGACCCAGCGCGTCTCTATATGGGGATCGCCGCGCAGGGCCGAGGGCCGAAGCTCGTCTTCTTGCGGGCGCTGACGACCTTGCTCGCCGCCGCTCAGGCGGCCTATGAGACGAATCCTCCGAAGGATGGCAAGGCCAGCCCTGTCGACCCGTACATGACGGCGCTCTGCTACTTCAACGCCCTGCGGGAGCTGGGCGGTGCCCGCCGGATTGTCGAGGACGAGGTCCGCGACCGAGCGCGCCGTTATGGCGACGAACGCCGCCGGGTCGTGCCGCATGACCAGCCGTTTGGCGACCGGCCGGTCCGCGAGCCCATGGAGCTGACCTCGCGGGTCTCGACGGATCAGGTCGCCCTCGCCAAGCAGCGCCTTGAGGCAGAGTTCCTGGGCCAGACCGAGACAGTCGATGTGGCGCTCGCCACCAACATGATCTCGGTCGGCCTCGACATCACGCGCCTCGGCCTGATGGTGGTGCAAGGCCAGCCGAAGACAGCAGCTGAATACATCCAGGCGACCAGCCGAGTCGGCCGCGATCATAGCCGGCCGGGACTGGTGGTCGCGGTGCTCAATCTCCACAAGCCGCGCGACCGAATGCATTTCGAGCATTTCGGTCAATATCACCGCACCTTCTACCGGGCGGTCGAGGCGACCAGCGTCACGCCCTGGGCCGCCAGAGCGCTGGATCGGGCGCTCGCGGCTGTGGTCGTCTCAGCGGCCAGGCACCTCGACGCTGGCCTCACCTATGAGACCTCTGTCGCCGACTTGGCGGCCAACCCCGATGTTATGGCCGCTGTTCGCAACTTCATTGTAAGCCGCGCGCCGCCATCGGCGGTGGCAGGCGGCAGCGCCGCTCTGGGCGCGATGATCGACCAGGTCTTCGCCGACTGGGTATCAACGGCGCACGATCAGGCGGCGGGCGGCAACACCTTCGCCTATGCGCGGAAGAAGAGCCCTCATCGGCTGCTGCACCAGCCCCTGGAGCCCGAGATCGACAACCTGACGCCCGCACACGCGCGGTTTGTCGCTGGGCGATCCATGCGCGATGTCGAGCCTGCGGTTCGCATGAAAGTCAAAGACCCCTACGGTACGCCCATTGCCAATGCGGATGACGTCTGATGGCCAAGAACGCTCAACGTCTCAGCCAGCTGGTCTCCACCTTCGGCCCCGGAGCCATGATCGACCTTCCCACGCGTTCCGTTGTGGTCGGCGGCCTTGAGCGATGGGACATGAGCGGGGGCAGCTTCTCAGTGATCTCCGAGCCTCGGCTTTCGAGCCGCCTCGAGAAACTGCTGCTGGATCAAGGGCGGTTGGGGGCAGGTGTCAGCCTCACCCTGCGCACGCCGCCAAAGGAACTCGATGCCCAACGGGGCGGGTCTGCTGGCGTCGATGCGCCAGTGTTCCCCAAGTGGTTCATCTGCGAAACGGTGGAGGACGTGGGAAGCGGAGAGGGCGCCAAGGCGTCACGCCGGCGTCGCCTCGTCCGCTGGAACGACCTCGACAGCAAGGGGCGGCGTAGGTTCGAGTTCGACGACGGGCGCAAGAGTGATGTAACGCCCATTCGCTTCGTCTGCGCCTGTGACAACGGCCATCTAGACGACATCAACTGGCGCTACGCGGTACACGGTCCCGACGCCTGCGCCGAGGCGATGTATATCGAGGAAAAGGGTACGAGCGCCGACCCTGCGGACACCAGCGTCGTGTGCGGCTGCACCCGACGGCTATCGCTGCAGGATCTCTTCCAGCCCGGCCGCCTGGGGAAATGCCAAGGCCAGCGCCCCTGGCTAGTGGACCGGGATCCGGATGGCTGCGACCAGAACCTGAAATTGCTCACCCGCACCGCGACCAACACCTACTTCCCACAGGTCTACACCGTCATCTCGTTGCCGACCGAGGAGGACGAACTGTCGCGTCTCGTTGAGAACCTCGCCGGCGAGCTCGCCAAGGCCACGACCGTTGAGCACATCGCCGCGGCGAAGATGTTCAATTCAAAGGTCGAGGCGACTCTCGGCCCCTTTTCCAACAGCGACATCCTGGAGCGCCTGCTGCGCTTGCGGGAGAATGCGCAGTCGGATCTCGGACGTCCCCCACAGGTCGCCGAGTTTGATGTCTTCGCCAGTGGCAGGGATGAGATAGGCCACAACGCGCCCGACGCGAAGCTCTATGCCCAGACAGTGCCGCCAGAGCAGTGGCGAGACGAGGGTGTTGGCGTCGATCTGTCCCCGATCACAAACCTCGTTGCGGTGCACCGGCTACGAGAAGTCTCGTGCCTATACGGTTTCACCCGGTTCGAGGCCGCGCCTGCGAGCGTGGACGGCGATTTCGAGGACATTCAGCTCGCGGTGCGTGGCGCTCCCATCAGTCAGGGCGCCGACTGGTTGCCGGCGATCGAGCAGTTCGGGGAGGGGCTCTTCGTCCATTTCGACGAGACCAAGATCGCCGAATGGCTTGGGCGCGCGAAGGTTCAGGCGCGGCAGGACAAGCTCCTGGCCGGTTACAGTCATTGGCGGAAACGCTTCACCAGCACGCCACCGTCCTACCCGGGAACGCCGTATGTTTTGCTGCATAGCCTGTCCCACGCCTTGATGAGCGAGATCGCGCTCGATTGCGGCTACCCCGCCAGCTCCCTGAAGGAACGCATCTACGCCCTGCCGAGTCGCCAGAACGCCGGCGCGTATGATCGGTGCGGCATCCTGATCTACACCGCGACACCGGGCGCGCAGGGAACTTTAGGTGGCCTCGTCGCCACGGCTCCGCGATTTGCGGCGCTCCTGAAGAGCGCGCTAGCGAGGTTGACGATCTGCTCGAGCGATCCGGTTTGCGCCGACCACGAGCCGGACGATCGCAGTGGTGATCGAGCGACGCATGGGGCTGCATGCCATAGTTGCCTTTTAATCTCTGAAACGAGTTGCGAGCGACGAAACCTATTCTTGGACCGAAATCTCCTCGTTCGCACGATGGCAGACGATGGAGCGGAGTTGTTTTCAGACCTCTGAGTCATCCTGAGGGTTTCAGGCGCAGTATCTCGTCAAACGGGGCTTGGAGACGGTCAGCTGTCTTCGGGTCGCGATGCAGCACAGTACCGATCTTGATTTAGTCGCGGCGCGTTCGGGCGGATCGGCGGGCGACGACGATCTTGAAAGTCCGGTCCGGGAGGAAGTCAATGTCTGTTAATGGCGCCAGCTGCCCTGAGTCTATCCGTTGGCGATCTCGCCCTTCGTTTAGATATGCCACCAAGTCGTCAAGTGCCCGACACGACGACGGTGCGGCTTCGGGAGAAATCGCTGCGCCGCCAAACCCGCCCATCACAAACTGCGGCTCGAAGGACAATTTGCGTTTCCAGCTCTACCGCACAATGCAGCTTAGCCGCTAGAACATGGGAAATAGATCGCTTGAACAGGGCGCGAGCGAGGGGGTGGAATTTTGGAACCATCGTTCGGCTGGGTTAGCCTAGCCCCCAAAGCCCTGGCTCGCGCCCGCGCTCAGCTCAACGACGCTGGCCAAGGCGTTCGCGACGAAGTCGGCTTCCTTCTCCTTCACCAGCGCTACGCTGACCGCTTCTTTCCCGGCACATCGGTCCTTCACACCCGACTGCGTTACGTGCTTTTCGTTCCCTGGCAGTTTGAGGCTCAAAGCGGAAAATCCACCGCTGCGGCTGAGGATGCGCTTGAGGCCGCGGAGATCGCGCTCGCCAAGCGGCTGAAGGATAGCGGCGAGCGCGGTGTGATCGGGGGGCTGACATGGCCCAAGGCGGCCGATCAGCCGCCGTCCAGCATCTACTGGTCGGCGCTGAACGCCTGGGGGATCCTGCGGCGGGACGCGCGCGGTCGCGTTCCAAGCCGACGGGGCGTGCATGGCCGACTATCCGCCGGTCGCCAGACCCTCGACGACAACGGCGAGCCCATATTCGGTTTCGAGCCGCCCTTCGTAACGCTCCCTTCGCCGCCGGATCACTTTCTCCAGACCGGTGCCCTTTCCTTTGTGCTGAGACCCCAGGAACGCCTTTTCCTGCGTGAGCGACTGGAGAACATTTCCGCGCCGGCACCGCTCAGTCACCTATCGCTTCTCAGTCAGTTGGCCCGAACGGGAATCAAACCGCCGCTGTCCCTGTGGTCAAGATCGATCGCCCGCTCAGCCGGGCGGGACGCCGCGCCGCTTCAGCGCGCACGAAGCGCCGCCGACCTCGCGGCGATCGGGCGCGGCGTTTATGCGGCCCTCGTCGAGGATCTGCGTGATCGGATTGATGGGCGCGAAACGCCTCGCTTACACCGGGCCAGCCTGCCGGGACTGGTTGAAACCTATCGAACCACCGCGCTCGCCCTGACCGGAGACGGCCTTCGCGGCGTCGAAGAAGACATCGGCGCCTTACCCGACCGTCTTCGCCGGTTGATGTCGGAGACGCTTCGTTGGCTGGAGGACGCCGCCTCCGATCCCTCTCCGCTGCTCCCCGTTTATCTGGCGGCCGAGGCGCGAAAACTGGCCCGCGCGCGCCTGGCCGATTCTGTCGCCGCGCGAGACCGCCGCGCCGAATGGCAGGCTCACGAACACCCCATCGGCTATCCGCTTCACTACCGATGGACGACGGTCAGGGGCCTCCTGGACGATCTCCTGGAACCTGCCGCGTGATCGCCACGCCCCGAGCCTGGTCGGCCATCGGCTACCTTGACGCCCTAAGACCAGACCCCGGCTGGGAGATCGAAAGCGCCCTCCTGGCCGCCTATTCCGCGGATCCGGTTTCGATCGTCGCGGCGCTCCTGGCGCTTATCGGGCGCGACGACGAAGATCGGCCGATGTCGCGCCGCGACCTCGCCGACGCCATCGAGGCTCTGCGCGGCCGGGTCCGTATCGTCGTGCAGCGGGGACGGCTGGCCAGAATGCGCAATACTCCGCGTCTGGCCGGGGTGCTCGACCAGTTCGTACGCGACGCGCCTTTCGACGAGCGCCGACAGAGCTGGCACCCGAAAGCCGCCCTGGTAAGGCTGCGAAACGGCAAGGACGTCGAATGGCGACTGTGGATCGGCAGCCGCAATTTGACCGTATCGGAAAACCTCGATCTGGGCCTGCTCCTGGTCAGCGGTGCGGGCCGGCTGGGACGAAACATCGCGGGAGCGTCGGACATCGCTCATGCGCTGGCCGATCGCGCTGACCTCCCGGGTCTGTCGCCAGCGCGGGTCGCCGCCGAGATCGCCTCGCTCAGATGGCGCACGCCCGCGGGCATTCGCGTTGACCGCTTGCGCATCAGCCGGGGCGACAGCGAATGGAGCCTGCCTGACCTTCCCAAACGCGTGGACGCCCTGACAGTGGTGAGCCCGTTCCTCGACGCCCGTTTCCTGGCCCACGTCCGCAAGACAGAATGCAGTCCCGGAGGACGGACGCTGCTGTCGACTCTGTTCGAGATCGAGCGTCTGGCGGGGACCTGTGCGACATTCGGCGAACTTCTCGCGCTGGACGCGCCCGACTATCCGGCCGCCCCCTCCCCGGCCGGCGATGACGAGGATCGCGTCGCCCCCTCCGAAGGGGAGGAGATCGGTCGCGGCCTGCACGCCAAGCTTCTCCACATCCGGCAAGGCGAGCGCCGACGGTTCTGGATCGGGAGCGCCAACGCCACTCGGAGGGCTTGGACAGGCCGCAATGTGGAGATCGTCGCCGAACTGTCGGTCGATCAGACGGTCGAAGAAGGGCTGTTGGAGCTGCTGGGCGGCGCGCGGCCGGTTATGCTTCCGAAATGCCCCGACCTGACGGACGCCGAACAATCGACGGATCGCCTCGACCAGGCGCGGGTGGAGGTTTCGGCGCGTTGGCGCGGCGAGATTCACTGGAATGCCAGCGGCCTGCGCCTTTGTCATCCGGCCGGACTGCATCCGTCCGACCCCGACATCCGTCTGGAGGCCGGGCTGATCACGACTGATCTCGTCGCCTGGGCGGACGGTCAGATCGAACTGGATCTTGGCGACGTAGAGGAGGCCGACCGGACCGAACTCGTGCAGTTGCGCCTGACGTTGGGCGCCAGGACGTGCGAATGGATTGTGCAGGCGCCGGCGACCCCGGCCTTCGGCGTCGAACGGGATCGCGCCGCCTTTATGCGGCTGATGGGCGCGCGCGACTTCCTCCTATGGATCGCTGACTGCCTACGCGGCGCCGTCGCTGCGCCGGACGGACCCGAATGGACCGACGACCGGCCGGAGCGATCGGCCGGCGAGGGGCGGTTATCGTGGATAGACGGCCTGCCGACGCAGGAGGAGATTCTGTCTGTCTGGACGCGCAGCCCCGAAATCTACGCCGCGGTCCGTCAGCGCGTGCAGGCCTTTCTGCCCGCGCTGCTGGAACAGACCCGAACGTCCGACCCGCAAGGCCATGACAATCTCCGTGATTTCGACCAGATGTGGACGACGCTGGAGCGGGGACTGGGCGTGAAGTCGTGAGGGACGCCAGGCGCTTTCAGGCGGCCACGGTGACGTCGGCGCTCGCCGCCTTCGACCGCAAGGGTGGGCGCCGACGCTATCTGGTGGCCGACGAGGTGGGACTGGGCAAGACCGTCGTCGCGCGCGAGATCGTCGAGGCCATGTCGCGAAGGGCGTCCGGCACCCTGGTGGTCTATTACATCGCCAACGGCGCGGCGGTCGCGCACCAGAACAAGCCGCGTGTCGTCGAGTTTTTGCCGGAAGCGCAGCGAAAGGCGGCGGTCAAGACGCCGGACCGCCTGTCGCTGATAACCGTGAGCCATACGCCCCAGACGCCCGTCGCCGTCTACGCGCTGACACCGGACACGTCATTCCCTCGACTGAAAAGAGCCAGCTTGTCCGGAGGCCGGGCGGTCGAGCGTGCCTTCATCGGCGTCCTACTGGCGGTGGCCTATCCCTCCGTTCTGACGCGGCTGCCGACGGATTTCCTTCGTCTGGACGCAAGATCAGGCTGGCTGCCCGCCCTGGCGGCGGCGAAGAAGCGGCTAGACTCCATCGCGCCTGGGCTGGCGCTCCGTTACCGGGGAGCTCTGCGACGCGAGTTCGCTGCTGACGGAGCCTCAGCCGGGTCGGAGCCGCTAGCCAGACGGCTGGTCGAACTGGCGCGCGAACATCCCAGGCGGTTCATCGGTAGGCTCCGCCGCGCCCTGTGCCTGGCTTGCCTCATTCACCAGCCGCCCGACATCGTCATCATGGATGAGTTCCAGCGCTACAGGGATCTCATTGGGGGAGAGACGTCAGATGACCCCCTGATGTCGCAACTCCTCAAAGGCGACGGGCGTAAGCCTCCGGCGCTGCTCCTGCTGTCCGCCACACCCTACAAGCTGTTCGCCTCGCGCTGGGAGGAGAGCCGCGGCGTCCAGGCTCACAACGAGTTCTTTGACCTTGTGGACTTTCTGGCGGGCGCGCAGGTCCGCGCTCGGGCGCAGTCCAGCTTTAAGGCGTTCGGAGACACTTTGCGCCAACTGGTCAAGGAGCCAGCCGAGGAGCGACAGAGGGGCGTCGAAAAGGCCATCCAGCTCCGCGACGATCTACAGGGCTTGCTCTCACCAGTGATCGGCCGCACCGAGCGTAGCGCCTTCTCGGCTTACGATGCCCTTGAGCCGCACGTCATGCCCCTGCCGACGCCCTCAACTGTCTCGGACGTGATCGCCTATCGTCACCTCGCGCGATCGGCCGCGCCGAAACGTCGCGCGGATGCGCTCGCCTACTGGTCATCGGTCCCTCTGCCGGCCCAGGCGCTGGGTCAGCGCTACGCCATCTCTCGCGATCAGACCTTCAGTCCCATGAGAGGCCTCACCGGGCTGACGCGGGCGCGCCGCGACCGGATCGCAACCGTGGACTGGCCGGACGCCAAGCTTCGCGCGCTTCAGGCCGCCGCTCCCGTTGACAGCCTCGCTCTGCCCTGGGTGGCTCCGTCGCTTCCCTGGTGGACCCTTGGCGGAGCCTGGACCGGGTGCGAACACGAGACTAAACTTCTCCTGTTCAGCCGCTTCAAGGCGACGCCTCCGGCCGTCACCAGTCTGATGAGTTTCGGTGTCGAAGCGCGCTGGACCGATCCGCGTGGCGGTTATGAGAAGGCCTATGCTAGGAAACGCCTCAAGCTTTCCGAGCGCCCGGGACCCGTCATGGCGGCGTTTCACCCGTCGATCTGGCTCATCCGCAACACGGATCCCCTGTCGGCGGCGGACAGGAGCCCCAAAGGGTTGCGGCGCCAGATCCGCAAACAGATCATGGCCGCCCTCAAGACACTCAGTATAGCGCTTGATAGATCCACCGTCGAGAAGCGCCGGCGCCGGCGTTCGATCGGCCGACTGCTACCTGGGATTGAACAGGCCGCTGGGCTGGCGGGCCGGTCCGCCGACGCCTGGGCGAGCGTCGTCAGTAACGATCGCCAAGCGAACGCCGCGGTGACAGCCTGGCGCCGCACACCCGCCCTGGAGTCCGTGTCGCCGCGAGAGGTGGACGACCTAGTGACCTATGCCATTGGCGCGCCTGGCGTGGTGTTTGGCCGGGCGCTACTCCGGCACGCGCCGGACGCGCTGGACCAGGACGTCTTTCCATCGCTCGTAGGGGTCAGTTGGCAGGGTCTGCGCGCCTACCTCGACAACCCGGTTCTGATGTCAGCAATCGGCGGCGGCAGCCCGATCGAGGGTCTGCTCTGCGCGACCGTCACTGGCAATCTGGAAAGTGTTCTCGACGAGCACCTGTGGACCCGCACCCAGAGCCACCAAGGCGGCGCCGCGCTCGCGGCGGACCTGCGTTCGGCGCTGCGGCTTATCACGGGCGGCTTCAGTTTCCGGCCCCTGGGTCCTGGAGACCGTATTCGTCTGCGCTGTCATGCGGCGATGCCGTTCGGCGAGGCTGAGACGGCGCCGCCACCCAAGGCCGGTGCACCGATTCCGGACATCGAGGAGGAGAACGCCGGCCCCGCCCGTCCAGATGAGATCCGCCAGAGTTTCAATTCGCCCTTCTGGCCGCACATTCTTGCCACCACGTCCGTGGGTCAAGAGGGGCTCGACTTTCATACCTGGTGCGCGCGTGTACTGCATTGGGACCTGCCTTCCAATCCGCTTGACATGGAACAAAGAGAAGGTCGGATCCAACGCTATGCGGGACTGTCAATCCGACGCCGGCTCGGCGCCCTCCTGGGCGCTGATGCGCTCGCGCTCAGTACCGACGGAACGGAATCGCCCTGGTCGAAACTCGCCGGCCTCGCCGAAGAACGACTCACGGATCCCGCCGGCCTCAGCCCCTGGTGGGTTCTGCCCGGAGCCCGGGTGCAACGGCATCTCTTCCACCGTCCCTTCAGTCGCGACACCGACCGCTACACCCTGCTGCGCGAGCAGCGCTTCATCTACCGGCTCGCCCTGGGACAGCCCAATCAGGAAGATCTTCTTGAGATCCTCGCCAAGAGCGATCCCGGACTTCTCGCTATTCTGCAAAGCCTAACGCTTGAGCTTTGCCCCTTCAAACATCAGACTGATCGCGAAGCTCTCTAGCTACGCTGAAACCGCCATCTCGGGGGCAAAGCAATTCTCGCACCGTGTCGGCAAGCCGAAGACGCGTAGCGCGGATAGGTTGCCGGCCTGAACGTCGCGTTTCTGGAGCTGTCCGTGAGTCCGCAACTGGCCCGCAAAATGGGGGCAGGCGCCCTCGGCCCGCAAGGAGTTCGGCCGGATCACTCAGACCAACGAGCGCACGGTGCGAAACTGGTTCGAGGGCAAGAACGGCCCGAGCGGCGAGAACCTGATGGCGCTGATCCGTTACTCCGACGCCGTGCTGGCCATGGTTCTGCAACTGTCGGGGCGACGAGCCTCGTTCAGGCCGCTAGCGTCCTGGGTCTTGGACCCGTGCTGATGCAGGTCGTCGAGGCGCTGGGCGAACTGCGCCTGCAGTAGTCCAGCTTCCTGTGACGCAAACGGCCTCTAGTCCAATCTTCTGTGGCGATTTTAGTCCAACCACTGTCGCGGAGCCATGCCTAAATCATTGAAATTGCTCGGGCGTGAGACTAGCTTTTTGTGACGCACAACATTTTCTTCTCCTAGAAGATCTCCTGAAAAATCAGAGTTGTCGGCGCGGCGGGTTTTGGCCTAGCGGTTCGGCATGACCGTTTCCGTGCTGTTCGTCTGCCTGGGCAACATCTGTCGCTCGCCGCTGGCCGAGGCCGCGTTTCGGCTGGAGGCCGAGCGGCTGGGGCTGGACGTCGTCGTGGATTCCGCGGGGACCGGCGGCTGGCATGCGGGCGATCCGCCGGATCGGCGGGCCCAGGCGACGGCGCGGCGGCATGGGGTGGAGATCGGCCGCTATGCGGCCCGGCAGGTGACGGCGGCCGACTTCGAGCGCTTCGATCATGTGGTGGCGCTGGACCTGGACAATCTGCGGAACTTGAAGCGACTGGCGCCGGCCGGAAGCCGGGCGCGGCTGAGCCTGCTGCTGGATCACGTCGAGGGGCGGACCGGCGAGGCCGTGGCCGATCCGTACTATGGCGATGAGGAGGGTTCGAGGTGACCTGGGCGGATGCGGTGGCCGGGGCGCGCGGATTGGCGGCGAAGATCGGGGGCTGACCCCCTCAGTCGCTTCGCGACAGCTCCCCCAGAGGGGGAGCATCTTATTGGCTCGGCGCTCTTAGATCCTCCCCCTTTGGGGGAGGTGGCCCGGAGGGCCGGAGGGGGCTCAGCAGCCCCTACCGATCCCCCAGGTGCACCCAGATCAAGCTCCGCGCGGCGCGGGCGACCGAGCGGGCCGGGCCGTCGGCGCCGAGGGTGACGCGGGCGGTGTAGGAGCCCTCCATCAGCAGCATCAGGGAGTCGGCCAGCTCGTGGTCGGCCGCGCCGGCGCGGCTGCACAGGTCGATCAGCCGGCCGTGCAGCGAGCGCTTGTAGTTCACCGACACCTGCTGGGCGGGGTGGTTTTCCTCGTGCAGCTCGATGGCGGCGTTCGACAGCGGGCAGCCGTGGATGTTGGTGTCGCAAGCCTTGGTCTCGAAGGCGTCGAAGATCGCCTCCAGCTGGCCGCGCGGATCGCTGCAGCACATGGCCGTGACACCGTCCCACCAGGCCCAGTACTCGCGCTCCTGCTCGCGCAGGACCTCGGCGACCAGCTCGTCCTTCGAGGGGAAGTTCCGGTACAGCGTCATCTTGGTGGCCTCGGCCTCGGCCGCGATGGCC
>PJUL01000553.1_pt1 | contig 25184 bp, 25 predicted proteins | sample 1512221 | NCBI WGS metagenome assembly PJUL01 (sample SAMN08177667, study PRJNA422409) | Feces metagenome, whole genome shotgun sequencing project.
CAGGTTGATTTCCGCGGGCGAGCCTGCGCCCTCGATCACGACCACATCGTTTTCGGCACGCAGTGCATCGAGCGCTGCGGCGATCTGCGGCCACACCTTTTCGCTGCGGCCGCGCCAGGGCATGGCCGTTAGTTCGGTGCTCACCTGGCCCATCAGCACGACCTGGCTGTGCGTATCGGCCTCGGGCTTGAGCAGCAGCGGGTTCATGCGCACCTCAGGCTCGGCACGCGCAGCCAGTGCCTGGAAATACTGCGCGCTGCCGATTTCGCCCATCACACCCGCAGGGCCTGGCACCACACGCGCGTTGTTGCTCATGTTCTGCGCCTTGAACGGCGCGACCTTGAGGCCCTGATTGCTGTAGTAGCGGCACAGCGCCGTGGTGAGCCAGCTTTTGCCCGCGCCGCTGGTAGTGCCCAGCACCATCACACAGCGGGCCATTTTGGGAGCAGAGTTTTCAGTCAAGGCAGTGGGCGAACCATGCGGTCCATGATGTGTTCAAGCGCTGCTGCTGAATCGGTGCAGCGGCCCGTGTGCACGGGCGAGGTCTGGATGATGGCGCTGCGCTTGGCGGTGAGCCAGTGAAAGCGCTGGCGGTACGGCAGGCGGGCTATCGGGCCACAGGCCTCGTCGCCCGCACAGATGGCCACGATGGCGGCCAGGTGGCCGCGAACGGTGTCGATATCTGCGTGCGGGTCCATGGCCAGCAGGCGCGCTTCATCGAGCGCGATGGCAGCCTGCAAAAAGCCGGTGCGCTGGCACGACAGGATCACGCCCGCGTTGATGAATTCTTCGCGCTCCACGCGCGGCACCACACGCACGATGGCGTAGTCGTACACCTCAGGCGCGTGCATCGACGGCCTCCTTCAGCGCATTCACCCAGGTGGCGCGCCCGGCCAGGCGGGCGTAGAAATAGTCCACATAGGCCTGGCGGTGGGTGGCGGCGGCGGTCAGCAGGCCTTCTTCGTGGTCGGCACCGGCCAGCAACAAGAACTCGTCGGGCACCTCGGCCAGGATGCCTGCCACCACCTCGTGCGTGAGGCGTGCGGCCAGCTCCGCATCCACCTGCGCGAGCAACGTGGCCCGGGCCAGCAGCACATGGTCGGCAATCGGCGCGAAGGGCTTGGCGGGCTGGGCCACCGTGCCGTTCCACGCATGGTGAAAGGTCAGCGCGGCGCCATGATCGATGAGCCAGGGCTGGCGGTGCCACATGAGCAGATTGGTGTTGCGCGCGGTGCGGTCCACATTGCCCACCAGGGCGTCGAACCACACGAGGCGCGAGGCAAAGTCATCCGACACCACATCTACCGCCGGGTCGAAGTTGAGCGCGCCTGACAGGTAATCCAGCCCCACGTTCAGGCCGCCGCTGGCGCGCACCAGGTCCTGGATCTCGGGGTCGGGCTCGGTCTGCGCCAGCGCGGGGTCCAGCTGCGCCAGCACGATCTCGGGCACGGGCAGGCCCAGCGCACGGGCGATGCCGCCCGCGATCATCTCGGCCAGCAGCGCGCGCACGCCCTGCCCTGCGCCACGGAACTTGAGCACGTAAGTGCCCAGGTCATCGCCCTCGACGATGGCGGGCATGGAGCCACCTTCACGCAGCGGCGTGACGTAGCGGTTGACGGTGATGGTTCTCACAAGGTCTCCTGGGAGCCGGTTGAATGCGGGATGGTACGACCCGTAAAACCCGTAGTGCCCGCAAGAGCCTGCCATGCGGCCCGCAACGCGTCTTGGGCGGCGGGCTCCAGCACCCCCAGCCGCACGCAGCCTGGCAGACCGAACGAGGCGGTATCGCGCAGCTTGATGCCGGCGCGGCGCAGGGCCGCCAGATCGTCGGGCAGCGAGCGGCTGGCTGGCTGCGCGCAAAAGTAGTTGGCCAGACTGCCTGGATGCACGGCCCAGCCAAGCTCTCGGCACAGCGCTTGCTGCCGCGCCTTCCAGGTGTGCAGCGTGGCGAGGCTGCCCACCAGCCACTGCTGCGCCTGCGGCTGCAGCCAGGCCTGCAGCAGGGCTACGCCATGGGCACCTACAGGCCAGGAGGGTGCCAGCGCCGTCAACAGGCCAACCAGGCGCTCACTGCCCTGCGGCGCGATGGCGTAGGCCGCCCGCACACCCGTCAACCCCAGGGCCTTGTTTGGCGTCCACAGCTGCCAGCAGGCTGTTGGTAGCCATGCAGAAGGCACGCCGCTCCATGCCCCATCAGCATCCAGGCGCAGGGGCACGTAGGCGCAATCCAGCACACGCAGCGCTTGCGCGCCTTCACCGCACCAACGTTCCAACCCGTCGCGCTGCCACATGGGCACTGACAGGTCGGCATGGCCTAGCGGGCTGGAGGGCTCGCACGCCCACTGCAGGCCCGCGGCACCCGTGGCAACCCGGGTTGTCTGCAGGCCCCACGCTTGGGCAGCCTCGGCATAGTCGCCATAGCTGTGCGGCGGCAGGGCGACTTGCACCACGCCCTGCTGGGCGGCCAGCGCCGTGATGCGGTGAATGAACTCGCTGGCGCTGGCCGCCAAAACGACACGCTCGGGCACCACGCCATGGAAAGCCGCCAGGCGCTCGCGCAAGTCGGTGTATGCCGGGTCGGGGTAGCGCGTGGGATCGGCGGCCCGCACTGCATCCAGGGCTTCTGGGCAGGGCCCGCAGGCATTGCTGTTCGTTGAAAAATCGAAATGCGGTACGCCCGCGGCATCGGGCCCGCCGTGGTGTGGCGCAGCGGGCCATGGGGCTACTGGCGCCGTCATGCCTGCAGCCATGCCCAGCCCACCATGGCCAGAAGCTGCAACGCTGCCAGCACCGGCAATAGCACCAGCACCGCATGGCCGCACATGCGCACGGCGCGGCGCGTATCCAGAGGCCCGGCACGGCGGCCGTTGCTGTGCAATGTGTACACGCCGGGTTTGGCCAGCCGCACATTCAGCGCCAGCGCCATGGCGGCCATGGGCCATCCGCTGTTGGGTGACGGCGTCTTGCGCGCCTGACGCAACAACGCAGGCAGCGACAGCCCCCCGGCCCCCACGGCCAGCAGCAACGCGGTGATGCGCGCAGGCACCCACGACAACACATCGTCCGCCCGTGCCGCCCACTTGCCCGCCCACTGCCAATACCGGCCGCCACGCATGCCGGGGTAGCCCCACATGGCATCGGCCGTGTTCGCAAACCGGTACAGCGCCGCGCCCGGCAACCCCAGCAAGGCAAACCAGAACAGTGGTGCCACCACGGAATCGTTGAGGTTCTCTGCCAGCGATTCGATGGCGGACTCTCGCACCTGGGTCGCCGTCAACTGGCTCACATCGCGGCTGACGAGCCGGGCCAGTTGAGCGCGTGCCGCCGGCAGGGATTGGCCCAGCGCCACCTCCACCGCCAGCACTTCGTCGCGCAGCATGCGCCAGGCCAGCATCGGCTTGAGCAGTGCGGCCAACAAGGCCGCTGCAAGCAACTCATGCAGCATCAGCACCAAGTGCTGAGCGGTCCATGAAACTATCAAAATAATAGCTGCCAGCGCGCACCAGATAAGCGCTGCAAGCCAAAAACGCTTGAAATCCCGCGCCACGGGTGCAGCAGGCGCCAGCCGCTGGCCGCACCGGTTCAGCGCCTGGCCCATCCACACCACGGGGTGCCATGCGGCCGGTGGCTCGCCCACCAGCCAGTCCAAGGCCAGCGCCAGCAGCGGCACTCCGATCCACACCGCGGCAAACGGCCAGCCCCAAACCGGCATCAGCCACAACAGCAACGACGATTCAGCCACAGCAAACCCGAACGACCCAGACGCAGCCCACCCCACGACAGCGCATGGCGTTGTGAGGAACGGTGCCTGCGCCGTCCATCAGTCTTCAATGCCGCGCTGCGCCGGCACGCCGGCCTTGAACGCGTGTTTGACGAGCTGCATCTCGGTCACCGTGTCCGCCAGCTCGATGATTTCAGGCGGGCAGCGGCGGCCGGTGAGGCACACGTGCACGTCCTTGGGCCGATCGCGCAGCGTCTGCAACACGCCGTCCAGCGGCAGCCAGCCGTAGATCAGTGGGTAGGTGATCTCATCGAGCACCACCAGAAAATATTCACCCGACAGGATGGCTGCGCGCGCCTTCTCCCAGCCGTCGCGCGCGAGCTGGGCAGAGTGCTCCAGGTCCTTGCTCTTCCAGCTGAAGCCATCGCCCAGGCCCTCAATAGGCAGGCCGATCTGCTCGAACATGCGGTGCTCGCCAAAGCGCGCGGTGGGCACTTTCATGAACTGGAAAATCTTCACGGCCTTGCCCCGGCCATGGGCGCGCAGCGCCAGGCCGAAAGCGGCCGTGCTCTTGCCCTTGCCGTCGCCCGTGTTGACGATGATGAGGCCGCGGCGTTCGCCCTCGGGCTTGTCATAACGTTTTTCGGTGGGTGGGGTTTCAATCTGCATGCACGTTCTTTCGATCAGGTTCTGTTGACAGCGGCATCCTGGGGCTATGGCTGTGGCGGGGCCGACAGACGAGGCAGCGCAAGCCACTGGCCATCCACGGCATGGATGGCAATGCGGTCGTCAAACACCTGCTCCACCGCACGGTGGGTGGCAGGGTCTTGGGTGGCACCATGGTGGCACAAGCGGCCCGCGGCAAGGATGGCGATCTCGTCCGCATGCAGCGCGAACGAAACCTCGTGCAATACGCTGACCACGGTCTTGCCCCGCGCCACCAGCCCACGCGCCAGCAGCAACCAGTCGGCCTGGTGCGGTGGGTCCAGGTTGGCCAGCGGTTCGTCCATCAGCAGCACCTGCGCCTGCACGGCCACGGCGCGCGCCAGCAGCACACGCTGGCGCTCGCCGCCCGACAGTTGCGACAAAGGCCGATGGCGCCAATCCCAGGCCTGCGTGGTGCGCAAGGCCTGCTCCACCGCAGCGTGGTCGGCAGCGGTGGGCGGTGCCAGCCAGGCCTGGTGCGGCAGGCGGCCCAGCATGGCCACGTCGTACACCAGCAGGTCGTCGGCGGCGGCTTCGTTCTGGCCCAGCCACGACAGGGTGCGCGCCCGTTCGTTGCGCGGCCAATCGGCCAGCGGCCGCCCCATCAGATGCACGCTGCCACTGCTGGGCAGCAGCCCCGCCAGCGCCCGCAGAAGGGTGGATTTGCCCGCGCCATTGGGGCCGACGATGCTGGTCCAGCGGCCGGCCGTGATCTGCAGGTCAATGTGGTGCAGGATAGAAGCTTTTCCGATGCTGGCGCTTACCCCGCTTGCGTCAATAGCTATCTTTTCAGTAGCATTTTTCATCTACAGAAGCCCTCCGGGCCCGGTGCGGCGGTGCATGAGCCACAGCAGATAGCCCCCACCCAGCACCGCAGTGAGCACGCCCACCGGCAGCTCCTGCGGGGCAATCAGTCCGCGTGCCAGCAAGTCGGCGCCTGCCAGCAGCACGGCGCCCATCAGGCTGGCCAGGCCCATCAGGCGGCCGTGCGGCACCTTGACCACGGCGCGCACCAGGTGTGGCGCCGCCAGGCCCACAAAAGCGATCAGGCCGGTCTGCGCCACCGCTGTACCGGTGGCCAGTGCCAGCACCGCCACCAGCGCCGCCCGCAGCGGCGCCAGCGGTAAGCCCAGGCTGTGGGCGGTGGATTCACCCAGCGCCAAGCCATCCAGCACACGTGCCAGGGCCCAGGCGGCCACTAGGCACACCAGCCACACGCCCGCCATTAGCACGCACGATGTCCAGCCCACAAAGCCGGTGGAACCCAGCAGAAAAGCCTGCATGGCCTGCAACGAATCGGGCGACATCAAGAGGATGAGCGAGGTGAGCGCCCCCAGCACCACACCCACAATCACCCCGGCCAGCAGCAGCCGCAGCGTGTGCTGCACGCCGCGCGCCAGCGCCAGCGTGAGCAGCACCGCCAGCACGGCCCCGCCAAACGCTGCGCCGGTCAGCCCCAGCCGAACCAGCCAGTGGCCCGAAAACACCATCGCCGCAATGGCTCCCTTGCTGCCCCCCACCATGCCTGCACCGCCGCCCATCAGCGCCAGCGCCGTGGCCACCCCCAGCGATGCGCCGGAGGCGCTGCCCAGCAGGTAGGGGTCGGCCAGGGGGTTGCGGAACAGGCCTTGCGCCACCGCGCCGGCCAGCCCCAACAGCGCACCCGCACACCAGGCGCCCAGCGTGCGGGGCAATCGGATGTCCCACACGATCTGCCACGCCATGGCGCGCGACGATGGGTCTGCATTGGCATCGAACAGCGCGGGCCACAGGTTCTCCAGCCCCATGCTGCCCACGCCCGTGCCCAGGGGCACGAGCAGCACGCTCACCGCCACCAGCGCCCAGGCCAGCCAGCGGCCCCGCCGCTGCGCAGACACGGTCATGGCCGCCCCGTGGCCGCGCGGGCTGGCGCGATGGCAGCGGCTGCCGTGGCAGCACCGCGCGCACCGGCCAGGCAACGCGCCATGATGCGCGCGCCCTCGGCCATGCGCGGGCCGGGGCGCACCAGCACATCGGACTCTTCCACGGGAAAAACGCACAGGCGCTGCTCACGCAGAGCCCGCATGCTGGCCCAACCTGGGCGTTCCGCCAGGCCTTCCACGCTGCGGGCGCCGACCATGATGAGGTCGGGGTCGGCACGCACGATGAACTCAGGGTTGAGCTTGGGGAAAGGCCCTAGCGACGCCGGCAGGATGTTGCGCGCACCCAGCCGCGTGAGGGTTTCTCCGATGAACGACGAGGCGCCCGCGCCGTAGGGCCCCCGGTTCACTTCAAAGTAAACGCGCACGCCGCGCGCAGCGGGCGGCACCGACTGCGCGGCCGCCTCCACCGCGGCATCGATGTGGCGCCACACGCGCTGCGCGTCGGGCACTGCCAGCACCTGGCCGATCTTGCCCAGCACCCGTTGCACATCCGCATGGCTTTTGGGTTCCAGCGCCACTACGTTCACGCCCAGTTGCTCCAGCCGCGCCGAGGCGCGCGAGGAAGTGGCCAGCAGCACCACGTCGGGCCGCAGTGCCACGATGGCCTCGATGTTGGGATCCAGCCCCCCGCCCACCTGCGGAAGGCGGGTGATCGCTTCGGGCCAATTGGAATAGCGGTCCACCCCCACCACGCGGTGGCATTGGTCGAGTGCGCAGACGGTTTCCGTCAGCGAAGGCAGCAGGCTCACGATGCGCTGGGGCGGGCGTGGCAGCGTGACGGTACGGCCCCGATCGTCGGTGATTTGCACCGGCTGTGCCTGCGCCAGCCCGGCCATGAGCAAGCCAAGCGCGATGAGGATGGCGATCACCCACAGGATGCGGCGCACGGGGGTTGGTTTCATCAGCGGGGTTCTTTCAAGGTGAGGGGCAGGCCGGCGGCCATGAGCGTAACCCGGGGGCATACCTGAGCCACTTGCTGGTTGAGGGCGCCCAGCGCGTCGACGAAGGCGCGCACCTCGCGCCCCATCGGAATGACCCCCAGGCCGATTTCGTTGCCCACCAGAACAACGGGCCCGGGGGATTGCCGAATCGCTTCCAAAAACATAGCTGCCTGCGCTTGCCAGTCAAGCGCTAGCGCCTGTTTTTGCTTCAAATCCATAGCCTCGTCACTCGCAGGCATAGTCCAGTGCGTGAGCCACAGCGTGAGGCAGTCCACCACCAGCAGGGTCTGCGGTGTGCTGAGCCTCACCAGCGCAGCAGCCACATCGTGGGGCTCCTCCACCGCCTGCAGGCCGGGCACGCGCTCGGCGCGGTCGCGCTGGTGGCGGGCGATGCGCTCGCGCATCTCGTCGTCCCAGGCTTCGCCCGTGGCGATCAGCACGGCGCGGTGGTCGGCCGATTGCGCGAGCCAGTCGCGCGCCAACAGTTCGGCACGGCGCGATTTGCCACTCTTCTGGCCGCCCAGAATGAGTTCGGTGGTGATCGGTGGTGCGGCAGAGGTCATGCGGTGTGGTGGCTGCCCAGCAGATGCGCCACCGCCTCTGGGCTGGACGGGAACCAGGCGTGAAAGTAACTGGCGTGGATGCTGCCTTGCCGGTACAGCGCCTCGCCCGCATCCGCCGCGACCGGCTCGTTGGGGCGCGCCGTGCGGGTGATCACAGCGGCCGTGCTGTCGCTCGTCGAATAGTGAAAGGTGTGGCCGCGCAGCGTGTGCCCTGCCACGCCCAGTTGTTGCGGGCCCAGGGCCGCCAGGCGCTTTTGCATGGTCACGCGACCGGGCAGCAAGCCCCACAGCGGGGCCACGCAGCCGTCGACCAGCGTGATGGATTCAAACAACGCCATCATCCCGCCGCACTCGGCCCACAGCGGCTTCTGTTGCAACACATGGGCCATCAAACTGGCCTTCATGCCGGTGTTGGCGGCAATGCGGTCAGCGTGCAGCTCGGGATAGCCGCCAGGCAGCCACACGGCGTCGCACTCGGGCAGCGCCGCATCGTGCAGCGGCGAGAAAAACACCACCCGCGCCCCCATCTGCTCAAGGCACTGAAGGTTCGCGGCATACACAAAACAGAACGCGGCATCCCGCCCCACAGCCACCGTGCGGCCCGCCAGCAGCGGCGGCTTGGCCGGGGGCAGTGCGGGCGCCGAAAAGTCCACGGCCCAGCACTGCAAATCGTCCAGCGTCATCTGACCCAAGGGTGTGGCGGCCAAGGCGTCGGCGGCAGCATCCAGCCGTTGCAGGCTGTCGTCCAGTTCGTGCGCTGCCACCAGGCCCAGGTGGCGCTGTGGCAACAACGCTGCAGCGCCCTTGGCGGCTGCGGGCGCAGGGCCCGTGGCCTGGGCCTGCACCCGCGCCAAAGCACCCATCCAGTCACCGGGGTCCTGCAGGCCCTCGCGCAGCATGTCGGCATGCCGCGCACTGCCCACGCGGTTGGCCAGCACACCTGCCCAGGGCAAGCCCGGCCGATAGTGGCGCAGCCCAAACGCCAGCGCACCAAAGGTGCCCGCCATGGCCGAAGCATCGACCACGGCCAGCACGGGTACGCCGAAGTGTTGGGCCAGATCGGCCGCGCTGGGGCTACCGTCAAACAGGCCCATCACGCCCTCGATGAGGATCAGATCCGCCTCAAGCGCTGCGTCGTGCAGGCGCTGCGCGCAGTCGGCCTCACCGTTCATCCACAGATCGAGTTGGTGCACCGGCGCGCCACTGGCCAACTGATGCCAGTGCGGGTCCAGAAAATCCGGGCCGCACTTGAACACCCGCACGCGCCGCCCCTGGCGCGCATGCAGGCGCGCCAGCGCAGCGGTGACGGTGGTCTTGCCTTGGCCCGAAGCCGGGGCTGCAATCAACAGCGCAGGACAACGTGCATCGGCTGCCACCGTCAGGCTCACTGTGGCGCCCACTTCACGCCGACATACGCAGCGCGACCCGCAGTGGCGTAGGTGCGCGCCACTTCGTAGTGTTTGTCGGCTGCGTTGTCCAGGCGCGCGACCAACGTGAAGTCACGTGCAATGCGGGTGCTGGCATACAGGTTGACCAGCGTGTAGCCGCCCAGCGTGACCGTGTTGGCAGCGTTGTCGAAACGGCGGCCCGAGGCCTGCACTTCCGCACCCACCGTCCAACCGGCGAAGACCGTGTCGGCACCCAGCGTGCCATGGCGTTTGGCGCGGCGCGCCAGCTGTCGGCCGGTGTTCAGATCACGCGGGTTTTGCAGGTCCAGCGATGCGCGCAATTGCACGCTGCCCAGCTTGTGCGATCCCGCCAGCGTCACGCCCTTGTACTCGGCGCGCGCGGTGTTCACATAGCAGCCGAAGGTGGAAGCACACGGCCCGGGGCCACCGAAGGTGATGAGGTCCTGAACGCGGTTGCGGTAGGCCGTGACGGAGAAACTGCTGCTGGCCTGCGCCCAGCGCAGCCCCAGCTCCACGTTGCGGCTGCTCTCGGGGTTGAGCGAACCCACGCCGTATTCGCTGAAGCGGTGGTAGAGCGTGGGCGCGCGGAATGCCGTGCCCACCGAGGCCGTAGCACGCCACTGCGGTGCAAAGCTGTAGCCATAGGCCAGGCTGCCGGTGCCCTTGCCACCGAACTCGCTGTCGGAGTCGTGGCGCACGTTGGCCTGCAGTGTGTGCGCGCCAGCGGTGTAGCCATAGCCCAGTGCCACAGCGTCTTGTGAGCGCTTGCGGTCGATGGGTGCGTTCTGCAGGTGGTCTTCGCGGCGCTCCAGCGCTGCCGTCACGAGGTGTGGGCCTTGGCGCCATTCGTTCTGGAACAAGTAGCCGCGCAAGCGCGTTTCGGTGAGGTACGGCGAAGGACGGGTTTCATACTGGTCGCGCGAATCGGTGACCTGGACCAGCGTGCGGTACTGCGTGGACCACTGCGCGCGCCAATTCAAGCCTAGGGCGTGCAGCTTGCGCAGGTTGCGGTCGTCGGCCGTGGGGCTGATGTCGTAGCCGCTGTCGGTGTCGTTGGAGAGCAGCGTAGCCTCCAGGCGGTGCACCGCGTTGACCTGCAGGCCCACCCGGGCGCTGGCCGAAGTGCTTTCATAACCGTCGCGGTCAGGGTTGGCCGTGGCGGTGGTGCGGGCGTTGAACCCCTTGCTCACCTCGCGTGCAATGCCCAGGGCGTAATCCAAAGTTCCGCTGGCACCGCTCACGCCCGCTTCGGCCTTGTAGGTGTTGTGGCTGCCAATGCCGATGCCAACGTACGGCGCCACGCCTTGTTCCCCGCGCTTGGTGAAAATCTGGATGACGCCGCCCATGGCGTCGGAGCCATAAACAGCCCCCGCCGGGCCGCGCAGCACTTCGATGCGGTCGATCTGCGCCAGCGGCACGGATTCCCACGCGGCACCGCCGGTGGATTGCGAATCGATGCGGACACCGTCGATGTAGACCGCCGTGAAGCGCGACTCGGCGCCGCGCAGGAACACGCTGGTCGTGGTGCCGGGGCCGCCGTTGCGCGAGATCTCGATGCCGGGCACGCGCGCCAGCACATCGGCCAGGCCAGTGGCGCCACTCATCTCGATGGTTTCACGGTCGATCACGGTCACGTCGGCCACCAGGTCGGACAGCGGCTGGGCGGTGCGCGTGGCGGTCACCACAGTTTCGCCCAGCGAGGGCTGGCGCAGGTTCTGGGCCAGTTGCACAGCGCCAGAGTCGCCGGCAGGCACGGTGGCTTGGTCCTGTGTTTGTGCATGCGCCGTGCAGGCGCCCACAACAGCCAGGGCCAGCAGGGCAGGACGCAGGCACAGCGGCGCCGCGATGCGCGCACGAGGGGTACGGATTTTCATGGGGTCAAGATCTACAAACAGTACCCGCGCCGGCCTCCCCGCCAGCAGATGGGTGATACGGCTGCGCGCGGAATGCCTTGACAAAGACAGGTCGCACACAACCACCGTGTTGGCCGGTATCCGGGCTGGCGGAACACTCTCCAAAGCCTTCCCATGCGCTTGTTCAAGGCGCCCAGTGGCATGAGGATGAAGAGGGAATCGGGTGATTCGTCCGCTGACCGTTGCGGGGGCAGCGCAGGCTGGGTGCGCCATGTGTGGCGGTACCTTCCTGCTTCCCGTTGAACTGCGGCATGTGAACCACACCGCGAGCACCAACGGGAGGGATTTTACGACCGTTTACAAACCACAACCCTACAATCAAGGGCTGTATGGCCATACCGTCCCCCACCGACCAGATCGCCGATCGTGTTGAACGCCTGCTCGTTCGCCACGCCGAACTGCAGCGCACCAATGCGCTGCTGACCGAGCAGGTTGCGGCGCTCACCCACGAGCGGGACTCGCTCAAATCCCGCCTCAGCGCGGCCCGCGCCCGCGTGGATGCCTTGCTGGAACGCCTGCCCGCCGCAGCCCCCGCCACGAAGGAATCCGAATGAAACAGATCGAGGTGCAGATCCTGCAGCAAAGCTACCTGCTGTCCTGCCCCGAGGGCCACGAGAGCCGCCTTCTGGATGCCGTGGAACGCGTGGACACCGCCATGACCCGCATCCGCGACGCGGGCAAAGTGCGCGCACGCGAGCGCATCGCCGTGCTGGCCGCATTGAACCTGGCGTTTGAAATTGCAGACCGGGAAGCGGCCGACCTCGCTGCTGGCGCCGCACAGCCCCAGTCAGCACCTGCGAGCACTGCGCAAAGGCCGCAGCCCGCCGATGGCACCAGTGCCCAAGCCTCGCTTTTGCCGGATGGCGACAACGAGCGCCTGCAAAGCCTGGTTCAGCGCCTGGACCAGGCCCTGGGCGACGACGGCCGGCTGCTCTGACGCAGCACCCAAGCGCCTGAATCACGGGCGTTGAATGCGGCATTGGCTTACGCGATTTACAAGCCCCATCCATCGCATCAACCTTCCCCATAGGCCTACAATGGAGACGTCTGCGGTGCCGCCGGGCTTTATATTTCCTTGAACCAATGCTCATTGAGCTCGGGCTTGGTACATCGCCCAGCAAGCGTGATCATCTCGCGTCAGATGAACCCAATGCAAGGCTGCCCTCGCCCACCTGAACCCCCGGTTCAGGATGAGAGTTCGGTAGCATCCGCGGACACCTTCTTCTTCATGCGCCTGCCACCGCCCCATGCCTTTCGGGTGCCACCGGCGGGCCGCATCTTCTGCGTCTTCTCCTCTTTTTCTTGCGCACGCCACCATGCTGGATCCTGTCCTGATCGTTGAACTTGCCGTGCTCGGCCTTGCTACGGGTTTTCTGGCAGGCCTGCTGGGCATCGGTGGTGGCATGCTGCTGGTGCCGTTTCTCACCTACATCCTGGGCGGGCGGCACGTGGCCCCCGATCTGGCGGTCAAGATGGCGATTGCCACGTCGATGGCCACGATCATGTTCACGTCGATCTCCAGCGTGCGCGCCCACCACAAGCGGGGTGCTGTGCAATGGGACATCGTGAAGCGCCTGGCACCGGGCATCGTGCTGGGTGGCATGGTGGCCAGCCTCGGCGTGTTTGCGTTGCTGAAGGGCTCCTTCCTGGCCATCTTTTTCGGGCTGTTCGTGAGCTTTTCAGCCACCCAGATGTTCCTCGACAAGAAGCCAGCACCGTCTCGGCAGATGCCCGGCGGTGCGGGCCAGGTGGCAGCCGGTGGCGTGATCGGCTTTTTGTCCGGCCTCGTTGGTGCGGGCGGCGGTTTTGTCAGCGTGCCTTTCATGACGTGGTGCAACGTGCCCATTCACCACGCCGTGGCCACCAGCGCAGCGCTGGGTTTTCCGATTGCGCTGGCCAATGTGGTCGGTTATGTGGCGAGCGGTTACCACGTGGCCGACCTTCCACCCGCATCGCTCGGCTATGTGTGGCTGCCGGCCTTGGCAGTGATTGCCACCTGCAGCGTGCTCACCGCCCCGCTGGGCGCCAAGGCTGCGCACAGCCTACCGGTCAAACAACTCAAGCGGGTGTTCGCATCGCTGCTTTTTGGACTTGCCGCCTACATGTTCTGGAAAGGCGTCACCGCCGCTTGAGCTGCGCTGACGCGCGTGGCGCCAGCCTAGGGCTTGTCCCCACGCCTTAGTCGCTGAGTTCCTGTTTGTTGGCCAGACTGCGCTTGCCCTGCGCCTTGGCTGGCAACGGCTTGGCGAGCATGGCGCGAAACTGCTCGGCGGGCAGGCCGGGGGCACACAGATAGCCCTGGTAGTGGTCGCAATCCATGGCCTGCAGCACCGCCTGCTGGGTTTCGGTTTCCACACCTTCGGCCACCACTTCAATGTGCATGGCGCGGCCAATGCTGATGATGGCGCTCACGATGGCCCGGTCGCCGTCGTCGTCCGGCAGCCCGCGCACGAAGGACTGGTCGATCTTGAGCTTGTGGATCGGCAGCTTCTTGAGATAGGCCAGGCTGGAATAGCCCGTACCGAAATCGTCGATGGCCAGCCCGATCCCGAGATCTGCCAGCACACGCACGCGCTGCTCCATCTCTTGCGCATCTTGCAAAAGGATGGTTTCCGTGAGCTCCAGTTCCAGCAGCGTGGGCGGCAACTGGTGCACGGCCAGCAGGCGCGTGATGCGCTCCACAAAATCCGGCTGGCGAAACTCCAGCGCCGACACGTTGACGGACACCATGATGGGCGTGCCGCTGTGCATCCACACGGCCGCCTCGCGCACCGACTGCTCCATCACCCACGCACCCAGCGTGACGATGTAGCCAGATTCCTCGGCCAGCGGGATGAACTGCGCGGGCGACACAGCGCCAAACTCCGGGTCGGTCCAGCGGATCAGCGCCTCGGCACCGGTGATCCGCCCTGTGACCAGATTGACCTGGGGCTGGTAATGCACGGCCATGCGCTGCAGGCCGAGCGCCTGGCGCATCGCATGCTCCATCTGCATGCGCGAAAGCAGGTTCGCGTTCATCTGCGGCTGGTAGAAGCCGTAGCTGCCACGCCCCCGGTCCTTCACGCGGTACATGGCCGTGTCGGCCTGCTTGATGAGGTCATCCAGCGTGGCGCCATCCTGCGGGTAAAGCGCCATGCCGATGCTGCACTGGATCGAAAAGCCCATGCTGTCGAGCGTGAAGGGCTTGAGCATGTCGTCCAGGATGCGGCGTGCCACGCTTTCTGCCACGGTGGCATCGCCGCCGTGCAGATAGATGACGAACTCATCGCCCCCCAGACGGCACAGCATGTCGGTCTGGCGCAGACAGGTCTGCAGGCGTTCGGCCACCAGTTGCAGCACGCGGTCCCCAAAGGGGTGGCCCAGCGAGTCGTTGATGATCTTGAAGCGGTCCAGGTCCAGGAACAGGATGGCAAACCCCGTGTCGCTCTGGCGCGCGCCCTGAATGGCCGTGTCCACGCGCTGCGACAGCAGCAGGCGGTTGGGCAAGCCTGTGAGCACATCGCTGTAAGCCAGCTCTTCGATGCGCTTTTGTGCCGCGTGTTGCAGCGTCAGGTCGCGCATGAAGCCAATGCTCTGCACCAGGCGGCCTTCGTCGTCGCGCAGCGCCACCCACGACAGTTGCACTGCGCAATACGCACCGTTGTCGCGGGGCAGCCAGAGCTCGCCCTCCCAGAAACCTTCGTTGGCCCAGCCCTGCAGCACCTGCTCCATGAAGCTGGCGTCCGAACCACCGCCGAACAGCGATGCCGCCATGCAGCCCTCAAACGCGCTGGCAGAGGGCCCCACCAGGCGCTCACACCCGGGGTTCATGCGCAGGATGCGGTGTTGGCTGTCGGCAATGAAGATGGCGTCCAGACTGGACTCGAACACGCGTGCCGCCAAGCGCAGGCTGGCCTGGATCTCGGTCTGGCGTGTGATGTCGCGGTACGAGTACACGCGCCCCACCGGCCGCCCCTGGCTGAACTGCGGCACGGTGCGCATCTCCAGCACGACACCGCTGCGCAACTCCAGAATGTCTGTGCTCTCCTGCATGGGCTCGCGAGCAATGGCGGCCAGCCGCTCTGCGTAAATGCGTGCGTCCACCACCTGGCTGGCCATGTGGGCGTAGACGGCGGCATCGTCGCGCTCCACCAGACGCTCGCGCGGAATGCTCCACAACTGCGCCAGGCGCTGGTTGAAGGCGCGCACCTGGCCGTCAAGACCACACACCAGCATGCCGTCGGCCGCGGAATCCAGCGTGGCACGCAGTTCGGAGAGCAGGGTTTCCAGCTCGCGTTCGGTGGCGTCCTGCGTGCTGCGGTCGAGCATGGTCACCATGAAATGGGTGCCACCGCCCTCCTCTACGCTCCTTGGCACGCGCGTGACACGCCGCTCCACGGACACCAGCGAGCCGTCTGCCCGCAACAGGCTGGTGTGGGAATGGATGCCCGCTGCAACCACATCAGCGGGCTCGCTCCAGAACGCCTGGTCTTGCGGTGTGGCCGCCAGCCGGAGCACCGACTGGCCGACCATGTCATCCAGCGGCTGGCCCGCCAGGCGCTGCGCAGCCTGGTTGGCGTGCAGGATCAGCAGGCTGTTTTCGTCGACCAGCCACACGGCTTCGAGCAGCCCGTCCAGCCACACAGCGGCTTGCAGATGGCTCACGCACCCGCCTCGTCAGGGTCAGGCGTGACCGCGCGTTCGAAGAAATAGCAGATGCGCTGCCGGGGCGAAAGGTATTCCAGCGCATCGCGCGGCAACTGCGCGGGCTTGAGACTGCGGCGGATGCCCAGCTCGGGCACGGTTTCCAGGTCCAGGATGGGCGCCTCGTCTTTGGGCACGCGCGAGTCGTGCACGATGACCTTGGGCCGAAGTGGCCGCGAGGAATTGACCGAGGCGACGATGGCGTAGCGGTCATTGACCAACTGCACAATGGAGCCCGGCGGGTACACCCCCATCATGCGGATGAAGGCGCCCAGCACCACCGAATCGAACTTGGGCTTGAGCTGCGCAAAGATGACGGATAAGGCCTCGTGCGGCGTCAGCGCGTCCACGCCGATGGCCGGGTTGCACATGCGGTCGTAGCGGTTGACCAGCGCCAGCACCTGGCTGGTGCGGCCAAGCGCGGCGCCCGTCAACCGAAGCGGAAACCCGCTGCCGTCGGCCATTTCATGGTGCTGCGCGATGGCATTGACTACTGGCTCCGAAAGGCCCATGCGCATGGCAAACGCCACCGATTCACCCACATGGGTCTCGTAGCGGTTGCGCTCCATGGGAATCATCGACGGCGTCGGTTGCCGAAGATTGGGCGGCAGCTTGAGCTTGCCCAGGTCGTGCACCAGCGCAGCCACGCCCAGGTGGTGCAGCTCCTCGCTTTTCATGCCCAGTGAGCGGCCCAGCAGCAGGGAGATCACCATCACATTGATGGGATGCAGGCCATTGCGCTCGCCCACCCCTTCAGAGAGGAGGCGGATGACCGAATCGCCGTTCTCCAGCAGCTCCGAGACACAGCCGGACACCAGAGCGTCACCCTTGACGCGCGCCTGGTCAGGGTGCTCCGACACTGAACGCTCCAGCGCCTGGTACTGCCGCGTGGCCTCGGTGAAACGCTGGTTGCAGGCGGCCAGAGCGCGGTTCTGCGCATCCAGCAGCGCGCGGCGGCGAATGGCTTCGTGGTCCACCGCTGCAGCGGCGGCGCCTGTGGCTGGCTCCAGCGCGCTGGGAGATGGTGCCGCCATTTCCGGCACGCTCCAGGCGGCGGGCACCAGTTCTTTCAGATCAGGGTCGCTCTTTTTGGGCACATAGCGCACCTCGGTCAGCCCCAACTCCCGCAAGGTGGCAATCTGCTCTACCGATGCCACCCTGAAGCTGCTCACCGGAAACGGATGGTGCAGCCAACCCACATCGAGCTGGATGTACATGCCGACACGCAACTGGCTGATGTCGATGAGGATGGAGGAGTTCACTTCAAAGGTACGCGTAACATGGGGACGTCAATGCCACCGATGGTTACACAGATTATCCCCACTTGAAGCGACGGCCTGGCGACCGCCCGTGACACCGCGGCGGCAAGGCAACAGTTGCGTGACATTTTCCGCGCCCGTCGCTTCTGCGCCGGTCAGGGCAAGCCCCTACGGCGTCTCGCACCCGCAACAGCACCCATTTCTCAGATTCACTGGACTAGCGGCACCAGAGCGACGGCTTGTAGACAAGGTCCATCCACAGCGCCCAGGCCGCCACGGCGCAGAGCATGCCGCCCGCCACGCGCGTACCCCATTCCGCCCGTGCCGCATTCAGGCGCCCTCGCACGCGGCTCCAGAGCCACGGCCCGCCCACCAGCCACAACCCACTGCCTGCGCCGAAAAGGGCCATGGTGAGCGCCCCTTGCGCCGGCCCGCCGCTGAGCGCCGCCACCAGCAGGGCCGAATACAACAGCCCGCAGGGCATGAGGGCCCACAAAAACCCCGCGGCAAGCACCCCGGCGGGGGCGCTCACCCAGGGCCGCACGCGTGCCCACACCGCGCGCCCGGCCTGCTCCACCCACAGCGGCTGGCGCGACTGCACCAGCATCATCAGGCCCCAGGCCATCACAGCCACGTGCATCATGGTCCAGGCGGGGCGCAGCGCCGTGGTCTGTTGGGTGAGCCAGGCCAGGCTGTCCATGGCCAGCGCGGCCAGCGCACCCGCTGCCGCATACCCCGCCAGACGCCCGGCGTGAAAAGCCACCGCCCGGCGCACAACGCCGCCTTGTGGGCGCCATTGGATCGGCTGCGCTGGGTGTACTACTCCCACGTCCCCGGCCGCCGCCCGGGCGCCCAGCGAAGGCGCTGCCCCACCCTGCCCTGTGATCGCGCCACAGGGCGCCGCGCACATGGCCAGACAGTGGGAGCCGCCTGCTAACCCCATGAGCAGCGCGGTGGAGGCAAGGGTGACAAGCATGGTATGGATGCGTTGTAAGCGAGGGTTCAATCAAAAACAATAGCGCCTGGCGCTTGCTGTTACTGGGTTTCAAACGAAAAATGGCTCTTCTAGCGAATAGTAGTGATGGAACTCGCCACACGCCTGTAGACGGCGATTTCGACTTATGACATTTATCGAGTGCATCACTAGCATTCGCTAGAAGAGCCCGAAAAATGCTTGAAACCCTTATTCAGCAAGCGCAAACCGCTATCTTTTTTAAGCAAACAGCATTGGGCCACTCAGATGATGCGCGAAAACCGGGCGCGGTTGCGGTCGGCCTGCAGGTAGCGGTCAAACACCATGGCAATGCCGCGCACAAAAAACCACCCCATCGTGGTCACTTGAATGCCGTCGGCCCCCAACTGCACCAAGCCCTGCTCGGCCATGGCCTCCAGTTGCGCCAGCTCCGTCGCAAAGTACTGGCGAAAGTCGATCAGCCAAGCTTGCTCCATGGGTTCGAACAACAGTTCGCCCTGGCACATCAGCGCCATGATGGCCGCGCGCCGCACCAAGTCGTCCCGCGTGAGCGCCAGCCCACGCACCACCGGCAGGCGCCCCTGGTCCAGAAAGTCGTAGTACTCGTCCAGTGTCTTGGCGTTCTGGCTGTAGGTGGCGCCCACACGCCCGATGGCCGAAACCCCCAGGCCGATCAAGTCGCAGTCGGGCTGCGTGCTGTAGCCCTGGAAGTTGCGGTGCAGGCGCCCCTGGCGCTTGGCCACGGCCAGCGCATCGGTGGGCAGCGCAAAGTGGTCCATGCCCACATACACATAGCCCGCGGCCATGAACGCATCGAGCGACCGCGACAGCATCGCAACTTTGGCAGATGCCGCAGGCAGCTCGGCAGACACGATGCGCCGTTGCGGCTTGAAGCGCTCGGGCAAGTGGGCATAGGCATACAGCGCAATGCGGTCGGGCCTCAACCGCGCCACCTGGGCCAGCGTCCGGTCGAACGATTCGGGCGTCTGGCGCGGCAGGCCGTAGATCAGGTCTACGTTGATCGACTCGAAACCAATGGCGCGCGCCGCCTCGACCAGCGCAAACACTTGCTCTGCGGGCTGTACCCGGTGCACGGCTTTTTGCACTTCGGCATCGAAATCCTGCACACCAAAACTCAGGCGATTAAAGCCCAGCTCGGCCAGAAGCGCGAGGCGCTCGGGCGTGACGGTGCGCGGATCCACTTCGATGGAGTATTCGCCCCCCGGGGCCAGCGTGAAGCTGCGCTGCAGCATGGCCATCAGCTCGCGCAAACCGGCATCCGACAGGAAAGTGGGTGTGCCGCCCCCCAGATGCAGTTGGCTCACCACCTGCCCGGAGCCGCAGTGCGCGGTGTGCAGGTCGATCTCGCGGCTCAAGTAGCGCAGATAGACCTCGGCGCGGTCATGGTGTTTGGTGATGATCTTGTTGCAAGCGCAGTAGTAGCACAGCGACTCGCAAAACGGAATGTGCACATACAGAGACAGCGGCAGTGCCTTGCCCGTGGTGCCCACGCGGCGCTGCTCCAGCGCAAGCACATAGTCATCCTGGCCAAAGGCCTCCACAAACCGGTCGGCCGTGGGATAGGACGTGTAGCGGGGCCCTGGCACGTCGAAGCGGCGCAGAAGTTCAGGCGAAACAGCATTCATGGGGAGTTATCCTTGCGTACACCATGACTGTGCCGTAGGCTACATCCTGCGTCCTTGACCCATGTCAAGTTATGCATCTGCCCCAGCGGCGACAATTTGATGCATGTCATTCGCTATCTGCCGCACCCAGTGCCCTCGCACAGCGTGCCGCCAGCGAGATGCTCGAAACCCAACCAGATCACGCGTCCATGAATCCTCTCACCATCAAAGTCGCCTGCTCCAACTGCAACCTGCGCGAGCTGTGCATGCCTGTCGGCCTGAACGAGGAGCAGTTGCAGCGGATTGACGAAGTGGTGGCGGTGCGCCGCAAGGTCAAGCGGGGCGCCACGCTGTTTCGCAACGGTGAAAACTTCACATCGCTGTATGCCATTCGCACGGGCTTCTTCAAGACCTGCGTGGCCACCGAAGACGGGCGCGACCAGGTGACGGGTTTTCAAATGGCGGGCGAGATCATCGGCCTCGATGGCATCGTGAACGACCACCACACCTGCGATGCCGTGGCGCTGGAAGACGCCGAGGTGTGCGTAATGCCGTTCGACCGCATCGAAGAACTCTCGCGCGAAGTGACTGCGCTGCAGCACCACGTGCACAAGATCATGAGCCGCGAGATCGTGCGCGAACATGGGGTGATGCTGCTGCTGGGCAGCATGCGCGCCGAAGAGCGCCTGGCGGCTTTCCTGCTCAACCTGGTGCAGCGCCTGCACGCGCGGGGTTTCTCGCAGTCAGAACTGGTGCTGCGCATGACACGCGAAGAAATCGGCAGCTACCTGGGCCTGAAGCTCGAAACGGTGAGCCGCACTTTCTCGAAATTTGTGGAAGAGGGCATCGTCGAGGTCAAGCAGCGCCATGTGCGCATCCTCGACACCGACGCGCTCAAGCGCATCGTGAACAGCCAGCAGGCTTGCCACTGAAGCGGCCCACAATCCCATGGCCGCTGATTCTCTCTAGCGGCCATGCCTCGCAGGGGTTGCTCCGGGGGCTTTACAAGCAAGCGTTCCCATTTTTGCGGCAATCGTTCGGCCGCTCGCCATCGGGCACCGGGCAGCGGTTGACTTCGAACGGCGACATGGACAGCAGCGTGGTCAATGCGCCCGCCGCAGCCGTCACGCCCCAGAACACAAAAAATGCCAAGGTGTAGACCCCCTGGCGCGACAGCGCCAGGGGCTGTCCGAACCAGTGCAGGTCCTGCGGGTCCACCATGGCAAAGACCAGCATTTCCAGCACCCCGGCCATCAGAAAGGCGGGCCATGCAATCCACATCAGGCGTTGCGTCCACATCGTTGTTGTCTCCGTAAGCGGGCTCCAGCGCGTGCTGGCATCCCAGGGGTGGGGTGGCTGGCTTGCGCGGCAACGGGATCAGCGCGGCTGGTCTTGCACCGGCGTGGCCGCGTGGTTGCGGCCCTTCATGGCGGGGGCCAGGCTCTTCTCGGGGGCTTCCAGCGTCTTGTTGATCTCGATGCCCTGGCGGTAATAGTCTTCGGCCACCACCGGGTCGGGTCGCGACACGGCCAGCCACAGCGTCACGAAACCGGCCACGATCACAATCGCCGGGCCAGCGATCACGAGCCACACGTGGCCGAACTTCCACCATGGGGCCGAGGGCGTATCAAGGGCGGGGGTTGATGGCATGCTTTTACTCCTTCAATCAGTTCATCAATCACGTAGGGGCGCGCTCAGCGCGGCACCAGAAAAACGGACTTCTCACTCACATGGGCTGCAGCGCCCAACGCTTGCACGTCAAACTGCACGGGGTGCGACCCTGACGCGGCTGACCCATAGGGAATCTGCAGACGCACAGCCACCCAGCGCGACTCGGCGGCGGCAATCTCCACCTCGGGTTCGGACGCCACCTCCAGCCCCTCCAAACCCCGCGCAGCAATGCGGTAGCGCTGTGGGCCTTCCGTGGCGTTCATGATCTGCAGGCGGTAAATGTTCTCCAGCTTGCCGCCCGCCACGATGCGCGACAGTGCGGCGCGGTCACGCACCACGTCCACTTTCAATGGCGTGCGCGTGACGAGGCTGGCCAACATGGCCAAGCACAGAAGCGTCAGCACGCCCGTGTAGATCAAAACCCGGGGGCGCAATACCCGGCGCAACATCTGTGACCGGCTCCAGTGGTTGGCCACGCCGTTTTGTGTGGAAAAGCGGATCAGTCCCCGCGGGTACTGCATCTTGTCCATCACCGTATCGCAGGCGTCCACACACAGGCCACAGCCAATGCACTCGTACTGAAGGCCGTTGCGGATGTCGATGCCCACGGGGCAGACCTGCACGCACAGCGAGCAGTCGATGCAGTCGCCCAGCCCCTGGGCCTTGTAGTCAACGCCCTTCTTGCGCGGGCCGCGTGTTTCGCCGCGTTCGCGGTCGTAGGTCACGACCAACGTGTCCTTGTCGAACATGGCGCTCTGAAACCGGGCGTAGGGGCACATGTACTTGCACACCTGCTCGCGCATGTAGCCCGCATTGCCATACGTGGCAAAACCGTAGAACAGCACCCAGAAAAGCTGCCAGCTGCCCTGCAGCGCCAGCAACTCGCCGCCAAGTTCGCGAATCGGGACAAAGTAACCCACAAAGGTGAAGCCGGTCCAGCCGGCCACGGCCAGCCACAGCACCTGCTTGAAGAACTTCTTGCGGACTTTCTCGAAAGTCCAGGGCCCCTTATCCAGTCGCAGCCGCGCACTGCGGTCGCCCTCGACCTTGTGCTCTATCCACATGAAGATCTCGGTGTACACCGTCTGCGGGCAGGTGAAGCCGCACCACAGCCGCCCGGCCACCGCCGTGAACAGGAACAGCGACAGCGCCGAGATGATGAGCAGCCCGGTGAGGTAGATGAAATCCTGCGGGTACAGAACCAACCCGAAGATGTAGAAACGCCGTGCGCCCAGGTCGAACAGCACCATCTGGCGCTGGCCCCATTCCAGCCACGGCAATCCGTAGAACACCAGCTGCGTCAGAAACACCATGCCCCAACGCCAGCGCGCAAACAGCCCGCTGATGGAGCGCGGGTAGATCTTCTTTTGCGCCTCGTACAGAGAAACGATCTCGCCTTGCGTAGATGCATCGGCGGCAACCGGTGCAATCGGAATGACCTTGCGAGCGGGCTCGCTGGGGGGCTTCATGGTGGTGTCGTTTCGCTTGGCTGCGTTGAACTATCAATCCACCCTGGGCTGCGGCAGTTCGCGGCCCAGGGCTGCAGGCTCTGCTGCGCCGTTCAGCGCGCGGCGGCCTGCTTGCCGTTGGACAAGCCCCACACGTAGGAGGCCAGCACGCCGATCTGCGCTTCGGTCAGCTTGTCGGCCTGGGCCGGCATTTCGTTGACCTTGCCGTTGTTGATGATGGCGGTGATGGCCGCCTCACCCCAGCCGTGCAGCCAGATGTCATCGGTGAGATTAGGTGCACCCAGCGCTTGGTTGCCCTTGCCGTCCATACCGTGGCAGGCAGCGCAGGCGCCAAACTTGGACTTGCCCAGCGACGCACGCAGCGAATCATGTGGGCTGCCCGACAGGCTCAGCACATAGTGCGACAGGTTGCGCACGTCTTCAGCCGAGCCCACAGCAGCTGCCATGGGCGGCATGTTGCCGATGCGGCCTTTTTCCAGCGTCTCGCGGATCTTGTCGGGAGTACCGCCGTGCAGCCAATCGTTGTCGGCCAGGTTGGGAAAACCCTTGCTACCGCGCGCGTCAGAGCCGTGGCACTGTGCGCAGTTGTTCATGAACAGCCGCTCACCGATGGCATGCGCCTGGGGGTCCGCTGCAATGTCTTCGGGTTTCATGGAGGCAAAGCGCGCGTACAGCGGCTCCAGCTCGGCCTTGGCCTTGGCCATCTCGGCCTCGTACTCGCCCTGCTGGGTCCAGTTGAGCTTGCCCGTGAAGCTGCCCAGGCCCGGATAGGCGGCCAGGTAGCCCAGGCTGAAGACGATGGTGATGACGAACAGCCACACCCACCAGCGCGGCAGGGGGTTGTTCATTTCCACCAGGTCCTCGTCCCAGACGTGGCCAGTGGTGTTGTCGGCGGTGGCGGCCACCTTCTTGCGGCCCGCCATCCACAGCAGAATGCCGCAGGCGATGATGCCGCCCAAGGTCAGCGTGGTCACAAAGACCGACCAGAAATTGCTGGTGAAGTCACTCATGGGGTGTTCTCGTTCTGGTGAAGGTCAATCTTGTTCGAAGGGCAGCCGGGCCGCCTCGTCGAACCGGGCCTTGTTCCGGCCCCTGTAGGCCCAGACCCAGATGCCGATGAAACAGGCCATCGAGGCCAGCGTGGCGACGATGCGCATGGTGGTGATGTCCATGGCGGATCTCCTTGGTTACTTGAGCGCGCGGCCCATGACTTGCAGGTAGGCAATGAGGGCGTCCATCTCGGTCTTGCCCTTCACCTCCTCGGCGGCCTTGGCGATCTGCTCGTCGGTGTAGGGCACGCCCACGGTGCGCAGGGCCTTCATGCGCGGGGCCACGCTGGCGGGGTCCACCGCGGTCTTTTCAAGCCAGGGATAGGCGGGCATGTTGGACTCGGGCACCACGTCGCGCGGGTTGACGAGGTGGATGCGGTGCCATTCGTCGCTGTATTTGCCGCCCACGCGGTGCAGGTCGGGGCCCGTGCGCTTGCTGCCCCACTGGAAGGGGTGGTCGTACACGAACTCGCCCGCCACCGAGTAGTGGCCGTAGCGCAGCGTCTCGGCGCGGAAGGGGCGGATCATCTGCGAGTGGCAGTTGTAGCAGCCCTCGCGGATGTAGATGTCGCGCCCCACCAGCTGCGTGGCGGTGTAGGGCTCCACGCCCTTGACCGCCTCGGTCGTGGACTTCTGGAAGAACAGGGGCACGATCTCCACCAAGCCGCCGATGGCGATCACCAGCAGGATCAGCACGATCATGAGGAAGTTGTTGGTCTCCACCTTTTCGTGGGAGAAGCCGGTCGAAGCAGGTGTTTTGTTGTCGGACATGGGTTATCTCTCCTTCGGGCTCAGGCGTGGGCGGCGTTCACGGCGGGAATCGCCACCTTGACCGAGCGGCCAGAGATCGCCGTCACCCACACGTTCCAGGCCATCAGCACCATGCCGCCCAGGTACAGGACGCCGCCGGCCAGGCGGATCACGTAGAAGGGGTACGTGGCCTTCACGCTTTCGACGAAGGTATAGGTCAGCGTGCCGTCGGGGTTCACGGCGCGCCACATGAGGCCCTGCATCACGCCGGCGATCCACATCGCGGCGATGTACAGCACGATGCCGATGGTGGCCAGCCAGAAGTGCAGCTCGATGGCCTTGACGGAATGCATCTTCTCCTTGCCGAACAGGCGCGGCACCATGTAGTACAGCGAGCCCATGGTGATGAGGCCCACCCAGCCCAGGGCGCCGGAATGCACGTGGCCCACGGTCCAGTCGGTGTAGTGGCTCAGGGCGTTGACGGTCTTGATGGACATCATCGGGCCCTCGAACGTGGACATGCCGTAGAAC
>PJUL01000555.1_pt1 | contig 25061 bp, 24 predicted proteins | sample 1512221 | NCBI WGS metagenome assembly PJUL01 (sample SAMN08177667, study PRJNA422409) | Feces metagenome, whole genome shotgun sequencing project.
AACTCCGCCACGAATATCTGGCGATCTAGGGCGACGCACACACGGTTGCAAGCGCGATGTCATCTCGGGCGTCGCATAGAAATCCGGCCCTCGGGCCGCCAAAGCTACCCTGGGTCCTTCGGGTTTAAAGGCATGTTGCCGATCTCACCCTCTCCCCCCGAAGGTCCCAGGGTACATTCACGCTCAGGCGCTAAATCTCGACCTCCGGCGCAGATGCCGTAATCGTCACCCCTTCGGCCTCCAGCGCATCGCGCACTTTCCGCGCCAGATCGACCGCGCCAGGCGTATCGCCATGCAGGCATATCGAGCGGGCCGCCGATGTCAGCACGCTCCCGTCAATCGCTACGATTTCCCCATGCAGAGCCAGCCGCAGACAACGCGCGATGACCGTGTCCACATCATGGATCACCGCGCCCTCCTGCGTCCGCGGCACCAGCAAACCGCCCCGCGTATAGGCCCGGTCTGCATAAGCCTCACGGATCAGCGGCATTCCCACGCTCTTTGCCGCCCGCACCTGCTCGCTATTATCCAGCGCCAATACGGCGAGCCCAGGGTCCATTGCCCTAATACTGGCAAAAATCCCCTCGGCAAAGGCGCGGTCTTCTGCCGTCTGATTAGCCAGCGCGCCATGCAGTTTTACATAGGCCAGCGGCACATCCACTTCACCCGCAATATGGCGCACCAGAAACATCTGCTCACCGATTTGCGCCAGCAATTGTTCGAGCGGCATGACCAGCCGGAACCGCCCGAACCGCGCCTTGTCGGCGTAGCCGGGATGCGCCCCGGCGCGAACGCCACGCGCTTTGCATAGTTTGAGAATATGCCGGATCGTCGCCGCATCTCCCGCATGCCCGCCACAGGCAATCGAGGCGCTGGAAACGATCCCGAGCAGATCATCATCAGTGCCCATGCCCTCTCCCAGATCGGCATTAAGATCGATGGAAACTGTCATACCCCGCTCCGCAACAGTCTATGCGCATGCTCCACCGACACCGGCTCGAAGGCAACAGCGCTTCCGGGCCGCATCTGCGCAAAGCGATCGAGATCGGCGGAAATAATCGTGCCGATGCGCGGATAACCGCCCGTGGGCTGGTGGTCACGCATCAGAACAATGGGCGTGCCATCACCCAATATCTGAATGTCTCCGGGCAGAACCGGCTCAGACACCAGCGACAGGATACTCTGGCCACCAAACACGCCCACATCGTCCAACAACCGCACACCCATGCGGTCCAACGAGGTCGAAATGCGAAACCGCGCCGTTACGAAACGCTCCTGCACCGAGCGCGAGAAATGCGCCCAGTGCAGGCCGCGCACAAAGCGGATCGGTCCTTCTTGCTTTGCCCTCTGCTGCACGGCCTCCGGCACGCCATTGGCACCAAGCACAACCAGTTTATCGCCTGCAATGAGCGCCCGTCCACCGAGCCCGCCCAATTCCGCCCGAATATTGGTGGAAAGGCTGCCCAGACTGTCCGGCAGATCAAACTGCCCGCCAAACCGCAGATAGCCGTAATTGCCCCAGGCACCGGGCGTGATCGACAGAGTATCCCCCTCCGAAAACTGGGCCCCACCCGGCCAGACCGCGTCAGTTCCATTGACCCGAACAGCAAAGCCGCCACCGGCCCAGCCCACATTCATCTGCCCGTCGACGATGACGAGATCGAGCCCCGCCTGCGTGAACTCAATTCCCCCGCCCTGCCCGCCAGCAAGCAGGCCGGCATCCCGAAACGCCGACCGATCCATCGGGCCCGATGCGCTGATGCCATGCACCAGCAGGCCCTGCCGGCCTTCATCCTGAATAGTGGTCAGCGGCCCCGCGCGCATGATCCACAAACGCGCACTCATGTCGCCGCCTCGAACCGGATCATATCGGCTGCCGCGATATGCGTGGGCGGCATTTGCATTGCGTCGAAATTGCGAAAATCCGTGCGCCCGATCACATGCCAGCCGGTTGGAATATCGGTCGCGGCAATCGCCGTCTGTCGTGCCGCAAACAACACGCTCCCCACCGGCACCTTTGGCCGTACCTGTTGGCGGCGCGGCAGCGCCAGCCCCTCTGGATGAAAGCCGCAATAGACAAATCCGGGCGCAAAACCCGTGGCCAATACGCGCAGTGGCACCGCGCAATGCTGTTCGATAAAGGCGTGGACAGTAAGGCTCAGGCTAGCGGCAACAGCTTCAAGATCAGGCCCATCCTCGCCGCCGAACCGCACCTTGATAACGTGCTCGCTCGCAGCCATTGCGCTCTGCCCTTCGAGCCGCAAAGCAATTTCGCCGGAAAGCCTGAAAGGCTCGATCCTGCCCGGATCATAGCGCACCAGCACGGAAACGAGGCTGGGCACCACTTCGAGCACCCCATCGATTGGCGCGTCCGAAAGACGCTGCGCCAGCTTTAATGCGGCTTTGTTGGCTTCATCATCCAGGCTTGCGCCAAAGCGCACCAGTACAGCCGCATCACCCAGCGGCACGATGTGCGGCCGTCGCCAACTGATCGAACTCGTCTCGCTCATGCCGCTCCGCCTCTATGCAACGGGCCGCAGTCCAGAAGATCGAACCGCGTCCCGTCAAGCCTTGAGCGGCAGCAAATGGCCGAAAATATGGTTTCGTTTATTGGTCAGAATCTATCCCGCATTTAATTTGGATCACGGCCCTCCTGCTCAACCACCGCCTCGAACAGATCGCGTGCATTGCCCGCGCCGATGGCTTCGATGGCCACGGCAGCAATGGCGGCAAACAATTCCGCGATTTCCTGGGGGTCGGTGATTTCGGCGTCGTCTTCTTCGGCGTCGGCGTTGATCAGGGTAAACATGAGGAACGCGCCTCCACACTAAGGCGGGCTGCGGACTGTAGGAGCAAAGTTCCGCAGAAATCCCGCGATCAAAGAGATTGTCCGGAGCGTTTTGCGTGCTCCGAACGAGCCTACGGGAATGATTGTGCGGCGATTCCTGTTACGTTTTAAATAACGTATTGCCCCTAACCGGCTCACAAGTCCGCTTGCCAGAAAGGACAGCCGGACCTACTCTTCGCCCGCGTCCAAACGCTCGATATAGTCCTCGATTTCGTCGAGCGAGGCCGAGAATGGTTTGGGCACATCCCCGAACACGATCTTGAAGCTGGCATCTTCGCGCAGGGCATGCCCGCCTGGATGGCCCAATATCTTGATTTTCTCGGAGGTCAGGATGGTCAGCCCGTGGCGCGCCGCCACCCGTTTCATGCGCCGCATGCGCGAAGCGTCAAATTCCTTGCGGCTCATGTCGTCGTCCTGTTGGCGTTTGGCGGGTAGGGAGGGATTCGAACCCCCGGAAGGCTTGCACCTTCGCCGGTTTTCAAGACCGGAGCAATCAACCGCTCTGCCACCTACCCAACGACAGAGCCTTTAGCGGGGGTGAGGCAGGCTGTCCAGCCCCACCCACAATTGTCATGCTGACCTAAGGCAGAAGCACGACCGAGCCGGTCGTTTCCCGGGCTTCGAGCGCACGATGCGCTTCGGCTGCGTCGGCCAGAGCAAAGCTGCGGCCGCTTTTCGCCGTGATCGCCCCGGACAGCACGGCATCGAACAAAGCCTTTGCCCCTTCAAGCAAATCCTCGCGCTTTGCAAAATAATGCGCGCCGGTGGGCCGAGTCAGGTATAGCGAGCCCTTGCGCGCCAAGACCCCGAGATCGGGCACGCTGACCACGCCAGAGGCATTGCCGAAACTGGCGAGCAATCCACGCGGCCGCAAGCAATCCAGCGATCCCTCAAACGTCGCCTTGCCAACGCCGTCATAGACCACATCGACGCCCTTGCCGCCGGTGAGTTCCTTCACCCGCGCGGCAAAGTTCTCCGCTTTATAGTCGATGGCATGGTGGCAGCCATGCTCAAGCGCCAGCTTCACCTTATCCGGCCCGCCCGCCGTGCCGATAACGGTCGCGCCGAGCGCCCGCGCCCATTGCGTGGCAATCAGCCCTGTGCCGCCCGCCGCTGCATGCCAAAGGATCGTTTCACCCCTTTGTATCGGCCAGGTCTTGAACAGCAGGTAATAGGCCGTGAGCCCCTTGAGCAACACGGAAGCCGCGGTCTGGTCATCGACGCCATCTGGAATCTGCACCAGTCTGGCGGCAGGGACGATCCGTTCCTCCGCATAGGCCCCGGACACGCCCTGATAGCAAACGCGGTCGCCGATTTTGACGCTATCGACCCCCTCGCCCAGCGCCACGACAACACCGGCGGCTTCATTGCCCGCCACGAAAGGCAACGACATCGGATAAAGCCCGGAGCGCTGATAGGTATCGATGAAGTTGAGCCCTATCGCCGTCTGCCGGATACGCACTTCGCCGGGGCCTGGCCCTGCCAGAGGCCAGTCCTCCTGCGTTAAAACTTCCGGCCCGCCTGTCTGATGGACAGCGATAACTCTGCTCATTTGGGTGCCTTTGGTTTACGCGGCGCGGATTTCGGCCGCGCCTGCGCCTGCGATGTTGGACTCGTCCTGGCGCGCGGCTTTGCCGGTGGCACGACGCCAGCATTGACCCCCACCTGCCTCGCGCCGCTCATTGCCGCCATGGCCGCGTCAGTCGATACCGATCCCGTATCACCGGTAAACGGCGTGAACTCGACTTTTGCAGCCACACCACCATCCCGCTTCAGCTTGCGCTGCTTGGCAACGATATTGACGAACTCGACAAGGATCGAGAACGCCATGGCCGAATAGATATAGCCCTTTTCGATATGGAAACCCGTGCCTTCGGCCACCAGCGTCGTGCCGATCAGCAACAGGAAGGCGAGCGCCAGAATTTTCGTGGTCGGATGGGCCGCCACGAAGCGCGCAATCGGGCCGGAGGCAATGAACATCACCGTCACCGCAATCAGCACCGCCGCCACCATCACGCCGACACGCACCGGATAATCCAGCGTTGCGGGAACCATGCCCACGGCGGTGATGATCGAATCGATGGAAAACACCATGTCGATGACCACGATCTGCACCAGAATGGCCTGCAGCGTGGCGCTGACCTTGGAATCCACCTTGGTCTCATGCGGCGCTTCGATGGCCGCATGCATTTCATGCGTCGCTTTGTAGATAAGGAAGCCACCACCGGCGACGAGGATAATATCCTTCCACGAGAAGCCATGGTCGAACAGGGTGAAGACCGGCTGATCGAGCTGCACGATCACCGAGATCAGCAGCAGCAGGATAATGCGGAAGACCAGCGCCAGCCCGATACCCAGCTTGCGGGCAAATTCGGCCTGTTCGCGCGGCAGGCGCGACACCAGTACGGAAATGAACACGATATTGTCGATGCCGAGTACGATTTCCATGACCGTCAGGGTCAGGAACGCGGCCCATACGGCGGGATCGGCTAGAAACTCAAACATCGAATGCTCCATTGTCCGAGTCGGATGCGGGATTAATTTAAGAGGCCACTTTTGCGGCGAGAAGACCCGCAGCAGAGATTTTCTTTGCCTGCGGCATAGAGCGGAATAGCTGTGCCTCCGCCACGCTGGTAACCCCGCAATGGCCGATGCTAGTCTGCGGTTCCAAAAGATCAGCGAGATTTCCGATGGAATCCTTCACACCCCTGACCGCCGCCCTCGGCGGCTCCCTGATAGGCCTCGCCTGCGCGGTACTCTGGCTCGGCAATGGTCGCATTGCTGGCATATCGGGAATATTCGGCCAGCTTCTGCCGCCCGCTCAAACCATCGTCTGGCGTCTGGCCTTTCTATTGGCGCTGATTGCAGCAGCCTGGGCCAGCGCGCGCCTCTTCCCGCAATTGGGCGCAGGGGGCGTCGAATCCTCCACGCTCGCCAGCCCACCTGCGGGCTGGAATGTACCCATGCCGATCTGGCTGACTATCGCGGGCCTCCTCAGCGGCCTTGGTACCAAGATCGGCAATGGTTGCACCTCTGGCCATGGCGTCTGCGGCCTCGCTCGCCTGTCGCTGCGCTCGCTGGTTGCCGTATTGGTCTTCTTTAGCGTCGCTATCCTCACGGTGACTATAACGGGGATCGTTTGATGTCTCTGCGTTTGCCTTATCTCGCCACTGCCGCACTGAGCGGCGCGCTGTTCGGCGCTGGTCTCTATATTTCGCAGATGGTCGATCCGCTCAAAGTGCTGCGCTTTCTCGACTTTACCGCCATACCCACCGGCGGCTGGGATCCGAGCCTTGCTTTCGTCATCGTCCCGGCCATTCTCGTCATGTTCATCGCCGTGCGCCTCGGAAAGAAGCAACAGAAGCCGCTTTTCGATGCCAGCTTTCACGAACCCGAATATAAAAAGCTCGATGCCCGCCTGATTGGCGGCGCTGCTCTGTTCGGCATTGGCTGGGGCATGTCGGGCATTTGTCCCGGCCCGGCAATTTCGCTGATCGCCTATCAGCCCGATGGGCTTTATTATTTCCTCATCGCCATGTTCGTCGGCTCGCTGGCGGGTGGCTTTATTATTCCAAGCGGCCATCGACGCCGCCTTGCGGACGCAGCTTCATGACTAAAGACGCCGATATCATCATCGTGGGCGGCGGGCTGGCGGGGCTCGCCGCCGCCGCCAGTCTCGCTCGGCTGGATTTGAACATCATCCACCTCGCGCCAACGGCCCCACCTGACCGTCGCACCTCTGCCCTGATGATGCCCAGCGTCGATTTCCTGCGCAAATCCGGCCTGGTCGATGATCCTGCCTCTCTCGGCCATGCTCTCACAGCAATCCGCATCATCGATGCCACACCCCGGCTGATCCGTGCGCCGGAAACACTGTTCGACGCCAACGAGATTGGCCTTTCTGCTTTCGGCTGGAATTTCGGCAATGAGGCATTGATGGCCCGTTTCCAGTCCGCTGCGCCTGCCGACCGCATCGAAACGCGCAACATAGCCGTTACCGATTATCACCGCGAAGGCGAGCTCGGCGCCGTCACCCTTGCCGATGGCAATGTGCTGCGCGCCCCACTCGTCGTCGGCGCCGATGGCAAGAAATCGCTGATCCGCACCAAGGCAGGCATTGCCACGCGTGAAAATCAATTCGACGAGTCGGCGCTGGTCTGCGACCTCGAATTGGCAAGGCCCATTGGCGGCGCGTCAATTGAATTTCACTATCCCCACGGCCCTTTCACGCTGGTGCCAGCGGGCGGCAACAGGGCAAATCTCGTCTGGATCGACGAGGACGCCGTGCTGCGCCGCGCGCAAGCGGGCGGGCCAGAAGCCCTGCTCGCCGCCCTTGCTGAGAAATCCCAGCGCCTGTTCGGCGCCATCAAACTGGCGTCACCCAGCTTCATTTTCCCGCTCAGCGTGCTCAGCGTCGGTCAGGCCGGTATCGCGGGCACGGCGCTGGTCGGCGAATCGGCCCACGCCTTCCCGCCTATCGGCGCGCAAGGGCTCAATCTGGGGCTGCGCGATGTGTCCGATCTGGTCGAGGCCGTCAGTGCTGCCGACACAACCCGGCCCGATTGGGGCATTTTGGCCAGCGAAGACTATTCGAGACGCCGCAACAGCGACCTTACGCGCACTGGGATGTTCGTCGAAACCCTGTTCCGCTCGCTTCTGGCCGATATGCTGCCCAGCCAGACCCTGCGCGCCGGCGGTCTCTGGGCCCTCAAGCTTATTCCTGCTCTCCGGAAACAGGCCTTCGCGCTGGGCATGGGCGAGCGCTAAGACCCGCTCACTTTTTGAAACCACAAAACAAAACGGGCGCAGTTTCCTGCGCCCGTTTCGAATGTCTATAGCCGATCAGCTTACTGCTGAGCCGGAGCCTCGGCACCCTCGGCGGGAGCGGCAGCGTTATCATTGGACAATTGCTGGCGGAGCTGTTCAGCGCGGTCCTGCAGCACCTGCTCCAGCGCGTTTTCGCCCGATTCCTGCTTCTGCAGCTGCTCGAAGGTCAGGGCAGCATCGCCATCATAGGTGGCAGTGAAACCGGCCAGCGTGATGTCGATGTTCAGGTCCTGATTCTGACGGTTCTTGGCGGTCAGCTTCAGCGTGTTACCGCGCTTGAGCGAATTGACATATTGCTCGTTGATCACCAGCTGGGTCGAGCACGACTGCGTGTCGCACAGCATATAGGGTACGCGCACCGGCTTGGCATTGTCGATCTGCCAGGTGAGGCCAAACGGCAGCAGCACCCCGAGCGGTACGGAGGCCACGGCCAGCAGGCGAGACTCCTGACCCGGATCGTCACGCAGGATGAACGAGCCGACGAACTGGCCATTGGCCAGAACCACCTGACGCATCAGGCAGGCCTTCTGACCATCTGGCAGCGGATCGCAAACCTTGAGCCAGTTCTGCGATGCCAGATCGTTCACCGCCGCAGCGACTTCTTCGACAGCAGATTCTTCGGCAGGCGCTTCGGTCGTGCTGTCCTGCGCAAAAGTGGAGATCGGCGACAGCATCATGGCGGCTGCGGCCATACCGATAGCGAGTTTCTTGCTCAAGATCATAGAAATGTCCTTGCCTTCCTTGGCGGTCCGGCGGCGCAAAGCCACCTTCAAAACTTGACTGCCCTTCAAGGGCTCAAATCGGGCAATAACATGACCGATGACCCTTGCCAAAACATTATGCAAACGATGCCGCCATTCGGCCACATCATGCGCCGCTTTCCGCCAGTTTTGCCAGCTTGGAGAGAATGGCAGCGGCGCCTTTGAGACGCTGCTCCGCACTCGGCCAATTGCGCGCAAAAACCAGCTTCTGATCAGGTTTTATCCGAACCTGATTGCCCGGGTCGCTCACCATTTTCACCAGTCCGGCCGGATTGGCAAACTCATTGTTGCGCAGGGTAATAACCGCACCCTTGGGACCGGCATCGACCTTCTCGACATTGGCCTGTCGACACAATGATTTGACCAGAATGACCTTGAGCAACGCCTCGACCTCGTCCGGCAACGGTCCAAAACGGTCGATAAGCTCCGCCCCTGCGGCGTCGATATCCCTGATATCGTTGAGATCGCCCAGCTTGCGATAAAGCTGCATGCGCAATTGCAGATCGGGCACATAGCTCTCGGGAATCATCACCGGCATGCCCAGCGAAATCGTCGGGCTCCACTCGTTCCGATCTTCGTATTCCTCTTCGCCGCTCTTGAGATTGGCCACCGCCTCTTCCAGCATGGCCTGATAAAGCTCGAAGCCAACTTCGCGGATATGGCCCGATTGCTCGTCGCCCAGCAGGTTCCCTGCCCCGCGAATATCGAGGTCATGGCTGGCAAGCTGGAAGCCTGCCCCCAGGCTTTCGAGCGATTGCAGCACCCCGAGCCGGCGCTCGGCCGTGTCGGTGAGCTTGCGGTCCGGCGGCACGGTGAACAGGGCATAGGCGCGCGCCTTGGCCCGGCCGATGCGCCCACGGATCTGATAAAGCTGCGCCAGCCCGAAATTATCGGCCCGATGCACGATCAGCGTATTGGCATTGGGAATATCGAGCCCCGACTCGACAATCGTCGTCGCCAGAAGCACGTCGAATTTATTGTCGTAGAAGGCATTCATGATGTCGTCGAGTTCGCCCGGCGCCATCTGCCCATTGGCCGCGACGAACGAGACTTCCGGCACCTGGCTGCGCAGGAATTCGGCGATATCGGGCTGATCCTTGATGCGCGGCACCACATAAAAACTCTGCCCGCCGCGATATTTCTCGCGCAGCAGCGCCTCGCGGATCGAGAGCGGATCGAATGGCGAAATGAAGGTGCGGATGGCAAGGCGATCCACCGGCGGCGTCGCCAGCAGGCTCAGATCACGCACACCCGTCAACGCCAGTTGCAGCGTGCGCGGAATTGGCGTCGCCGTCAGCGTCAACACATGCACATTGGCCTTGAGTTCCTTGAGCCGTTCCTTGTGGCCCACGCCGAAATGCTGCTCTTCGTCGATGATCAGCAGGCCCAGATCGTTGAACTTAATCGACTTGCTGAGCAGGGCATGGGTGCCCACTACAATGTCCACCTGCCCGTCTGCCAACCCATCCTTGGTTGCCTTGAGCTCGGCAGCGGGCACCATGCGCGAGGCGTGACGCACCCGCACCGGCAAATCCTTGAACCGTTCGGAGAACGTCTTGAAATGCTGCCGCGCCAACAATGTTGTCGGCACCACAACGGCCACCTGCTTACCCGAAAGAGCCACCGCAAAAGCCGCACGCAGGGCAACTTCCGTCTTGCCGAAGCCAACGTCACCGCACACGAGGCGATCCATCACCTTGCCCGAGGTAATATCGTCGAACACCGCATCGATGGCCGTAAGCTGGTCTTCGGTTTCCTCATAGGGGAAGCGCGCCGCGAACTCCTCGTAAGCGCCGGGATTGATGTCCACGACATCGGCTTTGACGAGCAGTCGCTGCGCCGCCAGCTTGATAAGCTGTTCCGCCATTTCGCGGATACGCTTCTTGAGCTTGCCCTTCTTGGCCTGCCAGGCAACGCCACCGAGCTTGTCGAGTGCGACGGAAGAATCGTCCGAGCCATAGCGCGTGAGAAGCTCGATATTCTCGACCGGCAGATAAAGCTTGGTATCGCCTGCATATTGCAGTTCGACGCATTCATGTGGCGCACCACCGGCCTCGATCACCTTGAGCCCGATGAACCGCCCAATACCGTGATCGACATGCACCACCAGATCGCCGGCCGATAGCGAAGCCGCCTCGGTCAGCGCGTCCGACGCCTTCTTCTTGCGCTGGGGCCGCAGAATGCGCTCACCCAGAATATCCTGCTCGGACAGCACCAGCAGGTCTTTGGTCTCGAACCCGGTTTCGAGCGGCAGCACCACCAGCGAGGTCGTCGCCGCGCTGGTCGTTTCCGCATCGCGCCAGTTTTCCGCCATGCGCGGATTGGTCAGGCCATGATCCTTAAGCACCTGCGCCATGCGGTCGCGCGTGCCGGCGCTCCAGCAGGCCACAATGGCCCGCCGCCCATCGCGCCGCTCTGCCAGCAGGCGGTCCACCACTGCCTGAAACAGATTGACGTCTGAAGCGGCCCGTTCTGCCGCAAAGCTCGGCGCAATACGCCCGCCTTCATCATCGCCCTTTTGCGTCTGTGGCGACAGGAATGGCGACAGCTGGATGACCGATGCCCCCGCCAGCGCGGCGGGCACGGTATCCAGATCATACAGCAATTCCGGCTTGATCGGCTTGTATGGCGCACCGGCCCCGGCGACAGACGGCAATAGCCGGGCAGCCTCGCGGGCGTCGTAATAATCGCGGATTTGCGCGGCGCGCTCGGCAAAGGCTTCCGCCGCCTGATCGTCAAACACGAAAGGCGCGTCGCCGGTATAATCGGCCAGCCGATCCATGTGGTCGTAGAAAAACGGCAGCCAATGTTCGGTGCCCGAATAGCGTGCGCCACCGCTCACCGAAGCATAGAGCGTATCATCCACCGTATTGCCGCCAAAGGCCGCAGTGTAATTCTGCCGGAAGCGGCGGATCGTTTCCTCATTGAGCACGACCTCGCTCATCGGCGTCAATTCGATCCGCTTCAGCGTCCCGGTCGTGCGCTGGCTATCGGGATCGAACGTACGGATCGATTCGAGCTGGCTACCGAAAAAGTCGAAGCGCAGGGGTGCTTCCGCCCCGGCGGGAAAGAGATCGATCAAGCCGCCGCGAACCGCAAATTCGCCGCTCTCGCGCACTGTCGGCACGCGCAGATAGCCATTATTCGCCGCCCAGGCCACCAGTCTGTCGCTATCGATCACCCGCCCGATAGCGGCGGAAAACGACATGGTTTCCACAAGATCGCGCGGCGGCAGCTTCTGGATCAGCGCATTGACCGCTGTCAGCACCACGACGCCCTTTGCGCCACCAGTCAGGGCCGCCAGCGTGTTCATCCGTGCGGCAATGGTCACATTGTTCGGCGAAACCCGGTCATAGGGCAGACAATCCCAGGCCGGCAGCGTCAGGATCGTGTGCCCCGGCAGCATAGCGCCCAGCATTTCGGCCAAACGCAGCAGGCGCCGTCCATCCCGCGCTACGAAAACAAGGCTGGCCACATCGTCAGGCGCATCCTTGAGGCGCTGCTCCACCATGCGGGCGAGCACCATGGCCTGCATGCCATCCGGCACATTGGACAATGTGCGGACGGCATGATCGGGGGAGGAAATATCGTTCATTTAGCGATCCGCGCCTGATGGTCGGCAATCACCGCATCAAGAAATTCCCGATCGACATTTTCAGGCGGTTCTTCCTGCCGCATCACCCATTTGAGCAGCGGCGGGTCTTCCTCATTCATCAGCTTTTCCAGCCTGTCGAGTTCATCCCAATCATAGGCCTCGATATTGGCATCGCAGAATGGCCCCAGAATAAGGTCCATTTCCTTGGTGCCTCGATGCCAGGCGCGATACCGCAAGCGCTTGCGGCGAATAGCAATGTCCTCACCGGCTGTCATTTGACGACCATGATCCTGTTTGTTCTCGATTTGGACAGTTCTTTACGCGGGTTGAAAGAGATTGTCACTCATTCACCATCCCTCTCTCGCCGCTTGCTGGAGAGGGACCAATTTCTGCGTTCAGCAGAAAATCAGGGTGAGGGGTTCTCTCCGCGCGCGCCAGTGCCTATTGAAGTAGCCAGCACCCTCATCCGCCCCTCCGGGGCACCTTCTCCCACAGGGAGCAAGGCAAGACCGGCGTTTGGGAGAATCGCAACTGTCTCGCCCCGAAGCCCTAGAGCCGCTGTTTCGCTCGCTCCACACCGTCAAAGGCGTGGGTGACAAACTGGCTGCGCTGTTGACGCGCTTTTTCGGTGCGCCAGACGGACAGGAAGCCATCATTCTTGATGTGCTCATGCACATGCCCTCCGGCGTCGTGGACCGCCGCCGTCAGGTTGGCATTGCCGAGGCCTATCTCAACCAGATCGTCACGCTGCGCCTGCATATCGATCGGCACCAGCCGCCACCGCGCGGCAAGCCGCATATCCCGCACCGCGTTTTCGCCCATGACGATACCGGCGACATAAACCTCGTCTTCTTCCGCGCACAGGGCGGCTGGGTGGAAAAGGCCCTACCCGTTGGTGAGGAGCGCTTCGTTTCCGGCAAGATCGACTTCTTCAACGGCGAAAAACAGATCACCCATCCCGATTACGTGGTGGAACCGGACAAATTCGCCAGCCTGCCCCTGGTCGAACCGGTCTATCCGCTGACCAACGGCCTCTCGTCCAAGGCCCTGGCCAAACTGGTACGTCAATCCGTCGACCTGCTACCGGAAATCCCCGAATGGATCGATCCGGATACAATGAGCCAACGCAAATGGCCCTCCTTCACCGAGGCCATGCGCAAGGTGCACCTGCCGGACAATCCCGGCGAAGCCGAACTTTGGGCCCCTGCCCGCCAGCGTCTGGCTTATGACGAATATCTTGCCGGTCAGATCACCCTGCAAATCGTGCGATCCACCATGGTCACCGCGCGCGGCACAGCGCGCACTTTCACCGGCAATGCGACGCTCAAAGTCAACAGTCTGCTACCGTTCTCGCTCACGGCGGGACAACAGAGTGCACTCGACGACATCCTCAAGGACCTGTCGGCACCAACCAGAATGAGCCGGTTGCTCCAGGGCGATGTCGGCTCTGGCAAGACCGTTGTTGCGCTCATGGCAATGGCCGCCATCACCGAATCCGGCGCCCAGTCAGCCCTTATGGCGCCAACAGAACTCCTTGCATCTCAACACTTTAAGACCATAAAGCCCCTTTGCGACGCCGCCGGCATCACCTGCGCCCTGCTCACCGGAAAAATGCCCGCCGCCGAGCGCCGCAAAATTCTGGCCAGCCTCGCCGATGGCTCAACATCCATTGCCGTCGGCACGCACGCGCTGTTCCAATCAGACATACAATTCAATAACTTAGGCCTGACTGTCGTCGACGAACAGCACCGCTTCGGCGTCCATCAGCGCCTAGCCTTGACCGACAAAGGCCGCAATACCGACCTTCTGGTGATGACCGCCACGCCAATCCCGCGCACTCTGGTGCTCACCCATTTCGGCGACATGGAAGTCTCTATCCTCAGGGAGAAACCTGCCGGTCGCCAACCCATTGATAGCGCTGTTCTTTCTATCAATGACTATGCCCGCGTCATCGCCCGCCTGCAATCGCGCCTCGCCGAAGGCGCGCAAGCCTATTGGGTCTGCCCGCTGGTGGAAGAAAGCGAGACATTGGAAGTCGTTAGCGCCGAGGACCGCTTCGCCGAACTCAAAAAAGTCTTCGGCGATCAGGTCGCCCTCGTCCATGGCCGCATGTCCGCCGCCGCCAAGCAGGAGGTCATGGATCGTTTCAAAGCCAATGAAATCAAGCTTCTAGTGGCCACCACCGTGATCGAAGTGGGCGTCGACGTCCCAAATGCCTCGATCATGATTATCGAACACGCCGAACGGTTCGGCCTCGCCCAGCTCCACCAATTGCGCGGCCGCGTCGGTCGCGGCTCCCAACGCTCCGCCTGTTTATTGCTGTATAAAGAACCGCTTAGCGAGACAGCCAAGGCGCGTCTCGAAACGATAAAATCCACCGAAGACGGTTTTATCATTGCCGAGCGAGACCTCGAACTGCGCGGCCAGGGCGACCTTCTGGGCACGAGACAATCCGGCATGCCCGGCTATCGCCTTGCGGTACCAGATGTCCACCGGCACCTCCTCGAATTCGCCCACGCTGACGCCAAAGCCCTGTTCGCCCGCAATCCCGGCCTGACGGGAGACGAAGGCGAAAAAGCGCGTATCCTGCTGTATTTATTCAGGAAACACTTGGCGATCCCGCTGATACGAGCGGGCTAATCTCAGGTCTCCTCGTCGATCATCACGACCGGACTTGTCCCGGTAGTCCACATCGCCGCGAATTGGATTGCCCGGACAAGCCGGGCAATGACGGCGAAGAACGGCTGGATAAGTAGCAAACTTATCCCCGCCCCTTATCGCCGGTGTTATTCCACCGTCACGGACTTCGCCAGATTCCGCGGCTGGTCTACATCAGTGCCCATGAACACTGCCGTGTGATAGGCCAGCAATTGCACCGGAATCGTCGCAAGGATCGGCGCCACAAAGGAATGAACATGGGGGATTTCGATAATATCGGCCACGCCATGCCCAACCGTCTTTGCGCCCTCGGCATCGGTGATCAGAATGATCTTGCCACCCCGCGCCGCGACTTCCTGCATATTGGAAAGGGTCTTGTCGACCAGCTCGTCAGATGGCGCGACAACGATCACCGGCATGGCTTCGTCCACCAGCGCGATCGGCCCGTGCTTTAGTTCACCTGCTGCATAACCTTCTGCGTGTATATAGCTGATTTCCTTGAGCTTTAACGCACCTTCCATTGCCACCGGGAACATCGCCCCACGGCCCAGATAAAGCACATCCTTGGCCTTGGACAGCCGCTTGGAAATCTCCACGATCTGGTCTTCCGCGCCGAGGGCCGCCGATACGGCAGACGGCAAAGCCGTCAGCGCCCGCACCATTTCGGCCTCCTGCTCGGCATTCAAAACCCCGCGCGCCCGGCCTGCTGCAATGGAAAGGCTCGCCAGAGCGGCCAATTGCGCAGTGAGTGCCTTGGTGGATGCCACGCCGATTTCCGGCCCGCACAGAATGGGAAACACCACACCGGATTCGCGGGCAATGGTGGATTCGAGCGTGTTGACCAGGCTCGCCACATGCTGCCCCTGCCCGGCGCAATAGCGCAGAGCTGCCAGAGTGTCAGCGGTTTCGCCCGATTGCGAGATAAACAGTGACAGCCCGTTCTTTTCCAGTGGCGGCTCGCGGTAGCGGAACTCGCTGGCCACATCGATATCCACCGGCAGGCGCGCATAGCGCTCGAACCAGTATTTGGCGATAGCACCGGCATAATAGGCCGTGCCGCAAGCGCTCATAGTCAGGCGAGAAAGATCAGCAAAATCAAAGGGCAAGCTCTCGCGGATGGCGACCGTCTCCGCGCCCATATCCACATAATGGCTGAGCGTGTGGGAGATGGTTTCGGGCTGCTCGTAGATCTCCTTTGCCATGAAATGACGGTGATTGCCCTTGTCCACCAGCAGTGCCGACGCCTGCGAAAGCTGCTGTTCACGCTGCACCAGCGCATCCTTGCCATCGCGGATCGTAACGCCCTTGGGCGTGATGACCGCCCAGTCGCCGTCTTCCAGATAGGTCAGGCGCGAGGTGAACGGAGCCAGCGCCATGGCGTCGGAGCCGAGATACATTTCCGTCACGCCATAGCCAACGGCGAGCGGCGCGCCGTGCCGCGCGGCTATGAGAAGACCCTCCTGGCCCCTGAACATGAACGCCAAGGCAAAGGCCCCTTTGAGCACTTTAAGGGTCTGGGCCACGGCCAGTTCAGGATCGGCACCGCGATCCAGTTCGCGCGACACCCAGAGCGCCACCGATTCCGTATCGGTCTGCGTTTTGGGCAGATAACCGTCCTTGGCAAGATCGGCGAGAAGCTCGCGGAAATTCTCGATAATACCATTATGGACAATCGCCACACGCTCGGTCGCATGCGGATGGGCATTGTTCTCGGTCGGCGCACCATGGGTCGCCCAGCGGGTGTGCCCGATGCCGATATTGCCGTCCAGCGGCTCCATACCAAGCTTGGTGGCAAGATTGCCCAGCTTGCCCTCGGCACGGCGGCGGGAAATCGCGCCGCCCTCCAGTGTCGCCACGCCGGCGCTGTCATAGCCGCGATATTCAAGCCGCTTCAATGCATCCACAAGCCGCCCGGCAACCGGCGCGTCACCGACAATACCAACGATTCCGCACATATTATTTCCCCTTGGCTGCCTTCTTGGCCAATGCGCGCTCTTTGAGCTTTGGCGCATAGCCGGGTTTGTTTTCCTGCCGAGCCCGGCCCAATGCCAGCGCATCGGCGGGTACGTCCTGGGTGATGACACTGCCCGAGGCCGTATATGCCCCATCGCCAATTGTCACCGGCGCAACAAGCGAGGCGTGGGAGCCGATAAAGACGTTGGCGCCGATAATCGTCTTGTCCTTGTTCACGCCATCATAATTGCAGGTGATGGTACCCGCCCCGATATTGGTTCCGGCCCCGATTTCGGCGTCGCCCAGATAGCTGAGATGACCTGCTTTGGTCCCCGCGCCGATCCTGGATTTTTTCACCTCGACGAAATTACCGAGATGCACGCCCGGGCCAAGCTCTGCCCCGCCGCGAATGCGGGCAAAGGGGCCGATGGATGCGCCTTCACCGATCACCGCATCTTCGATGTCGCAAAAGGCGCGGATCTCGACATTATCAGCGATCTTGACACCCTGCCCGAAGACAACATTGGGAAAGATCGTCACATCGCGGCCGATTTCGGTATCCCACGAAAACCATACGCTGTCTGGATCACGCAGCGTAACACCCGCTTCCATGACTTCAAGCCGCTTGAATTTCTGGAACGTCGCTTCTGCTTCGGCCAGTTTGACCCGGTTATCGACGCCGACCAACTCGCTGGCATCCGCCTCGATGAAGTCGATCCGCTTGCCATCGCCCGCGGCCAGTTCCACCGCATCGGTCAGGTAATATTCGCCCTTGGCATTCTGATTGCCGATCCGGTCGATAACCGAGCGCAGGACATCGCCACGAAACCCGATAATTCCCGAATTACACAGGCCGATCAGACGCTCTTCTTCGCTTGCGTCCTTATGCTCACGAATGGCTGTCACACGGCCATCTGCGGTCAACAACCGGCCATAGCCACTCGGATTGTCGGGCCTAAAACCGACAACCACCATATCCGCGCCACCATCCAGCTTTTCAACGATGGATCTAATGGTCGCTCCGGTCACCAATGGCGTATCCGCATAAAGCACCAGCACATGGCCCGTTGCAGCCTCATAGGCCGCCCGCGCTTGCTGCACGGCATGCGCTGTGCCCAACCGCTCCACCTGCCGGGAAATGTGCGCGCCCGCCTCGAAGCGGGTTACTGCCGCCTCGACAGCATCGTGATTTGGTCCCACCACCAGCGCAATGCTCGATCCCGCCGCTTTGGCCGTCCGCAACACATGGCTGACCACGGGCAGCCCGCCGACAGGGTGCAGGACTTTGGGCAATGCAGACCGCATCCGCGTCCCCTCGCCAGCAGCGAGAATGATGGAAAGCAGTTCGGCCATTGAGAAATCTCCGTTCAGCCCGCTTTTCGGCGGGCATTTTCACAAAAATATGGCACATGACAGTTGGCGAACAGATAACGAAGCGCTCAATCTCTATTTGAACGCGCCGAACGATTCGTAGCGCCGCAGCAGGTTTTCCGGTGGCTAAAGCATCTGAACAATTCCGGCAATCAGACGTAACCCTGTGGGGCCTTACAGCATTGGTTTGCGTCGGGCTCGCCGTCTTCAGCTCCAATGCCTCGCTTTTCGTGCCGCAGAATATCATTGCCGGCCTGCACCAGCCAAGAACCTCTGGCGCAACGATTGAAACGCTGCGTCGTGAAGTGGGCACTCTGCGCACCGACACAATTCGCCTGCAACGCGAAAACGAGCAATTGCTGAACCGTTTCGCGCTGCAGGAGCAATCGGGCAGCGACATCGTGCGGCGCGTTGGGGCGCTGGAAGTCACGGTGCCCAATATGCTCGAAATTCCAGCTCATATTGCTCTTGTCGATACCGACAATACCACAGCGTCAATCGGGCTGGGCGAGGCCGTGTCCTTCGAGGCCGAAGGCGGCTCCGTATCGGTTCGGCAATCGGTCTTGCCCCAATCCCTGCCCATCCAGCCCCTGCCCGCTCCCGTTCTGCCCCAGACGGCTCTCGCTACACCAAACGAAAATGCCTATGGGATTGCCATCGGCGCCGCGGTCGCTTTCGAACAGGCACCTAGCCTGTGGAACGATCTGACACTGAAGCTGGGTCCGCTTTTATTCGGCATGTCTCCGCTTCTCGTCGATGAGGCCAATAGCGATAACAAGCGCATCATTGTCGGCCCCATTGAAGCGCTGGCCGAGGCCCGTCAGCTTTGCGAGCGCTTCGAGCGCATTTCCATCGCCTGCATGCCGATGCCCTATGACGGCACACCATTGGCTGTGAATCGCTAGAACACCACGTTTAATGCGGTTGACAGGCGATGAAGTGTGGTTATGTTCCGCCGCGAACGCCAGATGGTGTTTCCTCTAGGGCCTGGCTCTAGGCGCCGGTAGCTCAGTGGTAGAGCATTCGACTTTTAATCGAATGGTCGCGGGTTCGACCCCCGCCCGGCGTACCACTCTTTTCTCAGCGGCTTTCCTGTCAAAATTGGCCGATATGCCGCAACCTTGCATCGATCCCTATGCTGAACTCGACAATCGTGCCGACGCTGGCGAATTGTCCGAAGAATATCGCAAGCCGATCCGCATTCATCAGGCGCCGCGCCATTCCCAGCCCCGCAGCCAGACGGGCATTTCTGCCCATAGACGCATTCCGGTTTGAGAATCACCGCTAACCCGTAATATCGCAGCGGTAGAAACCGGCAGCAGGGGAAACCATGTCTCAAGATACGACGGACCTGCTCAAGGTTCTTGCGGTCACATTGCTGATCTTTGCGGGCAGCACGCTGGTGATGCTCTATGCCATTTTCCTACTAGCGGAATATGGCGCCAACCTTCCCATGGTCGGCTCGCTACCTCTCAACATGCCGCCCGAGCTGGTTCCGGTTCTGGTGGGCAGCGGCGTGTTCGCAACGCTTGCAGCAGTTCACGTAACGGCGTCAGGCATCGCCCTGTTGCTTTCCAGCAATACCATCGACATGGCGCTGATCATCACCGCAAAGGCGGTGACGGTTGTGATCATGGCCCTGCTCGGCTTCGCCGGCGGGCATATGCTCTATCTGCAATTGACCGAAAACACCGCGCTCAACCTGAACCCGCTGCTTCCGGCGCTGGTCGCCCTGATCGGGTTTCTCGTCTTGGCCACCATCTTGAGCGTGCCCGCGCTACGCCGCCTCGGTAACCTGCGCTTCGCAGTGGGCATAGGCCTTATTGTTCTCGGCCCGCTGCTCCTGATCTGGCTTTAGCTTTTCCTGGATGCATTTTGTGTGACGCACCAACGCACACAGGGTATCACCCCGGCGTGGATAGCTCAGAGCTACACTAAGCGTCAGCCCGCCAGCGTCACCACAACGGCCCCGCGCGGCGTTGCAACAATAGTGTGTTCATACTGGACACAGAGGGCTGGCGGCTCGGCCGTGAGCGTCCACTCGTCATCTTCGTACATCTGTTCAGCCATCTGGCCACCCAGCGACAGGAAGGGCTCGATGGTGAACACCAATCCATTGCCGATCTTGCGGCGCTCCGCGCGATCGGGCCATGTCGGGATTTCGCCCGGCTCGTCATGCAGGCTGTCGCCAACGCCATGGCTGGCAAGATTGCGGATCAGCGTATAGCCGCCCTTCTTGGCCACCTTGCCGATGGCCGTGCCGATATCGGCAATAGGCGCACCGGCCTTGGCAACGCGGATACCGGCCCACATGGCTTTCTTGCCATCGCGGCAAAGCGCATCGAGACGGGGATCGCCCTTGCCCAGCACGAAGGATGCGCCGCAATCGGCAAAGACTCCGTCCTTGACCGCCGAGACATCGATATTGACCAGATCGCCTTCGTGCAGCACCCGTTCGCCGGGAATGCCGTGGGCGATTTCCTCATTCACCGAAATGCAGGTATGGCCGGGAAAACCATAGGTCACGATAGGGGCGGACAGCGCCCCATTCTCTGCCAGAATTTTTGCGCCGATCTCGTCCAGCTCAAGGGTGGTCATGCCGGGACGCATGGCCGCGGCCATGGCGTCGCGCGCCACGGCACAGATGCGGCCAATCGCCTTGAGTTTTTCGAGCTGCTCGTCGGTAGTAATGGTCAAGCTGCTTACGCCTTATTGGCCAGGTAGTAGGACAGCAGGCCCTGTGTGGAGCTGTCATGCCCCTCCCCGCTTGCCTGGCCCTGCACTTTGGGCAGCAGCGCCTTGGCCAGTTGTTTGCCCAGTTCCACACCCCACTGATCGTAGGAATTGACGTTCCAGATCACGCCTTGCACGAACACCTTGTGTTCATAAAGCGCAATGAGCGAACCCAGAATTTCCGGGGTCAATTGCGGATAGAACAAGGTGTTGGACGGACGATTGCCCGGGAAAACCTTATGCGGTGCAAGTTCCTTGATATGGTCCTTGTCGAGCCCCTGTGCCTTCAACTCTTCGACCACTTCGGTCTTGGTCTTGCCCAGCATCAGGGCTTCGGACTGCGCCAGCACATTGGCCACCAGCTTGTCGTGATGCGGCGGCAGGCTTTCATGCGGCTTGGCGGCAATCAGGAAATCGGCGGGAATGACGTCCGTGCCCTGATGGATCAGCTGATAGAACGCGTGCTGGCCATTGGTGCCGGGCTCGCCCCAGACGATAGGTCCGGTCGACCATTCCACCGGCTTGCCCGAAAGGGTGACCGACTTGCCGTTGGATTCCATATCCTGCTGTTGCAGATAGGCGGCAAACCGACTCAAGCGCTGGTCATAGGGCAGCACGGCATGGGTCGAAAAACCCCACGCATTGCGATACCAGACGCCCAACAGCGCCATGATGACCGGCAGGTTGTTTTCAAGCGGCGTTTCCAGGAAATGCCGATCCATCGCATCGGCACCGGCGAGGAATTTGGCGAAATTATCGTAGCCAACGGCCAGCGCGATCGGCAGGCCAATGGCGGACCAGACCGAATAGCGCCCGCCAACCCAATCCCAGAACCCGAAGATACGGTCTTCACGAATGCCGAACTTGGCGCAGGCTTCGATATTGGTCGAAACCGCCGCAAAATGGTTCGGTACTGCCTCTTCGCCCAGCGTATCGGCAATCCACTCGCGTGCCGAATTGGCATTGGTCATGGTTTCGTCGGTGGTGAAGGTCTTGGAAGCGACGATAAAGAGCGTCTTCTTGGGGTCGAGGCGCTTGAGCACATCGTGGATATGCGCGCCATCGACGTTCGAGACATAATGCGCGCGCAGATCGGCGCGGGTATAGGGCTCCAGCGCCAGCGTCACCATGGCGGGGCCAAGGTCCGAGCCACCGATGCCGATATTGACGACATCAGTAATCTGCTCGCCGCCGTGACCGCGAATGTCGCCGGAACGCACCGCATTGGTGTAATTCTCGATAGCCTTGAGCACGCCGCGCACATCCGGCATCACATCCTGACCATCGACCGTGACCGGGCGGTCACCCTGATAACGCAGCGCCATATGCATGACGGCGCGGTCTTCGGTGATATTGATATGTTCGCCTTCGCACATCTGCGTGCGGCGTTTCTCGACACCTGCCGCACGGGCAAGATCGAACAGGGCCTCGAGCGTTTCCTCATCGATCCGGTTCTTGGAATAGTCGAGCAGAATATCTGCCCCCTTGGCCGAGAACCGCTGAAAGCGGTTGGGGTCCAGTGCGAACATTTCGCGCATGGTGATCTCGCTCAAGCGCTTGCGATGCTTGTTGAGCGAATTGAACCCAGAATCCTTCGAGCCCTTGGCCATACTCATATCCTCACAAAACCGGTAGGTCACCGGCAGCCCATGCCGCCCGGGTTTCCGCCGCAAAATCGCTCATCCGTCCGGCCTCGATGGCCGCGCGGGTACCAGCAGTCAGTTCCTGATAATAGGCTAGGTTGATCTGCGAAAGCACCATCGCCCCCAAAATCTCCTCTGTCCTGACCAAATGATGAAGATATGCCCGGCTCCAGCGGCGGCAATTGGGGTTCGGTGACGCCTCGTCCAGCGGACGGTGATCATCCTTATGCCGTGCATTTTTCAGGTTGATGACGCCAAAGCGCGTATAGGCATGGCCATGCCGACCAGCGCGGGTCGGATGCACGCAGTCGAACATGTCGATACCGCGCTCGATACCGCCCAGAATATCGTCCGGCTTGCCCACGCCCATCAGATAACGCGGCCGGTCATGCGGTAGCTCTGGGGTAATGTCGGACAGCACGCGGAACATGACCTCCTGCGGTTCCCCCACCGCAAGCCCGCCCACGGCATAGCCGTCAAATCCGATAGACTTCAGCCCGGCCGCCGAGCGCGCACGCAGCTCCGCATCGTCGCCCCCCTGCACGATGCCGAACAGGGCGCGGTTCTGCTGGTTGTTGAATGCGGTTTTGGAGCGATCTGCCCAGCGGATGGACAATTCCATCGCCCGCTCCATCTCCTTGGCTGAGGCTGGAAGGGCGATACATTCATCGAGCTGCATGATGATATCGCTGTCGAGCAGCGTCTGGATCTCGATGGAACGCTCGGGGGTCAGCTCATGGCTCGATCCATCGATATGCGACTTGAAGGTCACACCCTTCTCGGTCAGCTTGCGCAGCTTGGCCAGCGACATCACCTGAAAGCCACCGCTATCGGTGAGAATAGGGCGCTGCCAATCCATGAAATCGTGCAACCCACCCAGTGACGCCACGCGTTCCGCACCCGGCCTCAGCATCAGGTGATAGGTGTTGCCGAGTAGGATATCAGCGCCGGTTTCCCGCACCTGCTCGGGATACATGGCCTTGACCGTTCCAGCCGTGCCGACGGGCATGAAGGCGGGCGTGTTGATCTCGCCGCGCGGCGTGTCGATGCGGCCACGGCGGGCCATGCCGTCAGTGGCGGCAATCGTAAAGTTGACCTGTTTCATGGCCCGCGTTCTAGCCCCTTGCCGCCCTTCCGACAATCGGTCTTGAGCACTCACACGATCATGCTCGGATTTCCGCCATTGTTTGGCATAGAGATGGTCCGGTTCTTATTGATTCAGAGGTGCTTGAATGTTTCGTCCCGCCCTTGCCGCATTGCTCATCTCAGGCCTTTGCGCAGCGCCCACACTTGCACAGGAACATCAGGGCCACTGGTTTGGTGACGGCGAGGGCAACATCACGCTCGATCTCACGCACATTGAGAATGATGTCTACGCCATCTCAATCAACACCGTCGTGCCAATTTCCGACATGGGCGGCGGTTGTGGTGGCGGCATTGATGGCGAGGTCATTCTCGATAGCGCTGGCGGCAATTTCTTCGTCGAGAATGAGGACTTCGATCCAAAAGCCGATGAAACCGGCCTTAACCGCCGCTATTGCGAAATTTCCTTGACCTTCAACGAAGATGGCACGCTGACCACCGAGGAGCAGAGCGGCTGCCTCTATTATCACGGCGCGGCCTGTGGTTTCTCTGGCACTCTGCAGCACGACGCCGCCGGTATCTAGGTCACAGCATCCACCGCGGCCATGCCGAGATGGAAAGCGCCCGTCAATAATGCACCGGCGACCGCAAGGCCGACGGTGCAGATAGCCAGCCCCACAATAACCCCCAACCCGTCGCGGTTGAGCATCGAGAACGCGATAACGCAGAGCCCCACATTGGGAATGGCGTTGATGAAGGGGATCGGCAGGGCCATGAACACGCTGACGAGCATGATAAAGATGCCATAGGGCAGCGTCGCAGCGGCTCCCGTCAGCCAGCGCAGGCGAGGTCTGGAAAAACGCGAGATGAACGTGGTCACGCGCACCACCTGTTCACTTGCCTTGAGCAGCAGGCCGAGCGGCAGCTTGCGATCGCCAATGATTGCAGGAAGGCGTATGGGCCTGCCCAGCACCATGAACAGGGCCACGGCACATGTCGTCCAGGCGATGGTTCCGCCAAAGCCCGGAGGCCCCGGGATCATGTTGAGCAAGGTTAGCATCAGGATCAGCAGGCGATGGGATCGTGCTCCCACGGCCTCGACCATCCGCTCAAAAGTAAGCCGGGGCGCTTCGCTCTCCGCAACCCGCCGCAAGGATGAAACGATGCGGTTGGTGTAGTGATTTATCGGACGATATCTGTCCGTCACACATCATCCTCGGGATGCGGCGCCCGGTGCAGCAGCGATGAATCGCCATAGGAATAGAAGCGATAGCCATTTTCTATCGCATGGGCATAGGCCGCTTTCATTGTCTCCAGCCCAGAAAAAGCGCTGACCAACATGAAAAGCGTCGACTTGGGCAGATGAAAATTGGTCATCAGCACGTCCACTGTACGAAAGCGAAAGCCGGGGGTGATGAAAATATCCGTGTCCCCAACGAAGGGCTGCAATGAACCGGTGGCCCGCGAAGCGGTCTCCAGCAGGCGCAGGCTGGTTGTACCGACAGCGATCACGCGACCGCCCGCAGCCCGCCGGGCATTGATACGGTCGACACTGGCCTGTTCGATCTCGCCCCATTCCGAATGCATGA
>PJUL01000559.1_pt1 | contig 25031 bp, 27 predicted proteins | sample 1512221 | NCBI WGS metagenome assembly PJUL01 (sample SAMN08177667, study PRJNA422409) | Feces metagenome, whole genome shotgun sequencing project.
GATGCGCGCGATCGAGAGCTTGGTGATCATCGACAGGCCGACCGGCGAGATGCACAGCTCGGCAGCGGAGTGGATGAAGTAGAGGCCGGCGAGCCACCAGATGCTCACCTTGTAGCCGGCATCCGCATAGTGCGCGCCCCAGACGAGCAGCAGGAAGCCCGCGGCCACGCCGACCAGCGCCAGGCCGAACTTGACCGGGATCGACGGCTCGAGCCCGCGCTTGGCCAGCGCGCCCCACATGATCGACATGAACGGCGCGAGCAGCACGATGAAGGCAGCGTTGAAGAACTGCGTCTGTCCGGCGGTGATCGTGAACAGGCCGAACACCGAGAGATCGGTGTTGCGATCGGCGAACAGGGTGAGCGACGAGCCGGCCTGCTCGAACAGCGTCCAGAACACGACGTTGAAGACGATGAGCACCATGGCGGCGAGCATCATCTGGAACTCGGTCTTGCTGCCCGCGACGAACGACCAGATCAGGATCGCCGGCACGCCGATCAGGAACGAGCCGAACAGCAGCTTGCCCATCAGCGGCAGCGAAGCGACATAGCCGAGGAAGCCCGAGCCCGCGGCCGGCGCGGTCGAGTGCATCAGGTTGACGTAGAGCAGGTAGAAGAGCGGCACGACGCAGAGCGCGGCGGCGTAGATGATCCACTGCTGCGCGTTCACCTTCGGCCGGGCCGGCGGCTCGCCATAGCCGTCGAGCTTGCCGCCGTTGAACTGGATCAGCGCCCAGGACACCATCATGCCGATCGCGGCGAGGGCGAAGCCCCAGCTCCAGCCATAGGCGACGGCCAGCCAGGGGCAGAGCAGCTGCGAGAACAGCGAACCGAGATTGATGCCCATGTAGAAGATGGTGAAGCCGCTGTCGCGGCGCCGGTCGCCCTGTTCGTAGAGCTCGCCGACCATGGTGGAGATGTTCGGCTTGAAGAAGCCGTTGCCCACCGAGACCATCGACAGCGCGATCAGCAGCACCATCACGTAGAAGGGGCTGCGATCCGCATTGGACTCGAACTTGCCCTTCTCGATCTTGCGCTCGAGCGTGCCGGCGTTGAGCAGGTCGACGCTGCCGTCGTCATTGCCCTTGATCTCGAGCTTCTTCAGCTCGGGGCCGTTGCCGACCACGACATAGCGGACTTCCCTGTCCGCCTGCTTCTCGATCGAGACTTCGTAGCGCTGGCCGTCGATCGTCGCATAGGGCGACGCGGTGGGGCCGCCGAAGCAGAGAATGGCATAGCCGAGCGACATGATGATCGCGCCGAACTTCACCGCGCGCTTCGAGCCGAGATACTGGTCGGCCAGATAGCCGCCGATCAGCGGGGTGAGATAGACCAGCGCGGTGAACCCGCCATAGATGCCGGTCGCCTCGCGGTCGCCGAACATGAAATGCTGCGTCAGGTACAGCGTGAGCAGCGCGCGCATGCCGTAATAGCCGAAGCGCTCCCACATCTCGGTGGTGAACAGGCGCGCCAGCTGGCGGGGATGCCCGAACCACGTCGCTTCCCGGGCGGGATTGACGTGGGTGATGTCCGGCTCTGCCGGACTATCGGCGGTTGGAGTGTCGACCATGCGGTGTATTGCCCTTTGAAATCGGTTCCGGGCTCAGGGGCCCGGCGCATGGGCGGCCAAACTAGACGGAATGAAGCCGCTGTAAAGCATGTGAGATTGTGCGCAGCGGGTGCGGCCGCCGGCAGGCCGGCGCTACTGGAGCATTATCGTATCGCCCACCCGCAGTATGTCGCGGAGCGCCGCCTGCGACTGCCTGCCCCGATAGGAGAACTGGAACTGGCGAACACCGATGTCGGCACCGCTGACCGCAAACACGGTGCCGGAGGCAACGAACAGCGAGCATGGCTGCTGGAGCGCCACCGCGACAGTGACCGTGCCCGTGCCCGTGCCCGTGGTAGCCCCGCCCCAGCGGACGTCGGTGATACTGTTGGCCCGCCGCCCGAAGCCGGCAAGCGAAGCCGCATCCGCCGGTCCGTGCGACGATTTCGTTTCCACCCTCTCCTCTCCCGATAGCTGGACTGGGACCCGCTGATCCCATGCGGCACGCCGCGGGGTGGGCTCATTTTTCAACCGTTTCGATCTTACCGCAGCGCTTGGCGCGGCGGGATGGCCACCCTAGATGCCAGCCATGACCTTCAACGACACCACTACCCCCCTTGCGCTGCTGCGCACCCGCCGTTCGGGCAAGCCACGCGATCTGGTCGCGCCCGGCCCCAGCCCGGAACAGCTGGACGACATGATCGCGATCGCGGGACGCACGCCCGATCACGGCAAGCTGTTCCCGTGGCGCTTCGTGGTGGTGCCCGACGAGGCCCGTGCCCTGCTGGGCGAGAAGCTCGCAGCGATATTGCGCAGCGAAAAGGACGACTGCACCGAGCGCGACGAGGAAGCCGCGATCCAGTTCGCCACCCAGGCGCCGGCGCTGGTGGTAGTGCTCTCCGCCCCCGTGGTGCCGCACAAGATCCCAGTCTGGGAGCAGGAGCTCTCCGCCGGTGCGGCATGCATGAACCTGCTCCACGCCGCCCATGCGATGGGCTTTGCCGGTGGCTGGCTGACCGGCTGGGCCGCCTATTCGGACCAGGTGCGCGATTTGTTCGGCAGCGAAGGCCAGAAGATCGCCGGTTTCGTCTTCCTCGGCACGCCAAGCCGGCCGCTGGAGGAACGCCCCCGTCCGAACCTTCCCGAAATCGCACACAGGTGGAATCCCGGGACTGGACCCGACGCCTGATTGGTGTATTATAGCAGCATGACAGCGCTAGAGCACGAGGACAGCCCGGTCTACCTCAAGCTGCGCGCCAGCATCGCTGCGGCGATCCTGCGCGGGCAATACCGGGCAGGGGATCAGCTTCCGTCGGTGCGCGCACTCGCCGCAGAGCATGGCGCCAACCCGCTGACGGTGGCCAAGGCCTATCAGAGCTTCCAGGACGATGGCTATGTCGAGGTCCGTCGCGGCGTCGGCATGTTCGTGCTGCCGGGCGCGGTGGAGAAGTTGCGCATCGCCGAGCGCGACCGCTTCCTCACCGGCTATTGGCCCCGTGTGAAGGAGCATATCGCGCTGCTCGGCCTCGACGTGCACGAACTGCTCGGCCGCGAGACGGCCTGAGCGATGACGGTGGTCCACGAAGCGGCCGCCGTGCCGCAGAAACAGGGCTTCGCACGCGGCCTGCTCGGCTGGGGCCTGCTGTTCGCGGGCGTCTTCGCCTTTCAGAGCGTGGCGGCCAAACCCTTCTACATTCCGTCCAGCTCGATGATGCCGGTGCTGCGGACCGGCGACCAGCTGATCGTATCCAAATATCCCTATGGCTGGTCCTACGCCTCGCTTTCCCTCCACGGCAGCACCGTGGTGCCGGGGCGGCTGCTCGGCAAGCTGCCCGAGCGCGGCGACATCGTCACGGTGGCGCGGCGCGAGGATGGCTCTGACCTGATCAAGCGGGTGATCGGCCTGCCCGGCGACACGGTGGCAGTCAGCCACGGCGTGGTGATCCTCAACGGCAAGCCGGTGCCGCGCGTGGCCGCGGGCACCGCCGACATTCCGGTCGACGCCAACATTCCCTGCGACGAGCCCGTGCTCGCTCCCTTCCGCAAGGTGGCGAAGGACGGCACGCTGGTCTGCGCGCTGCCGCTGTTCCGCGAGACGCTGCCGAACGGCGCCAGCTATGACGTGATCGACCTGGGTGATACGTACCTGCCCGGCGGCTATCTGAGCCCGCGCGACAATTACGGTCCGGTCAAGGTGCCCGCCGGCCATGTCTTCCTGATGGGCGACAATCGCGACCAGTCCGCCGACAGCCGTTTTTCGCTGGCGGAAAAGGGACTGGGCGGACCGGTGCCGGTGGAGAGTCTGGGCGGGCGTGCCGAGATCATCACCCACAGCTATTCGGGCGAAGGCTCGTGGCTGAACCCGCTATCCTATTTCACCTCGCTGCGCGGCAACCGCGCCGGCAATTCGCTGCGCCCCGAGCGCCGCTGATGCTGATCATCACCGGCACCTTCCGCGTGCCGCCGGCAAATGTGGATGCGGCGCGCCCGGCAATGACGGCGATGATCGCCGCGAGCCGGGCGGAAGCCGGATGCCTCCACTACAGCTATGGCGAGGACGTACTGGCGCCCGGGCTGATCCATGTCACCGAGCATTGGGCGGACCGGGCGTCGCTCGACGCGCATTCGGCCAGTGCGCATATCGCGGAATGGCGCGCAGCCTGGCCCGCGCTCGGCATCGGCGAACGCGACCTCCGCTTGTTCGAGACGGATGCCGGAGCGCCCTGCTAGACTCCCACCATGGCCAAGGCTGACCAGATCCCCGTCCACTTCCGGATCGTCATCGAGCAACCGGTGCCCGGCGTGCGGCACAGCCTGCAGGCGAAGGACGACTTGCCGCTCGACCCGAAGACCGCGTCAGACGGCGAGGCACTCCATTTCGACTTTCCCGTGCGCATCGGGCCCGGGCCCAAATTCTTCGGCGACCAAGTGCGCCGCGAAGGCGCCGAACGGCGCTTCGTCTATATCCGCATCGGCCAGGCAGCCGGCGACCACGGCTCGCCCTGGTCGCGGCGGATGAAGATCGACATCCACGACATCGACCCCGCACTGCTGGAGCGCGCCGCGAACGGCGGCATCGTCGAGATCACGATAAACGGCACCGGCAAGGACGGCACGCCCGCCTGCGCCACCGTCCGCCCGACCGGGCGGCGCGTCGTTCCGGCCTAGACCCAGCCGCCCAGCGCCTCCGCCACGGCGCGCAGCACCTGCGGTTTCATCTGGACGAACAAATGGCTGCTGCGCACCTCGATTGCGCGGCAACGGGCGCCCTCCCCCTCGCGGCAGATCAGGCCGTTCACGAAGCCGTCGCTGCGGCTCCAGATCGCGGCCGAGGGCATGGACAGCGGCCGCGCCGCTTCCTCCAGCCGGCTTGCGACAACCGGATCGGTGATCTTCTCGCCGGTGAGCAGCTGGAAGGGGCGCCAGACATTGGTGGCGCTGGGCGGACCGGCAAAGGGCGAGCTGATCGTCAGCACGGCGCGCACCAGATCGGGGCGGCGATGCGCGACGATCCGACTCATCACGCCGCCCAGCGAGATGCCGACCAGCGTGACCGTCTCGCCGGTCTCGCGATGGATTTCCTCGACCCGGGCGATCAGCTTCTCGCATTCGGGGCCGACGGTGCGCACCCCGAAGTTCCGCCCCAGCGTCCACGGATAGGGTCGATAGCCGAGCCGGCGCAGCATCGCGCGCAGCACGAAGTTGGAGCGATCGGTGTTGCAGAGCCCTGGCGACACCAGCACCGGCCGGCCGTCGCCCCGCGGAAGACCGGCGGCGCGGAAGCCCGCGAGCTCGGCAAGGGTGATCGCTGCGCGCGCCGGCTCAAGTGCGAAGGCGAGGCGCGGAGGCGGTTCGGCGGCAGTCCTCGGGATCATAGCCACAGCATCACACCCCAGGGCAGCGGCGTCCAGACGCCCATGCGCACCCCGGCCTTGCGCAGACCCCGGCCCGTCCATTCGTTGCAGGTGTTGATCGCGCTATAGCCGCCCTTCGCGCTGTAAAAGGCATCGCGGGCGCCATAGCCGCGCACCACCGGCCCGGCGGCGACGGTGTCGCGGACATGCTCGACCAGCCGGCGATATTCCGCGGGGCTCAGCACCACTGCACGAACCGAACCGCCGGCGCGCGGCTCCGGCACATGGGCGACATGCAGCACGGTCGATCCGATGCCGACCAGCGCCTTTGCGGTGCGCCACAGGTTGATGTCGCTCCACTGCGCGGTGTGCAGATAGAAATCGCGATTGCCCCAGCCAAAGGCCAGATACGGCTCTGCACCATAGCGCGGATCGGCGAGATGCTCGGGCCGGGCGAAATCGCGAAAGGCAGCTACGGGCAGGATCAGATCGGTGTGCGCGCCATTGTCCGCGACATAGATGCGCACGCCGTCGCGCGCCGGCTTCCACCCGCCATTCGCCGTCACGCCCGCGCCGAGCCCGGCCGCCGCCAGATAGACGAGCACAACCAGCACCAGCGCCCCGACCAGCCGCACCAGGATCCGCAAGCCCGTTCCCTCCCCATTTCGCACCTGCACCCTGGCATGCTATGCCATATCCATGGCTCAAGATACGCATGTGCTAGACCGTCCGCCGGAGGGCGCGTCGGCAGACTGGACGATCCCGCAGGACTGGCAGGCCTATACCGCCGAGGAACACGCGACCTGGGACAAGCTCTATGCCCGCCAGGCCAAGCTGCTGCCCGGCCGCGCGAGCCAGGCCTATCTCAACGGCCTCGACGCGTTGCGCCTTTCCGAATCGGGCATCCCGAATTTCGAGGAGCTTTCCGAGCGGCTGATGAAGCTGACCGGCTGGCAGGTGGTCGCGGTGCCCGGACTGGTGCCGGACGACGTGTTCTTCGATCACATGGCGAATCGCCGCTTCGTCGCCGGCAACTTCATCCGCCGGCCCGACCAGCTCGACTATATCCAGGAGCCGGACGTCTTCCACGACGTGTTCGGCCATGTGCCGATGCTCGCGGACCCGGTGTTCGCCGATTATCTCGAGGCCTATGGCCGGGGCGGCAATCGCGCGCTCGAGCTGGGGGCGTTGAAGCAGCTCGGCCGGCTCTACTGGTACACGGTGGAATTCGGGCTGATCCGCGAGGAGGGCGAGCTGCGCATCTACGGTGCGGGCATCGTCTCGTCCTCGGCCGAAAGCCGGTTCTCGCTGGAGAGCGACAGCCCCAATCGCATCGGCTTCGACATGAAGCGGGTGATGCAGACCGACTATCGGATCGACGATTTCCAGCAGAACTATTTCGTCATCCCCAGTTTCGGGGAGCTGCTGCGCCAGACGGTCGAGACCGATTTCGCGCCGCTCTATGACGAGATCGTCGGCAAGCCGGATATTCCGATCGCCGAGATTCTGCCGGGGGACGACGTGATCACCCGCGGCACGCAGGAATATGCGCGGTCGAAGGGCTGATGGCCGGATTCCTCAGCAAGCTGTTCGGCGGCGGCGGCAAGGCGTCCGATAGCCCAGAGACGCTGCCCGAGCCCGACCTGACGCTGGCGCGGGCCGAGGAGGAGCTGAAGCTCAAGACGGCATTCGCGCTCGAGACCTGGGGCCTGGGCCAGGGCGGCGAATGGGCGGTGGACCTTGACGAGGGCACGATCCGCTTCACCAACGACAAGGGCTGGGAGATCGCCGCGCCCGTGCAGGTGATCGGCACCTTCAACACGGTCGACGGAACCTGGCTATGGGGCTGGGACCATCCCTCCGTTCCCGAGCCGGCTTCGCACGATGCGCAGCTGGTCCATGCGTTCGGCGAGCAATACGGGCTCGCCGCACTGACCACGCGCAAGATCCAGGCCGACGAGACCGATGCCTGGACCTTCACCGCGCTCGCTTGCCATCTCGCCGGCGCGCAGGGCGGCTATCGCGGGCCGGCGGGCACCACCCATGTGTTCATGACCTATGGCACGGTCTCGATCCGCCAGGCGGACGACTGATCCCCTCCCGGACGGGAGGGGAAGCCAGATCACCAGCTCCCGAAGCCCGGCGCCTCGCCCTTGCCGCGACTGAGCCGGGTCACCCGCTCGGTGCCGTAGCGCACGCGCTTGGCCAGGGTCAGCGTCGGCCAGTCGCCGCGATCGGCGCGCTCGACCAGCCGCAGCCCCTGACGGCGATAGGCTTGCGCCACGGTCTCGGCCTGGTTGCCGAGCAGGCCGGCGAGGATCAGCGTGCCACCCTCGGCCAGCACCGCGCCCAGGCTTGGCGCCAGCTCGACCAGCGGGCCGGCGAGGATATTGGCGATCACCAGATCATAGGGCGCGCGCCCGATCAGCAGCGGATGCTCGACGCCTGCGGCAGCGGCGAGCGCGAGCGCGCCCTGCCCGCCGCCCAGCTTCACGCCGTTGATCTCGGCATTGTCTGCCGTGACGTCGACCGCCCGGGCATCGATGTCCGAAGCGGTGGCATAGGCGCGCGGCCAGAGGTGCAGCGCGGCGAAGGCGAGCAGCCCGGTGCCGGTGCCGACGTCGAGGACGTTCTCGAATCGCTTGCCCTCGGCCTTCAGCCGGTCGAGCGCGATCAGGCAGCCCGAAGTGGTCTCGTGCGTCCCCGTGCCGAAGGCGAGCCCGGCATCGATGCGGAACGCCTTGGCGCCGGCCGGGACCCGGCCCTTATTGGTTTCGGTGTGGACGTAGAAACGGCCGGCATGGACCGGCTCGATCCCCGCCTGGCTCATCGTCACCCAATCGGCGTCGCGGATCTTCTCGGCGACGGCCTTCGTCCCCTTCGAGCTCGGCGCCAGCGCCTGCACCGCGGCCAGTGCCGCACTGTTGGGCTTGCCTTCGAAATAGGCTTCGAGCTGCCAGGCGAGCGGATCGTCGGCAATGACCTCGCTGGTCAGCAGCACCGGCATCGGCGTCATGCCGAACAACACCTCGTCATCGGCGTCGATCGCCTCCGCTTCGGCGCGGGTGCACGGCAGGGTGAGCTTCCAGCTACTCATCGAACTTCCTTGAATTGCGAGTTTGGTCCGCGGCGCGGCCGTGCCGATCAGCGCACATAACTCGCTCCGTTGATGTCGAGCACCGCCCCGGTCATCGAGGGCGGCGCGGAGAGCGCGCAGAAGCGGGCGAGCACGGCCACTTCGTCGGTATCCGCCACCCGGCCGAGCGGGATGTCGGCAAGCAGCTTCTCGCCGCCGCGGCTGGCGAGATACTCGTCGGCCATGCCGGTCATGGTGAAGCCCGGGCAGATCGCGAAGGCCAGGATGCCCTGGCGGGCATAGCCGCGCGCGATGCTCTTGGTCATGCCGACCATGCCCGCCTTGGACGCGGCATAATGCCAGTGGGCCGGGCTGTCGCCACGATAGGCGGCACGGCTCGCCATGTTGACGATACGGCCAGGGCGCCCCCCGGCCTGCCAGTGGCAGATCGCGAGGCGGCAGAGTTCGGCCGAAGCGGTGAGGTTCACCCGCATCGTCCGCTCCCAGTTCGCCACCCAGTCGTCATGATCGATGTCGAGCGGATTGCTCTCGAACACGCCGGCATTGTTGATGAGCACGTCGATCCGGCCGTCCAGCGCATCCAGCGCCTTGTTCCACAAGGCAAGCGGCGCCGCGGGATCCGCGAAGTCCGCCGGAAGGCCGCTGCGCGTGCCCTGGCCGATCAGACGGACATCGTCATGCTTGAAGCTCTCGGCGATCGCGGCACCGATGCCGCGGCTCGCGCCGGTGAGGAAGATGTGGGTGGCCATGTGCCTGCGTAGCGCTTCCCCCTGTCCCCGTCATCCCCGCGAAGGCGGGGTTCCAGAGTAGCAAGTGCTGTCCTGCTTGCCCCTGGAACCCTGCCTTCGCGGGAATGACGAAGTGCTTATGCCGCGACGCTGCTGGAGAAGCTCTCCGCGGCGGTGCGCAGCTTGTGGAGGCGATCGTCGACTTCGGCCACGTCCTTCTGGAGCGTGTCGATCTCGTGGGTGACCGACTTTGTGTCTTCCCGGATCGCGCCGATCGTGGCGGACATCGAGTCGGCAGCGAGCGCGGTCTCGTCGACCGCCGCAGTGATCGCGGTCACCGTCTGCGCCTGCACTTCCATCGCGCCGCGGATACGGTTGGCACTCGCCTGGACTTCGCTGACCGTGGAGCGGATCGACGCGTTGGTCTCGACCGTGCTCTTCGTCGCCGACTGGATCGCTGCGATCTTGGCGGCGATATCATCGGTGGCGCGGGCGGTCTGGTTGGCGAGGCTCTTCACTTCCTGCGCGACCACCGCGAAGCCGCGGCCGGCATCCCCCGCACGCGCCACCTCGATCGTCGCATTGAGCGCGAGCAGGTTGGTCTGGCCGGCAATGTCGCGGATCAGGCCGAGGATCGACTCGATCGACTTGGCATGGTCCGAAAGCGCCTCGCTCATGCCCACGGCGTCGGTCGCCTGGTTGGAGGCACGCGTGGCGATCCCCGCCGCCGACTCGACTTCCATGCGGGCATCCTCGATCGCACGAATCAGGCCGGCTGCGGTCTGCGCCGCTTCGCGCATCGCCACTGCCGACTGCTCGGCCGCGGCAGCGACTTCCGAGGCCTTGCCCAGCATCCCGCGCGCCGAGCCGGAAGCGCCCTGCGCCTGGACCCGGATGCGGTTGGCGAGGCCGGTGGCCCCTTCGATCGACTCGGCGATGCTCGCCTTGAACTGCTGCGACCGGTCGCGGCGCGCCTGATCGGCATAGAGCGCGTCACGGGCGCCGAGATGGCCGGCCATCAGATCGGCCTCTGCCATCGCCATGCGCTGGACGACGTCGCAGAGACGGCCCAGCCGCTCGGCATCGTCAGGCAGCGCCTCGCGCAAGGCGCGCATCGTCGCGCTGTGCGCATAGGAGAAAGCGGCGACCACTGCTGGCAGCGGAATGCCCGCGGCATAGGTCTGGGTGGCATAGGCGCACACCATCTCGACCCATTCCTCGCTGAACGGCTTCTCGAACTTGACGGCGCCATAGCGCGTGCCGTTGGCGATCTGCGCTTCGTACAGTGCCGGATTCTCGAATGTCTCGCGCATCGGCTGGCTGGCCGGCATTGCCTTGAAATGGCGCCAGAACCCCTCGGCGATCTCGCGCTGGCGATGGCCGATCAACGTCACGATGTCGCGGCAACCCGCCTCGATCGCGCCGTCCCAGTCATATTCGCGGCGATGATCCTCCACCGTCCGCGTGCCGCCGCTCCAGCGGCCGGGTTCGCGCGTCATAACCATCTTCTATTCCCCCTCAGGCCGCGACCTTGGCGATGAAATCGCTGGCGCTGCCTTTCAGACTTCCGAGCTGGCCCTCCAGTGCCGCAAAGCCCTGGCCGACCCGATCGATCTCGCTCGCCACGGCTTCGGTATCTTCCCGGATCGCGCCGATCGTGGCGGACATCGAGTCGGCGGCGAGCGCGGTCTCGTCGACCGCCGCGGTGATCGCGGTCACGGTCTGCGCCTGCACTTCCATCGCGACGCGGATGCGGTTGGCGCTTTCCTGCACCTCGGTGACGGTCGAGCGGATCGAGGCGTTGGTCTCGACCGTGCTCTTCGTCGCCGACTGGATCGCCGCGATCTTGGCGGCGATGTCATCGGTGGCACGCGCGGTCTGGTTGGCGAGGCTCTTCACTTCCTGCGCGACCACCGCGAAGCCGCGACCGGCGTCGCCCGCACGCGCCGCCTCGATCGTCGCATTGAGCGCGAGCAGGTTGGTCTGGCCCGCAATGTCGCGGATCAGGCCGAGGATCGACTCGATCGACTTGGCGTGGTCGCTCAGCGCTTCGCTCATGCCGACCGCATCGGTCGCCTGCGAAGAAGCGCGCGTGGCGATCCCCGCCGCCGCTTCCACTTCCATGCGGGCGTCCTCGATCGCACGGATCAGGCCGGCTGCGGTCTGCGCCGCTTCGCGCATCGCCACTGCCGACTGCTCCGCCGCCGCCGCGACTTCCGACGCCTTGCCGAGCATCCCGCGCGCAGAAGCGGAGGTATGGCTGGCCTGGACACGAAGCTGCTCGCCTTCGCGCGAGGCGCGCTGGACGGTACCGCCGATCGAGTCGCGGAAATCCTCGGCGAGCCGGTCGCGCGCCGCCTGGGCGCTGTGCTCGCGGTACATGTTGTAGATCTCGACGGTGATGTCGCCTTCGAGCGCCGAGAGACGCATCAGCGTGTCGATGAAGCCGGCGAGTCGCCTGTCGTCGGCGCCGACCCGGCGAATCAGGATCTCCAGCGCCGCACGGTCGCTCGCGCTGATCATCGAGAGCAGCGCCATCGGCGGCACGCCCGCGGCATAGGCCGCCGCGACCGAACGCTCGATCGACTCGATCCAGGCGCGACCTTCGGTGTCGAGGAAACGGTTCTTCAGGAAGACGACGCCGACATCGATCATCTTCTGGGTATCGTCCGGCGCCCAGTTGCGCTCATCGGCGAAGCAGCGCAGCCATTGCTGCCAATAGGCCTCCGACACCGCGCGAATCTCGGGCTCCAGCGCCTCCCAGGCAGCGCGACCGGACGCGGCGAGCGTACCTTCGATGTCGAAGATGCGCAGACGGGCGCGGACGTCGATGCGGGCGGCCACGGTGCCCGGCGCGGGCAGGTCTTCGGGCGAAACGGCGTTGGTCACGGAGCAAGTCCCCTGTGTGGCCGCAAGACGATCGGCCACTTGCTCCGCGATATGCGGGCGAACTGGTTAAGAGCGAGTTAGCCAAGGACCTGTGGTGCGCATGCCAGCTTGCATCCGGCGGCGTGCGGACTAAGGAGACGGCACCGACCGAGGAAGGACATCAATCTTGGCCAATGTGCGCAACACGGCGCGACCCATGTCGCCGCATCTGTCGATCTGGAAATGGGGCCCGTCGATGGCGGTCTCGATCACCCACCGCGTTACCGGCAGCGGTATGGCGACCGTGGGGACGATCCTGTTCGTCTGGTGGCTGGTCGCCCTGGCATCGGGCCCGGCGGCCTATGCCGCGTTCCTCGACCTGTTCACGGTCAAGTCCGGCGCGCTCAACGTGGTCGGCTATGTCTTCGGCATCGGCCTGACCCTGTCCTTCTTCCAGCACATGAGCTCGGGCATCCGCCACCTGTTCCTCGATCAGGGCGCCAATTTCGAGCTCAAGGCCAACAAGACCACTGCGCTGCTGACCTATGTCGCCGCCGTGATCCTCACCGCGGCCTTCTGGGCCTTCATCATCTGGGGGAAGACCAATGGGTAACGGCACCAGCATCGGCCGCGTGCGCGGCCTCGGCCCCGCCAAGGAAGGCACGCACCATTGGTGGCACCAGCGCCTCACCGCCGGCTCCAACCTGATCCTGATGGTGTGGTTCGTCGTCAGCCTGGCCCTTCTGCCGGCCTATGACTTCGAGACGGTTCGCGCCTGGATCGGCCAGACCCAGGTCGCGGTGCCGCTGATCCTGCTCGTCGTCAGCACCTTCTATCACTTCCGCCTCGGCATGCAGGTGGTGATCGAGGACTATCAGCATGATGAGACGCACATCGTGCTGATGATCCTGCTGAACTTCTTCACGCTCGCGGCGGGCACGCTCGCCATCTTCTCGATCCTCAAGATCGCCTTCACGGCGGGAGCCGCGCTCTGATGTCCGCGTACAAGATCATCGACCACACCTATGATGCCGTCGTCGTCGGCGCCGGCGGTTCGGGCCTGCGCGCCACCATGGGCTGCGCCGAAGCCGGCCTGAAGACCGCCTGCATCACCAAGGTGTTCCCGACCCGCTCGCACACCGTCGCCGCCCAGGGCGGCATCGCCGCGAGCCTCGGCAACAACACGCCGGATCACTGGCAGTGGCACATGTTCGACACTGTCAAGGGTTCGGACTGGCTCGGCGACCAGGACGCGATCGAGTATATGGTCCGCGAAGCGCCGCAGGCCGTGTACGAGCTCGAGCATGCCGGCGTGCCGTTCAGCCGCAACGACAATGGCACGATCTACCAGCGCCCGTTCGGCGGCCACATGCAGAACATGGGCGAAGGCCCGCCCGTGCAGCGCACCTGCGCCGCGGCGGACCGCACCGGCCACGCCATGCTCCACGCGCTCTACCAGCAGAGCCTGAAGTATGACGCCGACTTCTACGTCGAATATTTCGCACTCGACCTGATCATGGAAGACGGCGCCTGCCGCGGCGTGATCGCTTTGTGCATGGAAGACGGCTCGATCCACCGCTTCCGCTCGCACGCTGTCGTGCTGGCAACCGGTGGCGGCGGCCGCGTCTATCAGTCGGCGACCTCGGCGCACACCTGCACCGGCGACGGCAACGGCATGGCGCTGCGCGCAGGCATCGCGCTGCAGGACATGGAGTTCGTCCAGTTCCACCCGACCGGCATCTACGGCGCCGGCGTCCTCATCACCGAGGGCGCGCGCGGTGAAGGCGGCTATCTGACCAATTCCGAGGGCGAGCGCTTCATGGAGCGCTATGCCCCCTCGGCCAAGGACCTTGCCAGCCGCGACGTCGTCGCGCGCTCGATGGCGATGGAAATCCGCGAGGGCCGCGGCGTGGGCAAGGAGAAGGATCATATCTTCCTTCACCTCAACCACATCGATCCCAAGGTGCTGCACGAACGCCTGCCGGGTATCACCGAGACCGGCAAGATCTTCGCCGGCGTCGACCTGACCCGCCAGCCGCTGCCGGTGGTGCCGACCGTCCACTACAATATGGGCGGCATCCCGACCAACTATCACGGCGAAGTCGTCCGCAATAAGGACGGCGATCCGGACTCGGTCGTCCCCGGCCTGTTCGCGGTCGGCGAAGCGGCCTGCGTGTCGGTGCACGGCGCCAACCGCCTCGGCTCCAACTCGCTGATCGACCTTGTCGTGTTCGGTCGCGCGACCGGCTTGCGCCTCAAGGAGCTGCTCAAGCCCGGCATGAAGCACAACGAGCTGCCCAAGGGCTCGGAGGAATTCGCGCTCGGCCGCCTCGATCACTTCCGCAACGCCAAGGGCGAGAAGCCCACCGCGCAGATCCGCGCCGATATGCAGAAGACGATGCAGCGCCACTGCGCCGTGTTCCGCGACAGCGCGCTGCTGGCGGAAGGCGTCGAGCACATGAAGGAAGTCTATAACGGCTTCCAGCATGTCGGCATCCAGGACCGCTCGCTGATCTGGAACACCGATCTGGTCGAGACGCTCGAGCTCGACAACCTGATCGGCCAGGCCGTCGTCACCATCGAGTGCGCCGCCAACCGCAAGGAAAGCCGCGGCGCGCACATGCACGAGGACTTCCCCGAGCGCGACGACAAGAACTGGATGAAGCACACCGTCGCCACCTTCGAAGGCTGGGGCGGCAAGGGCGGCAAGACCGAGATCGATTACCGCCCGGTCCACGACTACACGCTCACCGACGAGATCGAGTACATCAAGCCGAAGAAGCGGGTGTACTGATCCTTCGATAGCAGGTTCCGAAAGGGCCCGTTCGCCAGGTGCGAGCGGGCCCTTTTCTTTGCGGCGCCGGCCCGCTTAAGTGGGAACGGCAGGGGGCAAGCATATGAGCGCGTTCGAATTCATCTTCAGTTTCTTCGGGCTGTTGCTCGGCCTTGCCCTCGCCGAGGGGCTGGGCGGCCTCAGCCGTGCGCTCAAGGCCAGCCACAAGGTGCGGATCGGCTGGGCGACCATCCTGCTCGGCGTCTTCGTCTCTTGCGACGTGGTCTCCTTCTGGATGTATGGCTGGGCGCTGCGCGAACTGCTGCCGCTCAGCTGGGCGGTGATGTTCTGCGGTTTCCTGGTGACCGCCGTCTATTATGTCGCCGCCTCGCTGATCTTCCCTGACGATCCTGAGGAATGGGGTAGTCTCGACCTGTATTTCGACCGCCACCGCGGCAAGGTGCTGACCGCCGTACTGCTCTGCAACGTCGCGCTGATGGCGACGACGATCAGCCTCATCGGCACCAAAGGCATGTTCACCTTCCGGTTCTTCATCCTCACCTGGTCTTTCTTCCCCGTCTCGCTGGTCGCGATTGCAGCGAAGGACCGGCGAATCGTGATCGCCTGCCTGCTCTGGCTGATTCTGCTCTATCCGCTCACCGCGGTCTGGCATTGAGGGCCTGCACTCCCCAGATTTCGTAACGGGGCGGAAACGCCGTCTCGCTTGACACCGCTCGCACACCGGCGAGACTGGCCGTCATCAAATCGGGGGTTGTCGCCTGCCCATGCGTATAGCGTTCGCCTTGTTTGCGGCGGTTGCCGCGCTCGCCATCTCGCCCGCTTCCGCCCAGTACCGGGCACCCGAACATAAGGCGGACTGGCCCGGAATGGTGTCAGGCCCCGAAGGCATCGAAGGGCTCGACCCCGGACCCGAACTGCAGCGCGGGCGATCGGCAAAGGCGATGCTGGCGGACAGCCGCAAGCTCAACGTCGCGCTCAACGCGCTCCAGCCGCAGCGCAAGAACCTGGTCGACGCCTATGTCGTCTCGATCGCGCTCGACAGCGATCCTGTGTTCGGGCGCGAAGCACGCGAGGCGGGCAAGGTGCTGTCGCGCCGTTACGACGCGGTCGGGCGCACCCTCGTGCTCGCCGGTACCAACGGCACGATGCCGAGCGAGCTGCCGGGAGGCTCGCTGACCAGCCTGACCCTCGCCCTCGCCCGCATCGCAGAAGTGATGGACAAGGAACAGGACGTCCTCGTTCTCTATTCGACCAGCCACGGCGCCAAGGTCGGTATCGCCTATCATGACGGCGACGAGGGCTTTGGCATCCTGAGCCCGAAGCGATTGCAGACCTTGCTCGACGAGCTGGGCATCAAGAACCGGGTGCTGATCCTGTCGGCCTGCTATTCGGGCATCTTCGTCGGCCCGCTTTCGAGCCCCGACACCGCGCTGTTCACCGCGGCATCCTCGGACCGGCCGAGTTTCGGCTGCATGGCCGATAATGACTGGACCTTCTTCGGCGACGCGATGATCAACCATGCGCTGCGCAAAAACCAGCCGCTGGAAAAGGCATCGGACGAAGCACGGATGATGATCGGCGAATGGGAAAGCGGTGCAAGCTTCAATCCCAGCAACCCGCAGGTCAGCATCGGCGAGCATGTCCAGACCTGGCTCGCCCCGCTCGAGGCACGGATGCCGAAGACCGATACGCCGCCCGTCGGCCGGCCGGCCGTCGAAGCGCTGAAACGCGGCGGCTGACTCGGCGCCCCCTCCCCGGAACCGGCCCTCCCCGGAACCGGAACGGCGCCGGGGAAGTTAGGGCGGCCATGACCGCACCCAACCTCGAACCGAATGCGCCGGCCGATGGCGGGGCGACGCGCTACCCGCTGCTCGCCCGCCCGCATGTCGCCCTGTCCGGCCCGGTCGACCAGGCGATGTATGCCGGCTTCCGCGACCAGCTCGCCACTGCTCCGCGCGAAGGCACGCTTGTCGTCTCGCTCTCCACGCTGGGCGGCGATCCCGAAGTCGCGCGGCTGATGGGGGACGAGATCCGCCTGCTGCGCGACTATTCGGGGCGCGAGACATTGTTCCTCGGCAAGGTCGCAGTCTATTCGGCCGGCGCCACCTTCATGGCCGCCTTCCCCGCCGACAAGCGCTTCCTCACCCGCGGCACCCGCCTGATGATCCATGAGCGCCAGATCCAGTCGACGCTGCAACTGTCGGGTCCGCTGCGCATGCAGGTGGCGAGCCTGAAGGCCAAGCTGCACGAGATCGAGGAATCGGTGCGGATCGAGGAAGAAGGCTTCCGCGCCATCATCGCCGGCTCGAAAGTGCGTTTCGAGCAAGTCGCCGAACGCGCGCCTGCCAACTGGTATATCGAGGCGGAAGAGGCCCGTTCGCTCGGCCTGGTGCTTGATATCATCTGAGAGGTTGAGCCCGGCGGTGCGATTGGCTATCGCGCGGCCAAGCATAAGGAACCCCTCGATGGCCGAATTCCGCCTTCCCAAGAACAGCCGCATCTCCACCAAGGGCAAGGAGCACAAGGCGGACCCGGGCGCGAAGAACGTCAAGAAGTTCAAGATCTATCGCTACGATCCGGATTCGGGCGAGAATCCGCGCTACGACACGTTCGAGATCGATCTCGACGAATGCGGCCCGATGGTCCTCGACGCGCTCATCAAGATCAAGTCGGAGCAGGACAGCTCGCTGACCTTCCGCCGCTCGTGCCGCGAAGGCATTTGCGGCTCGTGCTCGATGAACATGGACGGCCGCAACGGCCTCGCCTGCACCACCGCGATCGAGGACATCAAGGGCGACATCCGCATCACACCGCTGCCGCACATGGACGTGATCAAGGACCTCGTGCCCGACTTCACCCATTTCTACGCGCAGTACAGCTCGATCAAGCCGTGGCTGCAGACCGTCTCCACCACGCCTTCGGGCAAGGAGCGCCTCCAGTCGCCGGAACAGCGCGAGAAGCTCGACGGCCTGTACGAGTGCATCCTGTGCGCCTGCTGCTCGACCTCGTGCCCGAGCTACTGGTGGAACAGCGACAAGTTCCTCGGCCCGGCGATCCTGCTCCAGGCCTATCGCTGGCTGGCCGACTCGCGCGACGAGATGACCGGCGAGCGCCTCGACAATCTCGAGGATCCGTTCCGCCTCTACCGCTGCCACACGATCATGAACTGCTCGAACGTCTGCCCGAAGGGCCTGAACCCGGGCAAGGCGATCGCCGAGATCAAGAAGATGGAAGCCGAGCGCTCGTTCTGACGGATGATTGGATGGGGTTCGGCGCCAGGCCGAACCCCATTTAGTTTGTGGGCACGGGCCTCAGTAAGGAACCCGGCAACCGGCATCGCGATAGGGCGTGGAGCTTGCCAGCGACCATCCGCTTCCCGGCGAAGTCTGCGCGCAGGTAATGAAGCCATTCAAGTTGCTAGCCCAACGATAGAACGGTGCGGGAGGCGCAGCCGCGGCGGAACCTGCAACGATAAGCGAGACCGCCAGAATGATCTTCTTCATTGTTTTGCCTTTCTATTCGAAATAGCCAACAGAGACCCGGTCAATTGGGCTCCGGCACTTACTCTCCCGACCAATAATGACATTCCGAAGAAATATTTCGAATACCCGATCCATAACGGATTAACGCCGAAATGATTTCAGACCAAGCTCCTGACTTCATCTATGAGGATGCGGCCGATCACCCTGGCTGGAAGCGCTGGGAACTGCGTGATCCGACACGGTTCAACGCTTTTTTGGGTCCGATCCTGACACGAATTGTGGACGACAAGGCACTTGTCCAGATGATTCCGGGGCGAGAACACTCCAACTTGCGCGATTCGCTTCATGGTGGTGCGCTGCTCGGCTTCATCGACGTCGCCCTGTTCGCCGCAGCGCGCAGCTTCGGGCTGCTTTCCGTCGCCGGTGCGGTGACGGTCGACCTGTCTGCGCAATTCATCGGCACCAGCACGATCGGCCAGCCTATCGTCGCGGAGATCGAATTACTGCGCGAGACCCGGCGCATGCTTTTCCTGCGCGGCGTGGTACGGCAGGAGGAAGCCGCCATCGCGAGCTTCCTGGGTACCATCCGCAAGAGTTCTCCGCCGGCATGATCTTCCCGCCCTTTCGCCGTCCCGGCCACCCCGGAGCTGATCCGAGGCGACATCTTGGGCGGCAAGACCTGCGGCACGCGGCCCCTGCCTTTGCCGGGGTGACGAAAGAAAGAAAATGACCAGTGTAATCGAGAAATACCGGGCCCTTGTCGCCGCCGGCGAACTGCGCCCCGATCCGGAGCAGGCCGCCGCCGCCGAGCGGCTCAACAGCCTTGCCGGCGAGCTGGAGGCCGTGCCGAAAAAGGGCAGCATCCTGTGGCGCGCGCTCGGCCGCCTGCCCGAGCCGCCGCGCGGGCTCTACATCTGGGGCAGCGTCGGCCGCGGCAAGTCGATGCTGATGGACCTGTTCTACGAGACGGTGAACATCCGCCGGAAGCGCCGCGTCCATTTCCACGAATTCATGCTCGAAGTGCACGAGCGCCTCAACGAGGAGCGCAAGAAGGACACGCGCGATCCGGTCGTCGCGGTCGCCGATGCGATGGTCGAGGATACCCGCCTGCTCGCCTTCGACGAGATGGTGGTCAACAATCCCGCCGATGCGATGATCCTGTCGCGCCTGTTCACCGAGATGATGGGCCACGGCCTCACCATGGTCGCCACCTCGAACCGGGCGCCGCGCGACCTCTACAAGGACGGGCTCAATCGCGACCTGTTCATTCCCTTCATTGAGCTGATCGAAGCGAAGATGGACGTGCTGACGCTGAACGGCCCGACCGACTATCGCCTCGATCGCCTGGGCCGGATGGACACCTGGCTGGTTCCCAACGGCCCCGAGGCGACCAAGCAGCTCTCCGAGGCATTCTTCCGCCTCACCGATTATCCGGTCGAGGACCGCGCCCATGTGCCGACCTGCGAGCTGCCGGTGCAGGGCGGCCGCGAGCTGCACGTGCCGAAATGCCTGAAGGGCGTCGCGGTCTTCTCGTTCAAGCGGCTGTGCGGTGAGGCGCGCGGTGCCGCCGACTATCTCGCTATCGCCCGGCGCTTCCACACGATCATCTTGGTCGGCATCCCCAAGCTGGGACCGGAGAACCGCAACGAGGCCGCGCGCTTCGTCACGCTGATCGACGCGCTCTACGAGCACAAGGTCAAGCTGCTCGCCGCCGCCGATGCCGAACCGCAGGACCTGTACCAGGCCGGTGACGGCCGCTTCGAGTTCGACCGCACCGTCAGCCGGCTGATGGAAATGCGTTCGGACACCTACCTCGCGGAAGGACATGGCGAGCAATAGCCCGCCGCACCCTCCCCGACAGAAGCAACCGTTCCCGATATATTGGTCTGGCCGAATGGCCTGACAAACGATAGGCTCTCCCAAAAGCAAAACAGGGAGAGTGTATGCGTTGGATCGGGTTCGCGCTCGCGGCTTTACTGGCACCTGTCGTCGCTTCGGCGCAGACTTTGGTCGCCGCGGACCTGCGCGCCGGCCAGAGCCTGGACGGCGCCTGGCACTGGTCGGTCGATCCCTATCGTGACGGTGTGAGCGGCTTTCATGGCGGCCCGCCGTCCGAGAGCACGGCGCGCTGGCAGGACCGGATCCAGGCCGATGAAGCGGCAAAGCGCCCGACCGCGCTGTTCGAGTTCGACATGCAGCGTTCGCCCGTCACCCATCTGCCGGGCAGCTGGATCGGCCACGCGCCCGAGATGCGCTATTATCAGGGGCTGGTCTGGTACCAGCGGACCTTCGACTACACCCCCGCCGGCCCCGGCAAGCGCGTCTATCTCCGCTTCGGCAGCGCGGACTATGCCGCCAGCGTGTTTCTCAACGGCAAGCCGGTCGGCAAGCATGCCGGCGCCTTCACGCCCTTCGCCTTCGACGTCACCGACACGCTGCGCCCCGGCAGCAACCAGATTACCGTAGGCGTCGATTCGGTCCGGACCGACAGCGACGTGCCACCGCCGGTCACCGACTGGGAGACCTATGGCGGGATCACCCGCTCGGTCCGGCTGGTCACCGTGCCCGATACCTTTGTCGACGATGCCTTCGTCCGGCTGGAGAAGGATGGGCGTATCGCGGTCTCGGCGCAGCTGCTCGGGCCGCAGGCCGCCAGCGCGCCGATCCGGCTCGCCATCCCTGCGCTCGGCGCCACGCTGGAGGGGCGCACCGATGACGAAGGCAAGTGGAGCGCCAGCCTGCCTGCCCCGCGCGGCCTCCAGCGCTGGTCGCCCGAAAGCCCGACGCTCTACGATGTCGAGATCAGCGCCGGCGCCGACCGCTTCGCCGACCGTGTCGGTTTCCGCACGATAGAAGTGCAGGGCGACAAGATCCTGCTCAACGGCAAGTCGATCTTCCTGCGCGGCATCTCGTTGCACGAGGAGGAACTGGGCAAGGATCCCGTTCGCGCGATGAGCCCCGCTGCCGCCCGCGCGCTGTTCGCCGAGATCAAGCAGGGGCTGCATGGCAATTTCGTGCGCCTCGCCCATTATCCGCATGACGAGGGCACCACGCGCCTCGCCGACGAGATGGGGCTGCTCGTGTGGAGCGAGGTGCCGGTCTATTGGCGCGTCGCCTGGGGGAATGCCGATACGCTGGCGACCGCGCGGCGGATGATCGCCGAGAATATCCGCCGCGACCGCAATCGCGCCGCGATCGTCCTGTGGAGCGTTGCCAACGAGACCCCCGTCTCCGATGCGCGCAACGCCTTCCTGCGCATGCTGATCGGCGATGTCCGCGCACTTGACGACAGCCGGCTCGTCACCGCCGCGCTGCTCAGCGCGCGCAAGGGCAAGGAGATGCGCATCGACGATCCGCTGGTGAACGATCTCGATGTGATGGCGATCAACACGTACAATGGCTGGTATTCGGACGACCCGCTCGCCGACCTTCCCTCGTTCACCTGGACCAGCCCGGTCACCAAGCCGCTGATCTTCTCCGAGTTCGGCGCCGATGCACTCTATGGCTATCACGACGGCGCCGCCGCCCCGCACAAGTTCAGCGAGGAATATCAGGCGGAATATTATCGCCGCACGCTGGAGATGGCGGCGAAGGTGCCGTTCCTGCGCGGGTTGAGCCCATGGATCCTCAAGGACTTCCGCTCGCCGCGGCGCCAGCACCCGGTCTATCAGCAGGGCTGGAACCGCAAGGGGCTGATCTCCGAGACCGGCCAGCGCAAGCTAGCGTTCGGCGTGCTGGCGGAAGACTATCGGCACCGCGCGGAAGCGGCCGAGCATTGAGGCAGCGCGGAGCAGCCAGGCGCGCAGCCAGGGCTCGACGGTAGCGGCGATCGCGAAAGCGAGCCCGAGCATCGCCGCGCCGACCAGCAGCGCGGCAAGCGTACCCGGCATGCCGGCCCGGACCAGTGGCGCGATCACTGCAGTGCCGGCCGCCTGGTGGAGCAGATAGAGCGGATAGGTCGCCAGTCCCGCGGCGGCAGCCCAGCCCGGGCGCAGCCAGCGCGCGATCCATGGCTGCAGCCGATCCGCCGCGAGCATCGCCGCAACGCCGCCCATGAAGAGCAGCATCGGCGCCAGCGAAGTTGCGGCCAGACCCAGCGTGCGGGCGCTGCCGACTGCATGGGCTGTGATCTCGATCACCACGGGAACGAGGCACAGCGCCATCGCCAGCAGCCGCCCGCGACTCATGCCCCGATCGAGGCCGGCACGAAGGAAGACGCCCAGCCCGAAGAAACCGCCATGGGTAAGCAGCAGCAGATCGGCGACACGGGGACGCACCCAGCCCGCGGGCAGCGCGCCGGATGCGACGACAAGCCAATAGCCCAGGCTCAAGCCGCCCAGCACCAGCCCCAGCGGCTCGAGGCTATCCAGCTTCCGCCAGGCCAGCATCGCCGCGACCAGCGCATAAAAGGCCAGCTCGACGCCCAGCGTCCAGTACACGCCATCGATCCAGGGCCCGGTCGGCCACAGGCTCACCGAGCCGATCCATTCCGCGAGAAGCGGCCCCCGCGCGCCTAGGGTGAGCAGTACCGCCAAAGTCAGGCTCGCGCAGATCCATGCGGCGGGAAACAGCCGGGCGATGCGCCTGCCGATGAACTGGCCCGCCCCGGCACCGCGCGCGGAGCCCGCGATGACGAAGCCCGAGATCACGAAGAACAGCTCGACACCAATCCAGCCGCACCAGGTGAGGGCCAGCCAGCTATCGTCCAGCGGAATCTGGGCTATAACGGCATGCGGATCGGGAAGGCGGCCATAGGCGGCGCCATAATGATAGGCGAGCACGCCCAGCGCACTCAACAAGCGCAACAGGTCGATCGCCTCCCAGGTCCGCTTGCCCTGCACTGTCATTGCGCCGCTTTCGCATGGCGGCGGTTAACAGCCGGTCAGCGCCGCTCAGCCTTGCCCGGCGATGTCCTGATAGAACATCAGGGCATTGCCGTCCGGATCGTAGAAGGTCAGCAGCCGAACCATCGCGGGAATCTCCTGCACCGGCCCGTCCTGGCGAACGCCGGCGGCATCGAGCACTGCCCTGGCCGCCTCAATGTCAGTGACGCCGAAGGTGAGCGTCGCGCCGCCGCCTTGGGGAACCTGCTCGACCTGGGACAGGCCGATATTCACGCGCGCGACGGGACTCTCGAACTCGCACCAGGCGATGTCGTCGATCCGGTAGAGCAGGTTCAGGCCCAGCACGTCACGATACCAGGTGATCGCGGCGTCGAGATTTGTGACGCTGATCGCGCAGGTCAGGCCACCGTCATATCCCAGTGCCGTCTTCTGATCGGGTGCAGCAAGCGTTGCCATTTCGATTCTCCGACTCTATGGTTCCATTTATATAGCTGATATGAATTTGATGATGGAGTCAATTCCTCCTTCCCCGCCCCAGCTGCTCCGCATGCTGGAGGCCCATCGCTGGGCGATCCCGGTGCTCGCGCTGCTGAGCAGCGAGCAGGGCGCGCGTTTCGCGGTGATAGCTCGCACGCTCGGCCTGTCGCACAACAGCCTGACGCGTTGCCTCACCTGGCTGCGCGAATGCGGCTGGGTGATTCCCAATCCCGGCCATGGCCATCCGCTGCGGCCCGAATATCTGCTGAGCGACGCCGGACGCCCCATCGGCGCGCTATGCGAGCGGATCGAAGCGGCGCGGGCGCGGCTGCTACTTGCCCCCGGCGACCTGCCGCGCTGGTCGCTTCCGCTGCTCGGAGGCATGGGCACGGAGTGGACCCGCTTCGGCGAGATCCAGGCACGGCTGGCGCCGGTGACGCCGCGCGCGCTTTCGACCACGCTCAAGGCAGTGATAGATGCGGAGCTGGTCCGGCGCAGGCTCGAGGATCGCTATCCGCCGCTGCCGCTCTATGCGCTGACCGGCAAAGGGCAGGATCTGGCAAGCGCAATGGCAGCGTGAACCGCTGCCAAGAGCCGCGCCCAAGCCTTTATTGCAGTTGCGAATTAGTTGCAAAGATAATCGAAGCCCATCCTTTTTCATGGGTTGCGACTCTCCTATTATGGGCCTAAGCCGCCACCGCATTTCACCGGCGCGCCGGTACGCGCGCCTGTGTTCCGGTTGAACCCAGACCCATAGGGAGTTTCCATGGCCCGCAAGAAGATCGCGCTGATCGGCGCCGGCAACATCGGCGGTACGCTCGCGCACCTCGCAGCACTCAAGGGCCTGGGCGATATCGTCCTGTTCGACGTCGTCGAAGGCGTGCCCCAGGGCAAGGCGCTCGACCTGTCGCAGTGCGGCCCGGTCGAAGGCTTTGACGCGAAGATCACCGGCACCAACGACTATGCCGACATCGCAGGCGCTGACGTGATCATCGTCACCGCCGGTGTCGCTCGCAAGCCGGGCATGAGCCGCGACGATCTGCTCGGCATCAACCTCAAGGTCATGAAGGCCGTCGGCGAGGGCATCGCCGCCAACGCGCCCGACGCGTTCGTGATCTGCATCACCAACCCGCTCGACGCGATGGTCTGGGCGCTGCGCGAATTCTCGGGCCTGCCGCACCAGAAGGTCGTCGGCATGGCCGGCGTGCTCGACTCGGCCCGCTTCAGCCACTTCCTCGCCGAAGAGTTCAACGTCTCGGTCAAGGACGTGAACAGCTTCGTGCTCGGCGGCCACGGCGACACCATGGTCCCGGTGCTCGAATATTCGACCGTCTCGGGC
>PJUL01000560.1_pt1 | contig 24992 bp, 24 predicted proteins | sample 1512221 | NCBI WGS metagenome assembly PJUL01 (sample SAMN08177667, study PRJNA422409) | Feces metagenome, whole genome shotgun sequencing project.
CCAGGCCAGGCCCGTCCAGGCCACGCGGCCGTAGAGCTTGGTGGCGAACTGCAGGGTGCGGGCGAAGATGGTCTGGCCGTTGATGATCGTCGGCATGGTCTGGATCAGACCCACGCCCGGGTGGCGCTCCATGGCGTCGGCCAGGCGCACCATGGCGTCGCCGGTCATCAGGCTGTCGGCGTCGAGCACCAGCATGTGCTCGTAGTCGCCGCCCCAGCGGGCGACCCAGTCGGCGACGTTGCCGGCCTTGCGGCCCGCATTGTCGGCGCGGCGGCGATAGAAGACGTGGCTGGAGGCCTCGCGGCGGAAGCGGGCGAAGCAGGCCTGTTCGGCCAGCGCCACGGCGGCGTCGCGGGTGTCGGAGATGATGAAGATGTCGAAGGCGCGGCTGGCGCCCGTCTCGGCGATCGAGGCGTCCATGGCCCGCAGGCGGGCGAACACCGCCTGGGCGTCCTCGTTGTAGACCGGCATCAGGATCGCCGTGCGGGCGCGCGGCTTGGGCATGGGCTTGGTGCTGTCGATGCCCAGCGGGTCCTTCGGCGTGCGCAGCAGCACGACGAAGCCGGCGACGGCGGTGACGAACCACAGGGCCAGAGCCAGGAACAGCGGGGCCAGCAGGGTCAGGCAGACGGCTTCCAGACGGGTGACGCCGCCCAGAGCCACCGTGTCGAACGTGGCCTTCCAGCCGGCCGCGCCCATGATCGCCGTGGCGATAAAGATCACCCAGCGGCGCATGACCGTTTCCGAGCCCGGGCCGCGCACGGCGCGGGCCGCGCCCTGCCAGAAGCCGAGCGGCTGCACCGGCATGGCCAGCGGGGCCTCGGCCGGGATCTCGACGCGGTCGCGCGGGGCGATCACGGTTTCGAAGGCCACGGGCGTCGAGGTGGCCAGGTCGAAGAAGGCGCCGCGTTCGGTCATCGGGTCCGTCTCGGTGATCCGACCGTGGTCGGACGAAATGCAGAGCTTCGTTTTCGCGCCGAACGCCTTCACGGGACGCCTCCGGTCCGCTAGGGATCGGGCGCGTTCAGCAAGGGTCTGGCGTTGAACGAAGTCCGGCGGAGGAAAACCGCCGACGCAGTTAGAGTAAAACTTCGATCACGAAATCGCTATCGAAAATGTGATCCATTTCGCAGGTGCGGCGAAAAAATTGTGCAAATGCGCATAACTGGGCCGCGGGGAGGCCTTGGAGAATTGAGCAAGCTTATGAAATTCAAGGCTGTTTTTGCGCTTATCGTGGTTTCGGCCTTGGCCGGTTGCGGACCGGGCGACAAGGGCGAGGGCTCGAAATCGCCCGCCGCCCAGCCCGCGCCGCCGATCTCGACGGCGCCGCAGCATGAGACTCAGGGCGTGATCGCCGCGATCGAAGGCCAGGTGCTCACGCTCGATCACGACGGCGCGAGCGCCGCGCCGCTGGCCGCCGGCCGCACCACCTTCCAGGCCTATGGCGACGTGCTGGCCGAGGCCCCGCTGGAGCCCGGCGCGCGCGTGACGTTCAAGTTCCGCAAGGTCGCCGTCGGCGAGGGCTGGGAACTGACGGAGATGCGGGGGCGGTGACCCCCTCCGGCCCTCCGGGCCACCTCCCCCAGAGGGGGAGGATCTCCGCGGAATAGATGCTCCCCCTCTGGGGGAGCTGTCGCGAAGCCACTGAGGGGGCCTTCGCCCCCTACAGCTTCACCAGCATCTTCCCGAGGTTCTCGCCCGAGAACAGCTTGATGAAGGCTTCGGGGGCGCGCTCGACGCCTTCGACCACGGTTTCCTTCCAGGTCAGCTTCCCGGAATTGATCCAGTCGGCCATGTCGCGGACGAAGGCCGGGAACAGGTCGTAGTGGTTGGAGACGATGAAGCCCTCCAGCCGCAGGCTCTTGCCCACCGCCTGGATGATGTTGGCCGGGCCGGTCGGGCGGCCGGTCTCGTTGTACTGCGAGATCATCCCGCACAGGGCGAAGCGGCCGAAGGGGCGGGCCGAATTGAGGGCGGCTTCCAGGTGCACGCCGCCGACGTTCTCGAAATAGACGTCGATGCCCTTGGGCGCGACCTTGGCCAGTTCGGCGGTCACGTCGGGCGTGGCCTTGTAGTCGATCACGTGGTCGACGCCGATCTCCTTGAGGAAGGCCACCTTCTCGGGCCCGCCGGCCGAGCCGATCACCGTGTGGCCCTTGATCTTGGCGATCTGGCAGACGACCGAGCCCACCGCGCCGGCGGCGGCCGAGACGAAGACGATGTCGCCTTCCTTGAGGGCGGCCACGCGCAGCAGGCCGGCATAGGCGGTCATGCCGGGCATGCCGGCCACGCCCAGGAAGGTCTGGGGCGGCATGCCGTGGGTGCTGAGGCGCATGATCCCGCCCATCGGGCCTGCGGCGGTCAGGGCCTTGGGGTTGGCGTTGTAGGCCTCGCGCCAGCCGAACATCGAGCTGACGATGTCGCCGACCTTGAAGTCCGGATCGTTGGAGGCCGTGACCTCGCCGACCGCGCCGCCCTGCAGGGCCTTGCCCAGTTCGAACGGTGGCACATAGCTCTTCCGGTCGGTCATGCGGCCGCGCATGTAGGGGTCGACCGACATGTAGAGGTTCTTGACCTGGATCTCGCCGTCGCCGGGCGGCGGCAGCTCGACGCTGGCCAGTTCGAAGTTCTCGGCGGTCGGCACGCCGACGGGGCGGCTCTTGAGGCGGATCTCACGCGACGTGGTCATGGCGACCTCCCTTCATGTTCTGGTTCAAACGAATGTTTAGCGCCGGCTCGTCTCCGCCGCCAAAGCTTTTCGCGCTTCGTCGAAGCGGCTAGAGACGGGCCCATGACCCAAGAAGCGCAAGTCCAAGCTCTCAAAGCCGGTGTTGTCGGCGCCGGCGTGTTCGGTGGCTACCACGCGAAGAAATATGTCGAACTGCCGGGCGTCGAGCTGGTGGCCGTGTTCGACATCGACCTGTCGCGTGCGCAGGCCCTGGCCGGTCCGCTGGGCGCGGCGGCCTATGACGACATGGACGCCTTCCTGGCCGCCGTCGACGTCGTCACCGTCGCCACGCCGGCCGTGCACCACGCCAAGGCGGCGCTGGCGGCGCTGAAGGCGGGCAAGCCGGTCTATTCCGAAAAGCCCCTGGCGGTGAGCCCCGAGGACGCCGACGCCCTGATCGCCGCCGCGGCCAAGGCCGGCGTGCCGCTGGCCTGCGGCCACCAGGAACGGGTCGTGTTCCAGGCCATGGGCCTGCTGGACATTCCCGAGCAGCCCACGCGACTGGAAGCGGTGCGTCGCGGCACGCCGTCGGACCGCAATCTCGACGTCTCGGTGGTGCTGGACCTGATGATCCACGACATCGATCTGGCTTTGGCGCTCTGCGCCGCCGATCCGGTGGCGGTGGAAGGCGAGGGCGAGGCCGATCGCGGCTATGGCCTGGACTGGGTGAAGGTCGAGGCGACCTTCGCCAACGGCTTCACCGCCGTGTTCGACAGCTCGCGCGTGGCGCAGGCCCGCGAGCGGACGATGAAGGTGGTCTATCCGTCGGGCGAGGTCGAGATCGACTTCCTGGCCCGCACCTTCCGCAACACCACCCCGTTCCCGCTGATCGAGGACTTCACCGAGACCCCGGCCGGCAAGGATCCCCTGGGCCAGAGCGTCGCCGGCTTCCTCAAGGCCGTGCGCGGCGAGGCCCCGCGTCCCGTGGTCACCGGCGAGGAAGCCGCCCGGGCGCTCGACCTGGCGCTGGCGGTCGAGCACTCGACGGAGTGAGGCGTGCGCGGCGGCCTCAGCGCCGCCGCTTCAGGCTCGTCATCTGCAGCACGGTGGCGATGGCCGCCAGGCCCGCGCCCATCAGGGCCACGCTGCTCCAGCCGCCCAGGTTCCAGGCCGCCGCCGCGGCGGCCGAGCCGGCCGCGCCGCCCAGGAACATCCCGCCCATGAACAGGGTGTTCAGTCGCGCCCGGGCCTCGGGCCGCAGGGCGTAGACCAGGTGCTGGTTCGAGACCAGCGAGCCCTGCACCGCGAAGTCGAGCAGCACGACGCCCACCAGCAGGCCGGCGATCGAAACCCAGGTTCCAAACAGGATCCAGGAGGCCAGGGTCAGCACCGCGCCCAGCGCGATGGTCAGGTGCGGGCCGCGCTTGTCGGCGATGCGGCCGGCGACCGGGGCGGCCAGCACGCCGACCACGCCGACGATCCCGAACAGACCGGCCACGTCGGCGCCCAGCGAGAAGCGCTGCTGCAGCTGCAGGGCCAGGATGGTCCAGAAGGCGGTGAAGGCGGCGAACAGGCTGGCTTGGGTCAGGGCCGCCAGGCGCAGTTCCGGAAACTCGCGCCACAGCTTGCCCAGCGAGGCCAGCAGCTCGGCGTAGGAGAGGTCGGTGTCGGGCTTGCTGCGCGGCAGGGCCAGCGCCATCAGGGCCGCCGCGGCCAGGGCGATCGGCGCGCCCAGCCAGAACATCGCCCGCCAGCCGCCGTGGGTGGCCACGAACCCGGCCAGGGTGCGCGAAAGCAGGATGCCGCACAGCAGGCCCGACATCACCGTGCCGACGGTGGCGCCGCGTTTTTCCGGCGCCGACAGGTGGGCGGCGAAGGGCACGATCTGCTGGGCCACCGTGGCCCCGGCGCCGACCAGCAGCGAGGCCAGCAGCAGGAGGGCGGTGCTGGGCGCCAGGGCGGCGGCGACCAGGGCTGCGGCCAGCACCAGGAACTGGCCGACGATCAGGCTCTTGCGTTCCATCCGGTCGCCCAGCGGTGTCAGCAGGAAGAGGCCGGCGGCGTAGCCCAGCTGGGTGGCGGTGGGCACGAAGGCCGTCGCCGCGCCGGGCAGGTCGCGCTCGATCAGGCCCAGCATCGGCTGGTTGTAGTAGATGTTGGCCACGGCCAGGCCGGCGGCGGCGGCCATGGCGAAGGTCAGGCCCCGGCCCAGGGCGGGCGTGGAGTCAGCGGGAAGGGCGGCGGTGCTCATGATCGGCTCCAGGCCGCCCGGGTTGGGGGGAAGGGGCGGCGTTCCGTGTCAGTCGCCGAGCTATATAGAGCATCCCATGATCGTTTATAGTATGGCCTTGCGGTAAGCTGGCATAACGGAATTCGATAGAATGGATCTCGCCGACGTCGGCGTCTTCGTGGAAGCGGCCCGGGCCGGCAGCCTGGCGGGCGCCGCGCGACGTCTCGGCATCACCCCGATGGCCGCCTCGCGCCGCATGGCGGCGCTGGAGCAGGAGGTCGGGGCCAGGCTGGTGCATCGCACCACCCGCTCGCTGTCGCTGACCACCGAGGGCGAGGCCTTCCTGCCGCACGCCCAGGCCATGCTGGAGGGCGAGGCCGCCGCGCGCGCGGCCATCCGGCCGTCGGACGCCGGGGCCTCGGGCCTGCTGCGGATCACCGCCTCGGCCGCTTTCGGCCGCAAGGTGGTGGCGCCGGCGGCGGCCGAGTTCATGCACGCCAATCCCGAGGTCTCGATCGACCTGCTGCTGACCGACAGCGTGGTCGACATCGTCGCCGGCGGCGTCGACCTGGCCGTCCGCATCGCCCCGCTGCGCGACAACTCGCTGGTCGCCCGCCGCCTGGCCGACAATCCGCGCGCCCTCTACGCCGCGCCGGACTATCTGGAGCGACGCGGCGTTCCGCGAAAGCTCGCCGACCTGGCCGAGCACGACTGCCTGGTGATGAGCGGCGCCACCCACTGGGCCTTCGAGGCGGGCGGCCGCCAGGTCCAGCAGAAGATCGCTGGCCGCTTCACCGCCAGCGGGGTCGAAGGGCTGCACCAGGCCTGCCTGGGGGCGCTGGGCGTCACGCCGCTGTCGGCCTGGGACGTGCGCGACGAGGTGGCCGCCGGACGCCTCGTCGAACTTCCGCTGGAGGACGCCGCCCTGCCGGGGTGGTCGATCTGGGCCGTCTATCCCACGGCCCGCCAGGCGCCGGCCAAGGTCCGCCTGTTCGTGGCGGCCCTGGCCCAGCGGCTGGGGCAGGGGTGATCAGGGCTTGAGGCCGGCCTCGGCCAGCTCGCGCCCGGCCAGCGGATAGATCGCTTCGGCCGCGGCGATGTCGCCGCGGCCGCCCGCCTCGTCACCCTTGCGCAGCTTGGTCAGGCCCCGGCCGAACAGCGCCTCCGACAGCTTGGCGTCGAACTTCAGCGCCGTGTCGTAGCGGCGCACCGCCTCGTCGAGCCGGCCGTCGCGCAGGGCCACCAGGGCGTAGCTGTCCCAGAAACCGGCCGCGGCGGGCGAGCGCTTGACGGCTTCGGCGCAGTCGGCCTCGGCCTTGGCCAGTTCGACGCCGGCCAGCGCGCGCGACCAGCAGCGGCTGTTGAACACCTGGCCGTCGGTGTCGCCGGGGATGCGGGCGTCGTAGAGCGCGGCGGCTTCGACGCCGCGCCCGGAAAGCCGCAGCAACCGTTCGCGCTGGTCCAGCGCGCCCACCTCCGTCGGGGCCATGCGGTCTGCCTCGTCGAGGTCGGCCACGGCGTCGTCCAGCCGACCCAGCCGCCGATAGGCCTCGGCGCGGTTGAGCAGGTTCTGGTAGGCCGTCGGCTCCAGGCGCAGCGCGGTGTCGAAGTCGACCAGCGCGTCGGCCGGGCGGTTCATCACGATCAGGACGGCGGCCCGCCGGCGGCGCTGCAGCGCGCTTTCGGGCTCCAGCTTGACGGCGGCGTCGGCCGAGGCCAGGGCCTTGTCGAAAAGGTTCTGCCGCACCATGGCGTCGGAATAGGCCCCGACCACCTCGGCGTCGTCGGCGTTGGCGGCGTAGGCCGCCTCGAGCGCGGCCATGCCTTCGGAAGCCCGGCCCATGCGGATCAGCAGGATCGCGCGCTTGATGGCCAGCACGGGATCGTCGTCGGCCTTGAGCGCCGCAGTCGCGTAGGCCAGGGCCTTGGCGTCGCCGTCCCGTTCGCGCAGCACGTCGGTCTTGCCGCGCACGGCCAGGCGGAAGCCTGGGCTGACCGTCAGAGCGCGTTCGTAGGCCAGCAGGGCGTTGTCGTACTGGTCGTCGGCGTAGAGATAGTCGCCGATCCCGGCGAGCACGGTGCCGTCATCGGCCTTGGCGATGGCGATCGGCCAGGCGGTCTTGGCGGTTTCCTTCGGGTCGGCCTTGAACTGATAGATCCGCGGCACCTGGTCGTCGAACTTGCTGGCCTGCTTGCCGACCAGCTTTGCCTCTTCGGCGCTGATCTCCGGCACGAGGGTGCGGCGGCTGGTGACCGCGCGCAGCACGCCGTGGTCCATGAACGTCTCGCGTTCGTAGGACACGCCGCCGATCAGGGCGTTGATCGAGTCCATCGCATAGCCCCACTTCCAGCCGTCCTTTTCCGGCGGCAGACGCACGGTGGCGCTCCAGCGGTTGTAGCTGGGGAAGTCGGTCATCCAGGGCGCGGTCTGGTCCTGCTCGCGCGGACGCCGCATCGGCGCGGGCGCGCCGAAGCCGACGATGTTGAGGTAGTAGTAACGGCCGTTCTCGGCGTCGCCTTCCCACTCCATCTCGCCTTCGCCCTCGAAGGTCAGGATCACCGTGTTGCGGGCCTCGTCATAGCGCCAGGCGACGGTCTCGGGATCGACCCAGGTGTAGGAGTCCGCCCAGTAGGCCTTGAGCTTGCGCTCGGCGTCGTCCTTCGACAGCTGGGACATGCCGACCTTGAAGCCGAAGGCGGCGTCGCCGCGGATGATCTGCTCGCCGCTAACCCGGGCCGGCTTGTCCACGCCGCGCGAGGCGTCGATGGTCAGGGCCATCGCGCCCTCGGCCAGAACCGGCGGCACGGCGGCCACGGGCTCCAGCGACACAGCGCCCGCGCGCAGCGGCAGGACCCAGCGGAACGACGGTTCGGGCAGGCGGGTCAGGTCGGTGTCGCCCATGCGGGTGCCGTCCAGCCAGTAGGTCCGGCCGTCGATCACGGCGCGGACCAGCACGTGGTCGAAGGCCGCGGCGATGGGCAGGCGCTCGTTGACGCCGTCGTCGCTCTGGGTGTTGACCAGCACCGCCTCGGCCGGAACGCCCAGTTCGCGCAGCAGGGCCAGCAGCAGCACGGTCTTGCCTTTGCAGTCGCCGTAGCGGCGCTTCCAGGTCTCGTCGGCGCTCGCCGGGCGATAGGCCCCGTCGTCGAGCCCGACGAAGACATAGCGGATGCGCTCCTGGACGAGGGCGAGGGCCGCGGTGGCGCGCGCCAGTGGATCGGTCGTGGAGGCGGCGATGCGGTCCGCCTCGGCCTTGATCGGCGAGTTGGGCGCCAGGGCCGAGGTCTGCTCGTACAGCGGCAGCATCAGGTGCGAGACGTCGGCCCAGTCGGAAAAGCCGCTGAACTGCACAAGCCGCCGCATGTTGTAGCGCAGCGGCGCGCCGTCGGTGGCGATGGCGCTCTTGGGATCGCGCATCTCGACGTCGAGGACGTAGTCGGAGCCCTGCTCGACAGGCTTCAGGGCGCCCAGGTCGGGCGTGGCGCGCCAGGTCAGGTCGCGGCCCTTGGGCCAGGTCAGCCGCATGCGGTAGGCGCCTGCGGTCTCGGTCGGGGGCAGGACCATGCCGCCTTGCGAATGCTGGCCCAGCGTGGGGTCGCGCCGCTTGGTGGTGGCGGCGAACTCGACCTCGTCGCCCACCTGCAGGCCCGGCGCCTGCAGCGTTGCGGTCAGGTCGCCCGACAGGGTCGACATTTCGAGGTTGTTCTCGCGCTGGAGCACGGTGAACTTGGTCTTGGCCAGGATGTCGATCTCGCGCCCGTCGCGCAGGATGCGCAGGCGGTGGACCTTCAGGTCGTCGGAGCTGGGGTTCCACACCGCCGAGACGTTGCCGATGGACAGGGCCTCGGGCTTGAGGATCTTCATCCGGTAGGCGGTGTAGAACTCGTCGCCGTCGGCCCCGATGCGGATCTGGGTGTCGGTGTAGAGCACCTGCACGGCCGCGCCGTCCGGGGCGGCGGTTCCGGTGGGAGCGGGCGGCGGCGAGATCCACGACGGCGCCGGGCCGTAAAGGACCGTGCGCGATCCGGCGTGCGCGCTCCCGGCCGCGGCCAGGATCGCCGCGGCGATGCTCAAAACTCTCATCGAAAGCCCCCTTGGTACTCGCGCGGACAATAGCCAAGCTAACCGTGGGAGCAACTTTCGGCTGCGCTCCGGGAGCGGATGTTCCCATTGCGTGAGCGCTCGACAGGCGATCAGGCGGGCTGGGGTCCGTTTTTCATTGTTTGCAGCCCGCCGCCGGTCCATCCCCGGGGTCTGTTTCGTATACGGAGGCCGCCTTGACCGACAATCGCACCCACAAAGAGCGCATGCTGGCCGGCGATCTCTACGACCCGGTGGACGCCGAGATCGTCGCCGACCAGGAGCAGGCCCTGGCCTGGATGGAGCGCTACAACGCGCCCGGCCAGACGATCGCCCAGCGCCAGGTCCTGCTGGTCGAGCGCTTCGCCAGCGTCGGGGGCGGGGCCAACATCCGCGCGCCGTTCCATTGCGACTACGGCTACAACATCACCCTGGGCGACGGGGTGTTCATGAACTTCGGCTGCGTGATCCTGGACGTGGTGGCGGTGACCATCGGCGACCGCACCATGATCGGCCCGCACGTGAAGATCTTCGCCGCCGACCACCCGCGCGACGCCGACACCCGCAAGACGGGGCTGGAGTTCGGACGGCCGGTGATCATCGGCAAGGACGTCTGGATCGGCGGCGGGGCGATCATCGTCCCGGGCGTGACCATCGGCGACGGCGCGGTGATCGGGGCCGGGGCGGTGGTCACCCGCGACGTGCCGGCCGGCGCGACGGCGGTCGGCAATCCGGCCCGCGTGAAGGCCTGAAGACAAAAAAGCCCGACAGAAAGTTCGGGCAGGCTGTCGGGACGGGGCCGCCGCGCGCGTCCTTGGCCCGACAACCAACACTAGGGAGCCGCCACAATGCGCATGATCTTCGTCAACCTGCCGGTCGCCGACCTTGGCCGTTCCAAGGCCTTCTTCGAGGCCCTGGGCTTTTCCATCAATCCGCAGTTCAGCGACGAGACCGCCGCCTGCGTGGTGGTGTCGGAGACGATCTTCGTGATGCTGCTGACGCACGACAAGTTCCGCCAGTTCATCACCGGCGAGATCAGCGACGCCCATGCGGCCACCGAGGTCCTGACCTGCCTTTCGGCCGGCAGCCGCGAGGAGGTCGACGACCTGCTGGCCAAGGCCCTGGCCAACGGCGGCAAGGCATGGAAGCCGATCATGGACATGGGTCCGATGTACGGCGCCAGCTTCCAGGACCCCGACGGCCACGTCTGGGAGGTGATGTACATGGACATGGCCGCGATGGAGCAGGGCGCCTGATCGCCTGTCGGACAAGATTTCAGGATTGAAACTCAGTCGCAGTTGCGCCTATAGCCGCCGTCTCGTTTCAAGGGATGGTCCATGCGACTTCGTTTCTCGCGCGCCGCCGCCCGGCGCGCCCTGTTCTCGACGCTCAGCCTGGCGGCGCTCTCGACGGGCGCCGCCGCCCACGCCCAGGCCTCGCAAGGCCAGGCGAGCGACGTCGAGCAGGTGGTCGTCACGGCCGCCCGCACCAAGCTGCCGGTCACGGCCCTGCCGCTGACGGTGGACGTGATCGAAAGCGAGATACTTTCCCAGCAACTGGCCGTCAGCGGCTCGGTGGTCGACGCCATCTCGAACCTGTCGCCCTCGTTCTCGCCGACCCGCGAGAAGCTGTCGGGTTCGGGCGAGAGCCTGCGCGGCCGCTCGCCGCTGTTCGCCATCAACGGCATTCCGCAGTCGACGCCGATCCGCGACGGTTCGCGCGACGGCTACACGATCGATCCGTTCTTCGTCGAGCGCGTCGAGCTGATCTACGGCTCCAACGCCCTGCAGGGCATCGGCGCCACCGGCGGGGTGGTCAACCAGGTCACGGTCGGTCCGCCGCGCAAGGACGGGATCTCGGGCAAGGTGCTGACCCAGACCACGATCGGCCATGACATGGGCGACAGCGTCGGCGCCAAGGTCGGCGGCCTGGTCGCCTGGCGGCAGGGGGCGTTCGACGTCACCGCCGGCGTCGCCTACGAGAAGCGCGGCGCCTTCTACGACGCCGACGGCCGTCGCATCGGCATGGACAACACCCAGGGCGACGTCCAGGATTCCAAGGCCCTGTCGTTCTTCGGCCGCTTTGGCTGGCAGCTGAACGACACCGTCCGCCTCGACCTGGTCGCCAACCGCTTCGAACTGAAGGGCGATGGCGACTACGTGACCGTCACCGGCACGGCGCCGGCCGTCACCGACGGCAATCGGGCAAGGCGCCTGCCGACCACCTCGATCCGCGGTCCTGTCCCCGGCGCGCCGGCCGCAAATCGCGTCGAGACCGTCTCGGCCCAGCTGAGCGACAGCGACCTGCTGGGCGGCGATTTCACCGCCCAGGTCTTCTACAACCGCTCGCGCGACACCTTCGGCGGTGACATCAGCGCCACCTTCCAGGACGTGCGCATCGCGCCTACGGGCACGCTGTTCGACCAGTCGTCGAACCGTTCGCGCAAGCTGGGCGCGCGCATGAACTACGAGCGCGAAGTGCCGGGCATCGAGGGCCTGACCGCCACGGTGGGCCTGGACGCCATGAACGACCGCACCGAGCAGATGCTGATCGCCACCGGCCGCGCCTGGGTGCCGCCGACCAAGTTCCAGAGCCTCGCGCCCTTCATCCAGGGCAACTACGCCCTGCTGGACGGCAAGCTGCGCCTGGCTGGCGGCGTGCGCTTCGAGAACGTCGAGCTGAAGGTCGACGACTTCGTGACCCTGGCCTCGTACGGCTCGCGCAGGGTCGCGGGCGGCAATCCCGACTTCAAGGCCACCCTGGCCAACGGCGGGGTGGTCTTCGAGCCGGCGCGGGGCCTGCGCCTCTACGCCAGCTACGCCGAGGGCTACACCGTGCCCGACGTCGGTCGGATCCTGCGGTCGATCAACATCGACGGCGTCGACGTCGACACCTATCTCAGCATCGAGCCGATCGTGTCGAACAACCGCGAGATCGGCGGCGAGTGGAAGCGCGGGCCGTTCGACGCCAGCGTCGCCTATTTCTGGTCGTCGTCGAAGCTGGGCCAGCTGCTGGTCAAGAACTCGGGCGGCATCTTCGACGTGCAGCGCCAGAAGGTCGCCATCGAGGGCCTGGAGTTCAACGTCAAGGCCAAGACCCCGGTCGAGGGCCTGGACCTGTCGGCCGGCTACGCCCGCCTTCGCGGCGAGACCGACGCCAACGGCGACGGTCGCCTGGACACCGACCTGGACGGGGCCAACATCTCGCCCGACCGCATCAACCTGGCCGCCGACTACCAGACCGGAAAGTGGGCCCTGCGCCTGCAGGTGCGGGCCTATCTGGAGCGCGACATGAGCAATGCGCTCGTGAAGGACGACTTCGACGGCTACACCCTGACCGACGCCTTCGTGCGCTACGAACTGCCGGTGGGCGACCTGTCGCTGGGCGTGCTGAACCTCCTGAACAAGCAGTACATCAGCTACAATTCCGACACCGTGGCCCCGGCCAAGGACAAGTTCTACGCCGGTCGCGGCCGCACCGCGACGCTCGGCTGGATGGCGCGCTTCTGATGAAGATCCTGCGGCTCCTGCACCGCTGGTCGGGCGGTCTGATCGGCCTTCTGCTGGCGGTGCTGGGCCTGACCGGCGCCCTGCTGGTGCACGAGGACGCCTTCCTGCGCGCCACCGTGCCCCACGCGGCCGACGCCCAACGGCAGGACACCGCGACCCTGGCGGCGGCGGCCTCCCGCATCTTCGCGGCGCAGGAGCGTCCGCGCTCGATCGTGCTGGCGACCGAGCGCAAGGGCCTGCACAAGCTGTCCTATCCCGGCGAGACCGAGAAGGGCGCCTATGCCGACCAGGACGGCGTCATCGTCCAGGCCTGGACCCGCAACTGGGCCCGGCCGGAGGTGTGGCTGTTCGATTTCCACCATCACCTGTTCGCGGGCGATGCGGGCGAGATCGTCGGCGGGATCGCGGGTCTGTTCGGCCTGGCCTTCGTGGTCACGGGGCTGATCCTGTGGTGGCCGACCCGACGGATGTTCCACCTGCGGGCCTGGCCGCGGATGATGAAGCGGGCGGCCATCGTCCATCATCACCGCGACCTCGGCGTGCTGGTCGCGCCGCTGCTGATCCTGTCGCTGGCGACGGGGGCGACCATGAACCTGAAATGGTTCTCCCAGGCCCTGCGCGCGCCGTTCACCTCGCCCGCTGCGATGGAGAAGGCCGCCGCCGCGCCGAAGATCAAGGGCGGCAAGCTGGCCGCAGACCTCGACTGGGCCAAGGTGATCGGCCAGGCCCAGGCCCGCTTCCCGGGGGCGGAGGTGCGCACCATCGGCCTGCCGGCCAAGACCGGCGGCCTTGTCTCCATCCGCCTGCGCCAGCAGGCCGAGTGGCTGCCCAACGGCCGCAGCATGGCCTGGTTCGATCCGGCGACCGGCAAGATGGTGGCCTCGCGCGACGCCCAGGCCATGCCGCTGGGCTCGCGCATCACCAACGCCGACTTCCCGCTGCACGCGGCCAAGGTCGGGGGGCTGCCCTATCGCCTGGTGATGACGGTGTCGGGGCTGGCCCTGACGTTGTTGGGCACGCTGGCCGTGGTGACCTTCTGGGGCAATCCTTCGGGCCTGCCCAAGCGCCGCAAGAAGCCGGCCGTCGCCAAACAGGCTGCGCCGGCGCCCGCCAAGGCCTGACGCCCGCGAGCGCCTGACGAAGGTCGGCGCCTCCTGGTCCCATGCGGGCAGGGGCGCCGACCGCCGCGCCTATCCGCCGGAGATCTCGGTGTTCGACGGGCCGTTGTTCATGTTGTCCTTGTCGTAGACGTAAATCTTGCCGTCGCCGCCCACGACATAGAGGCGGAACTCCTGCGTGCCGCCATTGTCGTAGATCGCGTTCTGATAGCTGGTGATCAGCGTCGTCTCGCTGGCCGAGGGCGTGATCGAACCGTCGGACTGGTTCTGGATCATGCCGACGACGTTCCACGGCGTGACGCCGCTGGTGTTGGGGCTGACCGAGCCGCTCAGCGGCGCGCCTTCGGCGATCGGGCCCAGGCTGTAGCTGCCGTCGTCGTTGCGCAGGATGAAGGCGGCGCGCTCGCGATAGGCCAGGTCGTGACCTTCGGCGGCAGCGGCCTGGAAGAAGAGTTGGGCGGCGTCGCGCGCCTGCTGGTCGGGGCCGTAGTCGGCCTGCGGGTCGGTCGAACCGCCGCCGCCTCCGCCGCCCCCGTCATAGCCGCCGTCCCACCAGCCGTCCCAGCCATCCGCGCCGTCACCATCGCCGTCGCCGCCGATGCCGTCGTCGACGATGGTGATGCCGTCGCCGTCGTAGGTCTGCAGCCCGCCGGCGACCAGATCCAGCTCTTCCATCGTAAGTTCGCGCATGAAGTGTCCTTGGCTGATTGGCGCTCAATGCGAGCATCGATCGGCCTCGGGGCGGTGGTCAAGCTTTAGGTGCGCGCTAAAATTGAAATGTGAGAAATTCCCGCATCGAGTGCGTCAGGCCTTTTCGACGAAGCTGTCGATGACCTTCTTCTCGCCGGCCTTGTCGAAGTTGACGGTCAGCTTGTTGCCCTCGATCGAGGCGACCTTGCCGTAGCCGAACTTGACGTGGAACACGCGGTCGCCGCGGCTGTAGGCGCTGTTGGTGGGCGCCGAGACGGCCACCAGGCGGCCTTCGCCCTCGATCGGCTTGGCGCGGGCGGCCGAGCCGCCGCCGCGCCAGGCGGTTCCGCCGGAGCGTTCGCCGAAACCGCGTGCGGTCTGCTGCACCCGGTCCTGGGCCCGCTTCCAGCCGGGGCTGTCGTAGCTGCCGCTCTGGAAGGCGCTGACGCCGGGATCGTCCCAGCGCGAGGACACCGTCTGCTGCATGCCCGGACCGCCGCCGTAATAGCCGGTCTCCGAGCCCGCATCGACGTGCTCCAGCGGCAGTTCGTCGACGAAGCGGCTGGGCAGTTGGCTGGTCCAGCGGCCATAGACCTGCCGGTTGGCCACGAAGCTGATGCGGGCCTCCTCGCGGGCGCGGGTGATGCCCACATAGGCCAGGCGCCGCTCTTCCTCGAGGCCCTTCTCGCCCTTGTCGTCCATGCTGCGCTGGCTGGGGAACACGCCTTCCTCCCAGCCGGGCAGGAACACCAGCGGGAACTCCAGGCCCTTGGCCGAGTGCAGGGTCATGATCCAGACGGCGTCGCCGGTGGCCTCGCGGTCGAGGTCCATGACCAGCGACACGTGCTCCAGATAGGCCTCCAGGCTGTCGAACTGGCCCATCGACTGGACCAGTTCCTTGAGGTTTTCCAGGCGCGTCTGGCTCTGCGGGCCTTTGTCCAGGCGCAGGGCGTCAGTGTAGCCGCTTTCCTCCAGCACCATCTCCAGCACGCGCTGGTGATGCATGTTTCCGATCTGGGCGCGCCAGCGGTCGAGGTCGCGGATGAAGTTGCTGAGCGCCGTGCGGGTGCGGGCCGGCAGGTCGTCGCTGCCGATGATCACCCGCGCCGCCTCGACGGTGGAGATCCCTTCGCTGCGGGCGATCTGCAGCAGCTTCTGCACCGAGGTGTCGCCGATGCCGCGTTTGGGCGTGTTGACGATGCGCTCGAAGGCCAGATCGTCGTCGGGCGACTGGATCAGGCGCAGATAGGCGTGGGCGTCGCGGATTTCCGCCCGCTCGAAGAACCGCGGGCCGCCGACCACCTTGTAGGGGATCTGCAGCATCACGAAGCGCTCTTCGAAGGCGCGCATCTGGAAGCTGGCGCGAACGAGAATGGCCATCTGGTTGTAGCGGCGGCCGGCCTTCTTGGCCTTCTCGATCTCGTCGGCGACCATCCGGCTTTCGGCCTCGCCGTCCCAGACGCCCGAAACCTTGACCTTCTCGCCGCCGCTGGCCTCGGTCCACAGGGTCTTGCCCAGGCGTCCCTTGTTGGCGGTGATCAGGGTCGAGGCGGCGGCCAGGATGTGCTCGGTCGAGCGGTAGTTGCGCTCCAGCCGCACGACCTTGGCGCCGGGGAAGTCGCGCTCGAAGCGCAGGATGTTGTCGACCTCGGCCCCGCGCCAGCCGTAGATCGACTGGTCGTCGTCGCCCACGCAGCAGACGTTCTGGCGGCCCTGTGCCAAGAGGCGCAGCCACAGGTACTGCGCGACGTTGGTGTCCTGGTACTCGTCGACCATCACGTACTGGAAGCGCCGCTGGAAGTCGGCCAGCACGTCGGGGTTGCCGGTGAAGATCGTGATGTTGTGCAGCAGGAGGTCGCCGAAATCGCAGGCGTTCAGGATGCGCAGGCGCTCCTGGTACTGGCGATAGAGGCTGATGCCCTTGCCGTTCGCGAACTCGCCGGCCTCGCTGGGCGGCACGCGGTCGGGCGTCCAGCCGCGGTTCTTCCAGGCGTCGATCAGGCCCGACAGGATGCGCGGCGTCCAGCGCTTGGCGTCGATGTTCTCGGCCTCGATCAACTGCTTGAGCAGCCGTTCGTTATCGTCGGTGTCGATGATCGTGTAGTTCGACTTCAGCCCCACCAGCTCGGCGTGGCGGCGCAGGATCTGGGCGGCCACCGAGTGGAAGGTGCCCAGCCACCGCAGGCCTTCGGCTTCCGGGCCGATGATGTGGGTGATCCGCTCGCGCATCTCGCGCGCGGCCTTGTTGGTGAAGGTGACGGCCAGGATCTCCCACGGCCGGGCGCGGCCGGTGGCGAGGATGTGGGCCAGGCGCGTCGTCAGCACCCGCGTCTTGCCGGTGCCGGCGCCGGCCAGCACCAGGACCGGGCCCTCGGTGGTGACGACGGCTTCGTGCTGTTCGGTGTTCAGGCCGCTCAGGTAGTCGGGCGCGGGCCCGCCGCCGCCGGGAGCCTGCGGCCGGGCCAGGTCGGAGATGCGCGGAGCGGGAAGGTCGCCGAACGGGTCGGTCGAGTCGTAACCGGAAGACATGGGAACATATGTAGCACAAACTTCCCCGGGCTTAAGCCCCAGAGGCGGCTTTGCGGAACCCTGGCCGCGGCCCTCCCGTTGATCGGCAGGGACGAAACAGGAGCAGGAACATGGCGGAAGAGAGCAAGTCGGGCGGGGGCAACAGCGGTCTGGCCTTCATCGTCGGCGCCCTGGTGGTGGTCGTCGCGGTGTTGGCCTTCATGATGTTCTCCGGCGGCTTCACGCAGAAGAAGTCGGTGGACGTCGACATCACGGCCACCGCGCCCAAGCTGCCGGACGCGCCGAAGCTGCCCGAAGCGCCCAAGTCGCCGGGCTGACGAAAGGAGGCGGGCATGGCTCGCCATCATGAACATCATCACGAAGGGGCCTGGAGCGGCGCGGCGCTGCTGGCGGTCCTGCTGCTCGTGGCCATCCTGATCTACGCGATCTGGCGCTCGGGCCTGCTGGCCGTGCGCCCTGACATCGCCGAACTACGGCTGCCCGACCTGGCGCCGCCGACCATGCCGGCGCCCAATCCCGAGCCGCTGCCGACCCCCGTGCCGCGGCCGGGGTAGGGGAGGGCCGGAGGGGGAGTCAGCCCCCAGCCCGCTGTAGCGCGTACACCCGGCAGGCCGAGGCCAGGGGGCGCTCGCCGCGACCCACGTCGATGCGCTGGATCAGGGCGGCGATGCTGACGGCGTCCTGCTTGGCGATGCGCTCGAGCGCGGCCCAGAACTCGGGCTCGAGGGCCAGCGAGGTGGCGTGGCCCGCCAGGTTCACCGATCGCTTTTTCAAACTGCCCATCGGCGCAACTCTCCGGCGGAACGTCGGTTCGGCTCTTGATTAAAAATGACGGCGTGTCATCTTTAGTGACGCCACGCCGGGAGCATGCCTGATGAGCACAGCTGCGCAAGTCCTTGACGCCACTTCCGCGCGTCCTCCTCTGGGCGCCCGCGATGCGAGCTTCCGCCTGCAGCCTTTGCGGGCGTTTCGCGCCGTCCGCCGGTTGATCGCCGACAAGGAAGACACGGCCCAGGTGTTCGAGGTCATGCGGGCCCTGTCCGGCCGCGCGATCCCCAACGGCTACGCTCGTCTGCTGAAAACCCCGCAGGGCGGGGCGATCGCCTATCGCCGCGAGGAGTTCGCCGACTGGCTGTCGGACGAGGCCTGGCTGGCCCAGTTCCAGCCCGGCACGGTGGGCGCGGCCTATCGCGACTTCATTGCCCCGCGCGGCCTGACCGCAGAGGGCCTGGCCGAGGAGAGCCGCAAGGTCGCCGACGCCGACATGGACGCGGCCCACCCGCTGCTGTGGTACGCCCGCCGCCTGCGCGACGTGCACGACGTGTGGCACGTGCTGACCGGTTACGGCACCGACGCGCTGGGCGAGGTCTGCGTGGTGGCCTTCTCCTACGCCCAGACCCGCAGCCTGGGCTTTGCCCTGATCGCCTTCGCCGGCGCCCAGGAATTCCGCCGCCTGAAGGACGGCCAGCCCTACGGCCGGGCCGTGCGCGAGGCCTGGCGGGCCGGGCGCAAGGCCGCCTGGCTGCCCGAGGTCGACTATCCCGCTCTGTTCGCCATGCCCCTGGAAGAGGCGCGGCGCGCGTTGGGCATCCGGCCGCCGGCCACCTATCGGGCCATTCCGCAGGATCTGCGCGAGCACTACCAGCGCGCCGCCTGAACCTTAGCAATTTCGCTTGTTCTCGCTGAGCGCGCGGCGTTAGCCTTCCTGCAATCAAAACGGGAGGTTTCGATGTCGCGTCGCCTTTGGTCCGCCGCCTCCATCCTGGCGCTGTCGCTGGTTTCCGCTCCGGCCTTCGCCCAGACCCCGCCGCCGCAGGACGAACAGGACGTCCATGAGGTGGTCGTCACCGGCATGCGGGTGCGGCAGGGCGGCGCCCAGGACATCAACCACTTCCGTGGCGAGGCCGCGGCCAGCCGCATGCCCATGCCCGACACCCTGACGCCCGAGGGCCTGATGGGCGGCTATGACCTGCAGATTCCCGGCAAGGAGGCCTGCGCCCGGGTGCTGTGCCTCACGGGCGAGGCCATGCGGGCCGAGCTGCCGCTGTCTCCGGCCGACAAGATGCTGGTGGGCCTGGGCTTCAACTCCAGCATCGACGCGGCGACCTGGAAGCGCGCGCCGCTCAACCTGGTGGCCGTGGTCGACAAGTCGGGGTCCATGCAGGGCGCGCCGCTGATGCGGGTGCGCGAAAGCCTGCACCAGATCCTGGAACAGCTGCGCCCCGGCGACCAGCTGAGCATCGTCCTCTATGGCGACCGCTCCTACCGTCACCTGGAGCCGACCGTGATCGGCGACAAGCGCGCGGCCATCCGCCTGGCCATCGACGCCATCGAGAGCGCCGGTTCGACCAACATGGAGGCGGGCCTCAAGGTCGGCTACGAGACCGCCTTCGCCACCCGCGACGCCTTCAACGGCGTGACGCGGGTGATGCTGTTCACCGACGAGCAGCCCAATGTCGGCCGCACCGACGCCGAGAGCTTCATGGGCATGGCCAAGGAGGCCTCCCGCAAGGGCGTCGGCCTGACCACTATCGGCGTCGGCACGCAGTTCGATGCGCCCCTGGCGACCAAGGTCTCCAGCGTGCGCGGCGGTAATCTCTATTTCCTGCGCGACAAGGCCGACGTCGAGAGCGTGTTCTCGGCCAAGCTCGACACCATGGTCTCGGAACTGGCCTACGACCTGACCCTGACGGTCAAGGCGCGGCCGGGCTATCGGATCAGCGGCGTCTACGGCGTTCCCGGCGACGAGCTGAAGTCGGGCCCTGACGGCGCGGTGTCGATGACGGTGCCGACCGCCTTCCTCAGCACCGAAGGCGGCGGGCTGTTCGTGTCTCTGGCCAAGGCCCAGGGCGCGGCCTTCCTGCCCGAGCCTGTCCTGACGAAGGGCGAGCGCCTGCTGGACGTCGATCTGCGCTATGTCGTCGCCGCTGACGGAACTCAGACCCGTCAGATCCTGGCCGTCGCCGCCCCGACCGACAACGCATCCGAGGGGCTGCGGCTTGCCCATGTGCTGCTCGACGAGTTCCAGTCGCTGCACCGCGCGGCCACCCTGCACCACAGGGACGGCGACGAGGAAGGGACCTATCAGGTGTTGCGCGGCTTCGACGGCCGTCTGAAGGCCCAGGCCGATCCGCGCCTGGAGCCCGAGCGCAAGCTGGTGGCCGAGATGCTGACCCGGGCGGCCTTCCTGGCGGGCTATGCGGGCGAGGCTCGGGCCGAGGGGCCGGTGAACCTGCTGGGCTCGTGGACGGTGGCGCGCATCGACGGCGACGGCCAGATCGACGTGCGGCGCGGCGACCAACTGCGCTTCAGCGACGACGAACTGGTGGTCAGCCGCCGCAAGCGGGGCGCCTTCACGGCCGACGAGCCCGAGGACTACGAGGCCAACGAGGATCAGTTGGCCCTGCCGGAATCCGATCTGGTCTTCGACTATCGCGTGGCCAAGGACGGATCGCTGGTGCTCACCCATGATCGCCTGGACTTGCGGCTGGTGCTCAAGCGCACGCCGCGCACGGTCGAGACGGCCTCGGCGGGTTGACCGGTCAGCCGATCCGCCCGCCGTCCGCCGTATGGCGGGCGATCGACGGGTCGGCGGCCACGGCCCCGAGGATCCAGTCGCGGAAGGCGACGATCTTGCCCACCCGGCGGCGCTCTTCAGGATAGACCAGCCAGTAGCCGCCGCCGTAGTGCGGCGAGATGTCGAACGGCTGCACCAGCCGTCCGGAGGCGATCTCGGCGGCGAAGAAGATCGGCGAGCCGACGGCCAGGCCTTGATTGGCGAGGGCCGAGGCCACCTCGATCGACTGGGCGTCGGCCTCTAGGCGCGGGGCTTCGGGGCCCTGCGGCGGTGCGACGCCGGCGGCGCGGAACCATACCTCCCACTCCCTGGCGGCGCCGATGCGCGGCGCGGCCAGCAGGTCGGCCGGGTGCTCGAACGGTCCATGCCGCGCCAGGAACTCGGGCGAGCACAGGGCGGTCTGGACGAAGGGCATCAGGAAGTGAGCGACCATGCCGGGCCAGGCGCCATTGCCCGCGCGCAGTCCCAGGTCCGCCTCGCCACGACCAAGGTCGCGCAGGACGTGGCTGCCCTCCAGCCGCACGGCGATCTTCGGATGGGCCAGCTGGAAGGCGCCAAGGCGCGCGGCCAGCCAGTGATTGGCCAGGCTCTGCATGGTGGTGATCGCCAGCACGCCCTGGTCGGCCTCGACCAGGTCCGACAGCGCCGCCCGCAGCAGGCTCATGGACTCGGTGGCGGCGCGGGCCAGGCGCTCGCCCGCCGGGGTGAGGTCGACCTCGCGCACCTTGCGCAGGAACAGCGGCTGGCCCAGACGCTGCTCCAGGCTCTTCACCTGCCAGCTGACGGCTGCCTGGGTGACGCCCAGCTCGTCGGCGGCGCGCGTGAAGCTCTTCAGCCGGGCGGCGGCCTCGAAGACGCGGATGGCGCCCAGCGGATATGAAGCGAGGATGTCAGCCATAAGGTTGGCTTATCCATAGCTCAACGAACCGCGTTTGTCGCGCGCCTCGATCAGGCCGATCTTCCCATTGTCGCCGGGGAACAGGAGATGCGGCCATGGAAGAGTTCCACAAGACCCATAAGGAAACCACGTTCGGCTGGGTGTGGGCGATCGGGCGCCTGATCGCCGCCTGGAAGCGGATGGGCGAGGCGCCGACCACGCCGGCGGTCGGCTGCTGCGACAGCCTGCCCAAGGGGGCGCGCTATCTGGCGCCGCGGTGACTCAGCCTCGGAAACGCCGCAGGAGGCGCAGGAGGATGAAGCCGGCCAGCAGGGTCAGGATCGCCGAGACGGCGGTGCGCCAGTGCACCTTCCTGCGCTTTTCGACCTCGGCCAGGGCCTGCAGGCGCGCCTTCTGGGTTTCGGGTTTCAGCAGCCAGTCCGGACCGGCCTTGGCGCCGAGCAGTATCCTCTGGGGCGCAGCGCCTTGGGCGCCGGACTGCTCGTAGTAGCGCACGGCCACATAGCGGCGGGCATGGTCGCCGAACCTGCCGTCGCCGCTCAGGCAGGCCTCCTTGGCCGCTTGTGGCTTGGCGGAGGAGGGGACGCAGGCCAGGCGAAGCCGGCGGCCGTCGACGCTCTCGAAGGCGTAACCGTCGGGCGCGGGCTTGTCGGTGGGCATGGAGAAGACGCCGATCGTCAGCACGGTCTGGGCGCGCGGCGGCGGCGACCAGCCGGGATCGAGCGGGATCGCCCAGTTCCAGATCGCGTGCCAGCCGACGAAGGCCGCCAGGATCGGGGCCGCGCGAACCGCCGCGTCGCGCAGCGGCCAGGGCGACGCGGTCTGGTCGTCCAATCAGTCCTCGCGCTTGGCGCCGTCCAGCGCCCGCGAAAGCTTTTCGGCGCGGGCGGCGTCCAGGGTCTTTTCGGCCTTGGTGCGGCCGAAGCGGGCGCGGTTCTCGACGGCCGTCTGCTTGGCGTCGGTCTTGGCCTTGGCCTTGCGGGCGTGGTTCAGGTTGAGGATCTCGGCCATGGTCGGGTCTTCAGGTCTTGGGTTGGGGCTGGGGTTTGGCGGCGGCTGGAGCGGACGTGCGCTTGCTGGCCGGGCGGATGACGAGGGTTTCCTGCAGGCGCAGGCTTTCACCCTTCTTGATCACATAGGGCGCGCGGCCGGGGAAGACGCAGTTCTGCATCGAAAGCTCGTTGCGCAGGATCCAGCGGGTGACCGGCTTGCCATTGGCCTTGCAGCTCAGGCCCACGGTCCAGGCCGGCACGCCCGAAGCCGAAGACCAGGCGAAGCCCATGGCCTTGCCGGCCTCGACCGGCTCGTTCTGGGGCCTGACCTGCTTGCCGTCCGAGCCGAACACCATGGCGTCGGGGCGCACCAGGCGGATCGAGAAGCCGCCATAGCCCTTGGCGTCGTTGCTGCCGCCCAGGGCCAGGCTGTCGGTGCGGGCGGTGATGACGGTGTCGAACTCGATCCGCCGCGCGCCGCCTTTCAGCGGATGGACGGTGACCGAGGTCGTCTCGGTGGCCGCGTAGACCACCTCAGGCCCGGAATTGACCAGCCAGTCGGCCTTGATCGTCGCCTTGCCGCGCCCGGCCGCGTCGCCCTCGAAGCCGCGATCGTGGATGTTGAAGGTCAGGCCCTGCATGAACCAGCCGTCGCCGATGCTCTTGCCGTCGACCAGCACCTGGTGCCAGCTCCAGAAGGCGCCCCGCTGGTGCAGGTGGTCGGCTGGGCGATCCTCGGTCAGCACCGCTCCGTCCGGCGCGTACAGCGGATGGACGTAGTTGGAGCGGCCCGGCTCCTTGGCCGGATCCAGCGGCTTGGTCCGATAGACCAACACGGTCTTGCCGTCCTCGGTGATGGTGATGGCGTCGTCGCTGAGCGCGGCGTCGATGCGGCCGGCCAGGGCCGGCGTCGCGGTCGCCAGCAGGGAAAGGGCGGCGAGGGCGGCTTTTCTCAAGACAGGTCGTCCTTGGCGAGCGCCCGGGCGAGGGCGGGGCGGGCGTTGGCGCGGGCCAGCCAGTCGTCATAGACCGCATGGGGCGGCAGCATCTGGCGGGCGAACTGCAGCAGGCTGACGAACAGGATGTCGGCCGCCGAGAACTGCTCGCCCAGCAGCCAGGGCTGCTTTTCCAGGGTCGTGCGCAGGCGTTCGTCCAGGGCCTGATACTGGGCCTTGTCCTGGTCGTCCTGGCGCTGTTTCCAGAGATTGGTCACCGCCGGCTCCAGCACGCCGGCATAGTAGGCCAGCCACGACAGGTAGGGTCCGCGGTGCGGGTCGCTGATCATGGGCCCTAGGCCCGCGGTCGGGAACTTGTCGGTCAGGTAGAGGGCGATCGCGGCGCTTTCGGTGATCAGCACGCCGTCGTCGAGCAGGGCCGGCACCTGGCCGTGCGGGTGGGGGTTGCGCGGGTCGCGCGCGCCCGTGCCGCTCATGCTGCGGAAGATGTCGACCTTCTCGATGCGGTAGGGCGCGCCCAGTTCCTCCAGCAGCCAGAGGAAGCGCGTCGAGCGCGATCGCGGGGCGTGAAAGAGGGTGAGCATCGGGCGTCTCCGTGAACCGTCTGGCCTGCGGGTCTTGGCGGCGAACGTAAGGCGAACGCGAGGGCTCGGCAATCGGGAAACCAATGGTCGCCCACAGCCGTTTGAACAGCCATGGCGCCGCCGTGGAGACGGCGCCGACGGGAGGACATGTCCGATGATGGATGCATCTCTAATTCGCGAGCATCTCGAGGTGGTCGGTTCCGACGGCAAGCATGTCGGTCGGGTCGACCACGTGGTCGGCACCGAGATCGAGCTGACCAAGCTGGACCTTGGCTCAGGCCTCAAGCACCACATGATCCCGCTGTCGTGGGTCGACTATGTCGACGACGACGCGGTGCACCTGAGCATGACCCAGGAAGACGCCAAGGCCGGCTGGCGCGAGAAGCACTGAGGGTCGTTGCGTCCTTCGAGGCTCGGCTTCGCCTCGCACCTCAGGATGAGGGCCTCAGTGCAAAGGAGAACCTCATCCTGAGGCGCCCGCGCAGCGGCCTCGAAGGACGCAAGGCCTTTCAAACGAAAAAGGGGACCAGCCGCTGGCTAGTCCCCCTTCGATTACAACGCCAGATCCACGATCTAGCGCTCCAACCAACGCCTACTTCACGTTGGCGCAGAAGCGCTGGATGCGGGCGCAGGCGTCTTCCAGCACGTCGTTGCTGGTGGCGTAGCTGATGCGGAAGAACGGCGACAGGCCGAAGGCCGCGCCGTGCACCACGGCCACGCCCTCGGTCTCCAGCAGTTCGACGGCGAAGTCTTCGTCGCTTTCGATGACCTTGCCCGAGGGGGCGGTCTTGCCGATCAGGCCGGCGCACGAGGGATAGACATAGAACGCGCCTTCCGGGGTCGGGCAGTGCAGGCCGGTGGCCTGGTTCAGCATCGACACGACGAGGTCGCGGCGTTCCTGGAACAGCTTGGCGTTCGGCTTGATGAAGTCCTGCGGGCCGTTGAGGGCTTCCAGCGCCGCCCACTGGCTGATCGAGCAGGGGTTGGAGGTGGTCTGGCTGATCATCTTGCCCATGGCCTTGATCAGCGCCTCGGGACCCGCGGCGTAGCCGATGCGCCAGCCGGTCATCGAATAGCCCTTCGAGACGCCGTTCATCGTCAGGGTGCGGTCATAGAGCTTGGGCTCGACCTGGGCGATGGTGGTGAACTCGAAGTCGTCG
>PJUL01000565.1_pt1 | contig 24831 bp, 10 predicted proteins | sample 1512221 | NCBI WGS metagenome assembly PJUL01 (sample SAMN08177667, study PRJNA422409) | Feces metagenome, whole genome shotgun sequencing project.
CGGGAACTGGCGGATCTGGTCCTGGTAGTCGTCGCGGATCAGGCCCGCGATCGTGAAGGACTCGCCGTCGCGCAGCTCGACCGTGGTCTTGGCCCGCCGCACCTTGATGCCGGGGATCCGCAGCCCGTTGCTGACGAACGAGGCGTTGGGATCGATGCTTGAGACCTCGGGATTGACCACCAGGTTCACCATGCCGTCCTGCAGGACGGTGGGGGTGAAGGCCAGGCCGATGCCGAACTGCTTGAACTCGACCGTGATCGTCGTCTGGCCGCCGCTCTGGTTCTGGGCCACGGGGACGGGGAACTCGCCGCCGGCCAGGAAGTTGGCGGTGTCGCCCGACATCGCCGTCAGGTTCGGCTCGGCCAGGGTCTTGACCAGGCCCTTGGTCTCCAGCGCGTCGAACAGCACGTCCAGGTCGACGTCGCCGGCCCGCAGCGGGAACTTCAGGAGGCCGAAGGTGTCGGTCAGCGTCGTGGCCACGCCGGTGTCGCCGGTGCCGATGACGAAGTTGTGGTAGTTCGGCGAGGCCGGGTTGGCGGTGTTCATGTTCAGCCGCAGGGCCTTGGCCGTGGCGCGCTCCATCTCGACGATGCGCACCGACAGGGTGACCTGCTGGCTGCCCTGGACCGACAGCATGTTGACCACCTGGCCCGGCGCATAGCTCTCGGCCAGGGCCGCGGCGCGACCGGCGACCGCGCCGCTGCTGGCGGTGCCGGTCAGCACGATCGACTGGTTGCCCGAGGCGACCTTCAGGTTCTCCTCGTTGGGCAGGGCGTCGCGCATCCGCTGGCGCAGGGTCTCGACGTCGGCGCCGACCACCACGTTGGCGGCGGCCACGAGCCGGCGGCCGGGGCCGTAGGCGGTCAGCGTGGTGCCGCCCAGCTTCTTGCCGACGACGTAGACCGACCGCGAGGTCAGGGGCAGCACGTCGGCGGTGTCGGGGTTGCCGATCATGATGTCGGTGTAGGGAGCGGGCAGCTCCAGCACCTGGGCCTTGCCGACGGCGACGTTGACCTCGACCTTGCGGACGGCGACGTCGGAGAGGGCGGCGGCGGGCTGAGCCAGGGCGGTGGTCGGAGCCGCCGCCAGCAGGGGCAGCAGGCCGGCGGCCGCGGCCAGCAGCGAGCGTTTCAGGGTCATGTGGGCGGGTCCTGCGCCGCGCGCATCAACGGCGCGCCGGCGGGAGGGAGGGGGAGCGGTGGCGGCCATGGTCACAGCCCCACGCGATAGCCGGTCGTCTCGACGCCGCGGGTCACGCGGACCTCGGTCGAAGACGGCGGCATGGACGAGGCCGCGGGCCGCGGCGCGGCCGGGCGGCGGGGGGCGACGGCCCGGACCGGCGTCGGCGCCGGCGCGTTGACCTGGGTGGGGCCCATGCCCCGCGACAGGTCGGCCAGCGTCATGGTCCGGCGGCCCAGCGGCGCCTGGTCGGAGATCTGCCGCAGAGCCAGCGACACCGCCCCGACCGCCTGGGCCAGGGTGATGGCCTGGGCCTGGTCGGGCGTCACCTCGACCGTGATCGCCTTGACCACCACCGGCTTGTCGGCGCCCTGGTCGTCGGACTGGTCGACGCCGACGACGCGGACGTTCTCGGCCAGCACCTGGGTCAGGCTGGTCTCGGGCTGGTTGTTGTCCTTGCTGCGGGTCAGCAGCACGTCCACCCGGTCGCCCGGCAGCACGAACCCGCCGACGCCGGCGACGTCGTTGGCCCGCAGCGACACCGCCCGCATGCCTTCGCCCAGCGAACTGGCGAGGTTGGAGCGGCCGCCCGAGCCCGACACGCGGTCGGACAGGATCGGCTCGTTGGCGGCGATGTCCTTCAGCGCGATGCGCGCGCCGCCGGGGCCTGAGGCGGCCTCGGGGATGGAGCGGAAGGCGCCGGCCGGCACGGCGTCGGTCGGATAGTGCGCGACCTTGAGCACGGCGGACTGGAGCTTGAAGCCTCTCGCCAGAGGCTGGGCGGCGACGACGACGGGCGTCGAGCCGGTTTCCTTGACCACCGGGGCGTCCACGCGCCCGGCGCTCATATAGACCCGTGCGGCGAGCACGGCGCCCAGGCCCAGCACAGCGGCCGCGCCAAGGGATATGACGGTTTTCGTCTGCATTGTTGCAACCCCCTCCCCACGTCAGCGGGGAGCCTGTCCTGGCTCACCACCATGGGTCGGCGACGCGGCTTGCCGCCCCGCGCCGCCGACGACTTGGTTCAGCAGTTGGCGGCCGACGGATTGGCCACGCAGGTGGCGGCGTCCGTGATGGCCGTGCCGATGTTGGTGCCCAGCAGCACGGCGGCGACGGCGATCGCGCTGCCGATGATGGCCAGGATCAGGGCGTATTCGGCCGCGGCCGCGCCGTCTTCTTCGAAGATCAGTTCGCGCAGAGTATTCATGACGTATCCTCCTCTAAGTGTTCTCAACCGCGCATCTTTGTTCGCGGACAAAGAAGAGGTTTCCCCCTTCGACGGGAATTAAGGTCTTAATGATTTGGTAAGTAAATACATCGGTCGGCGTAATGCAAAATCGGTACGGCGACCCGGAAGGCATACGTCAAACGCACTATTTTTCAGTATTTGGGGCGCAAACGTCGCGCATATGGGGAATATACTTTTAGATGTGTGTCGACGTATGCCGCTGACAGGTTGTCGATGCGAGTGTTTCGCTAGGCGAGGGGCGGCCTAAAATCGCCAAATGATTGTACTACTCAATTTGGGGGTGCTGAGACGCAGGTCCCGCGGTCAGGTCGGCGGGACCGCCCGGGCGGCTCGATGCGCGCATTGAGATCGCATTTCTATTTGAAATAATTGATCTTTTCGGCGTGCTGTCGCTAGGTGGTGCGACAGGATGACGCCCCGGGCGCGCACCGGCTGCACGGCGCCGCGCGCCGATTGACGAGGGAGCGTTCGTCAACCCCGGAGAGAAACTGCTGGTTTGCGAACTCGAATATCACCATCCAGTCACGGTTTGGCGCCTAGGGGGTTAGGATCGTGGCGAAGAAGCAAACCGTGTCCCGGCTGGCCCAGGCCGCCGCGCTGGTCGATCAGCTGATCCTGGCCATCGACACCGAAGGCCTCTCCCGAAGCGAAGCCGCCTCGGCCGCCGCCCAGGTTCTGGGACTTGTGCAGACCTTGTCGTTGCGCGGCGATCCGGACGCCGCCGCCCTGAAGGCCGCCCTGGGCCGCCTGGCCGAACGCCTGGCAAAGGCCAAGGACGACCCGGCCGCGCCCGAGACGCCCGCCGTCGAGACCACCGTCGCCGGCTCGCGCTTCGCCAAGCGCCTCAAGCGCCTGGCCATGATCGTCACCGCGGGCGCGGTGCTGACGGCGCCGATGGCCGCCGCCGCGCGCGACACCGGCGCGGGCCTCCGCGGAACCCTGATGGGCTCGTCGGCGGCGTCGATCGCCCTGATGGGCGCGCTGCCCGTCTATAGTGTCGGCGACATGATCGTGAACCCCGTGTCGGGCGTCAGCGAGAAGGTGGTCGAGAAGCTGACCACGGTGGCGGTCCGCACCGAGGCGGGCAACATCATCCTGCTGGCGACCACGGTCGGCGACACCTTCACCGACCCGGAGACCGGCAAGGGCTACGAGGTGACCGCGGTCACCAAGAACAGCGACAACCGTGTGGTCGGCGTCACCGTCAAGGAAGCGGTCTCGGGCACGAGCTCCAGCCTGGCCGTGGTCACCAACAAGTCGACCGACATCGGCGCCGTCACGACCCCGCCGGGAACGGGCGGCAGCGGCGCGGGCAGCTTCGCGTTCACGCCGGCCACGGGCGACGTGAACACCTTCGCCGACTCCAAGTTCGGGGCCAATGGCGGCGACGGGCACGACGGCGGCGGCGTGCGGATCTGCATTCCGTTTATCGGCTGCGCGACCATCGGCTATCCGCCCAGCGGCGGCGGCGCCGGCCAGGCCGGACCGGCGATCACCCATGACCTGACCGTCGCCAACAACGGCGACATCCAGGTCGTCTCCGACAACCTGCCGGGCGTCGTCGTTTCCAGCGTGGGCGGCGACGGCGGCGACGGCGGCGACGCCTTCGGCAACCTCAAGGGCGCGCCCGGCGGCGCGGCCGGGATCGGCGGCAACGTCACCCTGAGCAGCGCGGTGACCATCGTCACCGACGGCGTCAAGGCTCACGGCATCTTCGCCCAGAGCCGCAGCGGCAAGGGCGGCCAGGGCGGCACGGGCTATATCGCCGGCGACGGCGGCACGGGCGGTTCGGCCGGGCAGGGCGGCGCGGTCACCGTCACCAACACCGGCGCCATCTACACCGGCAAGGCCGGCGCGATCGGCATCCTGGCCCAGAGCCTGGGCGGCGCGGCCGGCGGCGGCGGCGACAGCTACGGCATCATCGGCGACGCGGGCGGCGGCACGATCGGCGGAAACGGCGGCGCGGTGCTGGTCCAGCAGGCGGGCCTGATCCAGACCAAGGGCAAGGACGCCCACGGCGTGCTGGCCCAGTCGATCGGCGGTTCGGGCGGCAACGCCGGCGACGCGGGCGGCATCGTCAGCTTCGGCGACACCGGCAAGGCCGGCGGCGTCGGCGGCAAGGCCGAGATCATCGCCAAGACCGGCTCGTCCACCAGCACCGAAGGCCAGGGCGCGCACGCCCTGTTCGCTCAGAGCGTGGGCGGCGGCGGCGGCAACGGCGGGGTCTCCATCGGCCTGGTGGCCCTCGGTTCGGGCGGCGGCGCCGGCGGCGCGGGCGGCCTGGCCAAGGTCACGGTCGAAAGCGGCGCGGCCGTCTCGACCAAGGGCGCCGACGCTCACGCGATCTTCGCCCAGTCGGTCGGCGGCGGCGGCGGCAGCGCCGGCGTCAGCGGCGGTCTGGTGGCCCTGGGCGCCAAGGGCGACGCCGGCGGCGTGGCCGGAGCCGTCGAGATTTCCAGCGGCGGCGTCGTCTCGACCGACGGCGTCGACTCCCGAGGCGTCTTCGGCCAGAGCGTGGGCGGCGGCGGCGGCGCGGCGTCCGGCACGGGCGGCCTCGTCTCGCTGGGCGGCTCCGGCGCGGCCGGCGGCGCGGGCGGCTCGGTCACCGTCACCACCGGCGCGGGCGGCTCGGTGAAGACCACCAAGCAGGGCGCCGACGCCATCTTCGCCCAGTCGGTGGGCGGCGGCGGCGGCAGCGGCTCCAGCTCAGGCGGCGTCGTGGCCCTGGGCGGCACGGCCGGCGGCGGCGGCGCGGGCGGCGCGGTCACCGTCACCAACGGCGGCGTCGTCGAGACCGCGGGCGACAAGGCGCGCGGGATCTTCGCCCAGTCGGTGGGCGGCGGCGGCGGCTCGGGCGGCGACGGCGGCGGTCTGGTCACCATCGGCGGCAAGGGCGGCGCGGCCAGCACCGGCGGCGCGGTCACCGTGGCCAACACCGGCGCGATCACCACCAAGGGCGACCTCTCCAGCGCCATCCAGGCCCAGAGCGTGGGCGGCGGCGGCGGTGACGGCGGGAGCACCGGCGGCGTCTTCCTGACCATCGGCGGCGGCGGCGCCGCGGGCGGCGGCTCGGGCCTGGTCACGGTCAAGCACGCGGGCGACATCTTCACCGGCGGCAACGACTCCCACGGCATCTTCGCCCAGAGCGTGGGCGGCGGCGGCGGCAGCGGCGGCTCCAGCGTCTCGATCAGCGCCTTCGCCGGCGTCGCCATCGGCGGCGAAGGTTCGCAGGGCGGCGACGGCGGCAAGGTCGACATCGACCTCAGCCAGAGCACGGTGACCACCGGCGGCTCCACCAGCCTCGTGAATCCGCTGATCGTCACGGGCGGCGATCGCGCGCGCGGCATCTTCGCCCAGAGCGTGGGCGGCGGCGGCGGCAACGGCGGCTTCGCGGCCCAGGTCTCGGCCGGCTACGGCGTCGGCGCCAGCGCGGCCGTGGGCGGTCGCGGCGGCAAGGGCGGCAAGGGCGGCGAGGTCGACATCGACGGCGACGTCCTGATCCTGACCAAGGGCGACTACTCCGAAGGCCTGTTCGCCCAGTCGGTGGGCGGCGGCGGCGGCTCGGGCGGCTTTGCGCTGTCGTTCGCCTTCGCGGCCGGCGAGACGGCCGCGGCGGCCTTCTCGGTCGCCCTCGGCGGCAAGGGCGGCGACGGCGGCGAAGGCGGCCTGGTCGACATCAAGTCGGGCGGCGCGATCCTCACCGAAGGCAAGTTCTCGACCGGTCTCGTCGCCCAGAGCGTGGGCGGCGGCGGCGGCAACGGCGGCTACACCGTCAGCTTCGCGGGCGCGGGGGCGGGCGCGGCTTCGGCCTCGGCGGCCGTGGGCGTCGGCGGGGCCGGCGGCAAGGGCGGCAATGGCGGCGTGGTCGATGTGGACTTCGACGGCGCCATCACCACCGGCGACGACGACGCCATCGGCGCGCTGATCCAGTCGGTCGGCGGCGGCGGCGGCGGCGGCGGCTTCAACGTCTCGGGCGCGGTCGCCGTGGCCGGCACGGCCGGCGTCGGCGCTTCGGCCGGGGTCGGCGGCAGCGGCGGCGACGGCGGCATCGGCGATAGCGCCACCGGACGTATCGGCGGCGACGTCTCCACCAGCGGCAAGCGCTCGACGGCCGTGATCGTCCAGAGCGTGGGCGGCGGCGGCGGCAGCGGCGGCTTCAACGTCGCCGGCTCGATCGGCGGCGGCGGCACGGCCGGCGTCGGGGTCTCGGTCGGCGTCGGCGGCTCGGGCGGCAAGGGCGGCAACGCCGGAACCGCCGACGGCGAGGTCGAGGGCGACATCCACACCAAGGGCGACCAGTCCGGCGGCCTTCTGGTGCAGAGCGTGGGCGGCGGCGGCGGCTCGGGGGGCTTCAACGTCTCCGGCTCGATCGGCGTGGCCCAGACGGCCGGCGCGGGGATCTCGGTCGGCGTCGGCGGTGCGGGCGGCGGCGGCGGCGACGGCATGCTGGTGGTCGGCAAGATGACCGGCGACACCCTGACCGAGGGCGCCGACGCCGACGGCGTCGTGGCCCAGAGCATCGGCGGCGGCGGCGGCAGCGGCGGCTTCAACGTCTCCGGCTCGATCGGCGGCGCAGCCACGGCGGCCGGCGGGATCAGCGTCGGCGTCGGCGGCAGCGGCGGCGACGGCGGCAAGGGCGGCGAGGTCCGTCTCGACGTCATCGGAACGACCGCCACCAAGGGCGCGCGCAGCGACGCCATCATCGCCCAGAGCGTGGGCGGCGGCGGCGGCAGCGGCGGCTTCTCGGTCGCGGCGGGCATCGCCCTGTCGGCCAACGGCGCGGGCACGCTCAGCGTCGCCGTCGGCGGTTCGGGCGGCAAGGGCGGCGACGCCGACAAGGTCACCCTCAAGGTCAATGACGGCGTCGCTGATCCGCTGGGCGACCTGATCGCGGCGGTCACCGAGGGCAAGGGCGCGCGCGCCATCGTCGCCCAGAGCGTGGGCGGCGGCGGCGGCGACGGCGGCTTCACGATCGCCGGCGGCTTCTCGGCGGCCAAGACCGGCGCGGGCAACATCGGGGTCGGCGTCGGCGGCGGCGGCGAAAAGGGCGGCGACGGCAAGGCCGTGACCGGCAAGATCACCGGCGATGTCGGCACCAAAGGCGACGACGCCTCGGGCGTGCTGGTCCAGAGCGTCGGCGGCGGCGGCGGCAGCGGCGGCTTCAATGTCACCGGCGGCTTCGCGGCGGCCAAGACCGGCGCGGGCAACATCCTGGTCGGCGTGGGCGGCTTCGGCGGCACGGGCGGCGGCGCGGGCAAGGTCGACGGCGGCGTCACCGGCGACGTCGTCACGACGGGCGATCGCGCGTTCGGGATCAGCTACCAGAGCCTGGGCGGCGGCGGCGGCGCGGGCGCCTTCAACGTCACCGGCGGCGTCAGCCTGGCCTCCAGCGGCGGCGGAACCGGCACGCTGGGCGTCGGGGTCGGCGGCTTCGGCGGCGACGGCGGCAAGGCCGGCGAGGTCGACGCCTTTGTGAAAGGCGACGTCTGGACCAAGGGCGACGACGCCCACGGCGTCCTGCTGCAGAGCGTGGGCGGCGGCGGCGGCTCGGGCGGCTTCAACGTCACGGGCCTGGTCAGCGCCTCGCAAGGCGCCAACGGCGCTATCGGGTTCGGCCTGGGCGGCTTCGGCGGCGGCGGCGGCGACGCCGACGTGGTCAAGGGCTTGCTCTCCGGCGACGTCACCACCGAAGGCGACGGCTCGTTCGGCGCCATGCTGCAGAGCCTGGGCGGCGGCGGCGGCAACGGCGGCATCAATGTCAGCGGCTCGGTCGCCCTGTCGGCCGGCAACAACGCCGCGGTGGCCATCGGCCTGGGCGTCGGCGGCTTCGGCGGCGGCGCGGGCGCGGGCAAGGACGTCACGGGCACGGTCACCGGCCGCTACCAGACCTCGGGCGACGAGGCCGACGGCGTGGTGGCCCAGTCGATCGGCGGCGGCGGCGGCTCGGGCGGTCTCAACGTCTCGGGCGCGGTGGCGGTCAGCGCCGGCACGGCCGGGACCGGCTCGGTCGGCATCGGCGGCTTCGGCGGCAAGGGCGGCGCCTCGGGCGCGGTGACCCTGACCCGCGTCGGCGACACCCTCACCGACGGCGCCAATTCCGACGGGATCATCGCCCAGAGCATCGCCGGCGGCGGCGGCCAGGGCGGCATCAATGTCGCCGGCGGCCTGTCGGCGACCACCAAGGGATCGGCCGGCAGCTTCGGCTTCGGCCTTGGCGGCTTCGGCGGCGACGGCGGCCAGGCGGGCGACGTCAAGGCCAGCGTCACGGGCAACGTCTGGGCCCAGGGCCTGGAGTCCGACGTCACCACGCCCGAGCAGGTGGTCAAGATCCCGCTGTTCGGCGGGGACTTCGAGTTCACCATCGCCGCAGACCGCACGCGCCTGAACGGCTCCAACGGCGTGATGGCCCAGAGCGTGGGCGGCGGCGGCGGCGCGGGCGGGCTCAACGTCACCGGCCAGCTGTCGCTGACCAAGCCCGGCGGCTCCTCGACCAGCCGGTCGATCTCGCTTGGCGTCGGCGGCTTCGGCGGCAAGGGCGGCGACGCCGGCAAGGTCGACCTGACCATCGCCGGTCCCACCGCCGACTACGTTCAGGTCACCGCCGTGGGCGACGACCGCTATGCGGCCGTGGCCCAGTCGATCGGCGGCGGCGGCGGCGCGGGCGGCATCAACGTCTCGGGCGGCCTGTCCATGGACGGCCAGCTCGTCGCGGGCGTCGGCGGCTTCGGCGGCGACGGCGGCAAGGGCAAGGACGTCGAGGCCGACGTCACGGCCAACCTGTTCGCGGCCGGTGATCGCTCGCGCGGCCTGATGGCCCAGTCGATCGGCGGCGGCGGCGGCGCGGGCGGCATCAATATCTCCGGCGGGATCAGCGCCGACACCTCCAACGAAGAGCCCTCGATCGTCTTCGGCCTCGGCGGCTTCGGCGGCGCGGGCAACATCAGCGGCGACGTCAAGGTCGCCCAGAACGGCCAGGTCTGGGTCGAGGGCGTCGACGCCATCGGCGTCCTGGTCCAGAGCGTCGCCGGCGGCGGCGGCTCGGGCGGCCTCAACGTCGCGGCCGACGTCAACATGGGCAAGTCCACCTCGTCCTCGAACGGCTTCGCCATCGCCGTCGGGGTCGGCGGCAAGGGCGGAACCGGCGCCGACGCGGGGAACGTCTCGCTCGACAGCCTCGGCGACGTCATCGTCAACGCCCGCCTGAAGGCCAATCCGGTTGCGGGCGGGGACACGCTCGAGGCCGTCGACTTCACCGGCGGCGCCAAGGGCATAATGGTCCAGTCAATCGGCGGCGGCGGCGGGGTGGGCGGCGTCAGCGCCACCGGCGCCATCGCGCCCTCCGGCAATCCGGTCGCCCTGGGCATCGGCGGTTCGGGCGGCTCGGGCGGCGACGCCGGCACGGTCACCGTCGTGCGCGGCTACGCCGCCGACGGCTCGGTCGACGCCCACCTGATCCGCACTTTCGGCTACGACTCCGACGGCCTGGTGGCCCAGAGCGTGGGCGGCGGTGGCGGCTCGGCGGGGATGAACTTCACCATCGCCGCCACCGTGGCCAACAAGGCCGAAAACCCGGTGGCCGCCATCATCACCGTCGGCGGCGACGGCGCGGGCGCGGGCTCGGGCAAGAAGGTCGACGTCGCCCACGCGGGCAACATCGTCACCGACGGCGCCTATAGCGACGGCCTGATCGCCCAGAGCGTCGGCGGCGGCGGCGGCTCGGGCAACTTCAACATCGGCGCTGGCGTACTCAGGAACGCCAACGCGCTGAACATGGCCATCGGCGGCGCCACCGGCGCGGCCGGCGACGGCGGCGAGGTCGAGGTCGACCACCTGGGGACGATCGTCACCAAGGGCGACAACTCGGTGGGCCTGCGCGCCCAGTCGATCGGCGGCGGCGGCGGTAACGCCGGCTTCGACATGGCCATGGGCGCCATGAACAAGAACGCCGTCAGCATCACCATCGGCCGCATCGGCGGCATGGGCGGCCTGGGCGGCGACGTGAAGGTCTCGTCGGACGGCACGATCGACACCACCGGCGCGGACTCCTCGGCGATCTTCGCCCAGAGCATCGGCGGCGGCGGCGGGGCGTCCAGCGCCATCACCGTGGGCGCCAACGGCACGCGCGGCCAGGGCGCCAACGCCGAGTCGTTCAGCGGCTCGCTCAGCATCGGCCTGGACGGCGGCTTCGGGGCCGAGGGCGGCGACGTCACGGTCGGCGCCAAGGGCGCTCTGACCACCCGCGGCGACGACTCCCGCGGGATCTTCGCCCAGAGCATCGGCGGCGGCGGCGGGGCCGGCGGCGCGGCGGCGACCACCATCGTCCGGGCCTCGGGCGCGGCCGGCGTCGCGGTCGGCGGCAAGGGCGGGGTCGGCGCCCTGTCCGGCAAGGTCACGGTCGACACCGCCGCGACCATCGTCACCGAGGGCGAGCGCTCCGACGGCGTGCTGGCCCAGTCGATCGGCGGCGGCGGCGGCCTGGGCGGCATGGCCCGCACCCTGCAGTTCCAGGTCGGCGGCGCGCCGTCTGGCACGACCACCCGCACCGCCACGGTCAGCGTCGGCGGTTCCGGCGGCTCCGGCGCGGTCGGCGGCGCGGTCGAGGTCAAGAGCAGCGGCGTCGTCTACACCAAGGGCGCCGACGCCTTCGGCATTCGCGCCCAGTCGATCGGCGGCGGCGGCGGCATCGGCGGCGCGGTCCTCAACGTCCGCGCCCAGGGGACCAGCAGCAACGACTCCTTCGACCTCAACATCGGCGGCTCGGGCGGAACCGGCGGCGCCGGCGGCAAGGTCGAGGTGCTCAACACCGGCCTGATCGTCACCGAGGGCCGCGGCGCGGCCGGCATTTCGGCCAACAGCATCGGCGGCGGCGGCGGCGACGGCGGCATCGTCGCCGAGGTGGTCGGCGGCTATGCCGGGGCCGACAAGCAGAGCCACCGCTACGTCATGAACATCGGCGGCTCCGGCGGCGACGGCGGCACGGGCGGCGACGTCACCGTGACCAACCGCGCCGTGGCGGGCGTCAAGGACAGCGGCACGATCTCGACCGCCGGCGAGCGCGCCTACGGCGTCTTCGCCCAGAGCCTGGGCGGCGGCGGCGGCAACGGCTCGACCATCCTGTCGCTGACCGCCCTGAAGAGCGGCGAGAACAGCGCCTCGGTCGGCCTCAACATCGGCGGCTTCGGCGGAACCGGCAACACGGCCGGCAAGGTCGTGGTCGACAACGCCGGCCTGATCCAGACCACGGGGGCGGACGCCTATGGCGTGCTGGCCCAGTCGATCGGCGGCGGCGGCGGCAACGGCGGCATGGTCATCGCCGCCAACCTGCTGATCGGCGCGCTTTCCAACGCGCCGCTCGTCTCGCTGGGCGGGATCGGCGGCGACGGCGGAGACGGCGGCGAGGTGATCGTCACCAACAGCGGCCGCATCCTGACCACCGGCGCCCGGGCCCACGGCATCGTAGCCCAGAGCATCGGCGGCGGCGGCGGCGACGCCCAGATGGGCTTCAGCCTGACCGGCGAGGCCAAGAGTCTGATCCTGTCCAACGCCCTGGCCGCCACGGTCGGCGCCGTCGGCGGCGGCTCGGGCGGGCAGGGCGGGGCGGTCACCGTCAACCACTCGGGCGACATCACCGTGCTCGGCGACGGGGCCATGGCCATCAAGGCCGAGAGCATCAACGGCGGCGGCGGCACGCTCAGCCTCGACTTCTCGGGCATCACCGGCCTGCCGGGCCAGCCCTATCTCAAGCCTGACGGCTCGACCGGCCGCGTCGACCCGATGGTCGTCGCCAAGGCCGGCGCCGAGAACGTCACCGGCGCGGCCGGCGGCCTGGTCACGATCAAGACCACCGGCACGTTCGGCGCGGCGGGCAAGAACGGCGTGGCCTCGTTCGCCCAGTCGATCGGCGGCGGCGGCGGCGCGGTCGACCTCAAGCTGCTGCTTTCGGGCCAGCTCGACGAGGTCAATGTCGACGCGCCGGTGGCCACCCAGGTCCAGCTGGGCCTCGGCGGCTCGGGCGGCCGGAACGTCGGCGGCGGAACCATCGTCAGCGAGCATGCCGGCCAGATCGTCACCACCGGCGTCAACACCGCCGGCGTGCTGGCCCAGTCGGTCGGCGGCGGCGGCGGTCGCGCCAACGGCGACGTCACGGTTCCGGCCGGGGCCCTGCTGGGAACCACGACCCTGACCCTGGGCGGAGCCAACCAGGTCGACGCGGCCGGCGGCGGCGTCTCGCGCATCCAGGGCGGCGCGGTCACTACTACGGCGGCCAGCGCCTCGGGCGCGATCCTGCAGTCGATCGGCGGCGGCGGCGGCTCGGCGGGCCTCAACCTGTCGGGCGCCGGCTCCAGCGGCGCGAGCGTCGTCGCGGCGCTGGGCGCGCAGGGCGGCTCTGGCCTCTCCGGCGGCGGCGTCACGGGCGCCTTCACCGGCGGCCTCACCACCCTGGGCGACCATGCCCTGGGCCTTGTCGCCCAGTCGATCGGCGCGGGCGGCGGCGAGGTGCACGTCACCGGTTCGCCCAAGCTTTCGGTCACCCTGGGCGGGACCGGCGGCGCGGCCGGCGACGGCGGCGACGTCGTGCTGACCAACAGCGGCGCGATCCAGACGGCCGGCGCCGGCGCGCACGCCGTCTTCCTGCAGTCGATCGGCGGCGGCGGCGGCGCGGCCTTCGGCGGCTCGTCGGCCTCGACCGTGGCCCTGAACGCCGGCGGCGTCGGCGACGGCGGTCATGTCGACTTCCGCCAGACCGGCGACATCTTCGCCATCGGCGACGCAGCTTTCGGGGTCGTCGCCCAGAGCCTGGGCGGCGGCGGCGGCTGGGTCGACGGCAAGTTCGCCGGCGCGGCCGGCGGCGCCGGCGCGGGCGGGGCGATCGATCTCGTGCTCTCGGGCCAGGTCTATGCGGGCGGTGCGAACTCCACCGCCGTCTTCGCCCAGAGCCTGGGCGCGAACGGGGCGGGCGACATCGCCCTGCGCACCACCGGCTCGGTGCGCGGCGGCTCTGGAACCGGCGTCGGCGTGCAGATCAGCGGCGGCGCGACCAACGGCCTGGCCAATACCGGCCTGATCTCGGCCGTTTCGGGTAAGGCCATCGTCTCGGGCCAGGGCGACGAGCGGGTCGACAACCGCGGCGTCGTCATCGGCGACATCGACCTGGGCGCGGGGACCAACGCCTTCGACAACCAGACCGGCGCGGCCTTCATGGCCTTCAGGACCATCGACCTGCGCGATCCGGCCGGAACCGGCCCGCTGTCGACCTCGGGCGGCGGGATCTCGACCCTGGGCGTCTCGGCGCAGGCCGTGCCGGGCGGCGCTGCGACCTTCACCAACAGCGGCGACTTCCTGATGGGGCTGTCGGCCTCGCGCGTGCCGATCGACCTGGCGAACGGCGCGACCTTCGCCAACCTCGACGGCGCGGGCGATGCGAAGACCAACGCCTATTACGGCGCGCGGGTGATCAACACCGTCGCCCTCGACGGCCACTTCGTGCAGACGGCGAGCGGCCGCTCGGTGTTCGACGTCGCCTTCGGGCCCTACGCCTCCGATCGCGTCGACGTCACCGGCGACGTGGCCCTGGCCGGGATCGGCGACGTCACCCTGACCTGGCTGCAGGACGCCAAGCCCGTGACCCTGTTCTCGGCGGGCGGCTCGGTGACCGACAACGGCTTCAAGGTCACCGACACCCTGGCCATGGACTATCGCATCCAGACCAGCGGCGGCGCCGTGCAGCTGGCCTTCGACACCCACTTCGACCAGGGCTTCCTGGCCCTGAACGAGCGGGCGCTGGGCAAGCACATGAACTCGGCGATCGCCGTGGGCGACTCCGGCGGCATCGGTCGCCTGATGGCGCTGATCGGCAACCTGCAGGTCGGGCAGGAGGCCGCCTACAAGGCGATCTTCGCCAACCTCAATCCCGAACCGCACCTGGCCCCGCTGCGCAGCCAGCTGGCTTCTGCAAATGGGTTCTCGCAACAGCTGTTCGGCTGCGCCAACCCGACCCTGCAGGTCGACGGCAAATGCAGCTGGGCGGTGATCGAGCGCGCGACCGCCGACGGCGAGCGCGACGCCGACACCCTGGCCGTCAAGGCCGAGGGCGGCCGCCTGCGCGGCGGCTTCGAGCAGTCGCTGGACGGGGGCTGGTCGTTCGCCACCGCCGTGGGCTACGAGCGTCTCGACCGGGTCATTGTCGACGGCGGCCGCTCCTGGTCGCAGGGCCAGGGCTTCAGCGCCGGGGCGGGCTTCAAGCGTCGCTCGGGCAGGGCCGAGATGGCCTTCTCGCTGTCGGGCGGCTGGCAGTGGATGGAGACCGCGCGCCTCGTCGACGTCTTCACCATCGGCCGGGCCGAGTCCGATCCGGAAAGCGGCTATGTGCGGGCCGACGCCCGCTTCGCCTACGTCATGGAGAACGGGCGCCTGTTCGTGCGCCCCGCGCTCAACGTCTGGGGCACGGGCCTGCACCAGCGCCGCTTCGAGGAGCGCGGGCTGGACGGCATGGGCGCGCGCGGCCTTTCCGACACCCAGTGGATCGGCACGGCCAATCCCGAGCTGACCCTGGGCTTCGTCATGAAGGAGACGGCGCGCAGCCAGGCGGCGGTGTCGTTCACCGTCGGCGGCCTGTTCAACTCGACCGACAAGATCCAGATGCCGTTCCAGCTGATGGGCGCCAACGCCTCGTCCGACCCGGCCCAGATCCGCACGGCGCTCGACCGCTCGGGCTGGCGCGCGGGCGTCGACTTCCACGTGATCGGCGACGACAAGGTCTCGGTGAAGTTCAACTACACCACCGAGTTCGGCGACCGCACCAGCAACCAGGCCGCCGGCCTGAACCTGCGCGTGAGGTTCTAGGGGAGGGGATGTTCACGCGTCCAAAAACCTCGTCATCCCGGAAAGCGCGAAGCGCTTATCCGGGACCTAGGGGGACTGGGCCCGGCGAATGACAGCGCACCGCTGCGGCGGCCAATGCTGTGCGGCGACCCCTGGGTCCCGGCTCTTCGCTGCGCTTCGGCCGGGATGACGAACTGAACACCTCGGGACGGCGCCGTTTCGGCACGGCTCGTCCCGAAGTTGTCCCCAAAGGTGCGGCATCCGGGGCACAGTCGGGTTTAATTGACGCAACGGCGCGCAACGCTCTGGCGGCGCGGCGGCTTGATCTCCATGTGGGGGCTCGAAGGACCCCCATGGACAACTTGCTTCAATCCGTCGCCGCTTTCGTCACCGAGCACCAGAGCTGGGCGGGCTTGATCCTTGGGGCCCTTACCTTCGCCGAATCCCTCGTGCTGATCGGCGCCTTCGTGCCCGCGACCGCCCTGATGCTGCTGGCCGGCACCCTGATCGGCGGCGGCGTGCTCGATCCGTTCGAAGTGCTCCTGTGGTGCACCATCGGCGCGGTGCTGGGCGACGCGGTGTCCTACGCCCTGGGCCGTCGCCTGGGTCCGCGCGTCCTGCGCATTCCGGCTTTCCGCGACCATCGCCGCACCATCGCCCGCACGCGCCTGTTCAATCGCCGTTTCGGGGTCGCCTCGATCTTCATCGGCCGCTTCTTCGGCCCGCTGCGGGCCTTCGTGCCGATCATGGCCGGCATCCTGCAGATGAAGTCGTGGACCTTCCAGACGGCCAACTTCCTGTCGGCCCTGGTCTGGATCGCCAGCCTGCTGGCGCCCGGCTACCTGGCCGCCCGCAGCCTGTCGGGGGTCAGCCTCGAGCTGGGCCTGGCCATCGCCGCCGGCGTCGCCCTGACCGTGCTCGGCGTCGTCGTCGCCTGGCGCTTCGCCGCCTCGCGCCGCAGCGTGGCCGCCGCCAAGGCCAAGGCCGCCGCGCTGGCCGAGAGCCCCGCGCCGATCGTCGAGCTGAAGCCCAAGCGCGCCTGAGGCGTCGGCCCGCGGCGGCGGGCCACGGCGGGTTTCCAGCTTTTTCAACCGTGCATCCCCGCGAAGGCGGGGATCCAAGCCGCGTTCGCGGTTGGCCCACGGCGGCGCTTCATCCTGGAAATCAGCTTGGGTCCCCGCCTGCGCGGGGAAGAGCGGCGTGTTTGACAGCGGCTAGAGGCTGTCGATCGGCCTCAAGCCGCCGCGCCCTGGGCCACCCAGCGCCCGACCAGCCGTCCGCCACGATCGTGGATCCGCACCTCCACGGGCTCGCGCGCGTCCGCGGCCAGCTTGCGCGCGCGCCGCTCGGCTTCGCCGCCGCCGGCGAAATGCAGCACCTCGCCGGTGGCGTGAACGCGCACGCACCAGCCCCCTTCGCAGGGAACGACATCGACGACCCCAGGCATGTCGTACCCCTTCGTACGCTGAACTCGCGCTGCCAAACGCCGCCCTCGGCAAAGGGTTCACCGCGCCGTTCACCCTGATTGAGACGAAGTGTTGCGAGGGGCTGGCGTTTTGTCTGAGTTTTCATAAAATGACACAAAATATCAAAATGTGGGATTAGCGTTTCGGCGCGTCCCTGGGAGAAAACGATGGCTCATTCCCTGACGCGCGGCGTCTCGCGCCTGGCCCTGGCGGCCGTACTCGGCTTCTGCGCCCTGCCGGCCTTCGCGGCCGATCGGGTGACGACGCCGCTGGGCGAGGGATGGACCTTCTTCCAGGGCGACCCCGAGGGCGCCGAGACGGCCACCTTCGACGACGGCGCCTGGACCAAGGTTTCGGTGCCCCACGACTGGGCCATCGCCGGGCCGTTCGACATCAAGGCCCGCGCCGGCGGGGCGGGCGGCTTCCTGCCCACCGGCATCGGCTGGTATCGCAAGGCGCTGGACGTCAAGCCGCCCGCGCCGGGCCGTCGGGTCTATGTCGAGCTTGACGGCGTGATGGAGCGCAGCGGCGTCTGGATCAACGGCCACCACCTGGGCCATCGCCCCAGCGGCTACGTGGCGCTGCGCTACGACATCACCGACTTCATCAAGACGGGCGGCCCCAACGTCCTGGCCGTTCGCGCCGACACCGAGCACGCGCCGTCCTCGCGCTGGTACGCGGGCTCGGGCGTCTACGGCAAGGTCCGCCTGATCGAGAGCGCGGCCCAGCATGTCGAGCAGGGCGGGGCCTTCGTCAGCGTCACCAGGATCGCCGAGGGCAAGGCCACGGCCGACATCGCCGTCGACGTCGTCAACGACGCCAACGCGGCGGCCAGGGCGGGCCTGGAGGTCGTGCTGCGCGATCCGTCCGGCAAGGAGGTCGCCCGCGGCGCGGTGCCCGCCGTGTCCATCGATCCAGCGCGCACCGAGACGCTCAAGTTGTCGCTCGACATCGCCTCGCCCAAGCGCTGGGACCTGGAGACGCCCAATCTCTACCGTGCCGAGATCCGCGTGGTGGGCGAGGGCGGGGCGGGCCTCGACGCCGAGACCGTGCCCTTCGGCGTGCGCGAGGCGGCCTTCAAGGCCGACAGCGGCTTCTGGCTGAACGGCAGGAACATCAAGCTCAAGGGCGTGGCCCTGCACATGGACGGCGGCGCGGTCGGCGCGGCCGTGCCGATGGACGTCTGGCGCCAGCGCCTGGCGGCCCTGAAAGCCCAGGGCGTCAACGCCATCCGCACCGCTCACAACCCGCCGTCGCCCGACTTCCTGGATCTCTGCGACCAGATGGGCTTCGTGGTCATGGACGAGCTGTTCGACCAGTGGAACGTCTCCAAGACGCCCGGCGACTACCACCTGTTCTTCAGCGACTGGCACAAGCGCGACGCCCGCGACATGGTCCGCCGCGACCGCAACCACCCCAGCATCGTCATCTGGAGCGCCGGCAACGAGATCCACGACACGGCCTATCCGGTGCAGGCCAAGGCGGCGCTGACCAGCCTGCTCAACGTCATGCACGCCACCGATCCGACCCGGCCGGTGACCATGGGCCTGTTCCGTCCCAACGTGACGGGCGACTACCAGAACGGTTTCGCCGACATGCTCGACGTGGTCGGCCAGAACTATCGCGAGAACGAACTGATCGCGGCCCACAAGCAGAACCCCGCCCGCATCATCGTCGGCACCGAGAACAGCAAGACCCGCACCTCGTGGGTGGCCGTGCGCGACTACCCGGCCTATTCGGGCATGTTCCTGTGGACCGGCATCGACTATCTGGGCGAGGCCGACCGCAGCGGCTGGCCCAATATCGACAATCCGGCCGGCATCATCGACCGCACCGGCGCGCTGAAGATCATCGGCATGCAGCGGGCCTCGTGGTGGGCCGAAAAGCCGGTGCTGCACGTCGTGCGCAACGCCCTGCCGGCCGCCCCGCCGCCCTCGTCCGACGGCGCCGGTCCCGCGCCGGCCCTGCCGACCATGGTCGCCGTCGCCACCCCGCCGCCCAAGGTGGCGATCTTCGACGACTGGACGCCGCAGGACCTGTCGCCGCACGAGGAGACCATCGAGGTCTATTCCAACTGCGCCAGCGTCGACGTCTCGCTCAATGGCCGCTGGCTGGGGGCCAAGGCGCTGCCGGCCGACGCCTCGCCGCGCCAGTGGACCGTCACCTTCGCGCCGGGCGAGGTGAAGGCCGCCTGCCGCGATCCAGGGGTGAAGCTGGAAGACACGCTGCGCACAGCCGGCAAGCCGGCCCGCATCGAGCTGACCGCCGAGACCGACAAGGTGGGCAAGGGCTTCGACGACCTGGCCTTCGTCCGGGCCCGGGTGGTCGACGCCAAGGGGGTGGTCGTGCCCTCGGCCCAGGACGCCATCACCTTCCAGGTCTCGGGCGCGGGGGTCTTCGTGGCCGCCGACAACGCCGCGCCGACCGATCACACGGCCTTCGCCTCGCCGACCCGCAAGGCCTGGCAGGGCAAGGCCGCGGCCCTGGTGCGCGGGGCCGGCGAGGGGGCCTCGCTGACCGTCACCGCCACTGCGCCGGGCCTTGCGGCGGGCAAGGTTTCGCTCAAGACGCTCGCCAAGGGCGTTCAGTGAACATGTTCTGCGACAAAGCGTCACTTTTCGCAGGAAGGGGCTTGAAAACCCAGCTGGTAGCGCTAACTACAACCCCGTGAGGCGCGAGCGCCTCTGCCCTTCCTGGGCGTTTCCTCCCTAATGAACTAAGCCCGGCGGGTAACCGCCGGGCTTCTTTTTTGCTCACTTCTGGGTGGTGACCCGGAAGACCATCTTGTTCTGGTAGGTCTGGCCCGGATCCAGCCGCACCGGCGCGAACTGCGGCTTGTTGGGCGCGTCGGGGAAGTGCTGCGGCTCCAGCGCGATGCCGTCGCCCTGGCGATAGATCTTGCCGCTCTTGCCGATCGTCGTGCCGTCGATGAAGTTGCCGGCGTAGAACTGGATGCCCGGCTGCTCGGTCAGGATCTCCAGCACCCGGCCGCTCTTGGGATCGGCCAGCCGCGCGCCCAGCCGCAGGGCGCCGCCCGACTTGCCCGTCAGCACGTAGTTGTGGTCGTAGCCGCGCCCGGCGACGATCTGCGGATCACTGGCGTCGCGGATCTGGTCGCCCACGGCCTTGGGCTTGCGGAAGTCGAACACCGTGCCGGCCACCGGCGTCGTCTCGCCGGTCGGGATCAGCTCGCCGTCGACGGGGCTGTAGCCGTCGGCGGGGATGGTCAGCACATTGCCCATGGCGCCGTCGGCCGAGCCCTCGCCGGCGACGTTGAACAGGGCGTGGTTGGTGATGTTGACGATGGTCGGCTTGTCGGTCGTGGCGCCGTAGGTGACCGTCAGTTGGTTCTGTTCGTCCAGCGCATAGGTCGCCGTGGCGGTCAGCGTGCCGGGATAGCCTTCCTCGCCGTCGGGGCTGACGTGCTTGAAGGTCACCGAGGCCACCGGGCCGGCCTTGGCCTCGACCACCGTCCAGACCACCTTGTCGAAGCCTTTGACGCCGCCGTGCAGCGCGGCCACGCCGTTGTTGTTCAGCGCCAGCTGGTAGGTCTTGCCGTCCAGAGTGAACTTGCCCTTGCCGATGCGGTTGGCGAAGCGGCCCACCGAGCCGCCGAAATAGTTGGCCGCCTTCACGTACTCGGCGGCGTCCTTGTAGCCGAGCACGATGTCGGCCTTCTTGCCCGCGCGGTCGGGGGCGACCAGGGCCTGCAGGGTCGCTCCATAGGTGATGACGGTGGCGCTGACGCCCTTGCCGTTGGTCAGGGTAATGGCCTCGACGGCCTGGCCGTCCGGCGTCTGGCCGAACGACTTGCGGCTGATTTCGGCGCTTTGAGCCGCCAGGGGCGCGGCCGCGGCGGCGGCGAACAGGGCAAGGCTCGGCAGGGCGTGGCGCCAGGTCTTCATCGGGTTTCCTCTCAGGCGGGCCGCTCGCGCTCTCTGTCGGCGTTGACGGCCATTGGGTCGCCATATACTCAGACAAAAAATCGCCGCGCAACGTCAAGACGTCGGCGGCTCCACACGGGAGACCCGGGAATGCCCGCACCGATCACCAGCTCCGCCGGGGAAGGCGGCAGCATCCTCGCCGACCCGCGCGCCCAGCGCTCGGCCCTGACGCTGCTGGCCAGCCTCTTCTTCATGTGGGGCTTCATCACGGTCATCAACAACACCCTGCTGCCGCACCTGCGCTCGGTGTTCGACCTCACCTACACCCAGACCACCCTGATCGAGTCGGTGTGGTTCATCGCCTACTTCTTCGCCTCGATCCCGTCGGCCAAGCTGATCGAGGCGATCGGCTACAAGAAGTCGATGGTCACGGGCCTGCTGATCATGGCCGTCGGCGCGCTCCTGATGATCCCCGCCGCGCGCATCCCGTCCTACGGCGTGGTGCTGACGGCGCTGTTCATCATCGCTTCGGGCATCACCCTGCTGCAGGTCGCCGCCAACCCCTACGTGGCCGTGGTCGGCCCGCCGGAGACGGCCTCCTCGCGCCTGAACCTGGTGCAGGCCTTCAACTCGATGGGCACCACCCTGGCCCCGCTGTTCGGCGGCTACCTGATCCTCAGCCGCAGCGCCTCGGGCAACGCCGAGGCCGGCAAGGTGCTGACCCAGGCCGAGCGCCTGGCCGACGCCCAGTCGGTGCAGCTGCCCTACCTCATCGTCGCCGTCGTGCTGGTGATCCTGGCCGTGGTGATCGGCCGCTACAAGCTGCCGGACCTGGGCGGCGCCAGCCGCAAGGCCGCCGCCGGCGAGCGCAAGAAGCATTCGCTGCTCAAGCACCGCAACCTGGTGCTCGGCATCCCGGCGATCTTCATCTACTTGATCGCCGAGATCGGGGTCTCCAACCTGTTCATCAACTTCGTGTCCGATCCCAAGATCGGCAACCTGACCCACACCCAGGCGTCGAACTACCTGTTCCTGCTGTGGGGCGGCATGATGGTCGGCCGCTTCGTCGGCAGCATCTGGATGCGCAAGGTCGATCCGGGCAAGGTGCTGGCCATCTTCTCCAGCCTGGCCTTCGTGGTGATGGTCATCACCGTCTTCGCCAGCGGCCCGGTGGCCATGTGGAGCCTGATCGCCGTGGGCCTGTTCCACTCGATCATGTTCCCGACCATCTTCACCCTGGGCATCAAGGGCCTGGGCGCCCTGACCGAGGAAGGCTCGGGCCTGCTGGTCATGGCCATCGCCGGCGGCGCGCTGGTGGTCGTCCAGGGCGTGCTGGCCGACAAGTTCGGCCTGCAGATCTCGTTCCTGCTCACGGCCGTCTGCGAACTCTACGTCCTGTTCTACGCCCTGTGGGGCAGCAAGGTGACGGTCGAGGAAGAGCCCGTCGCCCTCGAAGCCCAGTCGGCCCCGGCCGAGTGATCGGGGAGGGGAGCGGTCCGCCGCTCTCCATCGCCCAAACGAAAAGGCCTCGCACCCTGCGGTGCGAGGCCTTTTTGCTGCGTGCTCCCTTTATCCGAGCATCCCCGCGAAGGCGGGGATCCAAGCCGGGACTGCGGGCCTAGCTGCGACCGCCCCGCATCCTGAGAGACAGCTTGGGTCCCCGCCTTCGCGGGGACGCGCGGGTGAAGGAGCGAGGGATCAGAGCGCCTTCACCGTCACGGTCGCCTCGGCCGGCGCCGCGTCCTGGGCCAGCGGGTTGCGCACCGGCAGGCCGAACGGGGCGGCCTCGATCTCGAACACGTCGCCGACCTGCGTCTGGAAGCCTTCCGAGAACGACAGGGTGGCCGTGCCGAAGAAGTGCACGTGCACGTCGCCCGGACGGCGGAACAGCGCGTACTTGAAGTGGTGGTGCTCTAGGTTGGCGATGGTGTGGGACATGTTGGCCTCGCCCGACAGGAAGGGCTTTTCCCACACGGTCTCACCGTCGCGCACGATGCGGCTGGCGCCGCGCACGTCGGCCGGCAGTTCGCCGCTCAGCAGTTCCGGGCCCAGCGCCGCCTGGCGCAGCTTCGAGTGGGCCAGCCACAGATAGTTGCCGCGCTCGATCACGTGGTCGGAGAACTCGTTGGCCAGGCAGAAGCCCAGGCGGTGCGGCGCGCCGTCCGGACCGATCAGGTAGACGCCGGCGATCTCGGGCTCCTCGCCGCCGTCCTTGGCGAACGAGGGCGAGGTCAGGGGCTGGCCGGGGCCGATCAGCTGGCCGCCGTCGCCCTTGTAGAACCACTCCGGCTGTACGCCTTCCTGGCCAGCGGCGGGCTTGCCGCCCTCGACGCCCATCAGGAACATCCGCATGGAGTCCGTCAGGTTTTCGCCCGACTGGGCGGCCTTGTGCATCTTGTCGCGACCCTCGGCCGAGCCCAGGTGGGTCAGGCCGGTGCCGGTCATGATCAGGTGGGCCGGGTCGACGTGATCGATCGGGGCCAGCACCCGGCCTTCCGCCAGGGCGGCGGCGACGTCGATGCTCTCGCCCAGCGGCTGGGCGGCGTCGGCCAGGCTGACGCCCTTGTCGATGGCCAGTTGGCCCAGCGCGTACAGGGTGTCGGCGGAACCGACCTTGCGGGCCGCGCCCGTCTCGTCCACCGCCGCCAGGGCGCGGGCGCCGTCGGGCGTCTTCAGCTGCACGAACCGCAGGGACATGGTCGATCCTCTCGTCTGTAATTAGTCAGACAAATAGCGATCGGTGCGGACGTGTCAAACCCGGATCGCAGGGCTCGGCGCCGCCCTCGAGGCGCGGCGGCGGCCGTTCCTCCGAACTCTGTGATCCCTTCTATCACCTGATTTATCATACTTTTAAGCGCGGCCTGGACGGCGCCCGCCGGCTGGCCGGACGGTGAATTTCCTTGTCGTCAGACAATTAGTCTCGCTAGAGTCGCTTCGTGAACCGGCGGCGACGCCGTGCGGTGATTTGTGGAGGCGGCGTGGTCAAGGGCAAGGTGAGCGGCGCGGACGGCGAGTTCGAGCGCGAGGAAGGCTTCTCCGGCCGCATCCATGGCTCCATCGCGCGCACGCTCGGCATCGCCATCGTCTCGGGTCGCTATGCGCCGGGCGACGTGCTCAACAACGAGATCGACGCCAGCGAGCAGCTGAACGTCTCGCGCAGCGCCTATCGCGAGGCCATCCGCATCCTGGCCGCCAAGGGGCTGGTCGAGAGCCGTCCCAAGGCCGGCACCCGCGTCAGCCCGCGCTCGCGCTGGAGCCTGCTGGATCCCGAGGTCCTGGCCTGGTTCTTCGAGGCCGAGCCCAGCGAAGAGTTCCTGACCAGCCTGCATGAGCTGCGGATGATCGTCGAACCCTCGGCCGCCGCCCTGGCCGCCGAGCGCCGCAACGACGACCAGCTGGAGCGCATGCGCGCGGCGCTGATCCAGATGCAGCAGCACACCCTGGCCACCGAAGCCGGCCGCGCCGCCGACCGCGACTTCCACGACACCGTGCTCGAGGCCACCGACAACGAGCCGCTGCGCACCCTGTCCAGCAGCATCGGCGCGGCCGTGCGCTGGACCACCATCTTCAAGCAGCGCGACCGCGAACTGGCCCGCGACCCGATCCCCGACCACTGGAAGGTCTTCGACGCCATCGCCGCCAGCCGCCCCGACCAAGCCCGCCAGGCCATGGAACGCCTCGTGGGCCTGGCCCAAGACGACACCCGCGCCGCCATCGCCCGCCGCAGCGGCGGCGCGGCCTAGAAGGCCAGGAACCGGAATGGATCCTCCCCCTCTGGGGGAGGCAGCCCGAAGGGCCGAGGGGGGGGGCGTTTTCAGCTTCCCGGACGCTTGGGATCGCCCCCAAACCCTCTCCCGGAGGGGAGAGGGAGGGGCCCAGGCGATAGCCTGGGAGGGTGAGGGGTTACGGTGTCAGCCGGCGTGCCGGCACGCCGTCGACCGTCCCTAACCCCTCATCCGACCTGCTTCGCAGGCCACCTTCTCCCTCCAGGGAGAAGGAACAGGAGCCGGACGGGGACAGAGCAGCGTGGATCCCCGGCGTTCGTAGAAAAGAACCCAACCAATCCAGCCACTTGCAACTTTCTCAGCCAATTCAATCAGACGCGCTCAAACCGCCCGCATAATCAAAGCCGTCCCCGCCATGGGGAGGGCTCTTGGTACCGGCCCAAGCGTGGCGAGGACCGCATCGAGCGGGGCCGCTTGAAGCGTCGTGGGAAAAGGCGGGTTTGCAG
>PJUL01000569.1_pt1 | contig 24689 bp, 19 predicted proteins | sample 1512221 | NCBI WGS metagenome assembly PJUL01 (sample SAMN08177667, study PRJNA422409) | Feces metagenome, whole genome shotgun sequencing project.
GCCCGGGCAGGAAGGTGAACTGCTGCTGGTACTGCGCCTCGACGCCGATGATGTCGCCCTTGTCGGCGTTGAACGGCTTGCTGACGTTGATCAGGGGATAGGTAACGCCCAGGATCGTCGCGTTGGTCAGCACCGTCGTGCTGCTGAAGATCGGGGTCTTGATGAACTTGGCGAAGGCGCCGACGCTGAACAGGCCGCCCGGAGCGAAATACCATTCGGCCGTCGCGTCGAGATTGTCGGCGCGATAGGGCTTCAGGTCGGGATTGCCGAACGAGGCGCTGTTGTCGGTGCCGAGCGCGCTGATCGAGCCGCCGGGATTGAGGCTCGAATATTCCGGTCGGCCGAGGCTGCGCGAATAGGCCAGACGGACGATCACCTGGTCCGACGGCGCGATCTTGACGATCAACGACGGCAGGAAATCGTCATAGCTGTTGTTTACGGTAACCGGCACGATGGCGCTGCCGCCGCGCAACGCATTGCCGCGATCGTCGAGGCTCGTGCGCTCGTAGCGCAGGCCCGGCGTCACAGTGACCGCACCGAAGGTGAGATTGGCCATCACATAGCCCGCCCACACCTTCTCCTTCAGCCGGAAGTCCGACAGATTATTGTTGGCAAAGGTAGTCGCGGTATCGAGCGGCATCAGCGCGTCGCCCAGATGCTGCCCGGTGAACTGCTGCAGCGCCGGGATGTTGAAGGTCGGGCCGTTGCTGAAGCAGCGGCCAGTGTTGTCCGGATAGACGCAGACCGCGGCAGCACCCAGATTGTACTGCCCGAGCGTCCAGCGGTTCGCGGTAGCCGAGGCGCGTACCCAGGTCGGCGTATCCTGATCGAAGCTGCGGTCGGTGTTCCGATATTTTGCGCCGAACTTGACGAACCCGATACCGCCCACGTCGATCGTGCCGTCGACCTTGCCCTGCCAGATCGTCTCGTCGTTGAGCTGGTGCGAGTATTGATACTGGCGGAACTGCAGCTGGTTGGCGCTGCACTCGGTGTCGGGCGCCGCCTGATAGATGTCCTGGCTGAAGTCGAAGGTCACGCGTCCCGGGTTGCAGCGGAACTGCCAGATCGGGAACTTGTCGAGCGTCTGGTTGCGGCTGTAGCCACCCTCATAGGCCAGCTTGAAGCCGTCGAACTCGGTGGTGCCGCCGACCATGCCGGAGGCGAGCCACTTGGCCTTGTAGTCGAGGCGCAGGTCTTCGCGGCGCTCCGGGCCCGAACCGGGCGCGCCAGTCGCGCTGCTCGCCACGCCGTTGGTGTAGCCGGTCAGCCCGTCCGGGTTTACGGTGAAGGCCGTGGTCGTGAAGTCCAGCCGGTAGCGCGGGCGAATCTCGTCCTCGGTGAACTTCGAATAGAAGCCGCGGACATAGAAGGTCTGGCGGTCGCTGGGATGCCAGTCGAACGAGCCGGTACCGCCGAGGCGACGGCGGGCCAGCGAATATTCGGTATACTTGATGTTGTCGGGCGTGCCGCCGCGCGCGAACAGTGCGTTCGGCTTCCAGTTGTCCGGGTAGAAGCCCTCGCTGTTGAAGTCGCGATAGGAATAGCTGACGCCCAGCACCAGGCCGAACTGCTCGTCCGGGCCGAAGCGCGCCGCGAGACTGGCATCGCCCTGCACCGGCACCTTCTTGTTGAGCTCCTGATAGCCCGCCTTGGCGCTCGCCGAGAAGGCGAAGGCTTCCTTGAAGTCGAATGCGGTCTGCGAGACCAGGTTGATCGTACCGCCGATCCCCTGCCCGTCCATGTCCGCAGTCTTCACCTTCGAGACCTCGACCCGGTTGAGCAGCTGGCCCGAGACGATGTCGAGCGGCAACGAGCGGGTGGTGCCGTCGGGGTTGCCGATCTCCATGCCGTTCAGCGTGTAGTTGTTCAGGTTCGACGGCACGCCGCGGATCGCGACATAGCGCCCCTCGCCCTGGTCGTAAGTGACGCCCACGCCGGGAAGATGCTCGACCACTTCGGAGACGTTACGGTCCGGCAACCGGCCCATTTCGTCCGATGCCGCCACGTCGAGAACGCCGATCGCAGTGCGCTTGGCATCGATCGCCCGCTTCTGGCTGGCGCGCTGGCCGGAGACGACGATTTCGGTTTCCGTCTCGCCCGCAGCGCTCTGCGCGTGCGCCGCATTGGCAATGGTGAAGGAAAGCGCGGAAATGCCGAGCATCCCGAGCGTGCGTACGGTTCGCATTGTCGACCCCTTATGTCTTTTGGCGCGCGCCGGGCGGCGCGTACGACAGGACTTCGCAGGTGCAACATGTCCTGTTCGGAGGCGCCCTTCAGGGACGTCGGTGACAATGTCGTTGCGAGCGCGTGACGGTTACGCGACGAACAATAGTTTATCGGCCCTCGACATTGCCCATTGCGCATACCGTCTCGCGCACGGAAAAAGGCGTGGGCATAGTTGTCAAACGAACCGCCGATGCGCACTTGGGACAGGCTGAAATGCTTCAGCGCCCATGGGCAAAGGCGCGCGGCAGGCGATCCAGTAAAAAGGGGGAACAGGGTTTGAATTTCGCAATGGTCCGCGCAGAGGCACGCCGGTGAACCTCACGAATAGCGGCCTGTCCGACGCACTCGTCATTCTCGGCGCTGCGGGTCTGGTGATCCCGGCCTTCGCGCGCTTCCGGATCAGCCCGGTGATCGGGTTCATCCTCGTCGGCGCGCTGGTCGGTCCCTTCGGGCTTGGCAGCCTGGTCCCACGTTACCCCTGGCTCTATCACATCACCATTTCCGACGGGCATGCGATCGAGCCTTTCGCCGAGTTCGGCATCATCCTCCTGCTGTTCTCGATCGGCCTTGAGCTGTCGTTCAAACGCCTCTGGTCGATGCGCACGCTGGTCTTCGGCGTCGGCGCCGCGGAACTGCTCGGCGCCGGCCTGATCCTGGCGGCAGTCCTCTATCTCACCGGCCTCAGCACCGGTGGCGCGATCGGCCTTGGCCTTGCCCTCGCCCTTTCCTCGACCGCGATCGTGCTGCCGATCGCCGGCACCACCAGCGCGGTCGGCCGCTCCGCCTTCGCGATGCTGCTGTTCGAGGATCTGGCGCTGGTGCCGATCATCTTCCTGCTCGGCGCGCTGGCACCTGCCGCAGGCAATGAGGATGGCTGGATCCGGCTCGGCCAGACGCTGGGGTTCGGCATCGTCACCGTCGCCATCCTCTTCGTTGGCGGCCGGATGCTGCTTCCGCGCATGTTCGCCCAGGCCGCCCGCACCAAGAGCCCGGAGCTCTTCCTCGCCGCGAGCCTGCTGGTGGTGATCGCCGCCAGCCTCGCGACCAGCGCGGCCGGCCTGTCGCCGATCGTGGGAGCGCTGATCGCGGGTCTGCTCATCGCGGAGACCGAATATCACGGCGAAGTCGAAGCGATCACCGCACCGTTCAAGGGCCTCGCGCTCGGTGTGTTCCTGATCACGGTCGGCATGCGCCTCGACCTCGATTTCATCGTTCACAACTGGGCGCCCCTGCTCGGCGCCTCGCTGCTGGTGATGGTCGTCAAGGCGGCAGTGACCACCGGCCTGCTCCGCCTGTCCGGCGCGCGTGCCGGCACCGCGGCGGAGGCCGGTGTGCTGATGGCCAGCCCGTCCGAGACCACGCTGATCGTGCTCGGCGTGGCCGGCGCGGCAGGGCTGATCAGCCCGAGCACGGGGGCCTTCTGGACCACCGTCACCGCGATCGGCCTGACCGCGACACCGCTCCTCGCCAAGGCGGGCCGGGCATTCGCCCAGCTGATCGAGCGCTCCAAGACCGAAGACACGCCCGACGCCGCGCTCGAAGACGTGCAGAACGGCACCGTCGTGATCGGTTTCGGGCGCGTCGGTCGCACGGTGGCGGACATGCTGCGCCGCCACGGCCTGCCGTATCTCGGCGTCGATGCCGACATCGATAACGTCAACGCGGCCCGCCGCGGCGGCTACAACGTGCTGTTCGGTGACGTCACCCGCTCGGAGCTGGTCGACAAGCTCAACCTTGGCCATGCCAAGGCGCTGGTGCTGACTATGGACGATCCGGTGCTCACGGTCCGGCTGACCCGCCGGGTGCGCGGCTGGGTACCCACCCTGCCGATCATCGCCCGCGCCCGCGACACGGCGCACGCCGCCGAGCTCTACCGGGCCGGCGCCAGCGAAGCAGTGCCCGAAGCGCTGGAAAGCTCGCTCCAGCTCTCCGAAGTGGTGCTGGTCGATCTCGGCCTTGCGGTGGGACCGGTGATCGCCTCGATCCACGAGAAGCGCGACGAAATGCGCAAGAAGATCAAGGATGTGGCCGGGCTCGACCGCGAACCGCGCTTCCGCCGGGTACGCCTCGACAAGGGCGGCGTCGATGATGGAGTGGATGCGCCGGCCTGACGCGGATTGCGCTTGCCCACCGCGCGGGGCCGAAGCATCCTTCGGCGCAATAGCCTGTTCGGGAGTTTGATGATGTTGACCAGCCTGCTTCTCCTCGCCGCTGCCGCCGGGGGGCAGTCCGCAGACCCGGTCGCGCCTGCGCGCGCCGGCCAGACCCAGTGCGTCGTGCCCGATCAGCAGAAGAAGACCTGCCTCGGCACCACCGCCTACAAGGTCTCCGGCAACAGCTACGAAGCGACGACGCGCCTCTTCCTCAACCCGAGCCCGCTGATCACCATGGAGATCCACACCAAGGGCACGATCAAGGGCAGCCAGCTCTGCGAAACGATCAAGCTGGCCGACTTCCAGGCAGGCACGGTCTATGTGGACGGCAAGCCGGCCGATGATGCCACCGCCACCGCAGTGAAAAGCCAGCTCGCCGCGGTAGTCTCCGCGCTGGACGGCAAGGCCAGCTGCACCACGATCAAGCCGACCGAGGGCGGCCTGCTGCTCAACGAGATCGCGGTCGAAGGCACCGTGCGCCCAGATCTCAGCCAGAAGTTCGTCTGGGTGAGCGACAAGGACGGCTACCAGCTGGGGATGTAATAATGATCGCGACCTTGCTCCTGCTCGCCATTGCCGCGCCGCAGCCCGCTCCGGCACCCGATGCGCTCGATCCGGCCCGTGCCGGCAAGATCCGCTGCATCGGTCCGGATACGCGGTTGCGCACCTGCACCACGATGGTTCGCTACACCGTGCATGAGGGCGGCACGTTCGACGCCGCCGTCACCGGCGTCGTCTCGACCGAGCCGACGATCCTCATCGAATATCATGCCACCGGTCAGATCGAGGACGGCGCCGTCTGCTCGACGATCCGCCCGATCGATTTCACGTCGGGCAGGCTGACCAAGGACAGCGCGCCGCTCGCGCCGGTGCTCGAGGGGCCGGTTCGCCAGCGCCTGATGCTCGCGCTCCAGCCGCTCGCCGGCAAGAAGCGCTGCTACCGGGATCGCCCCGACGGTGACGGCCTGGTCTCCAGTATCACGATCGACGGTCTCGTCCGCTCGGACATGAACCAGCGCGCGATCTGGGTCTCGCCCGAAGAGGGCTGGGCACCGGGAATGTGAGATGAAATTCCTCCCCGAGACAGGCTCGGGGAGGAATTGGAACTTCAGGCCGCAGCCATCGCTTCGGCCAGCGCGGCCTTGACCGCTGCGAGTGCTTCCGCGCCCTTGTCGCCGTCCGGGCCGCCGCCCTGCGCCATGTCGGGACGGCCACCGCCGCCCTGTCCGCCTAGCACTGCCACCGCGACCTTGACCAGATCGACCGCACTCGCCGCCACGCCGCTGGTCACGCCGACCGCGACCGAAGCGCGGCCGTCATTGACCGCAACCAGCGCGACGACACCCGAGCCGACGCGCTGCTTGGCCTCGTCGACTGCGCCGCGCAGTTCCTTGGGCTCCAGCCCATCGATCACCTGGCCGATGAAGTTGATCCCTGCGACCTGTTCGGGGCCAGCTGCCTGCGCGGCACCGCCGCCACCCAGCGCCAGCGCCTTCTTCGCCTCGGCCAGTTCGCGCTCGAGCTTGCGGCGCTCCTCAACCAGTGCGCCGACACGCGCCACGACATCGTCCGGGCTGGTCTTCAGCGCCGCCGCCGCCTCGCGCAATTGCGCATCGCGGCCGTTGAGCCACAGCCGGGCGCCTTCGCCGGTCAGCGCCTCGATACGGCGCACGCCGCTCGAAACCGCGCTCTCGGAGACGATCTTGAAGATCGCGATGTCGCCCGTGGCGTTGACGTGGGTGCCGCCGCACAGCTCGACCGAATAGGAGGCATCCTCGCCCAGGCCCATCGAGAGTACGCGGACCTCGTCGCCATATTTCTCGCCGAACAGCGCCATCGCGCCTGCGGCGATCGCGTCGTCCGGCGTCATCAGCCGGGTCTCGACCGCGCCGTTATGGCGGATCTGCGCGTTCACATCGGCCTCGATGTCCGCGATGTCCTCGGCACTCAGCGCCGAGGGGTGCGAGAAGTCGAAGCGCAGGCGATCCGGCGCCACGAGGCTGCCCTTCTGCGTGACGTGCCCGCCCAGCCGCTTGCGCAGCGCCGCGTGCAGCAGGTGCGTCGCCGAGTGGTTGGCGCGCACGCGGTCGCGGTGGTTGACGTCGACGGTGAGCTGCACCGCGTCGCCTACGGCGATCTCGCCGGTCTCGATCCTGGCGTGATGCGCATGGAGGCGACCGAGCGGCTTCGAGGTGTCATTCACCGCCGCGCTCATCTTGTCGTTCGAGATCACGCCGACATCGCCCATCTGACCGCCGCTCTCGGCGTAGAAAGGAGTCTGGTTGGTCAGGATCGTCACGCTGTCGCCGGCCACGGCCTTATCGACCTTCGCGCCGTCCTTGACGATCGCCAGCACCTGGCCCTCGCCCTGGGTGCCGGCATAGCCGGTGAACTCGGTACCGCCCAGCTCGTCGGCCAGATCATACCACAGCTCTTCCGAAGCCTTTTCGCCCGAGCCCTTCCATGCGGCGCGTGCAGCAGCCTTCTGCGCGGCCATCGCGGTGTCGAAGCCGGCGCGGTCGACGCTGATCTCCTGGGCTCGCAGGGCGTCCTCGGTCAGATCATAGGGGAAGCCGAACGTATCGTAGAGCTTGAACGCGGTCTCGCCCGGCAGCGTGTCGCCGGCGGCCATGCCGGTGGTCGCCTCGTCGAGCAGGCGCAGGCCGTTGGCCAGAGTCTGGCGGAAGCGGGTCTCTTCCTGCAGCAGCGTCGCTTCGATCAGCGGCTGGGCGCGGACCAGTTCGGGATAGGCAGCGCCCATCTCGGCAACCAGCGACGGCACCATGCGGTGCATCAGCGGATCCTTGGCGCCGAGCAGATGGGCATGGCGCATCGCACGCCGCATGATGCGGCGGAGCACATAGCCGCGGCCTTCATTCGCCGGCAGCACGCCGTCGGCGACGAGGAAGCCGGCCGAGCGCAGGTGATCGGCGATCACGCGGTGGCTCGCCTGGTTCTCGCCGGTGGTCGAGGCGCCCGTCAGCGCGCCCGATTCGGCGATCAGCGCCTTGAACGTGTCGGTATCGTAATTGTCGTGCACGCCCTGCAGAACCGCGGCGACGCGCTCCAGGCCCATGCCCGTGTCGATCGAGGGACGCGGCAGATCGCCGATGATCTCGTCATTCTCCTGCAGGAACTGCATGAAGACGAGGTTCCAGATCTCGACGAAGCGGTCGCCATCTTCCTCGGGCGATCCCGGCGGGCCGCCCCAGATATGATCGCCATGATCGTAGAAGATCTCCGAGCAGGGCCCGCACGGACCGTCCGAGCCCATCGCCCAGAAATTGTCCTTGGTCGGGATGCGGATGATCCGCTCCTCGGGCAGACCGGCGATCTTCTTCCACAGCTCGAATGCCTGATCGTCGGTATGATAGACGGTCGCAGTCAGCCGGTTCGCCGGGATGCCCCATACCTTGGTGAGCAGCGTCCAGGCATGGGTGATCGCCTGTTCCTTGAAGTAATCGCCGAACGAGAAGTTGCCGAGCATTTCGAAGAAAGTGTGGTGGCGCGCGGTATAGCCGACATTGTCCAGGTCGTTGTGCTTGCCGCCGGCGCGGACGCACTTCTGCGAGCTGGTTGCCGTCGAATAGGGCCGGCTTTCGAGACCGGTGAAGACGTTCTTGAACGGCACCATGCCGGCATTCACGAACATCAGGGTCGGGTCGTTATGCGGCACCAGCGGAGCGCTGGGGACACGGGCATGGCCCTGGCCCTCGAAATAATCGAGGAACGAACGGCGGATATCGTTGGTCGACGTCATATGCGCGACTTAGTTGCGGACGAGCTTTCGCTCAAGCGAAACGGTGCGGAGAAATGTGAACCATTTCGCGCCGCGGGGCGCTTGCGCGCGACGCATCCGGCTCGGTTCGTCGCACGTCGCGCCCGCACCACCCGCTCTCCTGCCACCATGGCGGGGTACGTTCATCTGCGGGACAGCTTAACCTGAACAGGCAGAATGCATGCCGGCGGGGGCAGTTTCAGAGGAGGTTACCTCACATGCGTATTAGTTCGAAAAACCCCGGGGTTCGCTTCCTGGTCGCCATGCTTGCCGTGTCCGCTGCGAGTGGCGCCTATGCTCAGGACCAGACCGCGCGCGATCCCGATATCGTCGTCAATGGCGCGCTGCCGTCGGCGACGACCGAAGGCCCCGAAATCAAGGGCGTCATCACCGCCCGTCATGGCGACCAGCTGAAGGTCACGACGGAGGATGGCGCCAGCACGACCATCGCAATCACCGAGGCGACGCGGATCAAGACCGGTGGCGGTCTGTTCGGTGGCGGCAACAAGCTCGCCGCGAATGCGCTTCTTAACGGCCTGCCGGTCGTCGTTAAGACGGTGCAGGCAGCCGATGGGTCGGGCGGTGCGCTCTATGCAAGCCAGATCAGCCTGAAGAAGAACGATCTTCGTACCGCGACGATGATCCAGACCGGCACTGCCCAGCGCTTCGACGAACAGGCTGCGGCGACCGAGGCACTGCGCGGCCGCGTGGGCGATATCGACAAGTACAACATCAAGAGCACCACGAACGTGCACTTCGATATTGGCCGGGCCGACATCTCCGCCCAGGACAAGGCTGAGCTCTGCTCGACGGCAACTTCGGCCGAGCAGACCGAAAACGCCCTGATGCTGGTGGTCGGCTATACCGACTCGACCGGAAGCGACGACCTCAACCAGACGCTCAGCGAGAAGCGTGCGGCCAAGGTCATCAACTATCTGCAGCAGGCCTGCGGCTGGAAGCCGTATCGCATGCTGACGCCGACCGGCATGGCGAAGGCCGATCCGCTGGCAGACAACACCACGCCCGAAGGCAAGGCGCAGAATCGCCGCGTCGCGGTGAACATCCTCGTCAGCAAGAGCGTCGACGGGCTGTAATGCGTGCGGGGCGGGCCTGGTGCCCGCCCCACTTTGTTACCCGACGGAACGGCCCGCTGCGCGCGCCCGCTCACCCCATGGGGGCGTCGATCGACCGCGGGGGCTGGCTGAACCAGGCCGGTCCGCTCCCGGTCATGTGGAAGCAATCCTCCAGGCGCACACCGAAGCTGCCGGGAATGTAGATGCCCGGCTCGTTCGAGAAGCACATGCCCGGCGCCAGTTTCGTCTGCTCGCCGCGCACCAGATTGACTGGCTCGTGCCCGTCGAGACCGATGCCGTGCCCGGTGCGATGCGACAGGCCGGGCAGCTTGTAGTCCGGCCCCCAGCCCAGCGAGGCGTAATAGCGGCGCACCGCGTCGTCGACGCTGCCTGCGGTCGCGCCGAGCCTTGCCGCCGCGAAGGCGACCTGCTGGCCCTGTGCCGCCTGATCCCAAACCTTGCGCTGCTCCGCGCTGGCGGTGCCGTGCACCCAGGTGCGCGATACATCGGACTGATAGCCTTGTACCGTGCAGCCACAGTCCATCAGCACGATGCGGCCATCGGCGACCGGCGACGGCACCTTGGTCCCGTGCGGATAGGCCGCGCCCTCACCCACCAGCACCATGCTGAACTCCGGGCTCCCGCCCAGCTTCTTCGTGGCGGCATCCATCAACAGGGAGACGTCGCGCTGGCTCATCCCCTTCTCGACGCGCGGATAGACCCAGCGATAGGCGGCGATGGTCACGTCGGTGGCGAGCTGCATGAGCGCGATTTCAGCCGGAGTCTTCACCATCCGGCAACCGCGCACGACCGGATTGGCCGATACGACCTTGAGCCCCACCTTCTGCAGGCCATCCACCGCGAAATAGCGCACCGTCTCCTCGATGCCGACGGGCAGGTGCCCAAGCTTGCGGTCCTTGAGGAAGCCGGCGACGGTTTTGAGCGGGTCCTCGTCCTCGTTCCACACGCGCACCTCGGCGGGGATCGCCAGCCCTTCGCGGGTGCGCGCTTCCTCGAAGAAGGGGGTGACGATGCACGGCTCGCCCTCGGCCGGCAGAACCACGGCGGTCAGCCGCTCGCTGCGCCCCCAACGCAGGCCGGTGAAATAGATCAGCGATGATCCGCCCTCGATCAGCACCGCGCCGATGCCGTTCGCCCGCATCAGCTTCTGCGCCCGGGCGAGCCGGGCTGCGCGCTCGACATTGTCGATCGGCTTCGCGCCGGTGGTGATGTCCTGCAGCGCCGAAAGGTCCGGCTCGGCGGCGCGCAGTATAGCCGGCAGGCCGAGCAGAGGCGCCGCGGCAGCAGCGCGGATAAGGGTTCGGCGGTCGAGGCGCATCGTCATTCTCCGGCAGGAATGCGCACGCGATAGGGCCGCTTTTGCGGTTGCCGCAATACCCGCTGTGCATAGGACAACGCACATCGGCTGGCCGCGCAGGACTTGACCCCGGGCGCGCAATCCCCTTTGCCTGCGGGAAAGGATTTTAGGGGGACCCTGTTTTGGGCAAGCGACTTACCTGGTTCATTCTGGCGGCTCTGCTGCTCGGCGGCATATTGGGCTATGCGCTCAACATCTCGCTCGCGGGCACGCCGGAGGGGGCGAAGGCGATCGAGAACTGGGCGTACGGGCTCGACATCCCGACCCAGATGTTCCTCCACCTGATCAAGATGATCATCGCCCCGCTGGTGGTCTCCACGCTCGTGGTGGGCATCGCCCATATGGGCGGCGGCGGCGCGATCGGCCGGGTCGGGCTCAAGGCATTCTTCTGGTTCGTCTGCGCCAGCCTGGTCTCGCTCACGCTCGGCCTGATCTTCGTCAACCTGCTCCAGCCCGGCGTCGGCCTCAACCTCGAGATCCCGGCGGCAACCGCATCGAGCGGTGTCGATCGCTCGAGCTTCGATGTCGCCAAGTTCTTCATCCACATCATCCCGACCAGCGGGATCGACGCGATGGCGAGCAACGACATCCTCCAGCTCGTGATCTTCTCGCTGTTCTTCGGCGTCGGCCTGGCCGCTGTCGGCGAAAAGGGCGAACCGCTGGTCAAGGGCCTCGAGGCGCTGGTCCAGGTGATGCTCACCGTCACCGGCTATGTCATGCTGTTCGCACCGGTCGCGGTGTTCTGCGCCGTCGCCAAGGCGCTGGCGACCAAGGGCATCGGCGTGGTCGGCGATCTCGCCTTCTTCATGGGCAGCTTCTATCTCGGTCTCTTCGCGCTCTGGGCAACGCTGCTCGGCGCCTGCTTCCTGATCGTCGGACCGCGCACCGGCACGCTGCTCCGCTATCTGCGCGATCCGATCCTGCTCGGCTTCTCGACCGCCTCGTCCGAAGCCGCCTATCCCCGCACGCTCGACGCGCTGGACCGATTCGGCGTGCCGCCGCGCATCGCCAGCTTCGTGCTGCCGCTCGGCTATTCGTTCAATCTCGACGGCTCGATGATGTACATGACGTTCGCGTCGATCTTCATCGCCCAGGCGTACGGCATCCATCTCGACTGGATGACGATGATCCAGATGCTGCTGATCCTGATGGTCACCAGCAAGGGCATCGCCGGTGTGCCGCGCGCCAGCCTGGTGGTCATCACCGGCACGCTCAGCCACTTCAACATCCCGGAGGCCGGCATCCTGCTGATCCTCGCCGTAGACCATTTCCTCGACATGGGCCGCACCGCGACCAACGTGATCGGCAATGCCGTCGCCAGCGTCGTCGTCGCCCGCTGGGAAGGCAAGCTCGACGCGCCCGGCGAACCCGAGCCGGCGGTCGCACCGATGGCCGGCCCCACCACCAAGACCGACAGATTCGAGGATTATGGCCAGTCCTGATCCCGCAGCCGCGCCGGGCGCAGACCTGCCGGTCTGCGTCGCCGCGCTTTACCAGTTCACGCGCTTTCCCGATGTCGAGAGCCTGAAGGCCCCGCTCCTCGCCCTGTGCGAGGAACTGGGCATTCGCGGCACGTTGCTGCTCGCCAAGGAAGGCCTGAACGGCACCGTCGCCGGCAGCGACGACGCGATCGCGCGGCTGCTCGAGCATGTCCGCGCCCTGCCCGGGTGCGCCGAACTCGATGTGAAATATTCGGCAGCTGCCGCAATGCCGTTCGACCGGATGAAGGTCCGGCTGAAGCGCGAGATCGTGACGATGGGCGAGCCGGATATCGATCCGCTCACCGATGTCGGCCATTATGTCGCGCCGGAGGACTGGAACGCGCTGATCGACGCGCCGGACACGATCGTGATCGACACGCGCAACGCCTATGAAGTCGCGCTTGGCACCTTCGACGGCGCGATCGATCCCGGCACGCGCAGCTTCCGCGAGTTTCCCGAGTGGTTCCGCCGTTTCCGCGAAGCCCGGGAGAAGGACGGCCCGATGCCGCGCGTGGCGATGTTCTGCACCGGCGGGATACGCTGCGAAAAGTCGACCGCCTTCCTCAAGACCGAGGGGATCGACGAAGTCTATCACCTCAAGGGCGGCATCCTCGCCTATCTCGAACAGGTCCCGCCCGAGCGGAGCCGCTGGCAGGGCGAATGCTTCGTGTTCGACCAGCGCGTTACCGTCGATCACGCGCTCCAGCCCCGCAACCGCAGCCTCTGCCCGCGCTGCCAGGGCCTTATCGCCAGCGAGGACGCCCCCTGCCCGGCCTGCGACGATCTCGCCTTTCGGGATCACGCATAGGCATTCGCCCATAACGGCCCCAACCCCGTTGGACTTTCGGGGATAGCGGTGGAAGCATCCCCCGCGAAGGGGAAAGGCAGGATGCACGGCCTGGTTCGGTTGGCGCGGCGCGCGCAGCAGATTGCCGCCATGCTGATAATCGCAGTGGCTCTGGCCGGCTGCGCACATGTCCAACTCTCTGCGCCCTATGATGCGCAGACCGACACCGAACTGGGTTCGATCCTGCAGGACACGACCAGCTTCGTGGCGAAAATGGTCACCAATGCCGGACAACCTCCCGGTTCCTATGCGCAGAACACCGACTTCTATGACAATATGGAGGGCCGGGTCGCGCTGCTGGTCGCCCGGTCGCAAGCGAACCGGGTGCTGAACAACTGCCCCTCCACCCAGGCGATGGCGAAGGTGCTCTCGCTGGCGGATCTGCCGCCGGCGCTCAGCCAGAAGATCGGCACGCCACCCCAGGGCGATTGCGACGTGGTGCTGATGCAGCTGCTCCAGCAGCAGTTCCACGACCTGCGCGCCTTCCACCAGGCGCAAGGTGCACTGGGCATCCCCGCCGTCGCAACCGGACCGCTGCTCGACGGTGGCCTGGGCGCCACCCTGCGCGCGGCGATGGCCGTGCAGCGCGCCAAGCAACTGGGCCGTTAGGAGAAGGCGGATGGGCGTGGATGTGAACGGGCTCGTCGACCAGATGGTCACCGCCGGGCGCGGGCTGGCGGGCGGCGTATGGGCGCAGATGGAAAGCTATGCGATCCCGGAGCTCAAGAAGATCGCCATCCAGGTCGAGGCGATCGCCGACAACCACGCTGAGTACACGCTGCAGGGCGCAGAGATCCTGTTCGACATGCAGATCCGCGCCGCAGTCTCGGTGATCGTCGCGATGACCAGCATGACGCTGGTGATGGTCCAGAACGCAGTCAACGCGATCCTCGACGCAGTGAGGGACTTCATCAACACCGCGACCGGCTTCGCCCTGCTCTAGGGCCGGTCAGGCATAGGCATAGGGACCGCCGGCAGCGAGCGCCGCCTGATAGCCCGGACGGGCGTGGATCCTCGCGATCCAGGCTGCAATGTGCGGGCGCCCCGCGGTCGCATTGGCGCGGCTGACCGCGGCTTCGAGCGGGAAGCTCATCATCACGTCGGCGGCGGTGAACTCCGCGCCGGCGAACCACGGCCGGGATGCCAGCTCGTCTTCGACATAGTCGAGATGCACGTCGATCATCGGCTGGAACTTCTTCTGCGCCATCTTGCCGAACAGCGGCACCCGGCTCAGCACCAGCTTGGTGAAGAGGGGCGGCATCAGCGAACCCTCGGCATAATGGAGGAAATGGCGCCAGCGCAGCGCATCCTCGCGGTGCCCGGGCATGCCGAGTTTCCCGTCGCCAAGCTCGACCAGATACTCGGCGATGGCGCCGGTCTCGGCGATGACATTGCCGGCATGCTCGATCACCGGCGACTTGCCGAGCGGATGGACACGGCGCAGCTCCGGCGGGGCGAGCATCGTCGCCTTGTTCCGCTCGTAGCGCTTGACCGTATAGGGCAGCGCCAGCTCCTCGAGCAGCCAGAGCACGCGCTGCGAACGGGAATTCTCGAGATGATGGACGGTAACGGTCATGCGGCCTCCCCTGGACGGCGCGGGCGTTGCCGGGCCGAGATCGACTTGACGATGGTGCGCCCGCCTTCGGGCGGCAAGGGGCGTTTTGCCCGGTCGAGCGCAGCTTCGATCAGCGCGATCACCGCGGGCTCATCGAGCAGCGCCACGTCCTTCAGGCAGACATAGCGCCCCACCTTCCCCTCGCCCTGCAAAAGACCCTCTGGATCGGGCAGGCCGACGCCGGGGAGGAAATAGAGCAGTATGTTGCGCGGGTAGATCGCCAGGCTGAACACCGCCTCGGACGTCTTCTCGCCTGGGCCGTAGCCGATCGCGAGTGCGTTGTAATTGTCATAGACCAGCTCGGTCGCACCGGGCAGCCGATCGCGCAGCACCGTCCGTGCCGCGCGGACCCGTTCGGCGATCTCCGGTGTGAAACGATCGATAAAGACCGCGACCTGCGTGGCCGTACCCCCTGCATCCCCGGGATCGGCCGGCGTCATGCAGCGCCTCCGATCGCTTCGAACCGCACCATGCGCTTGCCCGGATCGGCATCGATCAACCGTACCTGCAACGCCGTGCCCGGCGCGGCACCGGGCGCATCGATCCGGGTGACCACAGGCAGATCGGCGAGCTGCATGCGCGCGCCGCGCACATCGACATCGGTGACCAATGCCGCAAAGGTCTCTCCCTCGCGACCATCGAGCATCACTGCCTCGGCCATATCGACAACCGCGCGGTCGATCTGGCCGCCCAGCGCGTCGGCACGGCCCATCACCTTGGGCAGGCGGACAAAGGCATCGGAAACTTCGGCCGGCACCGGCTGCCCGGCCATGACCGCCAGCGTCGCCCGGATGACATAGCGATCGGCGAGACGGCGCAGCGGCGCCGTGGCATGGACATAGGGCGCGGCGACCGCGGCGTGCCAGGGCAGCGTGTCGGCAGCCCAGGGCGCATAGCTCGCTCCCTGGCCAGCGCGGCGGATCGCCAGCATCAGCGCCGCCTGGTGCGGATCGGTCGCATCGAGGCCGGTGCGGAATGCCGCCAGCGATTGCGCGCCCGGCCAGTTCACGCCGAGCGCCCGCGCAGTGTTGCGAAGCCGTTGCTCCGCCGCCGCATCCGGCTCGGCCATCACCCGGAACAGGCCGGTGTGATGCGCCTGCAGCACATCGGCGATGGCGAGGTTGGCGGCGAGCGAAAGCGCGGCGTTGCGATCCTCGGAAGGATGGCGGGCACGGAAGGTCAGCGCATAGCCGCCACCGGGTCGATGGGCGACTTCCTGCTCGGGCGGATCGACCCGGGCGGCACCCCGCCGGGCCTCGGCCTCGGCGATACGGCGCGCCAGTTCCTCGAACTGGGGTGGCAGCTCGGCATCGGTCACGCTTTCATAGGCGAGCTTGGCACGGCTGGAGACCAGCGCCCGTTCGGCACCTTCGAGCTGGACGGCACCATCGGGCGCCACACGCACCGTGAACAGCACCGCAGGACGTGAACCGCCGGGCAACAGGCTCGCAGCGCCTTCACTCAGTACCGGCGGATAGAGGCGTGCCTTGCCGTCGGGCAGATAGAGCGTCGCGCCGCGCTTCCACGCCTCTTTATCCAGCGGATCGCCATCCTCGACGAACCAGGCGACATCGGCGATCGCATAGCGCAGCAGAAGATCGCTGCCGCTGGTCTCGATCGCAAAGGCCTGGTCGAGATCGGTCGCGCTGGCCGGATCGAGCGTGACCAGCGGCAATGCCGTACGATCGACATGGGCGTTGGGCACCCGCCGGGCCGCGGCCTCGGCAGCCGCGCAGACCTCGGGCGGAAACGCGTCCGGGACATGGAATTGTTCGCGGATGGCGGCGAGACCGCCGGCGAGCACGCAATCTGGATCGAGAACGGTCTTCATCGCGACACCTTAGCGCGTCGGGCGGTGCTGCAAAGTACAGGAAACAGCCGCCCGAACATGCCGCCGCGAAGGACGGGTGCGCGCCGGAAGGTCACAAAAGTCACGACACTTACGCGAGGGAGCCAGCCCTGAAACGGGAAAGACCCGGCGCGGGGCAACGCGCCGGGTCTTCCGATGGGCCAAGCCCGTGACCGCTGCCACACGCGTCGCACGCGGGCGCGGCCTGATAAATCATTATAGATCGTCGTCGCCGTCATCGGCGTCGGGACCGGTCATAAGCCCTTCAGCCACCTTCTCGGTGCGAGCACGGATCGCGGCTTCGAGCCGTTCGCGCAGCTCGACATTGTCGCGAAGGAAGTTCTTGGAATTCTCACGACCCTGGCCGATCCGGACGCTGTCATAGGAGAACCAGGCACCCGACTTCTCGACCAGGCCGGCCTTGACGCCGAGATCGAGAATCTCGCCGATCTTCGAGATGCCCTCGCCATACATGATGTCGAACTCGACCTGCTTGAACGGCGGGGCGACCTTGTTCTTCACCACCTTCACGCGAGTGGAGTTGCCGATGATGTCCTCACGGTCCTTGATCTGACCGGTGCGACGGATGTCGAGGCGGACCGAGGCGTAGAACTTCAGCGCATTGCCGCCGGTCGTGGTTTCCGGATTACCGTACATCACGCCGATCTTCATACGCAGCTGGTTGATGAAGATCACCATGCAGCGCGAACGGCTGATCGAGCCGGTGAGCTTGCGCAGCGACTGCGACATCAGACGGGCCTGCAGGCCGACATGGCTGTCACCCATCTCGCCTTCGATTTCGGCGCGCGGCACCAGTGCGGCAACCGAGTCGACGACCAGCACATCGATCGCGTTCGAACGCACCAGCGTATCGACGATCTCAAGCGCCTGCTCGCCGGTATCCGGCTGCGAGACGATCAGCTCGTCGATGTTCACGCCGAGCTTCTTGGCATAGACCGGATCGAGCGCGTGCTCCGCGTCGACAAAGGCGGCGACGCCGCCGGTCTTCTGCGCCTCGGCGATCACGTGGAGCGCCAGCGTGGTCTTGCCCGAGCTTTCCGGACCATAGACTTCGATCACGCGGCCGCGCGGCAGGCCGCCGACGCCGAGCGCAATGTCGAGCCCGAGCGAGCCGGTCGAGATCGCCTCGACCTGCATCGTCTCCTTGGAGCCGAGCTTCATCGCCGAGCCCTTGCCGAAGGCGCGATCGATTTGCGCCATTGCGGCGTCGAGCGCCTTCTGCTTGTCCGAAGAAATCGCCATGTTGCCGTCAATCACCTTGAGCGAAGCTGCCATTGGAAGTCCCCGTCGCTAGAAGGTTTAGCGTGCTGCATCAACCTGTGTTGGAACGGCATGTATCGTGTTTGTTCTCAAGGAACAAGAGCGGAACGAAAATTTTGTTCCATAATCGTTCCACCTGTCGCGAAAGCCGGCGATTGCCCTGCCCCGCGCCCGCCGCTAGCGCCGCGCCATGACCCGCATCGTCGGCCATGTCAGCGCGCTCAACCGCTTTCCGGTGAAGTCCATGGCCGGAGAGACGCTGCGCGTTGCGGAGATGGACTGGCAGGGCATCGAGGGCGACCGGCAGTATGCGTTCGTCCGTGCCGCGAACGGCACGCGCTTCCCCTGGCTGACCGGGCGCGTGATACCGGCAATGGTGCTGCACCGCGCGAGCTTCGCCGATCCGGACAAACCGAAGACGAGTGCGGTAACGGTGGAGACGCCCGACGGCGCCACGCTCTCGCTGCACGACCCGATGCTCAAGGCGCACCTTGAGATGGCAGCGGGCGAACCTGCCGCGCTGATCCAGGTTGCGCGCGGCTGCTATGACTCGATGCCGATATCGATCCAGAGCAGCGCCGGACATGCCGCAGTGGAAGCAGCGCATGGCTGCGCGCTCGACATCATGCGCTTCCGGATCAACGTGATCGTGGAGAGCGACCTGCCCGCCAGCGAATGGCAGGGCCGCCGACTGGCGTTCGGCAATGACGAGGACGGCGCCATGGTCCAGTGCGCAGATCCGATCGCACGCTGCGTGATGGTGACGATCGACCCGGTGACCGGCGCGAAGGAACCCCGCGTGCTGCGCACCGTCGCGCGGGAATTCGGCAATGCGTACGGCATCTATGCAGGGCCGGCACGCCCCGGGCTGATCCGGATCGGCGATGTTGTGCGGTTGGTGGATTAGAGCGCGGGCTCTTGAACACCAGCTTTCAGCGCAAGGGCTGAACGGCAGGCATTGGATGGCTAGCGGACGGGCCATTTAGCCATCACAGCCCAGGCATTGCTGCCAGCCCCGCTGGGCCAATCACTTCCGTGCGACGTAGCGCGCTCTTTGCCAGCAAAGCGCTCCCAATGCGAAAGGGAGGGCGAAGAATAGCGCGTACATCTGCCAATATTCAGCCAGAACGGCCGGTATCGTGCTTGGCTGAAGGAGCGGCAGGAGCAACGGAAACAACATGATCGGCGGCGTTGACCAGAGCGACACCGCCGCCCGCTTCCAGAGCGTAGCAGTGCTGGGAGGCGTTATAAACCAGCGCCAAAACCTCAGGCCGATGTGTTCCGAGCTCGCCATGAGCAGGAACATACATCGCAGACGTTGGGATACTACCATCTATCCATTGGAATTTTTCAACGCCGCCCAGGCAACGCAAATGGCCAGCCAAACGGCAGCTTTTGATGCGCTTGCTGTCAGCCTGCTTATGATTTGCGGCATTTCCCCCGCGTATCGTATTCAGCGACGGTGACTGGTCTGACAGTTCCAGGCAGAAGCCGGGGCCAAGTTACGAGCGGGCTGGCAGAGGAATTCCGGGCCCCGGCCTTCGCCGGGGTAAGTGCTTCGCGGCACAAAGCGGAAGACCAGCCTCAGTCGGCGGCGACGAGGCTGTCGAGCACCTTCTCGACACTGTCCATCGTGAAGGGCTTGGAGAGGATCGGACGGCTGCGATAATTCTCGTGGATCATGTCCCCTGCCCCACCGGTGGCGAGCACGAAGGGGATGCCGCGTGCCGTAAGCGCATCGGCGATCGGCCAACTGGTCTCGCCACCACGCAGATTGACATCCATGATCGCCGCATCGATGCCGCCGGCCTCGACCAGTTCGAGGGCCGAAGCGACGCTGTCCGCCGTGCCTGCGACAACGCGATCGAGCGCGTCGAGAAAGTCCTCGAGCATCATCGCGATGAGCGGTTCGTCTTCGACGATCAGGATTTTCTGGGTCCCCGGCATGTTCGTTCCCATCGCAAAAAAGTTCCGGGACGCCAAGAACTTATTTCGGACCGAGCACATCGCGGGCGGCTTCGGCGAGTTGCTGGACCGAAAAGGGTTTCGGCAGGAACGCAACTTGCTCCAGATCAATCGACTTGCGGAGCTGTTCTTCGGCATAGCCCGACATGAACAGGATCGGCAGGTCCGGATATTTGGCGCGAATCCGGCGCGCCATGCTCGGCCCGTCCATCACCGGCATGACCACGTCCGAGATCAGCAGATCGGGCCGCTCGATCGTCTCGATCAGCTCGAGCGCGGCCTCGCCATTGTCGGCGGTGACCACCGTATAGCCCTGGCGGGTGAGCGCCCGCTCGGCGATGGCGCGGACCATGTCTTCGTCTTCGACGATCAGGATCGTACCGGTGCCCCAGGTATCGGCCGGCTTTTCCTTCACGCCCGGCACCAGCGCGGCAACTGGCGCCTCGGTCGCGGTATGGACGGGCAGATAGATGGTGAACTCGGCACCGCCGCTCCGGGCGTTGTCCGCAAAGATGAACCCGCCGGACTGCTTGATGATGCCATAGACGGTGGAGAGGCCGAGACCGGTGCCCTTGCCCACTTCCTTGGTGGTAAAGAAGGGCTCCCAGATCTTGGCGAGGATCTCCGGCGGAATACCGGTGCCGTTATCGGCGACGCGCAGTGCGGTGTAGTCGCCGACCGGCAGCACATCGTCATCCATCCGGCGGACGTCCGCCGCGGGCACCGCCATGGTCTCGATGGTGAGCGTGCCGCCGCCATTGGGGTTCTTCGACAGCATCGCGTCGCGCGCATTGACCGCCAGGTTGACCACCACCTGCTCGAGCTGGCCCGGATCAGCGCGGACCGGGCCGAGGTTGCGGCCGTGCTTAACCTCGAGACGGACGGTCTCGCCGAGCAGGCGCTTGAGTAGATTGGAGACTTCCGAGATCACGTCGGGCAGCTGGAGCAACTGCGGGCGCAGCGTCTGCTGGCGCGAGAAGGCGAGCAGCTGGCGGGTCAGCGACGCGGCGCGGTTCGAGTTGGCGCGGATCTGCTGGATGTCGTCATAATCGCTATCGCCGGGCGAATGACGCATCAGCATCAGGTCGCAATGCCCGATGATCGCGGTGAGGATGTTGTTGAAGTCGTGCGCGACGCCGCCGGCGAGCTGGCCGACGGCCTGCATCTTGGTCGCCTGCGCGACCTGGCGCTTGAGCCGCGATTCCTCGCCGGAGTCCTTGAGGCTGATCAGGACCGCCGCATCGCCGAGGCCACGTGCACCGGCGATGCCGATCGAAACCGGTTCCTCGGGCGCATCGGCCATGCGCACGGTCATCTCGGCCGATTGCGGCGCGCCGCCGGCGAAGCGACGGACGGCATCGGCGAGCGCCGACTTGTCCTCGCGCACCACCAGATCGCCCGGATAGAGCGGCGGCGCGGCGGCGTTGACGCGGGTGGCGCGGACGAACGCATCGTTCATGCTGACGAAGCGGCCGTCGCGATCGACCAGCGCAAGGCCGAGCGGCAGCAGCGCGATCAGCGAGCGGACATGGGCGCCGGCGCTCGCGCCAATCGCCGGGGTCTGCGCATTGCCCTGCTCCTCGTCGAGCAGCGCGACCAGCAGCGGCGCTTCCTCGCCATCGAGGAACGGGATCTGCAGCACGCGGAGCGGATTGCCCTCCAGCCCTTCCCGCTCGAAGCGGACCAGGCCCAGGCTGTCGGTGATCAGGAAACGAGCGAAGTCCCTGCCCTCGGCCGCCGCCTCTCCGCTGCCCATGGCGCGCAGACGGAAGACCCGGTTGGCGGCGCGCACCCGGCCTTCGGGGGAGATCATCGCTGCCATGATGCCGGACGAACCGAGCCGGTCGCCGGTATGGCCATCGATCAGCGTCTGGAGCTGGCTGGCGAGATCGAGCGCCTGCACGCCGATGAAGCGCCAGACCAGAGATTCCTCGCCAACGCGCTGGACCCGGGCGGAGACGGAGGCGCCGAACACCTGGATACCGTCCTCGCGTGCTTCGCCGTCGCGCCAGGCAGCGCGCGCAGCAGTGCCGAGCGCGGCGACGGCGGCTTCGCTGATCGGGAGATTGGGCGGCGTCGGCCAGCCGGCGAACAGCGCCTCGAACCGGTTGTTGGCGCAGACCAGCCGGCCGGCGCGATCGGTGACCGCGAGCGCATCATCGCTGGCTGCGGCAAGCGCCTGCGCGACCGACCAGTCGACGGGCGCCTCCGCGGCGGTATCGGCATGGAAGAGCTTGCGCGCGCCGAGCAGTACGCCTGCAGCCAGGACGCCTGCCGCGACGAAGCCGAGCGCGACGGCCCGGTCGTTGAGCGTCAGCAGGATCACCGCGCCCGCGGCGATGCCGGCCAATATGGCACCGGCGAGCGGCAACCAGCGGCGGGACGGCGATACGGGAGCGTGAACGGGCAGCGTGGCCATGCGCCCGTGTGAGGCGGCGCCGCTTGCGGGTCAAGCGGCGCCGTACGTCACTTTACCAGATCCGGACGCGCTTCTCGGGCGTCAGGAACAGCTTGGTCGTGGGATCGGGGTTGTAGGCCCCGTACCAGGGATCGAGGTTGCGCACGACCCAGGCGCGCTGCTGCGACGGCGAGTGCGGATCGGTTAGCAGGCGCTGGCGCAGGTTCGCCTCGCGATAGTTGCGACGCCACACCTGGGCCCAGCCCTGATAGAAGCGCTGGTCGCCGGTGAAGCCGTCGAGCACCGGTGCGGCCTGACCGTTCAGCGCGTGCTTGTAGGCGTCATAGGCGACCGTAAGACCGGCGAGGTCGGCGACGTTCTCGCCGAGCGTCAGCGCGCCCTTCACGTGCATGCCCGGCAGTGGCTCATACTGGTCGTACTGGGCGACCAGCGCGTCGGTGCGCGCCTTGAACGCCTTGACGTCCGCCGGCGTCCACCAGTCGGTCAGGCGGCCTTCCTTGTCGTACTTGGCGCCCTGGTCGTCGAAATGGTGGCTCAGCTCATGGCCGATCACCGCGCCGATGCCGCCATAGTTGACCGCTGGATCGGCGTTCGGATCGAAGAAGGGCGGCTGCAGGATCGCGGCGGGGAAGACGATCTCGACCATGCCGAAATTGGCATAGGCGTTCACCGTCATCGGGGTCATCCCCCACTCCCAGCGGCGGATCGGCTGGCCGAGCTTGGCGATGTTGTCGTCATAGCCCCAGTTGTTGGCGCGCACGCTGTTGCCGAACGCGTCGCCGGCAGTGATCGTCAGCGCCGAATAGTCCTGCCAACGGTCCGGATAGCCGATCTTGGGCGTGAAGGCGGCGAGCTTGGCATGCGCCTTGACCTTGGTCTCGGGCGCCATCCAGTCGAGCTGGTCGATGCGACGATCCATCGCGGCGATGACGTTCTTGACCAGCTGGTCGGCCGCCGCCTTGGTCTCGGGCGGAAAGTACTTGGCGACATAGAGCTGCGACAGGTCGTCGGACAGCGCGCCGGTGGTGAAGTCGGTTGCGCGCTTCCAGCGGGCTTCCTGCTCGGGCGTGCCCGACAGGGTGGTGCCGTAGAAAGCGAACTGCTCCTTGTCGAAGGCGCTCGGCAGCACGTCGGCGAAGCCGTCGAGCGTTCGGACCAGCAGTTGGTCCTTGAGCACTGCCAGCGGCGCCTGCTGGATCAGCTTGGCGATGCCGGTGAAGGCGCTCGGCTGAGCGACGATGACGCTGTCGACGTTCATCTTGCCGGCGGTCAGCATCGCCTTGAAATCGAAGCCCGGGGCCAGCTTCTGCAGCTGGGCGACGGTCATCTTGTTATAGGTCTTGCTGCTGTCGCGGCTTTCGACGCGAGTCCACTGGACCGCGGCGATCTTCGTCTCGAAATCGACGATCGCCTTGGCGCGTGCGGCCGCGTTGGGCTCGCCGGCATTGGTCAGCTGGGTGGCGAGATGCTTTTCATAAGCGGCCTTGGTCTCGACGAACTTGGCGTCCTTCGAGAGATAATAGTCGCGGTCCGGCATGCCGAGGCCGGACTGGGACATGCTCACCGCATAGACTTCGGGGATCTTGTCGTCCTGGCCGATATAGGCCGCAAACGGGCTGCCGACGCCGTTGCGGCGCGCGATGGCGATCAGCGCCGGATAGCCGGCCTTCGAGCTCAGCGCCTTGATCTGGCCGAGCCAGGCCTGAGCGGGCGTCAGGCCCTTCGCATCGATCGCCGCGGTATCGAGATAGGTCGAATACGCCGTGCCGATCTTCGACGAGGGATCGTTCTTCACGCCCTCGAGGATATCGTGCGTCTGCTTCTGGGCATTGTCGGCGAGGATGTTGAACGCGCCATAGTTCGACTTGTCCGCCGGGATCGGCGTGTCCTTCGCCCAGGTGCCGTTGGCGTAATTGTAGAAATCGTCGCCCGGCTTGATCGCGGTGTCCATGCCGGCGGTATCGAAGCCATAGCTGCCATAGACCGGCTTGGGCTTCTCGGGCTGCGGTGCGGCTTCCGCCTCGGTTACAGGCGCGGCTTCGACCGGCGCGGTCGGCAGCGGCTGGTTGTGCGCGCAGCCGGCGAGCAGCACGGGCGCGGCAAGGAAGGTGGTGGTCAGAAGCGACAGGCGCATGAGGGAACCCTCTGGATCGTTAGGATGCGCGCTGTCTTATACCGTCGATACGCCTCGTCAATCGACTCGGCGTAATATTGTTACGTTTCGACGACCGAATATGTTTCCGGATGATTACATGGTGGCTGGAGAAGCAACGGCGCGCCGCTCCGCCCGGCGCTTCCACTTACGGGCGATCCATAGCCGCCACGCCAGCGCAGTGCCGAAATAGCCGAGCAGCGCGAGTATCCCGGTGATCGTGAGCAGCCCGGTCAGCGTCGCCGGGCCCGCCTCATGCACGAGCCAGTCGCTCCAGCTCCGCTCGATCACCTGCGCCTTTTCGACCACCGCGCCCGCCCCGATCATCCAGCTGCCCAGCCAATAGGCCGCCACCCAGAGAGGCGGCGTGGTGAGGGGATTGGTGACGAAGGTGGTCGCGGCCGCCGCCGGAATATTGGCGCGCAACGGCAGCGCCAGCACAGCCGAGGCCGGGATCTGCCCCATCGGCACC
>PJUL01000570.1_pt1 | contig 24562 bp, 25 predicted proteins | sample 1512221 | NCBI WGS metagenome assembly PJUL01 (sample SAMN08177667, study PRJNA422409) | Feces metagenome, whole genome shotgun sequencing project.
GAACAGCGCGAAGCCGCTGAAATGGATGGCGCCAATGCGGTGAACCGCTTCCGCTACATCATCCTGCCGCATATGGCCCGCGCGATCACCATCGTCATCCTGATCCAGACCATATTCCTGCTCGGCATTTTCGCCGAAATCCGCGTCACCACCGGCGGTGGTCCGGGCTATGCCTCCACCAATATCGCCTTCCTGGTCTTCCGCACCGGCATTCTCAGCAATGACATCGGCGCCGGCTCGGCCGGCGGCGTGGTGGCCGTCATCATCGCCAACATCGTCGCCATCTTCCTGATGCGCGCCGTGGGGAAGAACCTGGATGCTTAGCAATTTCACGGGAGTCTCGGTTCTATCGCCTCCCTCCCCCTTGAGGGGAGGGAATGAGGGTGGGGGTCCATCAGTGGACCTCCGCGCCACCCCCTCCCTCGATCCCTCCCCTCAAGGGGGAGGGAAGCAAAAGAGCCGCGCCCTCGGTTGTAAAGCGGAGAACAATTAAATGGCCCGCCGCGTCCCCATTCAAAACCGCATCGGCTTCACCATCCTTGCCTGGCTGGTGGCGCTCACCCTGTTTTCGCCCATCCTGTGGACGATCGTGACGGCCTTCAAAACCGAGGCCGAGGCCATTGCCACTCCGCCGACCTTCCTGCCGGAAACCTTCACGCTGGAAAATTTCGGCGCGGTGCAGGATCGCTCGGACTATTTCAAGCATGCGATGAATTCCATCATCGTCTCGGTGGGCTCGACCCTGCTCGGCCTGCTGATCGCTATTCCCGCAGCATGGTCCATGGCTTTCGCGCCCACCAAGCGCACCAAGGACATTCTGATGTGGATGCTCTCCACCAAGATGATGCCCGCCGTCGGTGTGCTGATCCCGATCTATCTGATCTTCCGTGATCTGCGCCTGCTCGATACCCTGCATGGCCTGACGCTGATCATGACGCTGATCAATCTGCCGATCATCATCTGGATGCTCTACACCTATTTCAAGGAAATCCCGGTCGACATCCTCGAAGCCGCGCGCATGGACGGGGCCGAACTCTGGAACGAAATCACCCACGTTCTGGTCCCCATGGCCATCCCCGGCATCGCCTCGACGCTCCTGCTCAACGTCATCTTGGCGTGGAACGAGGCTTTCTGGACCATCACCCTGACCTCGGGCCGCTCCGGCACGCTGACAGCCTTCATCAGCTCTTTCAGTTCGCCCCAGGGCCTCTTCCTCGCCAAACTCTCCGCCGCCTCTCTCCTCGCCATCGCCCCCATCCTGCTGCTCGGCTGGTTCAGCCAGAAGCAACTGGTCCGTGGGCTCACTTTTGGGGCGGTGAAGTGATGCGAGGAGCACCCCCACCCAACCTCCCCCTGGTAGGGGGAGGAGCACACCGGTGGTGTACAACCATCGCAACAAACTCGATCTGTTCCTCCCCCTACCAGGGGGAGGCTAGGTGGGGGTCTCTAGATATCTCCGCACACACCCTGCAGCTTTTTGGAGGACTGTAAAAAATGGGCTCCATCTCCCTCTCCCACGTCAACAAGTCCTTCGGCGAAGTCCAAGTCATCCCGGACATTTCCCTCGACATCAATGACGGTGAATTCGTCGTATTCGTCGGCCCGTCCGGCTGCGGCAAGTCCACTCTGCTGCGCCTCATTGCCGGTCTGGAAGACACGACTTCCGGCCATATCAAGCTCGATGGACAGGACGTCACCGATGCCCCGCCCGCTCGGCGCGGCCTCGCCATGGTGTTCCAGTCCTATGCGCTTTATCCGCATATGAGCGTGCGCGACAACATCGCCTTCCCGCTCAAGATGGCAAAGCTTCCGCAGGCCGAAATCGACCGCAAGGTCGACTATGCAGCCCGCACGCTGAACCTCGCCTCTTATCTTGATCGCAAGCCCCGTGCCCTCTCGGGTGGACAGCGCCAGCGCGTCGCCATTGGTCGCGCCATTGTCCGCGAACCCAAGGCCTTCCTCTTCGACGAACCCTTGTCGAACCTCGACGCCGCCCTGCGCGTCAACATGCGGCTCGAAATCACCGAACTGCACCAGCAGCTCAAGACCACCATGATCTACGTGACCCACGATCAGGTTGAAGCCATGACCATGGCCGACCGCATCGTGGTGCTGAACGCGGGCAATGTCGAGCAATTCGGCTCCCCGCTCGAACTCTACAAAAACCCCGCCAACCGCTTCGTCGCCGGCTTTATCGGCTCACCCAAGATGAACTTCGTCGATGGTCCCGAAGCTGCCAAACACAATGCCCATTCCATCGGCACCCGCCCCGAACACATCCGCCTCTCGACAACCGAAGGCGCATGGAAAGGCGTGGTCAACGTCTCCGAACAGCTCGGCAGCGACACCTTCCTTCACGTCCAAACCGATTTCGGCCTGATGACCGTCCGCACCGACGGCGACCAAACCTTCAGCCACGGCGACACCGTCTGGCTCACCCCCGACCCCAACCGCATCTACAAATTCGATGCGGCGGGGCAGGCAATCTAGATGGCAACCGGCGCATCGGCTCCGTCTAGCCCCTCCCCCTTGAGGGGCTTGAGAGCGACCCGCAGGGGCAAATCGCTCCAGTGGAGCGATTTGAGCGAACAAGGCCATGAGGCTTCGCCGAATGGCTGGGTTGGGGTGGGGGTTCTGCGGCTTCCACAAATATGGACCACACAGATCGCTCAGCACCCCCACCCTCAATCCCTCCCCACAAGGGGGAGGGAGGCGCAGACTGAGACACCGAGAATATCCCCATGACCAAACTCTCCCTCGCCACCCTGCCCGCCATCACCAGCGCCGCGACCCCCGCCTATTCCCGCGCCGACCTCACCCCCGGCATCGTCCATTTCGGCATTGGCAATTTCCATCGGGCGCATCAGGCGGTCTATCTCGATGCCCTGTTCAGCCTTGGCGAGGGCCATGACTGGGCCATTATCGGCGCCGGTACCCGCGCCTCCGACGCGGCCATGCGCGATGCGCTGTCACAACAGGATTGGCTAACCTCTGTGGTCGAGCAGGAAGCCGATTCCAGTGCCGCACAAATCACCGGCGTCATGGTCGATTATCTCGAACCCGGCGACAGTCAGGCCGTCATTGCCACCCTGACCAATCCGGCCATCCGCATCGTCTCGCTGACCATTACCGAGGGCGGCTATTATATCGACCCGGCCAGCCAGTCATTCGATCCGGCCCACCCCGACATCGCCTACGACGCCGCCCATTTTGATGCGCCCAAAACCGCTTTCGGCCTGATCCTTGCCGGGCTCGTCAAACGCCGCGAAGCTGGCATAGCGCCTTTCACTGTCATGTCTTGCGACAATATTCCGGGCAATGGCCACGTCACCGAAAATGCCGTCGCCGGTCTTGCCGCCCTGATCGATCCGGCACTGGCTCAATGGGTCAAATCCTCCGTCGCCTTCCCCAATGGCATGGTCGATCGGATCACCCCGGCCACCTCGCCCCGCGAGAAACAGCTGCTTGCCGACAATTTCGGCATTGACGACGCCTGGCCAGTCTTCTGCGAGAGTTTCAGGCAATGGGTGCTGGAGGACAATTTCCCCGCCGGCCGCCCGGCGCTCGAAAAAGTCGGCGTCCAGTTCGTGCCCGATGTTGCGCCCTACGAGCATATGAAAATCCGCATCCTCAATGGCGGCCATGCCACCATTGCCTATCCGGCGGGCCTGCTCGACATTCACTTCGTCCACGAAGCCATGGAGCATCCTCTCGTCTCCGCCTTCCTCAAAAAGGTCGAGACCGAGGAGATCATCCCCATCGTGCCTCCGGTGCCCGATACCGATCTCAATGCCTATTTCGCGCTCTGCGAAAAACGCTTCGCCAATCCCAAGATCGGCGACACCATTCGCCGCCTCGCGCTCGATGGCTCCAATCGTCAGCCGAAATTCATCATTCCGAGCGCTATGGACAGGGTCAACGCTAACAGTCTGCTCACCGGATTGGCTTTGGTGTCGGCCTTCTGGTGTCGATATTGCTACGGCACCACAGAGAGCGGCGCAATTATCGAGGCAAATGATCCGAGCTGGGATCGGCTGACGGCACAGGCACAAAAGGCCCGTAACACCCCGGCCATCTGGCTCGAAATGACCGACATTTATGGCGACCTCGCCAAGGCACCAGCTTTCATCGATTCCTTCACCAAGTGTCTGAATTTCCTATGGGAAAACGGCACAATAGCAACATTGGAAGCCTATCTCGCAGACCGCCTCTAGCCGCTCCTGATCGCTTCGGCTAAGGTCCGCCCCGGACCAAACAAGAGAGGCCAGCGTGGCGCAAGACCTCCTGGTGGGAGTGGATGTCGGAACGGGCAGCGCCCGTGCGGGCGTTTTCACACGCGACGGCAAGCTATTGGGCCGTCACGAAAATCCAATCGTGATGCGGCGCGAAGACGCCAATTTTGCCGAGCATGACAGCACCCAGATATGGACCGCCGTCTGCGCTGCGGTTCAGGGGGCAATGGCAGCGGCAAAGGCCGCGCCGGAAGACGTCGCTGGCATAGCCTTCGACGCCACCTGCTCCCTCGTCGTGCTCGACGGCCATGGCGCGCCGGTCAGCGTTGCAAGCAGCGGCGAAAACCATTGGGATACAGTGGTTTGGCTAGACCATCGCGCCCTTACCGAAGCCGAGGAATGCACGCGCACCGGCCATGAAGTCCTCGATTATATCGGCGGCGTCATGTCCCCCGAAATGGAAGTCCCCAAGCTCATGTGGCTCAAGCGCCACCTGCCCCAGAGCTGGGCCCGCGCCGGGATGATGTTCGACCTCGCCGATTTCCTTTCGTGGAAAGCCACCGGATCGCTCGCCCGCTCGCAATGCACCCTCGCCACGAAATGGACCTACATTCCGCATCAATCCATTGGCTGGAAAGCCGATTTCCTGGCTCAGGTCGGGCTCGAAGACCTGATCGAAAAGGCCGCGCTGCCCGAAAAGGCCACTCCCGTTGGCGCTGATCTTGGCCCCCTGTCGCCCCAGGCCGCACAGCAGCTTGGCCTCACCGAAAATTGCCGCGTCGGCGCGGGCGTGGTCGACGCCTATGCCGGAGCCCTTGCAGAACTCGGGCCTCTCTCCGGCGATCCGGAAAGCATGAGCCGCCACTGCGCCCTTGTCGCTGGCACCTCCAGCTGCATCATGGCCATGTCGAAACAAAACACAGCCATCAGAGGCATTTGGGGCCCGCATCTGGGCACAATTCTCGAAAATTTCTGGCAGCTTGAAGGCGGCCAATCCGCCTCTGGCGCCCTGCTGGACCACATCGTTCGCCTGCATTCGGCAGGCGGCGAACCGACACCCGAGCGCCACAAGGCCATCTGCGAGCGCGTCCGGCAATTGCGCGAAGCCGAGGGGCTTGCGCTGGCCAACCGCCTGCACGTCCTGCCCGATTTCCATGGCAATCGCTCCCCCCTCGCCGATCCCAACGCCCTCGGCGTCATTTCGGGCCTGACGCTGGACAGCGATTTCGACAGTCTTTGTCGGCTCTATTGGCGCACCTGCGTCGGCATAGCCCTCGGCATTCGCCACATTCTTGATGCCTTGCGGGAAGGCAATCACGCGATTGACCACCTTCATGTCATCGGCGGGCACACCAAAAATCCACTCCTGATGGAGCTTTATGCCGACGCCACCGGGTGCATCGTGGTCGAGCCGAAAACGCCGGATGCGACCCTTTTGGGCATGGCCATGATCGCCGCGAGCGCCGCGTCCCTCTATCCGAACCTGACCCAGGCCTGCCTCGCCATGCATCAGGGCGAGACGCTACACGCGCCCAACCGCGCAGCGCGGGAGCAATTCGACCGCGACTACAACATCTTCCGCGAAATGCTCAAACATCGTCAGACCATAGACGCCATGCATTAATGCACGCTCGCGCCCGCTATTCAGCCCGCGAAAACACCGATAAGCTCCTCACCGGGAAGTCATTTTCGTGGCCTTATAGCGAGCGACAGAAGCTGCATGTCGATCAAAGCCGCCATCTATCATCTCACCCATTATAAATATGATCGCCCGGTCACCCTGCAGCCGCAGGTCATACGCCTGCAACCGGCGCCACACAGCAAAACCAGGGTGCTGAGCCATTCCCTGCGCGTTAGTCCCGGGCAACATTTCGTCAATGTGCAGCAGGACCCCTATGGCAATTTCCTGACCCGTTTCGTCTTTCCCGAGCCGGTCACCGAGCTCAAGATCGAAGTCGATCTCGTTGCCGATATGACGGTCTATAACCCCTTCGACTTCTTCGTCGAAGAGAGTGCCGAAACCTGGCCCTTCGAATATCCCGAAGACCTGCGCGACGATCTCGCCATCTACCGCCAGCCAGAGCCAGCCGGGCCGTTCATGAACGACCTCCTGGCCTCCATCGACAAGACGCCGCAAAACACCGTCACCTTCGTCAGCGGCCTCAATGCCCGGCTTCAGCAGATGACCAATTACATTGTCCGTCTGGAGCCCGGCGTCTGGTCGCCCGAAGAAACCCTCGCCAATTCAAGGGGTTCCTGCCGCGATTCCAGCTGGCTGTTGGTCAATCTACTGCGCCATCTCGGCTTCGCCGCCCGCTTTGTCTCCGGCTACCTCATCCAGCTCAAGCCCGACCTCGTCTCGCTCGACGGCCCCGCCGGCACCGACCACGATTTCACCGACCTGCACGCCTGGTGCGAAGTTTATCTCCCCGGCGCAGGCTGGATCGGCCTCGACCCGACATCGGGCCTGCTGACCGGCGAGAGCCACGTTCCTCTCGCCGCCACGCCACATTACCGCAACGCCGCGCCGATTTCCGGTTTCGCCTCCTATGCCGAGGTCGATTTCACCTTCGACATGAAGGTCACGCGCATCGCCGAACACCCGCGCATTACCAAACCCTTTTCCGACGAAAGCTGGCAGCGCCTCAACGCTCTTGGCCAACAGGTCGATACGAAACTGGCAGAGCAGGACGTCCGCCTCACCATGGGCGGGGAGCCCACTTTCGTGTCCATCGACGATTTCGAGGCCGACGAATGGAATGCGGGCGCGGTCGGCCCGACCAAGCGCAAATTGGCCGACGATTTGATCCGCCGTCTGCGTCAGCGCTTAGCGCCAAACGGCATGCTCCATTACGGCCAGGGCAAATGGTATCCCGGCGAAACCCTGCCCCGCTGGACCTTCTCGCTCTATTGGCGGCTCGACGGCAAACCGCTCTGGAAAGACGAAAACCTCATTGCCCGAGAAGGCGTAAAGACTGACGCCACCCCGGAAGATGCCCGGCGTTTCCTCGAAGCCTTCGCCCGCAATCTTGGCCTCAATGGCGACACCATAGACGAGGCCTATGAAGACCCGGGCGAATGGCTGCTCAAGGAGGCCAAACTTCCCGACAATGTCGATCCGGCCAATTCCGAACTGGCCGATCCTGAAGCCCGTGCGCGCATGGCCAATGTCTTTGCGCGCGGCCTCAACACTCCCACCGGCTATGTGCTGCCCGTCCAGCGCTGGAATGCTGCGGCTTCGAGCCCCTGGCTGACGGAAAAATGGAAAACGCGGCGCGGCAAGCTGTTCCTCGCGCCCGGTGATAGCCCGGCCGGATATCGCCTGCCGCTAAGCTCGCTGAAACATCTCAATGCCACCGCCTATCCCCATGTCGTGCCGCTTGATCCAGCGGCCCCACGCTCGACATTGCCAGACCCGGAACAGCTTCTCGCTCGCCACGACAGGCGCGAGCAGGCAATTTCCGATTTCACCGCCGCCACCGAACAGCAGGACATTACCGAGCAGGTCATCAGCGAAATCGAAGGTCAGGTGCGCACCGCCGTAACCGTCGAGCTGCGCGATTCCCGCCTTTGCGTTTTCCTGCCGCCGGTCGAAAAGCTCGAAGATTTCCTTGAACTGATCGCCGCCACCGAGGCAGCCGCAAAAGGAATCGGCCAGCCCATTCATCTCGAAGGCTATGCCCCGCCCGGCGATGCGCGCCTCAATGTCATTCGCGTCGCCCCCGATCCCGGCGTCATCGAGGTCAATATTCACCCGGCTTCAAGCTGGACCGATTGCGTTGCCACCACCAACGCCGTCTATGAAGAAGCCCGCCAATGCCGGCTCGGTGCCGACAAATTCATGATCGATGGCAAGCATGTCGGCACGGGCGGCGGCAATCATGTCGTGGTCGGCGGCGCAACGCCCCATGACAGCCCGTTCCTGCGCCGCCCGGACCTGCTCAAATCGCTGGTGCTGCATTGGCAGCGCCATCCCTCGATGAGCTACCTGTTCTCCGGCATGTTCATCGGCCCCACCAGCCAAGCCCCGCGCATGGACGAGGCGCGCCACGATAGCCTTTACGAGCTGGAAATTACGTTTGCGCAGGTGCCCGCGCCGGGCGAAGGACCAGCACCCCTGCCCTGGCTGGTGGACCGCCTGTTCCGCAATCTGCTGACCGACGTCACCGGCAATACCCATCGCTCCGAAATCTGCATCGACAAGCTGTTCTCCCCTGATGGCCCCACCGGTCGGTTGGGTCTGGTCGAATTCCGCGGCTTTGAAATGCCGCCCAATGCGCGCATGAGCCTTGCCCAGCAATTGCTGATCCGTGCCCTCATCGCCCGCTATTGGGAGAAGCCCATTTCCGGTGATCTCGTCCGCTGGGGCACCGGCCTGCACGACCGCTTCATGCTCGGCACCTATGTCTGGCAGGATTTCCTCGGCGTCCTCTCAGGCCTGCGCGAACACGGTTTCGATTTCGACCCGGCATGGTTCTCCGCCCAACACGAATTCCGCTTCCCCTTCTGCGGCGAAGTCTCGTTTGACGATGTGCGCCTTGAATTGCGACAGGCGCTTGAGCCCTGGCACGTCATGGGCGAACAGGGTGCCATTGGCGGTACCGTGCGGTTCGTGGATTCCTCGGTCGAGCGCCTCGAAGTCAAGCTCGAAACCGCAAATCCGGCGCGCTATGCCGTCACCTGCAACCAGCGCCCGGTGCCGCTCAAACCCACGGCGACCAGCGGCGTCCATGCTGCCGGTATACGCTTCAAAGCCTGGCAGCCCGCCTCTGGCATGCATCCGGCTCTAGCGGTCGATGCCCCGCTGGTGTTCGACATTTACGACACCTGGACAGGCCGGGCCATTGGCGGTTGCACCTATCATGTCGCTCATCCGGGCGGTCGCAATTACGAAACCGTCCCCGTCAATGGCAACGAGGCCGAGGCGCGTCGTCTCGCCCGCTTCGTACCCCATAATCATACGCCCGGCCCCTATACACTGCGCCCCGAAAAGCCTGCGGACGAATTCCCGTTGACGCTTGACCTGCGGCGCCCACCACGGTTCACGTAACGCCATGACTTCGCGGAATCAGCAAAACCGCGGCAAGCCCCCGGCCGGTCCCAGCATTATCGCGGATTACCAGCTCTTGCCGGGCGTGCCGGACGAAATGATCGACCCGGCCGGTAATATCCGTCCCGGCTGGGACAAGCTCATGTCGGCTTTCGACGCACTTGGCCCCACCGAGCTTACTGCCCGTTTCGAGCGCGCCGATCAATATCTGCGCGATGCCGGGGTTTTCTATCGCACCTATGATGGCACCGAGAGCAAGGAACGCGCCTGGCCTCTGGCCCATATTCCGCTTCTGATCGATGAGGCAGACTGGACCACCATTTCCAGCGGCTTGACCCAGCGCGCCGACCTGCTCGAACGTATCGTGGCCGATATTTATGGCGATAACCGCCTTGTTCAGGAAGGTCTTCTGCCGCCTGAACTCGTCGCGCAGAATGGCGAATTCCTCCGTCCCATGGTCGGCATCGCCCCGGTCAATGGCCATTTCCTTCATTTCTGCGCCTTCGAGCTTGGCCGTGGCCCCGATGGCGCATGGTGGGTGCTGGGCGACCGGACACAGGCCCCATCCGGCGCCGGCTTTGCGCTCGAAAACCGTGTCGCCACCACCCGCGCCCTGTCCGACATCTATGGCGGCATGAACATCAACCGGCTTGCCGGTTTCTTCCGTGACTTCCGCAACACGCTCTTCGCTCAGGCTCGCCGCGATGGCGGCCGCGTCGGCATTCTGACGCCCGGCCAGCTCAACGAAACCTATTTCGAACACGCCTATATCGCGCGCTATCTCGGCCTCATGCTGCTCGAAGGTGAAGACCTTGTGGTCGCCGACGGACAGGTCATGGTGCGCACTGTGGCTGGGCTTAAACCCGTCAGCGTATTGTGGCGCCGCATGGACGCCAGCTTCGTCGATCCGCTGGAATTGCGCTATGATAGCCATATCGGCACGCCCGGCATGGTCGAAGCGCTGCGCACCGGCTCGATTTCCATGATCAATGCGCTCGGCACCGGCATCATGGAAACACGCGCCCTCGCCGCCTTCATGCCCCGCATCAGCAATCAGATGCTGGGCACCGCACTCCAACTGCCGGAAATCGCCACTTGGTGGTGCGGCCAGCCTGCCGAGCGCGAATATGTGCTGGATAATTTCGACGGCCTGATGATTGGCCCGGCCTTCTCCACCTCTCTGCCCTTCGATGATCTGCGCGGCACCGCTTTGGGTGCGAACATGACACCGGAGCAGAAAGCCCAGCTCAAGGACCGGATCGCCCGCAATGGCCGGGAATATGTCGGTCAGGAGCCGGTGCAGCTTTCCACCGCACCGGTCTATGTCGAAGGCAGGCTGGAGCCACGCCCCATTACCTTGCGCGTCTATGCGGCGCGCACCGAAAATGGCTGGACCATCATGCCCGGCGGCTTTGCCCGTGTCGGCTCCACGCGCGAAACCAGCGCCATAGCCATGCAACGTGGCGGGCAGGCAGCAGACGTCTGGGTTCTGTCGTCACAGCCGGTCGAGCCAGTTTCCTTGCTGCCACGCGAGGATGAAAAGCTCGTCCGCAATTCGCCGGGAAGTTTACCCAGTCGCGCCGCCGACAATCTTATCTGGCTAGGTCGCTATGCTGAACGCTGCGAGGCTACGGTCCGCATTCTGCGCGCCTATAATGCGCGGCTGGCAGAACTCTCCAAGCCGGACCTGCCGATCCTGACCCATTGCGCCGCTTTCCTTGAAACCATCGATGTCGTCGCCACTGAGGCCATGCCGCAGGGTCTTCTGGACTCCATCGGCAGCGCCGTGCATAGCGCCGGACAAATCCGCGACCGCTTCTCGCCCGATGGCTGGCTGGCGCTCAACGATCTGCAAAAGACCGCCCAGCGCTTCTCCACCCGCATCGCCCCCGGCGACGACGCCACCCGCTCCATGACGGTGCTGCTGCGCAAGCTCGCAGGCTTCTCCGGCCTTGTGCATGAGAACATGTATCGCTTCGCCGGCTGGCGCTTTCTCGAGCTGGGCCGACGCCTCGAACGCGCCGTGCAGATCGCGCGCGTCACCGGCTGGTTCTCCTCACCGGACGCACCCGATGGCTCGCTCGAAATGCTGCTCGAAATCGGCGATAGCGTCATGTCGCATCGCCGCCGTTATTCGGTGACAGCCGGAACGCAGAGCGCCATCGACCTGCTCATTCTCGACCCGCTCAATCCCCGCTCGGTCCTGTTCCAGCTAACCGAATTGCGCGATCAGCTCGAAACCCTGCCCGGCGGCATCGAAGATGGCCAGCTCTCTGCCGTCGCCAAGGCCGCACTCCAGCTCCACACCGATCTGGTCATTGCCGAGCCGCGAGACATGACGCCCGAGCGGCTCGGAAAACTCGCCAATGATATCGCCATGCTGGCCAGCCTCATCGCTGCCGCTTACTTCACCTGATCGCCATGCTTTATGATGTGCGCCTTACGCTGGAATATGATTATGACGCGCCGGTCCATGGCGGCTCTCATCATATCCGCGTCACCCCGGTCAATGTCCGCAATGTCCAGCGCGTCATCGCCTCGTCGCTGACCATTTCTCCAAGACCGCACCGGCAGACCACCTTTCTCGATTTCTTTGGCAATCCGGTCACCGCCATCACTATGGTCGAGCCGCATGACAAGCTGGAAATCCGCCTCACCGCCCGCGTGCAGGTCGAAGATCTGACCCCGCCTGCCGATCTGTCGCCGCCACTCGAACAACTGGCACTGGAAATCGGCCGCTACTGGTCCATCGAGCCCAATAGCCCGCAGCATTTCCTTGCCGCCTCGCCGCGCGCCCAGCTCGTGCTCGCCATCACCGATTACGTGCGCGAGGTCACCGCAAGCTGCCCGACCACCCTCGCCATTGCCACCGAGCTCTGCATGGCGATCAATCGTGACTTTGAATACGATCCCAAGGCGACCGATGTCGAAACCCGCCCCGCAGAGGCCTTCGCCCTGCGCAAAGGGGTCTGTCAGGATTTCGCCCATGTCATGATCGCCGGACTGCGCGGCATCGGCATTCCTGCCGGCTATGTTTCAGGCTTCCTGCGCACCATTCCTCCAGAGGGGCAGGCGCGTCTCGAAGGCGCAGACGCCATGCATGCCTGGGTCCGGGCATGGTGTGGCCAGCATGTCGGCTGGGTCGAATTCGATCCCACCAATGCCATGATAGCCGGTGCCGACCATATCGCCATCGGCCATGGCCGCGATTACGCCGATGTATCCCCCATTGTCGGCGTGCTGCGCACCCACGGCTCGCATGAAACCAGCCAATCGGTGGACGTCATCCGGGTCGAATAGTCCCAGATCACGCCAAGGGAACCAAAATCCTTGTCTCCCCGTTCTTCTGCCACGCAGCCACCGGCCAATGCCGCAGGAGACGGAAATGAACCAGTTCCAGATCAGAAGCCTTGAAGATGCAGGTCGCTCCACCTCTGTGTGGGTGTCGGACAGCTTCGATCATCAGCCCCGCTTTGCAGACATCGCCATGGCGCTTCTGCCAGCAACGCTGATCCTGGTCGCCGCCACGGCTTTGCTGGTCGCGCTGCTCTAGCTCTGCCTTTGCACAGGCAAAGGCCAGCACATTTTTGGAGGGTTACATGACACTCGGCACCATTCTCATCATCATTCTCATTCTGCTGTTGATCGGCGCACTCCCGTCCTGGGGTTATTCGCGCGGCTTCGGCTACTTCCCCTCCGGCATTCTCGGCGTCGTGCTGGTCGTGGTTCTGATCCTGGTTTTGATGGGTCGCATCTAGCAGCCCATCACAGAAAAGGCCGATCACACCCCTAACGCGATCGGCTTGGAAGCGGATGGAACGCCGCCCCCGTTCTTCCGCCAATTATGTCCCGGCAAGTTCAGCTTGTCGGGACGTTTTTTGGATAGGCCCGGAACCTCACCCTCACCCGGGCGTTTTTATAGCAACGCAGAAAACAGGAGCGTCTTATGGCAACTACAACCGATATGGCCCCCACATCCCGCAAGTCCGGCAGCGCCAATTCTACCAAAACCCGCGAGAATGAGCTGGAAGCGCAGGTCGCACAGCTTCAGGATGATCTGAAATCGATCACCGAAACGCTCAGCAAGCTGACAGGTGAAAAGGTCGACGAGGCCAAGGCTGTTGCCAAGACCGAGCTCAAGCAACTCAAGCGCAAGGGCGAAGCCATGCTGAGCGACGCGCAGGATCAGGCAGAAGAAGTCGAAAAGCAGCTCAAGGACACGATCCGCGAAAAGCCGCTCACCGCCGTCGCCACTGCGGCAGGCATCGGCTTCGTGCTTGCACTGCTCACCCGGCACTGATCATGGGGCTGATAGCGCCTTTGGCGGCACTGTTCGGCCTTGAACTGGAGGATGTCGCAGCCCGAGCTAAGGCTGCGGCAATCCTTTATGGATTGATGGGGCTTTTCCTTCTGGCCGGTGTCATCTTCCTCACAATTGCCGGCTACATTGCTCTTGCTGACCTCTTCAGCCCGTTGATTGCGGCGCTCATCCTGAGCGGGGTTTTCCTGCTTCTGGCTCTCGCGCTCTATCTCGGCACGCTTCTCAGCAAGGGCCGCCAGCGCCGGGCTTTGGTGGAGCGTCGCCGTTCCAGTGAATCCAGTGCATTTTTGACGACCGCAGCCCTCACGGCCCTGCCGGTATTTCTAAAATCGCCACTGATCGTCAAGCTGGGCCTGCCCGCAGCCGCAATTACCGCAATCGCGCTGCTGCGTGAAAATTCCCGCGACGAATAATCAAACCGGGATCAGGCGCTCGCGCCTGATCTCACCACAGACATCGATTTCGGATGAATCTTGAGCGTCACGCTCGGTTCAAGCTCAATCAATTCTCCATCCACCACGGCACGATTTCCGCGCTTCCGTTTGGGAAAGCGCAGCGTTACCTGCGGCACTTCCGCTTCGCTCACCAGCGCATTATCGCGCCAGCGTCCGGTGAACACATCCACCCCCAGCGCAAACAGGTCCGATGTCGTTGTCCCGGCGGCGACATAAACCCCCAGCACACCCGCATCGAGCCGCGCCGCCACCGGAATTGGCCCGTCACCCAGCGGGTTATTGGATACGGCAATGCCGGACACGGTCTGCGTCTTGACGCCGTCCGGCCTGATCAATTCCACCTCGAAGCGCGGCGGATCAATCGCCGCAGCAATGATGGCCCTGAGATTGGCCACCATCTTGCCGACCCGATCCCGATAATTCATCTCATTGCGGATTTTTACGAGGCGCGCGTGGATGCCCACCCCGAACTGGTGCACGAAAGGGCGACCATTGGCCGTCGCAATATCGATCTGCTCGATTTGCCCGCGCGCAATGGAGGCCAGCGCCTCATTGAGATCAAGCGGCATATTCAGCGCCCGTGCAAACAGGTTCATCGTTCCTGCGGGCAATACCGCCAGCGGTTTCCCGCTCCTGTAGGCGGCCGCAGCGGCCGCAGAGATCGTGCCGTCTCCGCCTCCTGCCAGCATGACATCAACATCCACGTCGAGGGATGCTTCCTCAAGCTCCCCTTCAACATCGTCGCCGCTGACTGCACGGCATTCCAGCTCATGGCCCTCGCTCGCAAAAAGCGCCTTGGCTTCGGCACAGAATGCATCGAGATCCATAGTGCGGAGCGTTCCGCCGTCTTTGTTGAGAATAGCCCGAAAACGCATGTCAGGGACTCCAGCGACAATTCGATGTGCAAGACAAAAGCGCCCCCAAAGAGGCCGAACAACGTTAAATCAGCGGCCTTTTGCGGGCGCCGAGCCCATCCCATCCGGCGAGCGTCATCATGGCGTCGAGGTCCTGCACCTTGCAGGCGCCGGGCAGCCAGCGCAGCAGCCCCATATTGGTCAGCTTGCGCAGCGTCTTGTTGGTATGAACGATCGATAGGCCCAATGTGTCGGCCACATGCTGCTGGGTCAGCGGCAATTGGATATTGCTGCGATGCGGATCGAGCGACATCACCCGTTGGTGAAGAAACGACAGCAGATAAGCGGCACGCTCAAGCGCAGTGCGGCGCCCAAGGCTCAGCAGGTGATCGTCCAGCATGCGCTCTTCCTGCGCCGCCAGCCAGGTCACGTCAAATCCCAGCCCGGGATGACGGGCAAACAATTCATCCAGCCTGTCGCGCTGAAAGACACAGAGCACCAGCGAGGACAATGCTTCCACCGAATGCTCCATCTCGCCGATCACCGAGCCTTGCAGGCCCACGAGATCACCCGGCAAAAGATAATTGAGAATCTGCCGCCGCCCGTCTTCCAGCGTCTTGAACCGAAAAGCCCAACCGGAAAGCAAAGTGTAGAGATGAGCGGTATGAGCGCCTTCGGACAGGATTGTGGTCCCGGCCTCGGCCATCATTTCGCCGGTCTTGAACTCCGACACGAAGCGCAGTTCGGCCGCTGTAAAATCTCTGAACGCCGAAGCCGCGCGCAATGGACATTGCTCGCATGGCACCCGACGCCCGGCGTGAGGAATAACGACGCTCAAAGACTGCCCTCAATCTGGAAATCCGTCTTCAAAACGCGCCGCAATCAGTAGCGTTCCGTATGTCAAAGTTAAATGACAATCATGCTCCTACAGGTCCAATTGGGCGCCAGCCCGGCGAAAGGCGCTTAATATGCAGGCCCGAAAAGCCGTTCTCATCCTTGAAACGGAAATCATTATTGCTTTGAGTATGCAGGCCGCCTTGCAAGGCCTGTATGAGCAGCCGGTGGTCGTGCTCACCAGCGCCGGCGACTTCGCCAAAAATCAGATGTCGTGGGATCAGGTCGACTTCGCCATTCTGGAAGTCGAACAGAAAAAGCATGACCATATCGAGCTGATCAGGTCTGCCATCGATCATCAGACCCTCATTTTGGGCCTGACCACAGATAGTCGCCTCGAAAATGGCATGCCTGAATTTCCAGGCATGCCCATTCTCACCAAGCCGGTGCCGGACAGCATCCTGCTGGACGCCGTCCAGACCTTATTGAAGCCGCGATCCGCTCAGAACGAGTGATTGCCTGATGTCACCTGCGCCGAAACGGCGTCGGGACCGTAATCGGCTTCACCGCTGATCTGCAGCAATTCGCTGAGCCGCGAACGGGCCCGGCTCACGCGGCTTTTCATCGTGCCTACGGCGCAATCACAGATCGTTGCCGCTTCTTCATAGGAGAAGCCGGAAGCACCGATCAGAATGATAGCTTCGCGCTGGTCATCGGGCAATTGCGACAATGCCTTCTTGAAGTCTTCCATATCCATCGAGCCATATTGGGACGGATGCACCGACAGCCGCTCGGTGAACACACCGTCGCTATCCTGCACTTCACGCCCGCGCTTGCGCATCTGGCTATAAAATTCATTACGCAAAATGGTGAAAAGCCAGGCCTTGATATTGGTGCCCATCTGGAAGCTGGACTGCTTGGCCCATGCTTTCATGACCGTGTCCTGCACCAGATCGTCCGCCTTGTCGTGCTTGCCGCTCAATGAGACTGCAAAGGCGCGCAAACTGGGCAAAGTAGCCAGCATTTCGCGCTTGAACGAGGTTCCTTCGGCGCTCATGCCGTTACTCCCCGTCCTGCTTGACAGTCCCGGCCTGCTGCATCTTTTCGGCGTTATCCAGCTTTTCCAGCAGGTCAAGCAATTGGTCAGGCACGCCTTCTTCCTGCACTGCGCCGTAAAGCGCGCGCAGGCGCGAACCGATATCCGAATTTGGCCCAAGCCCATCGTCAGCCCGCCCCGGCTGCGTCTGCATACGTTGCTGGGTCACCCAATCATCCTTTGTCATATTCAATTCGACCGATCAGTCTTGCCATCCCTGAAAGCGACAAACGTACATCACATAAAAAAGTTCCGGCCCTCTGGAACTTTTCTTCACCGTCTTCGTTTTGATCTCCTGTGAGTTAACATCACAAGCGTCACTGGGAGATTGCGTCTATGTCTTTGTCCACGCGGATTGCTCCGCACCTGCCCTATCTGCGCCGGTTCTCGCGGGCCGTCACAGGATCGCAGACCTCGGGCGATGCCTATGTGGCAGCCACGCTCGAAACGCTCATTGCCGATATTTCACTTTTCCCTGAAGCGAGCAGTGACCGTATCGCGCTCTATAAGCTTTTCTCCGCGCTCTTTTCCTCGTCGGCAGTCAGCATCCCCGACCCCGCCTCCACCTTTGTCTGGGAACAGCGCGCTGCAGCAAATCTGTCCAATTTGTCCCCCCGTCCCCGTCAGGCTTTCCTGCTGGTCGCCGTAGAGGGCTTCACCCATGGCCAGGCCGCCGAAATTCTCTCGGTATCCGAAGGTGAATTCGCCTCGCTTCTTGATCAGGCCTCGGGCGAGATTTCTCGTCAGGTGGCAACCGAAATCATGATCATCGAGGACGAACCCCTCATCGCCATGGACATCGAACAGATGGTCCAGAGCCTGGGTCACAAGGTGGTCAGCATCGCCCGCACTCACAAGGAAGCGGTGGCCTTGTTCAACCAGACCAATCCGCGCATGATCCTTGCCGATATCCAGCTCGCCGATGGCAGCTCGGGCATTGATGCGGTCAACGACATCCTCAATACCCATGCGGTGCCGGTGATCTTCATCACCGCCTTCCCGGAACGCTTGCTGACCGGCGAACGCCCTGAGCCGACCTTCCTCGTCACCAAACCGTTCAATCCGGAAATGGTGAAAGCGCTAATCAGTCAGGCGCTGTTTTTCGATAGCGGCTCCCGCGCCGCTGCCTGAACACTCCATTAATAACAAAGGCCGGTTTTCACCGGCCTTTTTCTTGCGCGGGGGAACTCCGACCAGAGCAGCACGTTTATAAGACAAGATAAATCATGGAGTTTGCCATGCTGTATTATGCACTTGTCTTTCTTGTGATCGCGCTGATCGCTGGCGTTCTTGGCTTCAGCGGTATTGCTGGCGCATCCGCCGGCATCGCGCAGATCCTGTTCTTCCTGTTCCTGGCCTTTCTGGTCATTTCGCTGGTCATCGGCATGTTCCGCAGGACCTGACATCGCAGATCGCAGAAAAAACGGCGCCGTTGAGGCGCCGTTTTTTTTATGGAGCGGGCACCAGCTCCGCAGTCCGCCCCGTCCAGTGATAAGCAAACAACCCAATCCATTCCCTGATGGCGACGGTAGCTGTTTCCAGGTTCTGATTAGGATTGGAAATATCGAAGCCAAAGCCTTGATCCCCGGCACTGCGATAATCGGTGGGCCAGGCAACAACCTCCACCCCCTCCTGCCGATAAAGACCCACAGAGCGCGGCATATGGAATGCCGACGTCACCAGCACGATTACACCGCTCTCTTCACGGAGCATGTCGCGGGTAAAGCTGGCATTCTCGGCGGTGTTGCGGGACTCCCCTTCGAGTACAAGCCGCTCCTCATCCACCCCAAAGCTGACGAAAAACCGGCGCATGGTTTCCGCCTCATCCTCGGTTTCACCCATCAGAAAACCGCTGCCACCACTCAGCACAATCCGCGCATCGGGATATTTCTGCGCCAGCCAAAGCGTTGTCACCAGCCTGTCCCCGGCCTGATTGAGCTCCGAAACTCCGCGCGCCGTGCTGGGCCGGGCCATCGTCGCGCCCCCCAATAGAATAATCGCACTGACATTTTCAGGCTGCGTCTCCGGTACGGAAAAGCGGTTCTCCAGCGGCTGGATCAGCACATAGCCCAGACTGGTGAACGCCACGAGAAACTGCACCCCTGCCGCCACAAATAGTGCCGCAATCGCGCTGCGCCTGCGCTTCCAAAAAGACAGCAATAATGCCGCCAATACGAAAAGCAGAACCAGGCTGGTGGGCTGGACCAATAGCCAGAACACTTTAGAGACGGCAAAAAACATAGGCCTTCTTTTCTCCTACAGCACGGGACAAGCCGCTTTTTCGCTTGCTATCGCACTGGCTTGTGGGTTTTCTACCAAGCGGTCAAGATTGCCAGCCTCACAATAAAGGCAATCGCCGGTCAGGAAGGCCCCATCCAGCGGGTCCAGGGTGAGCATGACGCAAACTGAACCCGTCGTCGCGGGGGCATCGCCTGTTGTCGAACTGCGCAATCTGCACAAGTCGTTCGGCAATCTGGAAGTCCTCAAGGGCATTTCATTTACCGCGCGCGAAGGTCAGGTCGTCTCGCTTATCGGCTCTTCCGGTTCCGGCAAGTCGACGCTGCTGCGCTGCATCAACATGCTCGAAATCCCCGATTCCGGCGACGTGCTGATCGACGGCGAGGCCATCCAGCTCAAAGGCAGCGGCCCCAATCGCCAGATCGGCGATGAACACCAGATTCGCCATATCCGCTCCGAGCTGGGCATGGTGTTCCAGTCCTTCAATCTATGGGCGCACATGACCATTCTCGAAAATGTCATGGAAGCGCCGCTGATCGTGCAGAAGCGCCAGCGCGCCGAGGTCGAGGCCGAAGCCCGCGCCATGCTCGACAAGGTGGGCATTGGCGCCAAGGCCGACGCCTATCCGGCGCAGCTCTCCGGTGGCCAGCAACAGCGCGCCGCCATTGCCCGCGCCCTCTGCATCAATCCGCGTGTCATGCTGTTTGACGAACCTACCTCCGCGCTCGACCCCGAGCTGGAAGTGGAAGTCCTGCGGGTCATCAAGCTGCTCGCCGATGAAGGCCGCACCATGGTGCTGGTCACCCACGACATGGACTTTGCCCGCTCCGTTTCCGATCGCGTCATCTTCCTCCATCAGGGACTGATCGAAGAAGAAGGCACGCCGGACGAGGTTTTCGGCGCGACGAAATCAGCCCGCCTCAAGCAATTCCTCAACGCCGCCAGCCATGCCTGAACGTTGGGAACCGACCCGGAAAACCGGGCGTAAAAACATGAAAACAACCGAACGGAGACACATGATGAAGAAGACAATGCTGGCGGCTGCAGCCGTTCTGGCTCTCGCCACCCCCGCCTTCGCGCAGGAAACGGTTCGCATCGCCACCGAGGGCGCCTATGCGCCCTGGAACTTCCTCAACGATGCCGGCCAGCCCGCCGGTTTTGAAATCGATCTCGGCAATGCCGTCTGCGAAACCGCAGGCCTGTCCTGCGAATGGATTCTCAATGACTGGGATTCCATCATTCCGAACCTGCTGGCTGGCAACTACGACCTGATCATGGCCGGCATGTCGATCACCGAGGAACGCCTCGCCACCATCGACTTCACCCAGAACTACTTCCCGCCCGATCCGTCCAAGTTCGTTGCCGCTCCCGGCGCCAATCTGGACTTTGCGGCCCTTTCCGGCGTGCGCATCGGCGTTCAGAGCGGCACTATTCAGGCTGCCTATGCCGAAGAAAACCTGGCCGAAGGCAACACCATCGTGTCCTTCGCCACTGCCGACCAGAACATGGCCGACCTGATGGCTGGCAATCTCGACACCATTCTGGCCGATGGCTCCTATCTCGAGCAGGTCGTCGTCGCCTCGAACGGCGCAATTGAATTTGTCGGTGAAGACATCCTCGTCGGCGGCGGCGTTGGCGCAGGCCTGCGCAAGGACGATGCCGAGCTCAAGGCCAAGATCGACGACGCTCTCACCGCCCTCAAGGCAGACGGCACCGTCGACAAGCTGATCGCTCAGTGGTTCGACGGCCAGGGCCCCTACTTCGCCGAGTAATCTGCCCGGATCGTCACCCTCGGGCTTGACCCGAGGGCTCTTACGATGATCGCACAAACAAAACACCCTCGGGTCAAGCCCGAGGGTGACGACGGACGGGTCAAAAACGCATGTTCGACGACATCGCCTTCTGGGTCAGCTACCTCACCAATGGCAAGCATCTGACCTGGTATGCCAGCTTCCAGTTCACCATTTTCGCGGCCCTTATGGGTGGCGCGCTGGCTGTTGTCTTCGGACTGACCGGCGCGACGCTGAAAAATTCGCGCTTCCTGCCCTTCCGCCTCATCGGCTCCTTCTATTCGGCCATCGTCCGCGGCGTGCCCGATGTCCTGTTCTTCCTGTTCTTCCCGCTTGCTTTCGAGCAGGCCGTCGAATGGTTCGTCGCCACCCAGGTATGCACCGTCGAATCCATCGCCGCCCAATCTGCGCCGTGGCCCCCTTGCCGCGAGGCAAACTGGTTCCTGGGCACCTTTGAATATCTGATGCTGGCCAGCGTCTCGCTCGGCCTCGTCTATGGCGCCTTCGCCACCAATGTCATTCACGGCGCCATGCGCTCGGTGCCCCATGGGCAGCTCGAAGCCGCCCGCGCCTATGGCATGAGCGCGTCGCAGGTTCTCTGGCACGTCCATATCCGCCAGATGTGGGTCTATGCCCTGCCCGGCCTCTCCAATGTCTGGATGCTGATCATCAAGGCAACTTCGCTGCTGTCCCTGCTTCAGATCGCCGACATCGTGCTCTGGGCCGACCGCCTCGGCGCACCAAACTATCTGCCCACTGTCGGCCTCGTGCACGACGACTGGCGATGGCGCTATTACCTCGTGCTGTTCGTCTTCTACATCCTCGTCACCTGGCTGTCCGAGCGCGCTTTTGAAGCCATCATGCGCCGCGCCGGTCGGGGTATTCTCAGCGAGGCAAACGGCTGATGCAGGGCTTTCTCGACGATCTGGCCATCATGGCCCCGGCGGTGTTGTTCAACATCTATTTCGCCGCCGCCTCCATCCCCATCGGCTTCGTCCTCGCCATCTTTCTGGCTTTGGGCAAATCCTCGTCCAATCCGCTGATCAATCGGCTGTCGCGCGGCTATATCTATGCCTTCAGGGGCTCCCCGCTCTTCATCCAGTTCTTCATGTTCTATTCGCTGGCCCTCTCGCTCAATATGAGCGTCTGGCGGCCCATGGGCATTTCCGGCTTCGTGCTGCACCCGCTCTTTATCGGTCCGCTGGTTCTGGTGCTCAACACCGCCGCCTATACAGCCGAGATTTTCTATGGTGCGCTGCGCGCCGTGCCACGCGGGGCCATCGAGGCGGCGCGCGCCTATGGCATGAGCCGCAGCCAGCAATTCCGCCGCGTGGTCTGGCCCAATCTCATTCGCCTCGCCTGGCCCGCCTATACCAATGAAGTGGTCTTCCTCTTCCACGCCACGGCCATCGTCTATTTCGCCCTGCCCGTAATCGGCACCCAGCGCGATCTGATGAGCACGGCAAAGAACCTGTTTGAACGCGACTTCAACGCTTTCCTCCACTTCCCTGTCGCCGCGCTCTATTTCCTCGCCGTGTCGCTGGTGGTCTTCTTCATCTTCGGCCTCATCTATTCTCGATTGATGCGACACCTGCCCACCCAACCGCGCATGCGTTTCGCCCCGAAATGGTTCCGCTAAAGCGGGGAGAGAGTAAGCGCATGAAGATCATTGCCGATCTCTGCATCGTACCCATGGGCGTCGGCCCTTCGGTTTCGCGCTATATCCGCGAAGTCAAAGCTGTGCTGGAACAGTCCGGCCTCACCCATGAAATGCACGCCAACGGCACCAATATCGAAGGCGAAATGGCCGAAGTCAGCGCCGCCGTCGAGGCCTGCTGCCAGCGCTTGCAGGCATTGGGCGTCGAGCGCATCTTCTGCACCATGCATTTCTCCACCCGCACCGACAAAGATCAAAACATGGCCGACAAGCTGTCGGCCCTCGCCGAGCCCGCCAAATGACCTTCCAGCAACACACATTGATCCTGCCGGGCGACGCCCCCGGCCATTCGACCGCGCTTTATTCCTATTCTGTCGGTCCCGAAACGGCGGACACCAAAGTCCACCTGCAAGCCGCCCTTCATGCCGACGAGCAGCCCGGCACCATGGTCCTGCATCACCTGCTCCCCATGCTGCGCGACGCCGATGCTGCGGGAAAGCTCAATGCCCGCTTCGTCATCTTTCCCTCGGTCAACCCGCTGGGCCTCTCTACCCGCGTGTTGCGCCGCCATATCGGCCGCTACGATCTTGAAACGGGAATAAACTTTAACCGCCGCTGGCCCGATCTCTATCCGCAGATCGCCCAGGCGCTTGCCGGCAAGCTGAGCGACGATCCAAAGGCCAATATCGCCGCCATCCGCCGCGCCGTCGGGGATTGGCTGAACAGCCAGCAGCCCGCCACCGCCGCCCAGAAACTCCGCCTCGCAGTGATGAAATCAGCGCACGATGCCGACATCGTTCTCGATCTGCATTGCGACGATGAAAGCCTCATCCACATTTTCACCTCGCCCGAATTGATGCCAGGCCTGCAGGACCTTGCCGACCATATGGGTTCCGCCGCCACCCTCACCGCCGAGGATTCAGGCGGCGGCTCCTTCGACGAAGTCCTGCCCGGGCTCTATCGCAAGGCCCAGCACGCCAATCCCGGTTTCCCCATTCCCATGGGCGCAGAAACCGCCACGCTCGAATATCGCGGCCAGCCCGATGTGCATGACGCAACCGGCATCAGGGACGCAGAGGGCCTGTTCAATTTCTTCGCCGGTCGCGGCCTCATCACCGCCGACCCGGCCCTCGCCCTGCCCATGCCCGGCGCAACGCCTTTTGAAGCCACCGAAGTCCTCCGCGCCGACCGCCCCGGCCTCCTCGCCTATCGCGTCGGCCTCGGTGATGCGGTGAAAAAGGGTGATATCGTCGCCGATATCATCGCCATGGACGGCCCCGAAGCCTTCCTCGCCCGCACACCTTTGCGCGCCGGCACCAACGGCTTCATCCTCTCCCGCGCCAGCGCCAAATACACCGTCACCGGCTCCTCAGTCGCCAAAATCGTCGGAACGGAAATTCTGCCAGCACGCGCCGGCGGCTATCTGCTGGAAGATTGACGCTGGGCGCGGCGATCCAACTCGCTTCCCTCTCCCCTTGAGGGAGAGGGACGACCTGACGCGTTCAGCGGAAGGTCAGGGTGAGGGGTTCCGGCCCATCCGCGCGCTCAGAGTGTGTGCAGGCACAAATACCCCTCATCCGCCCTTCGGGCACCTTCTCCCTCAAGGGGAGAAGGAAGAGGCGCACAAAAATCTATCCCCGCCCCTCGCACCCTCCCCTATCCTCCACCCATCCCCACCAGTTACGCGGTTCCGACGCAGGGCCGGGTAGGGAGGAAGGGAAGAGGGGCGCCTCTTTACGCGGGTAGAAGCTCGGCAGCCGGACCTGCAATACTGGTACCGCCTGAATCCGGACCCGTGAAAAATCCATCTCCGTGACGAACGGCCATTGAGCCTGTTTTGAACGTTCGCTTTTCGGCTCAATGGCCGTTCGTTACCGTATCCCGGGGGAAACACTTGGGTTTCCTCCCACAACCGCAAGCCGAAAGGCCGGGCGGCATTTTTTCACGCCCTGAGCCTAACGCCCCGCAAGGCCCCATTCGGCATGCTCCAGCGCGGTCATCACGCCGCGTAATTCCGCCAGCCCCTTCATCCGCC
>PJUL01000571.1_pt1 | contig 24331 bp, 20 predicted proteins | sample 1512221 | NCBI WGS metagenome assembly PJUL01 (sample SAMN08177667, study PRJNA422409) | Feces metagenome, whole genome shotgun sequencing project.
ACCCCGACCGCCGAACTGCGCCTCGAAATGCAGAAGGCGATGCAGGAAGACGCCGCCGTGTTCCGCACCGGCGAGAGCCTGGACAGCGGCGTGGCCCGCCTGCAGGCCGTCTGGGACAAGAAGAACGACGTCAAGGTCTCCGACCGCGGCCTGGTGTGGAACACCGACCTGATGGAGACCCTGGAGTTCGACAACCTCATCGGCCAGGCGGTCGTGACGGTGAACGGCGCGGCCAACCGCACCGAGAGCCGCGGCGCCCACGCCCGCGAGGACTACTCCGACCGCAACGACACCGAATGGATGAAGCACACCCTGGCCTGGCTCGACAACGAGACCGGCAAGGTGAAGATCGATTTCCGTCCGGTGCACAACTACACGATGTCGACCGACATCGACTACATCCCGCCGAAGCAACGGGTTTACTAGGGGAACGCAGATGGTCCAGCTCTCTCTTCCCAAGAACTCCCGCGTTCAGAGCGGCAAGCACTGGCCGGCCCCGGCCGGCGCCAAGACCGTGCGCTCGTTCAAGATCTACCGCTACGATCCCGAAACCGGGATGAACCCGCGGTGGGACACCTACGACGTCGACGTCGAGGCCTGCGGCCCGATGGTCCTGGACGCGCTGCTCTACATCAAGAACACCATCGACCCGACCCTGGCCTTCCGCCGGTCGTGCCGCGAGGGTGTCTGCGGCTCGTGCGCGATGAACATCGGCGGCCGCAACACCCTGGCCTGCACCCACGGCCACGGCGAGGTGCCCGGCAAGGCCGTGCAGATCAGCCCGCTGCCGCACGTGCCGGTGGTCAAGGACCTGATCCCCGACCTGACGCTGTTCTACGCCCAGTACGCGTCGGTCGAGCCGTGGCTGCACACCACGACCCCCGAGCCGCAGAAGGAATGGCGCCAGTCGCCGGAAGATCGCGAAAAGCTCGACGGTCTCTACGAGTGCATCCTCTGCGCCTGCTGCTCGACCTCGTGCCCGAGCTACTGGTGGAACGGCGAGAAGTACCTGGGCCCCGCGGCCCTGCTGCACGCCTACCGCTGGCTGATCGACAGCCGCGATGAAGCGACCGGCGACCGCCTCGACGACCTCGAGGACCCGTTCAAGCTCTATCGCTGCCACACGATCATGAACTGCGCCCAGGTCTGCCCGAAGGGTCTGAACCCGGCCAAGGCCATCGCCTCGATCAAGAAGATGCTGGTGGAGCGCGTGGTCTGACGACCGCCCGTTCGCCGATATCCTCGACGGTTTGGAAGCCTCGCCGCTCAGCGGCGGGGCTTTCGCATGCCGGCCGTCCTGTTCGCCTGCCGCAGTTTCCGGACGCCGCTCTTCACGTCGGGCTCGGTGCTGTCTATGGCTGGAGGCGGATGAACCCTCGGCTCGGCTTGCAAAAGATGACGGGGTCGTCAATTTTGTCGTGGAGGCAGACGCGTTGAGTGAAGCGGTCGTGAGCGATCCTAAAGCCAAGGTGGTGATCGTCGGGGCGGGTCATGCCGGCGGCTCGGCGGCCGCCTTCCTGCGCCAGTACGGCCATGAAGGCCCGATCGTGCTGATCGGCGAAGAGCCGCTGCTGCCCTATCAGCGCCCGCCGCTGAGCAAGGCCTGGCTGAAGGGCGAGGCCGACGCCGACAGTTTGGCCCTCAAGCCCCAGGAATGGTACGCCGAGGCCAATGTCGCCCTGCGCCTGCAAGGCGTGGCGACCAGCCTCAACCGCGGCGCCCGCACCGTGACCCTCGCCTCGGGCGAGGTGATCTCCTACGACTTTCTGATCCTGGCCACCGGCGCCCGCGCCCGCGAGCTGCCGATCCCCGGAGCTGACCTTTCCGGCGTCCTGGCCCTGCGCACGGCGGCCGACGCCGAGGCCCTGAAGGCGGCGCTGGGTCCAGGCAAGCGCCTGGCCGTGGTCGGCGGCGGCTATGTCGGGCTGGAGGCGGCGGCCTCGGCCCGCGCCCTGGGCGCCGAAGCCACCGTCATCGAGCGCGAGAGCCGGGTGCTGGCCCGCGTGGCCTGCGAGACCCTGTCGACCTTCTTCCAGGACTATCACGGCGCCCGCGGCGTCACGTTCGAGCTGAACGCCAATGTCGAGGCCTTCGAAGGCGAGGGCGGCCGGGTGACCGGGGTGCGCCTGAAGGGCGGCGAGGTCGTGGCCTGCGACGCGGCCCTGGTCGGCGTCGGCGCCCATCCGAACGTCGAGCTGGCCCAGGACGCGGGCCTTGAGTGCACGGGCGGCATCGTGGTCGACCTGGAAGCCCGCACCAGCGACCCGCGCGTCTTCGCCATCGGCGACGTCGCCCACCGGCCGCTGCCGATCTACGAGCGCCAGTTCCGGCTGGAGAGCGTGCCCAACGCCCTGGAGCAGGCCAAGCAGGCCGCCGCCGCCATCGTCGGCCGCGCGGGCCCGCCGCCCGAGCTGCCGTGGTTCTGGTCCGACCAGTACGACCTCAAGCTCCAGATCGCCGGCCTGCCGTTCGACGCCGACAGCACGATCGTGCGCGGCGACGTGGCCGCCGCCAAGTTCGCCGTCTTCCACCTCAAGGGCGACCTCGTCCAGGCCGTGGAAGCCGTCAACGCGCCGCCGGAGTTCATGGCGGGCAAACAATTGATCGCCAAGCGAACGCCCGTGTCTAAGACAAAGCTGGCGGATCCGGCGATATCCATGAAGGAAGTGGCGGCCTGAAAGCCGCCCTCTAGCTACGCAGGGGAACCATGGCGAAGATCACCTACATCGAATTCGACGGCACCGAGCACGTCCTCGACGTCAAGCCGGGCCTGACGGTCATGGAAGCGGCGGTGAAGAACAACCTGCCGGGCATCGACGCCGACTGCGGCGGCGCCTGCGCCTGCGCCACCTGCCACGTCTATGTGGACGACGCCTGGGCCGACAAGACCGGCGAAAAGTCGGCCATGGAGGAGTCGATGCTCGACTTCGCCGAGAACGTCGAGCCCAACAGCCGCCTGTCCTGCCAGATCAAGGTCAGCGACGCCCTCGACGGCCTGGTCGTGCGCCTGCCGGAAAGCCAGCACTGACGCTCAGATCCTTCTCCCCTTGCGGGAGAAGGCGTCGGCGCAAGCCGACGGATGAGGGGTCTCTCCGACGCAAGACGCCGCGAAAGCTGAACAGCTGTCGCGGCGTTTCTGTTGGTGCGACCCCTCACCCGACCCCACTTCGTAGGGCCACCCTCTCCCGCAAGGGGAGAGGGGCGCAGGTCAGTTGTAGACCGCCTGGTAGGTCACGCCCTGGGCGTCGCGGCCCAGCGGCACCAGGAACATGTCCACCTCGCCCTGCACGGCGTTGCGCACCCGGTAGACGGCCTGGGGCAGCACGTGCTGCACGTTCGACTTGAACACTAAGCTGAACGGCGCGCGCTGCGAATTGGGATCGTGAGCCTTCAGCGGCTGGATGTCGATCAGGGTCAGGTGCATCGACCCGCCGGCGACCAGCAGCTCGTAGGTCGTGTTGGCCTGAGCGCCGAAGCTCTGCATCTGAAGCAACTGCATGGTGGTCCTTCCCCCTCTACCAGCGGCGCGGCGTCGACCGTCCAGCGCGCATCCGGAACAGGGCTGCACTTTGGCGCGCGGCCGCGAACCGCGCAACCGCCGAGCTTTGTGCAAATGCGCACGGCGGTGCAAAGCACCCCGGGCGAAGCCGGTATTGGCGGCCAGGAGATCGGCGAATGCACCGGCATCGAAAAAGGTGGTGGCCCTTTGCTGCGCTTGTCTGATGTCGTCGGATTTCAGACATCTGGGACGCCCGAAGTTCGGACATGATCCGCTTCGGGCGTCGCAGTATTTATATGGCTGAATACCTCTTGGAGGCTACGGCAATATGCCGAAGTATCCGCCAGACCAGTAGGCGCTTTGCTTGAATGTTTTACTTTTCTGATCGCGCGGAACGCCCATAACGGTGATGAGCTCGTTGTCACCTTGCTGGCATAGAAATTCTACGCTCGTTAGCGTGGAAAAGCGGGCCAAGGCTCTATTCCACTGCCCAAGTTGCGCGGCTTGGGCTGGCCCGGCGCCCCCGGAATATGCCTCGACTGTCACGGCTCCCGCCTTAGCTCTGATCTCGAAGCTAACCGGCTTGCCCGCGCATTCGTACGCACCGGTCACGACGGCTACGCTGGGCGGGGCATACTCGATCAGCGGGGGCGTTCTAGCAGGCGAAGGGGATTGGAGAGCCAGCGCCCCAGCCAGCATTAAAGTGATCGGTGTTTCGATCATGGAGCACACTGCGCATTCGGGTCATAGTCAGATGCCGCCACGGATTGAGCGGATCGTTGCGTATTGCTCAAAGCGGTATTGTTGTTCTGATAATAATCGTATTCGTATATATCGCCGCGATAAGAGATATATTGCCGGAAATTGATCGCGTCAGCGCCATTTGCGACGAGGAAGTCAGATATAATCCAGTCGCCTTGGCCCACCGAGCCAGCCAATCCGGCGCTGGGGAGTTCCCAATGGCTCTCAGGCGTGGATTCAATATAGCTGATCGTGCCGTCCGCCGCAGTAATCTGGGCAAATTTCGGGTGGCTGTGAACTATGCCGATCACCTGATCCCAGCTTGTAAATCCGAAGTCACTTGGCAAGCCGGCCATGCCCGGTACGCCGAAATTTGTACCTTCGATAAGTTGAGATGAGTGAACGTTGCCGTTGGCGTCCTTCCAAAGATAGGCTCCCCACTCCACATAGTCTTTGTTACTCTTGGATTGAATTTCGGCATTGATAAGGCTGACTGCCTTGTCGGTCTTGTGGTCAAGGCAGGAGTTCCAGCCTTGAGGGTGGGTGTCGGCCGGCTGCCCGCCGCCACCGCCACCGCCGCCACCGCTCGGCGGGCCGCCGGGATCGGGAAAAGTGGGGGGAGACGGTGGATTGGGATGTGGCGGATTGATCCCCACAGGTTCCACTACCTCGTGCCATTGATTGTTGTACCACTGAAAGAACGAGCCATTCTCATAAACGACTTCCCCCTCGGATCCACTCGCGGGAAGTCCGCCGCTCACCCAGCGAAGATCGTCCATAGATAACAGGCGCATAGATTTCTCTCCTCGGCCCCGAGGTCGGGAACGGGCTCGTCTGGTTGAATAAAAAAGGAGCAGCGCCGTGTTCAGTGTTATTTTGTTTATAAACAGGTCAATCCGCTAGCCTCTATCAAGCTTGGTCGAAGAGGCGCTGGAAATGGTCGCATGCGAGCGCCGGCGAAGTCAACCTGACGATGTGAATGTCGCCAGTTGCAACACGAAGGCGGGGGTAAGGCTGGGGGATGGCGGGCGTGCAAATTACGGGGATACAGTCCAGCCCCGTCGGCGTGCCCGTCGAACGCGTCCCGCACGCCGACCAGGTCCCCCTTGAGCGAAGCGATCCAGTCGCCCGCCGGTCGAGTTCGACCGCGGAGCGCCCAGGTCATGCCCCATCACCTTGCGGAACAGGCTAACAAGATCGGCCCCAGCCGCCCCCTGGATCAAGAGCTAGCCTCAACCTGGCGTCACTTGCGGGCTCACGCGTCACAATACCGAGAACCGCCGAAAGTACGCTTCCAGCTTGCTTCCAAAGCGTTTCCAAGAGGTCCCCGGAGGCCCTTTGGAAGCAGGGAGATCTAAAGAAAGATCGCTTTTTCAGGGGGGGTGCCGCCTAGGTGACTCGAACACCTGACCTACGCATTACGAAATATAGACAATATATTCGACGGTTTCTTTGTAGTGCAAGGGTAATTAGGCTCTTTCTAGAGGCTGAAAATCGGCAACCCATATACATCCCAAGCTGGCCGATATCCTTGTAGCGCTCTTTCCTAGTTTGCGTGCTTTCGCGTGGGAAGCGCGGAAAATGTGACCTCCTCTATACCCACTGCGGTTGCGTTTCTGGAGCTACCTGAGCGGAAGCACGGCTCCGAAAAATAAAGGGCGCCCCCGCCCTGCGAACCAGCCGAAGCCAGCGCGCAAGGCGGGGAGAGGGTTACAGGGACTGTTTGGCCGCACCGGCCTCGACAGCCTTCAGCAGAGTGTCGTTGGCAAGGTGGGAGTACCGCTGCGTGGACTGGTAGCAGGCGTGGCCCAGCACCTTGCCAACCGTGAAGAGGTCAACGCCGCTGTTGATCATGAACGACGCGGCCGAGTGCCGAAGATCGTGGATCCTTAGACCCGGAAGCCTCGCGACGCGGATGGCCCGCAGCCAAGCATGCCGGATCGACACGAAGGGCTTCAGCGTTTCAGGGTTCGGGATCAGAAACGGACAGCCTTTGAACCTGGGCAGGCCTTCGATGATAGCGATGGCCGCCGTTGAGAGCGGCACGTAGCGCGACTTTCCGGTCTTGCTCATCGGGATCAACCAGGCCTTTCGACCAAGATCGACGTGTTCCCATCGCGCGGTCAGCAGCTCGCGAACCCGCGCCCCTGTTAGGAGCAGAAGTCCCACAATGTGCTTCAGCTGGGTGTTGTAGGATTCAGCGACAGCCGATCGAAGTCGAGTCGCCTCCTCGACCGTCAGAAAGCGTTCCCGCGCGTTGTTGAGGGGTTTACGGGGAATGCCTCGGGTTGGGTTCTTCTCGGTGCCCGGAACGTCCCAGCTCGCGCCGAGAACAAACGACCGCCCGAAGATCACGCGGATCTTTTCAACGGTCGCAGGGGCCAAGCCCTCAGTGCCTTTTTCGGCCAGCCAATTGGAGACCCCACGGCTGTTGATGTCGGTCAGGCGAACTTTTCCCCACTTCGGGAGGATGTGGTTTCGCATGTACCCCTCGGTGTCGCGGTAGGAGCGCTGGTTGGGCTTGGCGAAGTCCAGGTGCATTTGCGCCAGCTCGCCGTAGAGCGGGATGGACTTGGCCTTCGCCTTCTTCGCGGAAGGGTCATGGTGGAGCGTGACTTCGGACTTCAGCCGCTGAGCCTCTTTCTTGGCCGTGGCGAACGAGATGTCTCCGTACCGGCCGATCTTGTACTGTTTCTGCTCGCCTGCGAGGGTTTGGTAGCGGAGGTAATAGGTTCGGCCACCGCCAGCGCGGCATTCCAGAACGAAGCCCTTGATGGTCGTGTCCCACCAGTCGGTCTTCTTCTTGCCGGGCTCGCATTCAGCTGTGGCGGCAAACATGTGGTCGAGTTTTGCTTTGGGCATGGTGGTGTCCTTTCAGGTTTTGGGGACCGGCGGGCATGCGCCGGGGAGCCGCGACGAGCGCGGGCGAGGTCTGGAGGGATGGGGTCAGGCGCCCGCAGAGCGCCCCCAGGGGCGGCGCAGCGGGGTCGGGGATGGGTGTGGGCTAAGCGACCCGAAACGGCCCCTGGCGGGGGCGCGTTCGGGCGGCAGCGCTGGGCAGAGGCGGCCCGGAGAAAGAGGGAAAGAGGTGGCTCCCCCTTTCCCCCTTTTGGGTCAGGCCCCTCGCGTCGGACGCACCGGCTGGGGTCGTGGCGGCCTAGCCGATGACCACGTTCCAGGAGCGCCGTTCAGTGCTGTCGCCAGGTTCGATCCGATAGCCTTCAGCCCTTCGGCCCCGGTTCTTGCTAATGAACCAGCCGAGCTTTCCACGGTTGATGGACCGGCCTTCCATGATTGGAAGTTCTTCGAGCGCTTCCATCAGATCGGGCTTCTGCTCGGCCTTGGCGATGAGTTGGCGGACCGTGATGGACTTCGAGCCGAAATGCCGATGCCAAGCTTCAAGAAACTCGGCCAGAGACTGCCGCTCAGGGTCATGCGCCACTTGCTCGATGAGGCTTTGCGCCGGATCAGGCAGCCCGAGCCACAGGAGAGGCTGGCGACAGAGCCTTGACCACTCCTCGTAGGTGCTGATCGGGCGCGCCTTTGTCATCGGCTCGCCCGCCGCGCGGAACGCGCCGATGATGCCCAAGACGCATTCCACCGCTCGCGCACGATGCTTCTTCAGGCTGGCGATCGGATCGCCTTTGAACGAGCGGAGGGCCGGGGTCTCGTGACGTGGTGCAAGGCGGATCGACACGACCCGGCGCCTGAGATCGCGTTCGGGCTCGATGTTGTTGCCCGTGCCCAGGAACAGAGCTTTGGTCGAGACCGTGGCGCTTCGATTTGTGCCCAGCAGGCGCTCGGTTGTCGCGGGGCTGGTCAGCATCCGGTTTATAGGCCCGAACGGCTTCCAGTTTCCTTGCATGTCGTCGAACAGGACGACGGGCGGCTTCTCGATCAGCACCGTCACGATGAGCTTGCCAGCTTCGTCCGCGCCCGAGGGATAGCTCACCCTGTAAGGATCATCGGGACCGGCAAACAGCGCGATGGTTTCCGCGAGATAGCTCTTGCCGCTGCCCGAGCTGGTGGCGGTGATGTTGAATGCCGGCGCGACGGGTAGGGAGGGCCGAACAACGGCGGTGAGCATCGCGCACAGCGCGGCGGATAGGTCCGCCTCCGATTCAAATTCGAACTCGCTGAGCTCGTTGCGCAGGTAGTCCAGAGAAGGCTCGGCGAACTCTCGGGTCGTATCGCCCAGTCGATAGTCCGCCGGGTCGAAGGCCGCATAGGTGCCCGTGGCGGCATCATAGCCGGGCTGGGTGACAAGCTCTCCATCCGCCCCAAAGTAAGGCTGGCGAGCGAGCCCGTTGAGCGGCTGCAGGTGCTGTCGATCCTGCCCGAACATGAGCGCCTTGATGACGCTATGAGGAGGGTCGCAGCGGACCCAGGCGCTATCTCGTCCTTTGCGCTCCCAATCGATCATCTCCGAAAGGGCGATCTTGGCCGTCTGTTCGTTGATCTGTTCAATTGCGAGGCCGCGTCCGTCTCGCTTGACGATCCGCACGAGGGCGCCGGCGCTGGTGAAGTAAGTTCCGGTGTTCGCCAGCACCTGTTCGGCTTCAGCGCAGGCCAGGTGAACATCGCCCGGCGACACGCGGATGCAGGGCTTTTCCGAAGCCGGTTCGGCAGGAACAGGGGCCTCTATGGGCGCCTCCGCCTCCGGCCTTTGGAACGGCGGTGGCTTCAGTGTGCGGGGGGCAATATCCCCTAGGGATTTTAGGCCATTAGGCATGCGTTCTCTCTGCGATAAGTGAAGATTTTGGGGTCTGCACTTGCAGGAAAATCCAGTTCCCAACTTATTAGGTTCTGGTTGGCCTCTTGGCTCGTATCGGCGCGCTTGCTGCCTCTCGGCTGCTGTGAATTTTCACTGGCTCATGTTTATTTTGAAGTCAAGCGAGTGGGTGAAATTACTTCGACTGCGTGTTTCTATTGGCTTGTGGCCTATCGTTTAAAGGTCTTTCGCTAGGAAGCCTCAAAATTTACTGCTTTATGCACTTTGACGGCCGAGCCGCTTTGAATCCTACGTAAAGGCGCTTCCGCCAGGAAGCAGCGGAGCGATCAGCTGAAAGTGGCTCAACTGACCGTCCCGAGATCGATCCTAGTTTCAGTGGTGTTCTCGGCCACTGACGAGGAGTGGTTGCCTTATGGCCAACACCACGACGCCGACAACGCCAAGGGTGACGATGCAGGCCAGGGGGTGTGCTCCAGCCAGTCCCAGGAAGCCCAGGCAGGCGAGGAGCGCCAGGGTGTCGCCTGGTCGCAGGATGAGCGCATAGAGCAGCAGAACGAGCAGGATCAGCACGAGGGCGATCGCCGCCGCCTTGAGAAGCGCCAGCGTGAAGCCGATCATGAGCAAGGTGAGAACTTTGTTCATTATTTGTTCTCTGCTTCACTTGGGCGGTCGCAGTAGGCGAGGCAGTTGAAGCGCAGCGTGAAGTTCGTATCGGGGTGGTCGGCGACGAACACCAACATGCCGAAGTCGTCGGCTAGGACATAGGCCAGCTCGAACCATGAGCCGTGGTCGTTCATCCACTCGAACCCTGGCTGCTCTGCCTGATCATAGGTGATCGGATAGCCCACGGCCTCGTGGATGACCTCGGACGTGTCGCCGGGCTCCACAACGACGATCTGGAGAACGTCGCCCAGGGGCTCGCGGCGGTCTGTATCGACCTGCCAGACGCGAAGGCCGATCAGGGCGCGTAGGGCAGGGTCAAGGTTCGGGTCGGTAAGCGCGGCCGTCACGGCGTCGCGGTCGGTCAGCGAAAGCATGGTGCTTTTCCTTCCAAGCAAAGAAAAAGCCCCCGCGACGGTGGTCGCGAGGGCTCGGGATGTGGTCGGCGGATCTCGCCCGCGAGGGCTAAGCGCCAGCTAGATGATTGTTCATGTTATGGTTTCATGCCGGCAGGCTAGGCGGCGTCCCCAGGCGCAATGGACCTCTTGCCCTTGGGCTTGCCTCGCGTCAGCAGCAAGACAGCGCCACCAACCGCCAGGGCGACCGTGCCCCACAGCAGAATTGTCTCGTAGAGGACAATCCGGCTTTCGATCACGTCCAGGCTAGGGTGGGTCAGGGCGTAGGCGGTCACATAGTCGTCCGCCTTTTTGTATTCTGGATCCTCGGTCCAGTTGAGGTCCTTCGACGACAGCACGATGCTCCTCATGACGTCATGCTGCTTGTAGTGTTCCTTGAGTGGAAAATAGGTGGTGGCCCAAAGGCCGCCCACGACGACGTAGAAAACGGCGACGGCGGCTAGCGTCAATCTGACAGCATTTCGAGACATAGATTCCCTCTGAGTAAAATATTTTTGCCGATCTCGATGAGAACTTTGTTCTTCATCATATAAGATGCCCGGTTTTGCGCGTTCGGGGCGCCGGCATTTGCTTCTCTTCCATCGTTAGCTGGGTGCTTGTTGGCCTTGGCGGGTAGGTACAGAAGCTTGTATGCCTCAAAATAACCCGTTATGGGATATCCCAAGATCGGATTTAACGGAAGCGTCTCACCTCTCAGGGGCGCTCATTGCCGTCATCCGTCTTCACGCAGCGGCATCAGGAGTTCATTCAATTCCTAGTCGCGGCACGTAAGGCCGCCGACCTCACGCAGGTCGAGCTAGCCGCCCGCCTGGGGCGTCCTCAGAGCTTCGTGTCGAAGGTGGAGCGGGGTGAGCGTCGGATCGACGTGATCGAGTTCTGCCAGGTCGCGGAGGCGCTTGGCCGCGAGCCGGCTGGGCTACTCAAGGAATTTGTCGATGGGAAGCGGCGCTGAGGTGCTGCCTATGGCGACTTGATAGCCCTAGCGTCGTAGCTGCGCCAGTTGCTGACGTTGGTGCGCCTCCAGCAACTGGACGCTAAGCTCCGACCGCCTCCAGATAGGCGTCGGCCTCCGGCGACCAGCGCTGCTGCTGCAATGCGTGGTAATCCATGCTGAGCTTCTCGGCCATGCGGTCTTGGTCAAGGACGTAGAACTTGCCTGAATCGAAAGTTGAAAGGATGCCGTCTTCCAAGAGCTTGCCTAGGAGGCGCGGGCCGAGCTCGTCGCGCTTCATCATCCTCGCATGGTCGATCTTGGCGGCGAGGCGGACGAGCGCGCCTTTGCTGTGGGACCTGAACGCGGTCAAAATCCTCCGAAGCCTGCGGCGAAGCGTGCCGATTGCCTCGTTCGCCGCGGCCGGCGCTGTAACGCTGTACTCGGCCCAAGGGTAGGCGTTCGCGCCGGGGAAGGACGCGGAGAGCTTTCCTCCCAGGACCGATACCCGCTCGACGCGGCTCGATAACACTTCCTCAGCCGCTAAGGAGACGACCTGAAGCGGCTCAGGAACGTTGCCGACCGATCTGAAGACCCGAAACTCCTTGCCGTCTATGTCGATGAGTCTCACGTCGATCTCTGCCGGCGCGGTAATGTTCACCGCGCTGCCGTCACCTATGATCATCTCTATGGGGGCCGAGACCCGCACGTTCGACAGTGGCCCCCTGATCTCGAGCACGCTCGACGAATCCGAGCTGAACGGCCCGTAGCTCCGCCTGGCGATCGATCCTCCCTCTTCATCGGTCTCGGACACCTCGAACTCGATCCCGATCAGCGCCTCTTCGGCATCGCCTGTCACGTCGAGGGTGGCGGCCTGCCCTTGCGCCGCCTGCGAGGCGAGCGCGGCGTAGAGAGGCCCTACGTCGGCGAGGGGGAGGTGTGATGCCAACGAGATATCGTCGGCCGGCCTAAGCTCGTCCATGTACAGCTCGAAGAAGAGCCCCGAATTGAGGCCCGGCTGTTCTGCCAGCCTCTTCCGGACCTCCTCTGGGGCGTGCCCGCTCTTGATCCCCCAGTACAGGACGTAGGCCGCGAAGGCAGCGTTCGAGGGGCCCGACCGGCCGTCGAGGAAAGGGTGCTGGGGAGAGAAGTCCCCGATCATCTTCTCATAAGCCTCGCGTAGCCTGGTATCGGAAATCGGGGGAGTGGCCGGCGGCGCGATGCGGAGTATCGATGCGGCCACCCTCCCGAGTTGCTCCTCTGGGGAATAGAGCGCTGCCGAGTCGAAAGTCCCAAGGGCACCGTCCTCCCGCAGCTGGGCCACCAGCTTATCCTGCTCCCGCAGCAGAATGGACTGGGCGATCTCCCGGATCAGCGCCACGGGGCGATCGGCGGTCAACTGCGAAGCGCGTGCCTGCGGATTTAGGCCCTCACTCTCGCCCTCGACGGCGAACGAACAGATAGCGTCGAGAACGGGCGCGTATCCCGCAAAGCGCTTGTCGCTTCCCTCGGGCGTGGCGGTCAGTTTCTCTCGCGTCGCCATGGCAAGGCTCTTGAAGCTATCGCCATGTCTTTCATACGCGCTCTTGCTGGCCTGCCGCTTCCCCGCAACCTGCGGGAGCTTGCGAGAAATGTATTCCAAGGACTGGGCGTCGTCGAAAAAGTCTATCTCCATGAGACACGGATCCAGGCCCGCGTCCTCTAGGACGAGCCAAGCCTCCTCGGCCGCCGCCGCGCGGCCGAACAGCACAGCCGGCCGAGCCGAACCCGACCGGACGACCTTTCCCAAGTCCTGAAGCCCAGCCGCGAAGCCCTCGCTGCCAGAGCGAAGCTGAGCCTCGTCGAGCGCGTCTACAACAAGCCCGAGGCGCCCCTCGGCCGCGTCGCTTAGCGCCTGGAAGCCGAATGCGTTGGCGATCCCGCCGACAAAGAAGTTGCCGCCGAGAGGCTCTGTCTTCGACAGGTCGACGACGACCGACGACAGGCGGCTCCCGAGCGTGCGGGCATAGGTGCTCTTGCCGACCGCGCCGGGGGCGGCGACGACGATCACGCGCGCTGTAGATGGCTCTCCTTGGACTATTCTGAGGTGCGGCTCGACGAACGCGTCGTCGTCTTGAATGCCGACCAGCCAGCCTGCGAGCTTAGCTTCCGCCGGGAGGATCGTGCCGTCAAACCGGCGACGCCAACCGCTTTCGATATCGAACATGGGCACCTCCCTGCGCGCGACGTTGGCAGTCAGCTCCACCTATGCGCAAGCTCTAGGTACGACTAGAGTTCGGCGAGGTTCTCACAGCTTACGTCCTCCCGTAGAGGCTGCGGCTACTACCTTCCCCTCGCCCACGTCAGCTTCCACGGCAGAGCCGCACCATCACCTGCCATCAGCGCTCACCCAAGTGGTCAAATCACCTCTTCGATGATTCCCGAAGTGTCGAGCTGCCCCACGGTTATCGGACTTTGAGACGGGTCCAAGTCCGCTAGACGGGCTTCCTCGATCAATTGCTGCATAACATTTACGACTTTCCGCGGAGTGCGGAATGTGAGTTGGCCAAGCACAGCTTCAAGTGCGTCCGCCGTGAACGGGAATGGCCCCTTGCGCGCAGCATCCGCGCTATCGTCTCGGCTATCGTCCATGACATGCGTAGCAAATTCGACAGCAGCGGCTCGGTCAAAGGGTTTGAAGTCGATTTGCCGGCTGACCCGCGTCAAGACATACTCAGTGAAGATCGAGGGTAGGATTTCTTGCTCGGCCGAAACAGCCAGAACAAGCCCGAAGCAATTGGGGCATAGGTCGTAGAGGTGCCGAATAAGATCGTTGACCTCTAGAACCTCTTTCGTCGAGGCTTGCAGCAGGACATCCAACTCGTCGATCATCAAATGTACCGACTGGCGGAAACGCTTCACCTCATCCCTGAAGCGCATCTCATAAACAAACAAGTTGGCCAGCCGCGTGAATGTGATCATCGCTTGGTAGTCAGTCTGACCCTTCGGTGCCAAGAAGCTCCGCATGGTCTCCTCCGTCTCATGACGGAAAAGGTCCTTCGCAAAATTGTAGAGTTCTACTGCCGGGATGAGCCGTTCGATGATGTCGTCGTTGGACGCGGTGGCGCCGACGTCGTTCTCGCCCGTGTGCTGGTTGACGCATCTTTGCAGAAAGGTTCGGTAGTGAAGGGCGTCCTCGACGAGTCCGGTTTTGGCGATAAGATCGTCCTGGAACGCACCACCAAAGGTCAGTTTGCCCTTGTCTTTCTTCAGGGTCGGAACGTAGTAGGCGGTGGATTTCCCACCGTCTTCCATATGCTTGAGCCAGTGGCTGCCCCACAGCAGGGCGTGCGATTTGCCCGTGCCATACGCGCCATAGAGCAAGGTCAGGTTCGTGTTGCCGACCTGTTCAGCACGTGATCGCAGCAGAAATTTCTGAAGCTGCTCACGCTCCTTAACTTGGCCTGCCCAGATGGCTAGGCGTGGATCGTCGTCAAACGTCGCGTTCGATCGAAACGGGTTTCCCGTAAGATTGCAGGCCTTGTAGAACGTCGCGTTGTCGACAGGCATCAACCGCCTCCTAGTGCAACGCGAAGCGTTGGAGATGATCCTCCAGCGACAGCGCATCGTCGGCCAGTTTCATTAGATATTCGCTAGAGCCATCGAGATCATCACCCGAGACCTCGTAGCAGAGTTCCTCATGGATATCGTCAGAGCCCACGATACCAAGTCCGGCCTCTGTAAGCTCCGAGGAGCCAATCACGCCGATCGAGCCGACGTGCGCCATTTCAGCGTCCAGTCGGTCACGATCCACCTCGAATAGTAGCATTCTGGCGTTGACCCGCGGATGGACAAGGAGATCGACACCCCGCCCCGCAAGCCAGCGATATTGCGTCAGGTCGCGCTGCGCCGGTGGCTTGGTTATGACTGACACGGTGCCGTTGAATTCTAGAACCGCATCGATCAATCGCCCAACCAGTCCCACCGGGCTAAAAAGCGTGACGGACAGTCGCGGCGTCACGAGCGCTACGTTTCTGTGCGGTATCAGTACACGCGAAGCCACCACCTCGCGGAGTAGGCGCGGTTCCGATGTCTTCAGATACCGCGGGTTCCGATGCGTCATCAGCGCGTCGAGGCCGGCCGGCGTTTCACCGATCGCCACGGCTGCCACTAGGTTTTGTGGCGCTTGAAGCCGATCCTCGATCGAGTGTGAACCTGCCCGATACCAATATACGTCTTCGCCTCGTCGCAGGAAAATCGCGCGATAGGCTGTGTTCTGGCGACTGACGTAGCGAATCCAGCCGTCTTCGATGCCCCGGTAGCGGTGATCGTCCGCATCCGCTTCGAAGCCTCCGTCGGCACCGACAATCTTGCTCAACACTCGCGATGCGAAGTTAGCGTCGCTGTGTTCGATCAGGTCGCGCACGAATTCTCGGCATAGGAAAGTCGCCATCCGCCTTCCTCAGATCGAGAGCGCGGATTCGGCAAGCCGCGACGGTCTCGCGACAATGCGAGGCGATGGCGACTTCTGCTCGCGATCAATAAGCGCCGGGTAGTCCGCCACGAAATCCTGCCCCATCGAAAGACACAATGCACATCGGTAAGCAACCCTAGCGGGTAATTCGGTCCGCACAATGCTCTTTGAGGTATTAAGTGCTCGATAGGTCTGAACGAACTGGCGCAAACGCAACACCTCACCCTCCCCGCCCTCGCCATCAATGGCGCCCAGCAAGTCCATGCCGCGCCCGATCAACAACATGAAAGACCACGAGCTCAAAACCGGAAACTCCGCATCTCGCAGCGTCATGTATGCGGGACTTAGGAGTTCGTGTCGCAACGGCCACATGGCGATGCAGGACGGGCCGCAGTAGCCCGTCTCGGCCAAGGTCTTCAGCAGTCGCTCGCCTTCTGCCGTCGGTACGCCTGACTCCGCGGCGAGGCCCAAGGAGACCGCCCAGGCTTTTCGGCGCGGCAGCGCCTTGGCCAGATAGGGACCGGAAATCTTCGGCTCGGGACGACTGACCTGCGGAGCCAGGGCGCCACGGGTTTGCCGAAGGCGCGCTGGATCAGGCGCGTTTCCGAGCGCCCCCCTTCCACGGCTGCCAGGATTGTTCTCCTGCGCCTCCACATTAATCGCGCTGTAGATGGCGGCGCGCTGGTGCGAGGATGAGAAATGGCCCTCAAGAAGCGTCCACTTGAACTCGATCATCCGCAGCAGTCGCTTCGCGAATTCCTCCGGGTCGAAGCAGGCGGCTAGTGCATTGAAAAAGATATCTCCATCCGCCAGGGCCAAGCTGTGCGCGAAGATGAACCTCGCGCTGCTTTTGAAGGCGTCGCCATCTCCCTGGAGCTGCATTAGCATTCCCAAGGCATCGCCAGCCTCTAGGACGGCGACTTCACCACGGCGGACATCAACAACGCCGAGGCTACGCAGGACGTCTAGGATATGCTCGTTGTTTCGATCGAGCCCCCAGCCAGCAGGCTTTGGGGAGTGGAGTAACCGGCTAATGTCGGCATAGCTCAGGGTGTCTTGGCCGCCATAGAGACGTGCGAAGTCGTTCAGCCGCTCAAGCGTGTGCTCAAGGCCAACCGAGTAACCGATCTTTCGAATGAAGACCGAAAATTCCTTAGATGGGACTCTGTCCACCATGAGCTGTCACTCTCGGTCGCATTTGCACAAGGACGGTCCGGCTAGTCGCATGATCTCCCACAAAGCATTGGCCGGCTTCGACAAGCCGTAGAATGTCGCCGAATTCCGAGAGCTTGGTTCCGCCGATCCGCAACCCGCTCAGGGTCTTCGTTGGAATCCGGCCGATCGCCGCGTTGATGTCGCTTTGAAAGGTCAGCCGGTGCGAAAGCGACAGGTTGACTTGGCTCAGGACCCGATCGTCCACGGCTGACGGCTGCTGAGTGGCGAGAACTAAGGACAGGCCGGCGTCACGGCCCCGCTTGACGTATTCGACCAGCGCCTCGCGAGCGGGTGACGCGCCGCTGTTGGGGCAGACCACATGGGCTTCATCCACGAGCAGCCATACACGGCTCGGGAACTCGCGGTTGGGCTTATCCTTGCCAAAGAAATCGGAGACGCGTCGTTGTTGGTGGTAGCGCCCCATAACGATGAAAAGCTGGCGAGCCAGAATGGCGGTGACGAGCGCCTTGTCGTCATCACGAAGGTCCCGAAGCATGAAGATATTGCACCGACCGCTGACAAGGAGGTCTTGGATGTTGATCCCGTTGGGATCGAACAGGCCGGTGCGGCTGTAGTCCGTCAGCCGGTAGATGACGACGTTTCGCGAACTCTCCGCGACGGAGGCCGAAAGGCGGCCTTCCCGCAAAAGTCGCACCATGTCGTCGAGGGAAAAGTCTTCGCCTTCCAGCTTTTCAAGAATCTCGGCCAAGAGGTGCCCCTGGGGGCCGTAGACCTCTTGCCCCAGCAAGGCGCACCATTCCTCATGCAAGACGTCGCGCGGTCGTAACGCCAGCTCCTTTTCGTCGCCAAGAAACTTGGTCGCGCCCTTCGGAACGAACACTGCGGCGTCCGCGAGCCCATTGGCTTGCAGATTCCAATCCGCGAGTTCGCCGAGTTGTGAACGGCTGGCGTCACCCTGGGGCGGATAGCGCAAGGTCCAAAACTGGCTCTGCGTGTCGATCAGAAATGTGGCGACCGGGGTGATGTTTTGTTGGACGGGCGATGGCTCATTGAGCCGCGCCAGCCCCTCAATGATGATCCCGAGGTCCATGCTCTTGCCGCTCCCGCGCGTGCCGGTGATGTAGATCACGTGGGGAAATTTGGTGTCGAGCCAAGCGTCGGCACCGAGCAAGCTTGTGCCCGTGGCGGTCTCGAACACCTTACCGAGATAGAGAAGATCGTTGTGCTCTTCAGCCGCAGCGGCTCGGCCGAAGATCAGATTCTTGCCCTTAGGGCTGTAGTTATATTTTACGATAGGATCGAGCGCCACGTAGGGGCTTTGTTCTATGGCCTTCCCGAAGGACTCAGAGAGCTTGTTCGAGAACGCCATGCGCATAGTCCTTCCATGCTAACGTTGTGCATCCGCCTCCGGTCCGCAGAGCTAAGATCCGGTGAGGCCTCAAAGCGCCAATGAAATGGGCGTGATTGGCAGCGGCGACGAACGCGATGCGCTGCTCCTGTTGGACGGTCTCGCGCAGCTTGTGGGCGACGATCCGAGCAGTTAACGGGTCAAGATCGGAACAAAACTCATCGACCAGCCACACCTGCGCGTCACCGAGTATGAGGTCTGCCAGCATGGCGCGATAACGCTGGCCACGGCTGAGCATGTCAAACGGCTTGAGAAAGACCAGGGCCTCGCTCAAACCCACTCGTGCGAGCGCATCGAAGGCGCGCTCTGGCCCGTGCTTTTCAGCAAGATACTCGAAGAGTGGGGCGTCCGCCGGAAATGGCGTCAGACGCGCCACCGAGTAAGCCGCCGGCGCAATTGCCCCGTGCATCTCCACCGTCGCCGAATGCCAGGCCGGATCGAGGCGGTCTAGAAGAACGCTTTTGCCGCAGCCACTGGCGCCAGCGACAAAGGTAACCGTTCCCGCCTGAACTGTAAGGCTGAGGGGGCCAACAATGCGCGTCCGCACGGTCTTTGTGGTGATGCCGAAGCTGTCCATTACCAGCCGGCTGTGATCGGTCAGCGGAAGATCATAGTTGGAGTGTAGATCAAGGTCGCAAAGCGCCAGTTCTTGCAGCGCTGTGGATCGAACGTGCTCCCGCTTCGATGCAGTCGCTAGGGCGCCAGCCTTGACGTAGGCGTCAGACGCCTCATCAAGCCCAATCATGTAATAGGGGATTGGCGAGCGGATCACCGGGCGTAGCGCCAGCCACTCGTCAACTGTCATCGCCTTCCACGGATCGTCATGCTGCAGGACGTCGGCAACTCTTGAGCGCAGGGCCTCGAAGCTATCGCCCGTGACCCCGCGATAATCCTCGAAGAACGCGTGATAGCGCCGCTGTAGGCTCATGATCCCCGACGAGCCCTTCGCACCCTTGTTGATGCTTCCCAAATCCTTGGCCAGCCGGGTACGGTTACCTTCAGTGTCGCCGAGATAGTGAAAGCCGCAACTCGATACAAAATCGATGTGCCGCAGCATTTCCGCCGAAATCTCAAGGAAGAGAACGCGCTTGCCGCCGATGTGCCACCGCTCGCGCGCAAAGCTAACAGCCGCCTTCACGAGAATTGCAGAGAGGCTGCCCCCTCTCAGTTCGGGGTTGATGACGACACGAGCGATCCGGGCTATGCGGTTGACGAGTGTCTGGCCGCCCTTGGCCCAGGAGGTCCAAGCGACATCGAGCGATGGATGCTGAAAGGGCCGGGCGAACGCGAGGTGGCGAGGCTTGGCCATCATCAGCGGCATCTGAAGTTCGATGTAGCCCGAGCTGGTCCACTGGCCCGCGAGTTTCAGTTGCAGCAGGAGAACCGCGCGCCGACCGCCCGTGCCTTTGCGGTGCGCGCCCAAATCCTCCACATCGCCTGACAAGTCCAGGCCGCGGTAATGAAATGCCTCCAGGAGAGCGTAGTCCTGGAAGTCGTCGTCAGTGGAAAGCTCCACCACCCGTGTTTCAACTTGCTCACCTGCGAACAGGTGCGTGGCGTGGAGCGAGTAGAATGGCGAGACCTGGATCTGTGTATTGTCCTCTCCGAGAACCCACACACGACGCTCAAGGCCATCACCAACGATCACCCTGTCCTTTTCGCCAACCATCGCGAACCGATGCAGTGGCAACATGGCTCGCTCCCCACTGCGGCCCTCCACAAACACTCGCTTGACGGCACCCTTAGCTGAGACGCTGACAACACGAAGTCCAGCGCCCTCATCGATGTCTGCTACTCGCCGATGTTCGGGTCTGATCGCGCTGTCGAAAATCTCAGTCATCTGTCGCAATAGGTTCTATCCGCCCCATCGAGGAGGGCCGTTTTATGTGATGGTCTAATCTCGCACAAAGCGACAAGGTCGACCAGGCCGCCGACACCGAACGCCTTTGGCTGACGATGCTGGGTGAACCGTAGCAGGCTTTGCGGGACGCGGCGCGATTCGCCCCTCAAGTGCTGGCATTCCCAACGGAAGAGATGAGTCACGGACGGCTCCCAGCGACTCCCGTCCACGCGAAAGCCACACCCACTAGGACCCCAAACCGCGACCGGGTTTAAAGTCCTTCCGGTAGGGTCGAAATCGTTGTCCTGCTGGAAGTGGTGGTGCCGCCTAGGTGACTCGAACACCTGACCTACGCATTACGAATGCGCCGCTCTACCGGCTGAGCTAAGGCGGCCCACGGCCCGTCTGGCGAGATTCGCCGGGCGGAGGGAGCGCCTATTTAGCGGGGCGCGGGCCGCTTGCCAAGCGTCGGCGTGCGTTCGTGTTGCGACGGGGCGCCGGAGCCGGTCCGGGAGCGTCCGGCGAGGGCGGATCGTCGAGTCCGCCGGCGTCGTCCAGGCCTGGGTGGTCAAGGAACGGGATCAGGGCGCCGCCGGTCTCGGCCGCGTGCACGAAGGCGGTGGATTCGGCATAGGCCGACTGTCCGTAGGCCGAGGGCAGTTCGGGCAGGTCGCTCATCGTGCGTTCGCGGCGCTCGAATCGCGGATGCACCAGTTCGCCGGTCTCGGCGTAGCTGGCGGCCAGGCGGGCCCAGTCCTCGCGGCCGTAGGCGAAGGCCTGGCCCTCGGGGTCCAGATCGCTCCAGTCCGGCTCCTGCGGGGCGGCGACGCCCCGGGCGACCCAGGCGCGGGCTTCGTCGGGCTCGCCGTTGGCGAAAGCGACCCGGGCCATCAGCCCGGCCAGGCGCGCGGTCGGGACCGGCTCTTCGGGCAGCAGGCGGGCGGCGGCGCTGGCGGCGGCGGGATCGCCGGCGACCAGGGCGCTCTCGACCTTGAGGATGCGGCTTTCGCGGGCCTCGGGCTTCAACTGGGCCAGGGCCGACAGGCGCGCGGCGCGGGCCTTGGGGGTCTCGCTGGTCTTGAGGTCGCGATAGGCCAGCCACAGGGCCGGGTGGGGCGCGCCCTTCCAGGCGGCCTCGATCAGGGTTCCGGCCTTGGCGGCCTTGCCGTCGGCGGCCAGCAGGCGGGCGGCCATGACCACGCCGGGCGCGAAGTCGGGCTTCAGCTTCACCGACTGCAGGGCGAAATCGAGGGCCTGCGACAGGCTCTTGGGCTCGTCGGACTCTTCGAGACTCGCCGCGGAAGCGGCAAGGAGCGCGGCGCGGGCGCGTTCGGCGACGGCCGGCGAGACGATCTTGCGCTCCTGGCCGCCCTGGACCAGCTGCAGGGCCGCCGCCCAGTCGCCGGCCTCCAGCTTGGCTTCCAACAGGGCGCGCCAGGCCCACAGGGCCGACCGGGCCAGGCCATAGGCGGTCTCGGCGTGGCGCAGGGCCAGTTGGCGGTCGCCTTCGGCCAAGGCCAGCTGCATCAGGCCGCGCAGGCCGGCCAGCCGCATCTCGGGAAAGCCCAGCATGGCGTTCCAGGCCTGGCGGGCGGCGACGTTGTCGCCGGCCGCTTCGGCCGCCTGGGCGGCCAGCACGCGGACCAGGGCCGGGGCGTCGTCATTGAGGTCGGCGGCCTTCTGGGCGAGGCGCCGGGCTTCGGAGCCGTCGCCGGCGGCCACGGCCAGAAAGCCGCGCGACAGGGCCTCGGTCGCCTGCTTGCGGCGGGCCTCGGCGCGGGCGCGGGCGGCGCGGGCGGGGGCCTCGATGATCCACAACAGGCCGCGCCACAGGGCGGCGGCGACCAGGGCCAGCAGCAGGGTCAGCAAGGCGGCGGCGGCGGCCGTCATCTCGACCCGCCAGCCCAGCCACTCCAGGCTGGCCGCGCCCGGCTCGCCGGTCAGCGAGACCACGACGACGGCGACGACGGCGATGACGACCAGGGCGAAGAGGGCGCGGATCATTGAGTGCCCCCGGCCAGCCGCGCGTCGGCCTGGCTGCGCTGCACCTGGACGAGGCCGGTCAGGGCCTGCTGGCGGACCGAGGCGACCTGGCGGTCGATCTCGGCCCGGCGCTCGGCCTCGGCGCGCCAGGCGGCGAGGGCGGGGCGGGCGCTGGCCGGCAGGGCGTCGAGCAGGCGCAGGGCGCCGCTCACGTCACCGGCGTCGAGCCGGGCCTGGGCGCGGGCCAGCAGGGCGTCGGGACCATTGCCGGACGTCGAGCCGACCTGGCGGATGGTGACGACGCGCGAAAGGGCGTGGCCCAGGCGGGCCAGGGCGCCGGCGTCGGGGCCGGGATCATGGGCGGCGACCGAGACGCTTCCGGCCAGGTCGTCGAAGCTGGCGGCCAGACCCGCCACGGTCGGGGCGCCGGCCCTAGCCAGGCGTTCGAGGGCGCGGACCTCCGACGACATCGGCAGCACCCGCTCCAGGCTGGCCACGGCGTCGGCGAAGGGCTCGCTGCCCTGCGCGGCCTCGGCCAGGCTGGCGGCCGCCAGGGCGCCGGCGGCGGCGTCGAGGGTGCGCTGCTGGCCCGATTCGAGCAGGGCGATGCGGCCCTCCAGCCGGCCGATCTCGGCCGAAGGGGCGGGGGCGTCAGGCGTGGTCGCGACGACGGGCGCCGACGAAGATGATGTGGCGAAGCCGCCGGCGACGGGCGCGGGGGCGGCGGGCGCTTCCGGGGCCGCGCCGCGTTTGGCGAACCAGGTCGGGCCGTAATGGGCGATGGCCGCGCCGGCTCCGACGCAGATCACGCACAGCCCGATCATCACCCAGAACATGGGGCCGAGCAGGGGCTTCCTGGCGTAGAGGGCCGGGTCGCTGGGGGCGGCGATTTCGGTGGGATCGGGGGCGGCGCTCATGGTCCATTCGTGCCCCACGCGCGGTTTGCGTGCAACTTCGCCTTAAGGGGCGAGCAGGTCGAACAACGCTGTTTCGCGGGGGCGCGGCGCGGCGGCCACAGCGTCGAGCCGTCCGTCGGCGACAAGGCCAGCCAGCGGCGCGGCCACGGCGGGCGACAGGCACAGGGCGCGCAGGGCCGGGGCGGGGCGGACTTCCAGCACCGCCGCCAGGGCCCGCGCGGCCTTGGGCGAGTGCAGCAGCACGGCGGCCAGGTCGTCGAGGGCGTCCAGCGTCGCGGCGTTCGGGGCGCGCTCGACCGTCTCGTAGACGGCGACCGACCGCGCCTCGATCCCGGCGCTGACCAGGGGCGAGACGAGGTCGCCGGCCGGTTCGGCGGCGGCGGGATGCAGCACGGCGCCGGCCGGGCGGCGCTCGGCGATCAGGGCGGCGAGGTCTGCGACGTCGCCCTGCGCCGATTCGATGCGGGTGAAGCCGGCCTCGGCCGCGACATCGGCCGTGGCGTCGCCGACCGCGAACACCGGCAGGCTCCGCTCGCCGCTGGCGCGGGCGAAGGCGGCGACGCCGTTGCGGCTGGTGAAGGCCAGGGCGCCGACGCCGGCCAGATCGGCCGCCCACGGCAGGTCGCGAACCTCCAGCAGCGGGTCGATCAAGGGTTCGAAGCCCAGGGCCGAAAGGCGCGCGGCGGTGGCCTCGGCGCCGGGGCGGGCGCGGGTGATCCAGACGCGGCGCGCGCCCGAGGTCATTCGCTCGGCGCGATGATGGCGTCGCCGCCCTCGGCCTTGACGACCGCGCCCAGCTCCAGGCCCAGCGCCCGGGCCTGGCCCTCGTCGTCACCAGCCTCATCGGGGCCGGCGAGCGTGATCTCGCCCTCGTGGCGGATGCGGATCACGCCGTCGGGGCTGAGGGCCTCGACGATCAGGTGCAGGCGCGCGCCATCCAGGCGGGCGTGGGCGCCGACGGCCGTGCGGCACGAGCCTTCCAGGGCGTAGAGCGCGCCGCGCTCGGCGGCCACGGCCAGGGTGGTGGCGCGGCAGGCGATGGCCTGCAGCCAGGGCAGGCCGGCGTCTTCGGCGCGGCTCTCGATGGCCAGGGCGCCCTGGCCGGGGGCCGGAGGCGCGGAAATCGGATCGAGCCAGCTCTGCGGAATGTGGCCCAGACCCAGGCGGTTCAGCCCCGACTGGGCCAGCAGGATGGCGTCGGCCTCGCCGCGCTCCAGCTTGGCCAGACGCGTATCGACATTGCCGCGCAGCATGACGATGTCGAGGTCGGGCCGCACGTGCAGGGCCTGCGCCTGGCGACGCAGGGAGGCGGTGCCCAGGCGCGCGCCGTGGGGCAGGTCTTCCAGCCGCTGGGCCTTGTGGCTGATGAAGGCGTCGCGGACGTCTTCGCGCTCGGGCGTCGCGGCCAGGACGAGGCCCGGCGGCAGCACGGCCGGCATGTCTTTCAGCGAATGCACCGCGCAGTCGATGCGGCCGTCGAGCAGGGCCTCCTCGATCTCCTTGGTGAACAGGCCCTTGCCGCCGATCTCCATCAGCCGGCGGTCCTGGATGCGGTCGCCGCTGGTGACGATCGGG
>PJUL01000572.1_pt1 | contig 24301 bp, 24 predicted proteins | sample 1512221 | NCBI WGS metagenome assembly PJUL01 (sample SAMN08177667, study PRJNA422409) | Feces metagenome, whole genome shotgun sequencing project.
ACCCCGACCGCCGAACTGCGCCTCGAAATGCAGAAGGCGATGCAGGAAGACGCCGCCGTGTTCCGCACCGGCGAGAGCCTGGACAGCGGCGTGGCCCGCCTGCAGGCCGTCTGGGACAAGAAGGGCGACGTGAAGGTCTCCGACCGTGGTCTGGTGTGGAACACCGACCTGATGGAGACCCTGGAGTTCGACAACCTCATCGGCCAGGCGGTCGTGACGGTGAACGGCGCGGCCAACCGCACCGAAAGCCGCGGCGCCCACGCCCGCGAGGACTTCTCCGAGCGTAACGACACCGAGTGGATGAAGCACACCCTGGCCTGGCTCGACAACGAGACCGGCAAGGTCAGCATCGATTTCCGTCCGGTGCACAACTACACGATGTCGACCGACATCGATTACATCCCGCCGAAGCAACGGGTTTACTAAGGGAACGCAGATGGTCCAGCTCTCTCTTCCCAAGAACTCCCGCGTTCAGAGCGGCAAGCACTGGCCTGCCCCGGCCGGCGCCAAGAACGTGCGCTCGTTCAAGATCTACCGCTACGATCCCGAAACCGGGATGAACCCGCGGTGGGACACCTATGACGTCGACGTCGACGCCTGCGGTCCCATGGTCCTGGACGCGCTGCTCTACATCAAGAACACCATCGACCCGACCCTGGCCTTCCGCCGGTCGTGCCGCGAGGGTGTCTGCGGTTCGTGCGCGATGAACATCGGCGGCCGCAACACCCTGGCCTGCACGCACGGCCACGGCGAGGTGCCCGGCAAGGCCGTGCAGATCAGCCCGCTGCCGCACGCGCCGGTGGTCAAGGACCTGATCCCGGACCTGACGCTGTTCTACGCCCAGTACGCCTCGATCGAGCCGTGGCTGCACACCACGACCCCCGAGCCGCAGAAGGAGTGGCGCCAGGCCCCGGAGGACCGCGAGAAGCTCGACGGTCTCTACGAGTGCATCCTGTGCGCCTGCTGCTCGACCTCGTGCCCCAGCTACTGGTGGAACGGCGAGAAGTACCTGGGCCCCGCGGCCCTGCTGCACGCCTACCGCTGGCTGATCGACAGCCGCGATGAAGCCACCGGCGAGCGCCTCGACGACCTCGAGGACCCGTTCAAGCTCTATCGCTGCCACACGATCATGAACTGCGCCCAGGTCTGCCCGAAGGGCCTGAACCCGGCCAAGGCCATCGCCTCGATCAAGAAGATGCTGGTGGAGCGGGTGGTCTGACGACCCCTCGCGCCTTCGGTCTCGCCGCATTCCTGTGGGGCGCGGCCGAGGGCTTCCTGTTCTTCGTCGTTCCGGACGTGCTCATAAGCCTCGTCGCTCTGCGGCGAGGCTTTCGCATGGGGGCCATGGCCAGCCTGGCCGCGGCCCTGGGGGCGATGGTCGGCGGGGCCTTGATGTGGCTGTGGAGCGCCAATGCGCCGAATGCGGCGCTGAGGGCGGTGGCGGCCGTGCCGTCGGTCTCCGACGCCATGATCGACAAGGCCCGCGCCGACATGGCCCGTGAGGGCTGGATCCTGGCCAGCCTGAAGGGGCCGCTGACCTCGACGCCCTACAAGGTCTATGCGGCGCTGGCCCCGCAGGCGGGCGCCGGCCTGCCGGCCTTCGCCGCCGCCGCCCTGCCTGTTCGCCTGCCGCGCTTTCTGCTCGTGGCGGCGGCGTTTTCGCTGATCGGCGCCATCATGCGCGGGCGGGCCGGTCCGAAGATCACCCTCGGCGTCTTCACGGCGGGCTGGGTGCTGTTCTATGGCTGGTTCTGGGCGACCCGTCCCGGCTAGCGTCGGCTTGCAAAAGATGACGGGGTCGTCAATTTTGTTCCGTGCGGGAGACAAACGCGTTGAGTGAAGCGGTCGTGAGCGATCCGAAGGCCAAGGTGGTGATCGTCGGCGCCGGCCATGCCGGCGGTTCGGCCGCCGCCTTCCTGCGCCAGTACGGCCACGAGGGCCCGATCGTGCTGATCGGCGAGGAGCCGCTGCTGCCCTACCAGCGTCCGCCGCTCTCCAAGGCCTGGCTGAAGGGCGAGGCCGACGCCGACAGCTTGGCCCTCAAGCCGCAGGACTGGTACGCCGAGGCAAATGTCGCGCTGCGCCTGCAGGGCGTGGCGACCAGCCTCAACCGCGGCGACCGCACCGTGACCCTCGCCTCGGGCGAGGTGATCACCTACGACTTTCTGATCCTGGCCACCGGCGCGCGCGCCCGCGAACTGCCGATCCCCGGCGCGGATCTGGCCGGGGTGCTGGCCCTGCGCACGGCGGCCGACGCCGAGGCGCTGAAGGCCGCGCTGGGGCAGGGCAAGCGCCTGGCCGTGGTCGGCGGCGGCTATGTCGGCCTGGAGGCGGCGGCCTCGGCCCGCGCCCTGGGCGCGGAGGCCACGATCATCGAGCGCGAGAGCCGCGTGCTGGCCCGCGTGGCCTGCGACACGCTGTCGACCTTCTTCCAGGACTATCACGGCGCCCGCGGCGTGGCGTTCGAGCTCAACGCCAATGTCGAGGCCTTCGAAGGCGAAGGCGGCCACGTCACCGGCGTGCGCCTGAAGGGCGGGCAGGTCGTGGCCTGCGACGCGGCCCTGGTCGGCGTCGGCGCCCACCCCAATGTCGAGCTGGCCCAGGACGCGGGCCTGGAATGCACGGGCGGCATCGTCGTGGATCTCGAGGCTCGCACCAGCGACCCGCGCGTCTTCGCCATCGGTGATGTGACCCACCGGCCGCTGCCGCTGTACGAGCGCCAGTTCCGCCTCGAAAGCGTGCCCAACGCCCTGGAGCAGGCCAAGCAGGCCGCCGCCGCCATCGTCGGCCGCGCCGGGCCCTCGCCGGAGGTGCCGTGGTTCTGGTCCGACCAGTACGACCTCAAGCTCCAGATCGCCGGCCTGCCGTTCGACGCCGACAGCACCATCGTGCGTGGCGACGTGGCCGCCGCCAAGTTCGCCGTCTTCCACCTCAAGGGCGACCTCGTCCAGGCCGTGGAAGCCGTCAACGCGCCGCCCGAGTTCATGGCCGGCAAACAATTGATCGCCAAGCGGACGCCCGTGTCTAAGACAAAGCTCGCGGATCCGGCGATATCCATGAAGGAAGTGGCGGCCTGAAGCCGCCCAGAGAGTGCAGGGGAACCATGGCCAAGATCACCTACATCGAATTCGACGGGACCGAGCACGTCCTCGACGTCAAGCCGGGCCTGACGGTCATGGAAGGCGCCGTGAAGAACAACGTCCCCGGCATCGACGCCGACTGCGGCGGCGCCTGCGCCTGCGCGACCTGCCACGTCTATGTGGACGACGCCTGGACCGACAAGACCGGCGACAAGTCGGCCATGGAGGAATCGATGCTCGACTTCGCCGAGAACGTCGAGCCCAACAGCCGCCTGTCCTGCCAGATCAAGGTCAGCGACGCCCTGGACGGCCTGGTCGTGCGCCTGCCGGAAAGCCAGCACTGAGGCGCCTTGGGGCGGGGCGCCGGAGACGGCGCGCACGCCGCCCGGCCGCTTCTTCCCCGACCGCCCGCCCATGAGGCGGGCGGCATGCTGTCGAGGGTCTCTTGAAGTTCAAGCCAATCTATCTCGGCGTGGCGGCCGCGCTGCTGGTCGCGGGCGTCGTCGACGCGCGGGGCTTCGGCCTCGCCAAGGGCGATTTCCGCGGCTTTGGCTCGCTGCTGGAGTGGAAGCCCAAGTGCATCGAGCCCGTGCGTCCCTACGGCAAGGATCCGCGGGCCCTGCGCGCCTACATGCGCGAAGTCGACGACTGGAGCGCCTGCGTCGACAGGCAGGCGGAAGCCGACGCAGCCTACGCCGTCGAACAGGTGCAGGACGGCCGCGACAAGGCCCTGCGCCGCATGCGCGAGCAGGTTCTTCTCGGTTATTGAGGCTCGCGCCCTGCTCCAGGAACGCGCGGGGCGAGCCTCGCGGAATGGCCTCAGTCCTGCTCTGCGGCGCGCTTGCGAGACTTTCGCCAGTTGTTCAGAGCGTCGTAGGCGCTTTCAAAATGAAGCGGAACGTCGACCAGATAGTCGTTGAAGCAGGCCGCCTTCAGAACATACTCGTACATCGTGTCCGGGACGATGTGCTCGGGCGGCTTGCGGCTGCTTCGCGTATAGGTGCGCGTCCCATCGGCCAGATGCGCCATCATGGCGAGATCCGACATCGTGCGCTCCTCGCAATTCAGCTCAACCAGCTGAAGGGATAGGTCGGCGTTGAAGGTGGTCTCGGTAAAGGCCATCGTGATCCAGACCGTCTTCAAGTTCTCACCCCTCAGGGTGGACTGGTCCATGTAGACGCCAAAAGTGCTGGCGGCGGTCACCATGCGCCATTCCCCCGCGCATACGGGCGTGGCGACGATCATTGCGGCCGCGAACGCCGCCCCGAATATCCAGCGCATACTGTCACTCCAGTTCAATGGCCGTCCAACCGGGGCGCTCCCAATCGACGTCCCCCTCCCATCCACCGTGCTCGCGCGCGGCCGAGCGTCGACGCGATCGAGCACGTCGAATCAACTTGAGCGTACAGCGCAAAGCGCAGCGGCTCATCTCGCTAAGCCGCGCGGTTGGCTTGGAAATTCATCTGTCGAGAAAAGTGGTGGTGCCGCCTAGGTGACTCGAACACCTGACCTACGCATTACGAATGAGGTGCGTGCGACTACGGTGAGATACGTCCATGCACGTTGATGTATCGTAAGGCACTGATATAAAAGGAATATGTTGATGGTTTGTGCGGGCGTCTACGGCGCTCGACGGCCAGCCACGAGCTCGCTTGCTTCCATATTGCTTCCACGCCTGGCGTCCGTAAGGAAGCTTGGGAAAGGAGCAAAGCATGCCAAAACGAACGAGCCTTCGCCTCACCAAGCGGGTCATTGATGATGCGAAGCCGAACAGCCAAACGTGGGACAGCGAGGTTCCCGGCTTTGGCGTTCGACGGACAGTAGCCGGCACACGATCGTTCATCTATGCCTACCGGACGCGAAGCGGTCAGCAACGGAAGATGGCGCTGGGAGGCTATCCGGCGCTCACCGTGGAGGCCGCTCGGAGCATCGCTCGCGAGCATGCGGTGAAGATCGCGCGTGGTGAAGACCCGGCGGCTGAGCGTCGAGCTCAAAGGCAAGCCGAGACGCTAGCGGAGATGGTAGACCACTACTGCGATGCATACGGGCCTCATGCGGGGCTCAAGGCGCGAACTATCCGCGACGCTCGCCAAGTGCTGGTCGTTCACGCTCTTCCTAAGTTCGGCAAGACCCGCATCCCGGACTTCCGGCCCGACGACATTCGCCGCATCCATGGTGATGCTCGGGACCGCGTCGGCCCGTACCAGGCGAACCGTCTCCTCGCCGCGCTCAGCAAGATCTTCAGCCTGGCGATCGAGCAACAGGTGAGGGTGACCAACCCTTGCAAGGGCGTAAGGAAGTTTCCGGAGGACGAGCGCTGGAGAAACCTCTCGACCGAAGAGGTGCGACGCCTTTTGGAGGCCTGCGATCGCTGTCCCTACGAGGATGGTGCGAACGCCATCCGCCTGCTGCTGTTCACCGGTGCGCGTCTCCAGGAAGTGCTGAGGGCCGAGTGGTCGATGTTCGATCTTTCCACCGGTGTCTGGGAAAAGCCATCGAGCCACACGAAGACTAAGCGCTTGCACCGGGTCGAGCTGGCTGGCCCCTCGTTGGACTTGCTTCGGCGCATGAGGAGCGAGGATATGGCGGGAAAGTACCTCTTTCCGGGAAGACCTGACGGCGACGGGGTGGTGAGCCCGCGGACGGACTTGAAGCGCCCTTGGTCGTGGCTGATCCGAGAAGCTGCTCTCTCCGACGTCAGGCTTCACGACCTGCGCCGAACGACGGCAAGCTTCATGCTGGATCAGAACGCGCCGTTGGTCACCATTGGTAAGGCGCTCGGCCACACCCAGGTCGCGACGACTCAGCGATACGCTCAGCTTCGATCTTCCGCGCAGAGAAGTGCATTGGAGGGTGCTGCTTTGGCTATGCTTCGCTCCCTAAGTTGACAGAACTTGACACGTTCTTGCGCTTGAGATGGCGTAAAAAGAAACGGTGAGTTTCTAAAAGTGTGCTGCTGCCTCAGATCAGGCTTGTGGCAACACGCCTTTTTTAGGGGGTAAGTGCATATATATGGGTAGTTTGTTTGCGATTATTTTGGGTGTCTATCGTTCATAAACTTTCATAGGTCGATCTAGTTTCTTACCCCTTGGCGCTGCGATGGTACCGCAAATGCATGGGGGTGAAGATGGGGCGAGGGAGGTTGTCGCGATTTGGGTCATCGCTTCCAGTGCGCAGGCCTACCTTTCGGCGGATGATACCTAAAGCAGCCAGTCGATGGGGACGAACTTGATCCCGTCCCGCCAACGCTCGCGGATCGAGCTACGGAACCACGGCTGTAGTAGTTCGACGTGGTCAGTGACGATGATTTGCATCTCGCCCTTCAGGTCCGCCGCGAAGTCGAACAGCGTGCGGTATAGGCGCGCCACCGCTCGCTGGTCTTCGTTCTCAGCCCCGCTGATCTGGCCCACGTCGCTCTCGGGTGGGTAGTGAGCCTGGGACGGCTGATCGAGCATCAGGAACGCTGGGACCGGCCGATGGCGAAGGCGGAAGAGCCTGTGGAGCGCCATGTGGGCCGCCAAGTGATAGCCGACCCAGTTCTCGCCGCTGCCGATCTGAGTAAGTGGCAACGGCCCCTCGATAGTGTCGGCGACGACAGTGAGGTTCTTACGGTCCAGTCGCAGCGGGTTCTCACCGTGCTCAAGCCCAAGCACGCCAGCGTAGCGAGTTAGCTCGCGCGCGACCACGCCCAGTGCAGTAGCGACGCGCTCTTCCAATGCCTCTCTGTCAATGGCCTTCGCGAGTTCGTCGACCTCGGCGCGGGTCCGCGCCACGGCTAGCTTCAGGCCCTCGTCGGCGGCGATAACCTGGACCTTCTCTAGATAGTATCCGATCCGGCCCCGTACCCGCGCTTGTTCAGTGAATTGTGCTTGCTCGGCACGTAGTCGTTCGTTCTCAGCGATCCGCTGCGCGATGTCGCCCTGGATGGTGCGAAGGTCTTCCTCCAGGCGGGTTCGCTGGGCTTCGAGGTCTTGGAGGCGCCCCTGCAAACGAGGGCTGTCTCGCTCCACGGTAAAAAGTTGAGTCTCAAGGCCTCTCAGCGATCGTTCAATCTCTTCCACGGAGGGAACCGGCGTCGGCAGGTGACTGTCGCAAAGAGGGCAAATGTCCGTTGCCACGGCCTCGCCTGACACCAAGCCGATGGCCGCCAGACGCGCCCGCTGTTCGCCGGCTTCTTTCTCGAACTCGGTAGCCTCACGCTGGAGCCTGTTAAGGTCCCCGATCTCTTCCCGGAGGTCGCCGAGTTGGGCGCGCACGGCCCGACGTCGCTCCTCCAAATCCGATAGATCCGCCGCCGGATCGTCCAAACCGATCGTTGGCAAGGCGTTGCCTGAGGCCGCCGCGGACAAGAGCGCTCGGATTCCCTGCACGTCATCCGGCGCGCTGTCGACTGGAACTAGGCCGTGACGTCGCGCCTCGGCGAGAAGATTGCGGCCGGTGCCGGCTTGCTCATCCGTCAGCGCCTTTGCCTCCTCATACTGGCGGGTCAACCGCCGTAGGCGCAGCCGAGCGTCTTCCCAACGCTTCAGCTTGAGGAAGTGGTCTTCCTCCATTGCACCCATGAAGTAGGCGAGCGAATCTTTGATTGCCGCCGGCACGTAGTCGTCACTCTGCCTGTGAAACAGCAGGCGGGGATTGGCAATCTCGTACTGGAACTGAAGGCAGAAGAGGATCGCGTGCCGCGACGACACCTCTAGTGGCAACCTGCTTGCGCCCGCTTCCGGCTGATAGAGATTCTCGGAAATCCCCAACAAGTTGGACAGTCGTAACTTCAGGCCATCGGCGGTGCAGTTCTTAGCCAAGTCCGCGGCGTCCTCGGGCAGACCTGCGACCCCACGTTCGAAATGGATCTCATCACTGACCTTGGCCGCCCCTTCCGGGTTGCGGCGAGCGATCATGATTTTCTCGCCATCGCGATCCAGCAGAACGGCGAACCAAGAGGCCGATCGGCGGATTTCGCCGCGGGGGATAGTGCATTCGTCACGGCCCCAGCAGTAGTCGAGGATGTCCAGGAGCGCTGATTTGCCAGTCTTGGAGCCGCCGGTGACGATGTTTAGCGCACCCAGTTCGAAGGTCACCTGACGGCGCTCGCCGGTGTTTGAGTAGATCGCGATGGCGCGGAGTTGCAGGGTCAAGGTCTCACACCCAAAGCTTGGAGTACGGACGCGGCGCCGCTCTGGTTGGCGAACCAGCGACCGAGCAAATTGGCGGCACGGCGGACATCTTCGGTCTCGGTCGTTGCAGTCGGGCGTTTGGCCGAGAGCTTTAGCGGCGCTGTCCCACGCTGAAGGCCGGCCGAAGTCACCGCCAGAGCGCTGTTCTGGATCATGAAGAGAAGCGCTTCCCGGGCTATGGGCCGCAGCGCAAGCACCCGATCCGGCAACTCGGCGATATGTGGTCCTCGCTCGGCCGCCCAGGTGACCAGGGTAGCGTTCGCGCGACCCGGCAATATGGCGCGGGTCGGCGAGTGCAGGGTCAAGGGCAGTACCACGAACGCTAGGGCCAGGGGCATCGCCGAGCTGCGGATGCTCTCGTATTCGGTCACGCCACGATAGATCAGTTCGCCGCAGAACGCGGGATTGAACAGTGCTGCCTCCTCGGGCGGGCGGTCCTTCCAGCTAAGGGTCCAGCGTGTCTCGGCCAACTAGTCCTCGCCTAGACCGATCTTATTGAAGTCACGATGCCAGCCGACGCGGCGCGCGTTCGCCAGCATGTGATAGGATCCAACGTTTAGGAACCGCTTCACAAGGCTGCGGAACGGGAAGCGCGCCTCCGTCTCCACCCAGCGGTAGATTTCCTGGCCGGACTCCTGAAGCGCTTGGTCATCTGCGTCCGTTGCTTCATGTCGGTCGCACATCGCATTGAAGCGGGGCTCCCACTCTTCCACCAAGTTTGCCTCAAAGCGCGCCATTTCACCGTCGAGAACGGCATGCTGGCGGGCCCAGTGGGAGCGCTGAGAAAAGGCGCGATAATAGTCTCGTTTGGCGTGCTCGATCCGATTGCCACCGACGCCTATGGCGCGGAGTTGGCGGACGAAGCCATGGCCATCGTATGCCTTCAGCTCGGCGTCCGGTAGCGCAGCGTCCTCAAACTCGGTGGTCAGGGTAAAGCGCTGCAAAGACTCGCGGATTTCATCGAGCTTGGTTTCGATCTCTAGGATTGAAACCGCCTCAACCGGCTTTTGGATGAGCGCCTCGACAATGCGCGGCCACCACCACCCCTCCAACAATTCGCGCGCCCGTCCCGCCTGGCCACGCGGCGCGGCCATACGAAGCGCCTGCTCGATTACGTCGCCAACCTCCATGATCATGGGCTGGCCATCCAGCACCTGCACGGCGCTGATAAGCGAGGCGCGCATTCGTGGGGTGAGGGCCAAGTAGGCATCGAACGCGGGCTTCAGCGACGTGTTCGCAGATGTCTCGGCGACGTAGGTCAGGCGTTCAGATGCCTCCTTCGCGGTCTCGCCCGAGATGACGCGACCTGGCTCGATGGGGCGCAGCAACGCTGCGATCGTCCCGTCCTCGACCACCCCGGTGGTCATCAGCACAAGCCGGGTGCGACCGGGCAGTGAGGGGTCAGCCTTGGCTTGCTCGCTCCAGATGCGAAGGGTTTTCCATAGATCGGCCGAAGCGTCCGAGAGGTCACTCCTGCGTGAAAGCCGATGCTTGGTCTGCAGAAGTTCGATTGCGGCACCACCGCGCTCGAACGAGACGTCATCGAGGCGTTCCACAGCCACCTCGACGCTACCTTCGACGTAGGCGTAGCGTAGGCAAAGAGCGAGCGCGACACGGGCCTGGTAGAGGTAACCCGCGAGCGACGGCGCAGCCGCGAAGGCGCTGTTATCGACCAATCCCTCTCCATCGAATCAAGAACATCGTTCACCCTTAAGCTTAGTCGCAATTGCGGCGGCATGCCAAAGTCAATCGCCCTCAGATTGCAGTGTGGCGATATTCGGGAAGCTGCCACGGCACTGCTCAGTAAATCTGGATGCAGGCGCCGTTCACTCGATTTGCGGAGTGCTCAGAATGAACAGTTCGTGCGGCCCTGCGCCCTCGCCACGAGCCAGCAATGCGTTGAGATATCTCATCCGCTTGGAGCCTTCTGCGACAACGAACCGAACGTCCGGCATCTCGCCCTCATCGTGCGACACGATGCCCGTCGGCGTCTCCAACACCAGCAACGGCATGTCCCAGGTTCCGGCGTTCATCGCCCGCGCTGTCGCGATCGGTCCAAATCCGCCGACGCCGTTAAACGCCGCATAGTCGTGCGCGGCGTCCATGGGCCCGCCGAACTCCATCCAGACCCTTCCAAGGATCGCTTCACCCGGCCAGATTTCCAGCCGCCAGGTGATGTCGTCCAGATTAAGGAAGGCCATGTAGGAGTGGCACCAATGGCGGTAGACCCATTGCTCGGCGATGCGAGGATCGAGATGGGACAGCCGCTCACGCCATCGACCCCACCAAGCCTCGAAAGTTTCCTTGTGGTGCTCGCCTTCGCCGATCGGGCGCATGGCTGCGTCCCACACACATTCCCACCGACGGCGCAGATCCAGGCTCACTTGGTGGCCTTCCTTTCTATGGTCACCTGCTGGTGGCGCAAAGCATGCAGAGCCGCCGCTATAAGGGCTTTGAGGGGGCGCGCGGCTTCTGTCTGGCTTTCGCTTTCGCAGAGTTGTCCAACTTGACCCAGCTCAATCCTCCTTTTGCAGCATATGTCTGCCAGGAGAAGTCAGGTCGTCTTCCTCGTTCACGCTCCAAGAAATTCACAAGGTGCATATAGCTTTCCCCAAATAGCTCGACGGCGTTGTCGCCAGCAACGACGCCGCGTCCTTGACCTGGGCTTATCATGCCTCGGTCTAAGACTACGACCCTATCGATGAAGTTCATTGATGAGCCCGTCTCCTGCGTGGCAGATTTGAGGCGCGCAAACTCTTTATGAATCCATTCCGCTTCTCCGAGATCGGAACCATAGGCAAATACCATGTACATGCATCGATATTCTCCTGATTTGACGCCCTTCCCTTCAGTACGTGGATCGACAAATCTACCGCCCTGAGGAGTAAGGCCGCGAATCTTGGAAGCCGCTTGCGCGCAAGACAGCGCTTCCGCCTTCGTAAGCACGGACTTAACCTCGATTACTGCGTAAACCGCCTCGCAAGGCATAAGGTCGGCCGCATCGCCAGCCAAGACCGGTTGAGCTATGGTTCTATCGTAAATAATGAGATCGAGCTGTCCGGTGCGGCGATCTGCGCGATCTATCATCTCTCCTGTAGTCACACCGAATGCTGGCGGCAGGCGAGCTTCGAAGAACTTGCGCAATGCACGCTCGCGTTCCGATCCCTTGATACCTCGATGAGCGAATTCAGTTGAAATTCTAAAGTCCAGCCAGAGTTGGTCACGGGCTGCCTCTAGTACGCCACGGAATACTTCACTGCCCTTACGCAAATTCGCCTCCCCCCTTGGTCTGGCGTCGCACGACCAAACCAGCCTCTCGTTGAGCGGGCCGCGCGAGGCCTGCCTGCAGCACAACTATGACGCTCTCGAAAGACATGCACTAGAGCTCAGCCGGCTTGTGCAAGCCGCGCGCGTTTCTCTAGGTTCGGCGAGCGTCGCGTTTCTGAAGCTGAGCCAACTTCGGGTAGTGGCGCGGCCTCGTCAGACGAGTGCCGCGAAAGTGTTCCGCTCTTGGCGCTGCCTTGCGCGCTGCGTTTGGTGCTCTTGCGTGTCTCGCCCGGCTATACCCTGGCGAGACGTCTCGCCGGCCCTTCAAAGCCGTCTCATTTGGGTTGATCCCACATTTTTGGGACATTAGACTCTGAGGGTCTAAGATCCATACGAGACGGAGTGGTGGTGGGTGGCGGTGGTTGGTTACGCTCGCGTATCGAGCGCGGGGCAATCCCTAGAGGTTCAGCAGGAGCAGCTTGCTGCGGCCGGCTGCATGAAGGTGTTCGCCGAGAAGCGCTCTGGCACGACCACCGAGGGGCGCGAGCAGCTTGATCTTGCATTGTCCTATGTGCGGGAGGGGGATGTCTTCGTTGTCACCCGTCTTGACCGCCTTGCGCGCTCTCTCGTCGACTTGCGTAGGACTGTCGATGCGCTCACGGCGAAGGGGGTCGGCTTTCGCTGCATCCAGCAGACGATCGACACTACCAGCTCGGAGGGGCGACTGATGCTCAACATCCTTGCCTCATTCGCCGAGTTCGAGACCGACATACGGAAAGAGCGGCAGCGCGACGGTATCGAAAAGGCCAAAGAGGCCGGGAAGTATCGGGGACGCCCTGCCTCGATCGACACGAGCAAGATTGCGGCGCTGGAGGCCGAAGGTTGGGGCCCAGCCGAGATCGCGCGGCGGCTAGGCATCGGTCGCGCTAGCGTTTACCGGCTCAAGGCAGCGGTGGCGAGCATCCAGGAAGAGGCGTCGATTGAGCGTTAAGACCGGTACGTGGGTCGCCCGTAAGGCCACAAAGGATGAGCTGGCCGCTTCTGATGAAGCTGGCTTGAGGGTTTCCGAAGGGCTGGCGACCAGGAAGGCGCGCATCGGCGCGTTGCTGGGAAAAAAGACACCGCCAGACCGTCGCTTGGATCCCGCTGTCGATGAAGCTGTAGCCCAAACCCTGCAAGGACTTCTGAAGGCCGGCACACGTGTCCGCCTGACCAGCCGATGGCGGCCTGGAGTTATATATAAGGGAGCATCCAAGGATCCCCGCAAGATGCCCATCTTCATGGGTGACGAAGAGGGAGCAGGAGGTGATGACGGCAGTATAGTCGTCTACGTGCCGGACTGGAGGTACACGGGCGATAAGCTAAAGTCCCTTGCATGGACGATGGTTCTGGCAAAGGGGAACGCTTGGGCTCTATCCCTTCGCTTGGGTCCAGACGTTCTAGAGGCCGCCAGAAGGTCTAAGGAAGCGCGCGGCATCGGCATTGCCCGCTTTGTTCGCGACAGGATCACCAAGCATCTGAAGCGCGCGTTCGAGCCCTTGAACTTCAGGGCGCCGGACTTCTTCATCTGGATCGAGGGCGAGCGGGCGGACCAGGCGCACGTCCATGGCATAATCGAGGTGCCGGAAGGGGCGCGCTCTATGGCCGTCCTCCGTAACGCGCTCAAGGCGGCCGGAGGGCGGTGGAATCCGGCTGAGCATGAGCGGCAAGCCCATCTCGGCTTAATGCACTTCCCGGTTGGGTGGAGCGGCTACTCGTCGAAATGGCAGCGCCTCAGTCGCCTTCGCCTTGATGATGAGAACACTGTTGCGGCTACGTCAGCAGTCCGAAATCGAGGCGCCGCTTGGTATGAAGAGTGCCGGAAGTCCGGATGTTTGATAAATCCAGATAGTTCACATTGACTGAATATACATTCAGATATGCGAAGAAGGTTCGGTAAATCACATTGATTTCGAAATCGACTCCCCAGATGCTTGGTTGATCATCTGGGGGGAGCTCGTGATCGTCTTTAAATTTACGGTGACATGCAATGCGGAGCGCCTCGCTGCTGTGGGGGCGATGCGGTCGGCGAGGGGCTGCTGTGACGGCATCTATTTCGTCCTTGACGGCAGGTTAGTCACCGACTGGGGCGAGAGTCTCGGCGAGCTGCTCATAAGCGGGCACGAAAGCGTCCTCTATATCGGCTCGTCCAAGCACCTTGATCGCCGCACTCGAAGCTTGGTCCGAGCGATCCTCGATCCTAGCGTGCGGCGTACGGTGCACGGGTTTGGCGAGCGCTATCGGACTAGCGCTCACGCCGTCGGCATTGAGCACCTGATGGTGGTGATGATCCATAGCCCGTTCGGCTTCACCCTCGAGCGCGAAGCGTTCCGCAATGCCCAAGCCAAGAGGCTCGACCCGATGGGGAACTGTCGGCCTCCTGGCGCCACGCCTCGCTATGACCGCTTCGAGCATCGGGCAGTCTAGTGGTGCACGACGCTCGACCTGCCGGACTGCTGCGGGGAGCATCCACCCTCGATCTCGACGCGCTGAATCTCTGCATGGCTGGATCGATGCTGGCGATGGGGCTCGTTGTCGCGCTCTTCCAGTGGCGGCTGTACAGGCTGCGTAAACGCTATCGCGACCAGCAAGATGAGGAAGTCCTGCATCACCGTTCCCGGCCCTCTCTAGCGCCTCCTGACGCCCTGAAGGGGCCGGGCGAAGGTAGCCTTAGCGATGATGCCTGAGCATATTGCCAGCGTGATGGTCGGCGGCCTGACTGCACTCGCTATGCTCATCTTCGCTCTCATGTGGAGAACGAAAATCGCAGAGCGCAATGCACGCCGGTTCAAGCGAACCTCGGTGGAAGCTCTTGAGCGCATGCGTGGCGCCGACGGCGACGGCATATAATCAACCCTCGATCATCGAGCCTTCAGCGCAATCGGGTGACGCTGCTCCACGGTCATGTCGCGCTGGACCGAAGTCCTAGAAGAAACCTTTTCCCATGGACCCCGGTCCTTTCTGTCGCCGCTGTGTCGGGGTGCTGGGTCCCTTACACCCAAAGAGCACCGCCCCTTTACAGGCGTGCATCTCTACAGACCTGCGGCGGTGCGACCTCCATAGCGCCTGCCTCCCGCACCCAGCGTTCCGCACTAGCCTTTCGTCCCGCATAGACTTGGCGCCACCCTCGGCCTTCGCCGGGAAGCAGCCCCATCTCCTGCTCCAGCGCGCGCTGATAGTAGGCCTGCAACTCCGGGTCCTCCGCAGCTAGCGCGGCTTCCGCGTCGGTCAGCGCGGCCTGAGCTCGCGATCGCTCGGCGTTGCGAAGATCCTGGTTCCGCAACTCGCGATCGCACTCGTGCTGAAGGGCGCTCAAGGACGACCCGGACTGCGCCCGAGGCTGCTCCTTGGCCGGGAGATTGAGGATGATGAGCGCAGCGACGACGCCAATGCTCACAATCCCCAGAGCTGGCTTCAGGCCTCTCCTCCAATGGTTCTCGTCCAGTTGTGAATTGGGACCAGGCGAGGCGGCCGGAGCTGGCTCGATGCCAACTCGCGCCTTGTAGAGGCTCGCCAGTCTCGATCTCTCCCCATGTGAGCACAGGGCCAAGTAGGCGTGCGCCTCCGAGGAGTTCAGCTTCAGAAACTTCTCATCACCCATGCGCCCGAAGCATCCCACTCAACCACGCGCCGCTCTACCCCATAAGTCGAGCTTGCTCCCAATCTGGTAGCAAAACGGCGCCGTTGCACAAGCCGCTTTCCCTTCCTGGACAGCGCGCATGGCACGAGCTTGGGTTTCCTCGCCCGCCTACGAGGTCGCAATTGACCTTTTGATCGCCAAGCGGCACGCGGCTGGCCTTACACAGCGGGATCTCGCTGCGCGGCTTAGGAAGCCGCCCTCGTTCGTTGGGAAGCTGGAGAGCAGGGAGCGTCGGCTCGACTTGATCGAGTTCATCGTCATCGCGCGCGCGCTCGGTGCGTCGCCCTCTGAATTGATGCAGGAACTCGATGGGAAGTTGACCGAGATCGGTCCCATCTAGCGCCATGCCGTAGGCACCGAGATGCCGACCCGCCAACTTCCGAGATGGGTGCCGTGCAGTCGTTCGAGGCGATCACGCCGGGCGCTCGGCTCGCGCCAGAAGGCGACATTCGGATGCGGCCAGGAACCGGACGCTCCGAGGCCTCCGCGACCTTCACCGTTGGGATCTTCCTAGAACGCGGTCACGTCTCGTCGGCACCAGCCGTCCTATTAGAGGTTGAGGATGGCATGCAGGTCTAAGCGACGGAATCTCTAGGAGAATGCAGCCCCAGGACAAAGCTTTGGCGTGGCAATTTGCCTGAGCTTGACTATCATTGGTTTCAAACCCTCATACTGCACGCGGGGCGGCAGATGACTCAAATCGACCTGTTCAAAGAGGAGAAGCCGGCGCTCCTGATGAAGCTGCCTATGCTTCAGTACGGCCCCATCAAGACCGACGCCGGCCAAGTGCGCGCCATCCTGAGGAGCGCGGAAGACGTCGCGGCGAAGCCCATCGGCGACGTACAGACCTCACCGCGCATCAAGGAGCCGGCGTACGAACTTCCGAATGGCGAGTCCGTTGTCATCACGACGCGCAAGGCGACTGCGCGACCGGCGAGCATTGACGGAGTACTCGTCAAGGATGCCGCCGGCGACCTGACCTGGCTCCATCACCGCGAGATCGACGCGTTAGAAGCGGATGCCTCGAAGCGGGGTTGGCCGGCGGTCGTGGAAGACCGCGCAGGTCAATGGGAAAACAAGGTGTCGTTCCGCCGGGAGTGGCCGAACGAAGACGGCACGGTCGACGAAGACAAGCGCGGGCTCCGGCCTCCACAGCTCGGCGCGCTTCACGCCATCGGCTCCCACTGGAGTCTCCAGACCCAGACCGGCACGGTCGTCATGCCGACCGGCACGGGCAAGACCGAGACCATGCTGGCGACGCTCGCGGCCTATGTGCGCAAGCCAATGCTGGTCGCGGTACCGTCCGACGCGTTGCGCTCGCAAACCGCCAGGAAGTTCCTCACGTTTGGCCTGCTTCGCTGGTTGAAGGTTCTGTATCCCGACGTGCCAAACCCCATTGTGGGCGTAGTCACCAAGGTGCCGAAGACCGTGGGTGCGCTGGAGATCTTCGAGCGGTGCAACGTCATCATCGGCACGATGAGTTCGTTGGCCGATGCAGACGCTGAGCCGCTGTGGCCGGAAATTGTGAAGCGCGTCGGCGTACTCGTTATTGATGAAGCGCACCATGTGGGTGCGCGTCGCTGGACCGGATTTCGGGAGGCGTTTGCCGGTAAGCCGGTACTGCAGTTCACGGCAACGCCGTTCCGGCGCGACGGCAACGTCGTGGATGGCCAAGTCATTTACAGCTACCCGCTGCGGATGGCGCAGGCGGATGGGTACTTCAAATCCATCACCTTCGAGCCGGTCTACGAGGCGGTGCCAAGCGACGCCGACCGGGCGATTGCAGAGGCCGCAGTGGCGCGCCTACGCGGCGACCTGAAAGCGGGTCTGAACCATCTCATGATGGCCCGGTGCGTGAGCATCGACCGGGCGAAGGTCGTTCACGACATCTACAGGGGCCTCGCCAAAGAGCTGAACCCCATCCTCGTCCACTCCGACATGACGGACGCGGCGGCGCGGATTGAAGACCTCCAGCAGGGCCGCAGCCGCATCGTCGTTTGCGTCAACATGCTGGGCGAAGGCTTCGACCTGCCCGAGCTGAAGGTCGCGGCCATCCATGATCTGCATAAGAGCCTGGCCATCCTGCTACAGTTCACCGGCCGCTTCACGCGGACGGCCGCGAAGAACATCGGCGACGCGACGGTCATTGCGAACATCGCTGAACCTAACGTCTCGGCAGCGCTTGAGCGCCTCTACAGCGAGGACGCAGACTGGAACGAGCTGCTGAGCGAGATGAGCTCGGAGGCGGCGAACGACCACGCCCGCCTCACCAAGTTCCTGAACGAGGCGAAGCGCCTGGATGATAGCGGGCCGGACGATGAGGACACGGCGGTCTCGCAGAAGCTGCTCCGGCCGACGCTGAGCACGCTCTTCTTCGAAGCGGACTCGTTCACACCGCGGAAGTTCCACGAGGGGCTGCCTTCGGCGTTCGTGCCCTACCGGGTGTGGCTGCACGAGCCGTCTCGTACGCTCTACTTCGTGACGCGCTCAGAGCCGACGGTAAAGTGGAGCCGTTCAAAGGCCGTGCGGGACAAGAAGTGGAACCTCTTCATCCTGCACCACGACCCGAAGCGGAAGCTGCTCTATCTCTCCTCGACCGACCATGACTCGACCTTCGCCGACCTGGCGAAAGCCGTGAGCGCGGGCGCGAAGCTCATGTCCGGTGACGTGATGTTCCGGAGCATGGGCCGCATCAACCGCCTCATTTTCCAGAACTTCGGCGCGAAAAAGCACGGTCGCCGGAACCTCTCCTATGTCTCCTACACCGGGGCCGAGGTCACGACCGCGCTCAGCGCGATCGAGAAGAGCGGCTCGGTGAAGGCCATGCTGAGCGGGATGGGCTGGGAAGGTGGTCAGCAAGTCACCATCGGCTGCTCAGGCAAGGGTCGCGTGTGGTCTCGGGAGCAAGGCTCGGTGCCGCGCTTCAACGAGTGGTGCGAGGGTGTCGGCGACAAGCTCATCGACGCTGCCATCGACACAGCGAAGCTCATCGACCACGTGCTGTTGCCGACCGTGGTCGACAAGCTGCCGGGCGCGGAGTTGCTCAGCGTGGAGTGGCCGGTCGAGATGCTCCGCCAGGCCGAGGAGCGGATCGAGTTTTCCGACGGCAAGCGCGATGGGGCGCAGACGACGTTCGATCTGGTCGTGACCGGCATCGACCGCGCGGCCAACACCATCGACTTCGAGTTGGTCGAGGCGCTCACCGGCAATTGGGGGACGTTCCGCTACGCGCTCGGGGCGACCTATACGGTCACGCAGGTCGCCGGCCCGATGGTCACGCTCACCATAGGCAAGCTGTCGAGCGAGCTGGCCGCCTACTTCTCGGAGTACCCGCCTCTCTTCCGCTTTGTGGATTTGTCGGAGTTGGACGCGAACCTGCACATTGTTCCGCAGAATCCCTACGAGCTGAAGCTCGATGACGCGCTCTTCGAGACGTGGAGCTGGAAGGGCGTGAACCTTGAGAAGGAGTCGATGTGGAAGGGCGATGAGCGTCGTGACGACTCAATCCAATGGCACGTCGCGAAGGAGTACGTCGCGGCCGACTACGACGTCGTGTTCGATGATGACGCCGCCGGTGAAGCGGCCGACCTCGTCTGCATCAAGGCGGTTGACGACCACATCAAGCTCGCATTGGTTCACTGCAAGTTTGCGGGCGGCGCGACGCCGGGCGAACGCGTGAAGGATGTCGTCGAAGTGTCCTCGCAGGCCGTGCGCTCCGCGCGATGGCTCGGCAAGTTCTCGCAGCTTGTGCATCACTTGAAGGTGCGCAATGAGGCGCTGAAGGTGGGTACGCGGACGACACGTTTCCTGAAAGGCGGGCCAAGCGACCTCAACCGCCTATTGAAGATGGCCCGCTTCAATCCGGTACGCGCCGACATCGTCATCGTGCAGCCGGGACTGACGAAGGCCGGGCGGACGGACGCACAGTCGGCCGTCCTTGCGGCGGCGGTCATCTATCTGAAGGAGACCGTTGGTATCGATCTCGGCATAGTTTGCAGCTAGCGCCTAAAGGGCCAGCCTGAGTGCCTCGCAGGGCAACTGCGGCTGCGTCCGCTCGACTTCGCTAGGGGGTCACTCGGGGTGCCCTAGTGCGGACCTTCCGAAGGTCTTCGATGAGTCACCCCCGCGCATTGGCGATAAGAAGCTTAGCATCCGCGACCGGCCGTCAAAGGATGTTCCTCCGTCCAGTCGCGCGACAACTTAGCTATTCGGTCGGCTAGCGCCCTGCCGGGGACGCTGGATGAAATTGTTGTTCTGCTACGCCAAAGTGCTACGTCTGAGCTCCCTGTAGGGCGCTGGGCGACCTTAAAGCGCTCACGGCAAGCGGTTTCCGAGGTTGGGTTCGCTTCCCCTGGGCTTTCCAATGCTGGCCGGTCAACCGAGCCGGCCAGCATTGGAAAGCCTAAATGCATGTTGATCTACGGTGGGTTCAGGCCGCCGCTGCCGAATGTGGAAGCGAGAGGGGGAGACCTGTCTGCCCGGTGTTGGTCCGGCGCGCACCGGTCAAGAACAGCTCCAAGTCCTCCCTGGCGTACCGCACCAGGCGGCCGCTGAGTTTGCGGAATGGTGGGCCCAGGCCGCGCAGCCGCCAGTCCTCCAGCGTGCGAGGAGACACGCTCAGGAAATGTGCTGCCTGCGCGGTGGTCAGCAGGGGCGAAGAGGGAATGCTGTAGGGGTGGTTCATGTGACGCATGCTCCAGAGGAGGTTTAGTGCGTCGGACTATCTATACCAAAAAAGCCGAGCTGGTTTTGGCAAGTGAGGGCCTCTTTCCTCAGCGAAAACAATGCCTGATCGCGCACACACCGAAATCACAACGGAATCGCGTTGCTCGCGAACCGGGCGCGCGGGTGCCTGATCACGAGGTTTTTTCCTAGCTTCCACGTAGCTTCCATGGCTGGTGCGCCATGGAGCGATCCGGTAAAATTCTTCAATTAAATCAAGGGTTTGGTGGTGCCGCCTAGGTGACTCGAACACCTGACCTACGCATTACGAATGCGCCGCTCTACCGGCTGAGCTAAGGCGGCCCACGGCGCTTCGGCAGAATCGCCGGGCGCGAGGAGCGGCCTATTTAGCGGGGCGCGAGCCGCTTGCCAAGCGCCGTCGTGCGCTTGTGTTGCGACGGGGCGCCGGAGCGGGGCCGGGGGCGTCGGGCGAGGGCGGATCGTCGAGCTCGCCGGGGTCGTCGAGGGCCGGGTGGTCGAGGAACGGGATCAGCGCTCCGCCGGTCTCGGCGGCGTGCACGAAGGCGGTGGATTCGGCCAGGGTCGACTGGGCGTAGGCCGAGGGCAGCTGCGGCAGGTCGCTCATCGTGCGCTCGCGGCGCTCGAAGCGCGGGTGGATCAGCTCGCCGGTCTCGGCGTAGCTGGCGGCCAGGCGCGCCCAGTCCTCGCGGCCGTAGGCGAAGGCCTGGCCCTCGGGGTCCAGATCGCTCCAGTCGGGCTCCTGCGGGGCGGCCACGCCCCGGGCGACCCAGGCGCGGGCCTCGTCGGGTTCGCCGCACGCAAAGGCGACGCGGGCCATCAGGCCGGCCAGGCGGGCGGTGGGCGCGGCCTCTTCGGGCAGCAGGCGGGCGGCGGCGCGGGCGGCGACGGCGTCGCCGGCGATCAGGGCGCTCTCGACCTTGAGAAGGCGGCTCTCGCGGGCCTCGGGCTTGAGCTGGGCGAGGGCGGAAAGGCGGGCGGCGCGGGCCTTGGGCGTCTCGCTGGTCTTCAGGTCGCGATAGGCCAGCCACAGGGCTGGATGCGGCGAGCCCTTCCAGGCGGCCTCGATCAGGGTTCCGGCCTTGGCGGCCTTGCCGTCGGCGGCCAGCAGGCGGGCGGCCATGACCACGCCGGGGGCGAAGTCGGGCTTCAGCTTCACCGACTGCAGGGCGAAGTCGAGGGCCTGGTCGAGCGCCTTGGGATCGTCGCTGTCCTCCAGGTTCGCCGCCGAGGCGGCCAGCAGCGCGGCGCGGGCGCGCTCGGCCACCAGCGGCGAGACGATCTTGCGTTCCTGGCCGCCTTGGACCAGCTGCAGGGCCGCGGCCCAGTCGCCGGCTTCCAGGCGGGCCTCCAAGAGGGCGCGCCAGGCCCACAGGGCCGAGCGGGCCAGGCCATAGGCGGTCTCGGCGTGGCGCAGGGCGAGCTGGCGGTCGCCTTCGGCCAAGGCCAGCTGCATCAGGCCGCGCAGGCCGGCCAGGCGCATCTCGGGAAAGCCCAGCATGGCGTTCCAGGCCTGGCGGGCGGCGACGGTGTCGCCGGCGGCCTCGGCGGCCTGGGCGGCCAGCACGCGGACGAGGGCCGGAGCGTCGTCGGTCAGGTCGGCGGCCTTCTGGGCCAGGCGGCGGGCCTCGGAGCCGTCGCCGGCGGCCACGGCGAGAAAGCCGCGCGACAGGGCCTCGGTCGCCTGCTTGCGGCGGGCCTCGGCGCGGGCGCGGGCGGCGCGGCGGGGGGCCTCGATGATCCACAGCAGGCCGCGCCACAGGGCGGCGGCGGCCAGGGCCAGCAGGAGGGTCAGCAGGGCGGCGGCGGCGGCCGTCATCTCGACGCGCCAGCCCAGCCATTCCAGGCTGGCCGCGCCCGGCTCGCCGGTCAGCGAGACGACGATGACGGCGATGACCGCGATCAGGACGAGGGCGAGGAGGGCGCGGATCATTGCGGAGCCCCGGCCAGCCGGGCGTTGTCCTGGGCGCGCGAGACCTGCATCAGGCCGGCCAGGGCCTCGTCGCGGACGGCGGCGACCAGGCGGTCGATCTCGGCGCGGCGCTCGGCCTCGGCCCGCCAGGCGGCCAGTACGGGGCGGGCGCCGGGCGGCAGGGCGTCGAGGGCGCGCAGGGCGCCGGTCAGGTCGCCGGCGTCGAGCCGGGCCTGGGCGCGGGCCAGCACGGCGTCGGGGCCGTTTCCGGCGGTCGAGCCGACCTGGCGGATGGTGACGACGCGCGAGAGGGCGTGCTGCAGCTTGGCCAGGGCGCCGGCGTCGGGGCCGGGCTCGTGGGCGGCCACCGAGGCGCGGCCGGCCAGGTCGTCGAAGCCGGCGGCCAGGCCCGCGAGCGTGGGCGCGCCCTGGCGGGCCAGACGCTCCAGCGCGCGGACCTCCGACGACGGCGGCAGCACGCGTTCGAGCGCGGCGACGGCGTCGGCGAAGGGCTCTCCGCCCTGGGCCGCCTGGGCCAGGCTGGCGGAGGCCAGGGCCGCGCCGGCGGCGTCCAGCGTGCGCCGCTGGCCCGATTCGAGCAGGGCGATGCGCGCCTCCAGCCGGTCGACCTCGGCGGAGGGCGAGGGCGCCGGCGGGGCGGCGACCACCGGGACGTCGGCGGCGGGGGCGGCGAAGCCGGCCGCGACCGGGGCCTGGGCCGTCGGCGGCGCCTGCGGTGAGGCGTCCTTGCGGGCGAACCAGGCGGGGCCGAAGCGGGCGATGGCGACGCCTGCGCCGACGCAGGCGATGCACAGCACGATCATCACCCAGAACATCGGGCCCAGCAGGGGCTTCCTGGCGTAGAGGGCCGGGTCGCTGGGGGCGGCGATTTCGGCGGGGTCGGGGGCGGCGCTCATGGCCTCCATTCGTGCCCCACGCGCGATTTGGGTGCAACTTCGCCTTAAGGCGAGAGCAGGTCGAACAACGCTGTTTCGCGGGGGCGCGGCGCGGCGGCCACAGGCCCAAGGCGTCTGTCGGCGCAAAGGGGGGCCAGCGGCGCGGCGACGGCGGGCGACAGGCAGAAGGCCTTCAGGCCTGGCGCGGGACGGGCGGTCAGTACGGCGGCGAGCGCCCGGGCGGCCTTGGGCGAGTGCAGCAGCACGGCGCCAAGATCGTCGAGGACAGCCAGGGTTTCGGCCGTAGGGGCGCGCACGACGCTTTCGTAGACGGCGATCGCGCGGGCCTGGATTTCGGCGCGGGCCAGCGGCGAGACGAGGTCGCCGGCCGGTTCCGCGGCGGCCGGATGCAGCACCGCGCCCTCGAAGGCTTCCCGTCGGGCCGCGATCAGGGCGGCCAGGGCGGCCACGTCGCCGTCGGCCGATTCGATGCGCGAGAAGCCGGCCTCGGCCGCCAGGTCGGCGGTGGCCGCGCCGACCGCGAATACCGGCAGGTCGCGCCGGGCGCTGGCCCGGGCGAAGGCGGCCAGGCCGTTGCGGCTGGTGAAGGCCAGGGCCCCGACGCCGGAAAGGTCGGCCGTCCACGGCAGGTCGCGGACCTCCAGCAGCGGGTCGATCAGCGGCGAAAAGCCGAGCGCCGAAAGGCGCGCGGCGGTGGCCTCGGCGCCGGGCCGGGCGCGGGTGATCCAGACGCGGGAAGCGCCCGGGTTCATTCCGTCGGCGCGATGATGGCGTCGCCGCCCTCGGCCTTGACCGCCGCGCCCAGCGACAGGCCCAGGGCGAGCGCCTGGCCGGCGTCGTCGTCGCCGGTCAGCACCACCTCGCCCTCGTGGCGGACGCGAACGACGCCGTCGGGGCTGAGGGCCTCGACCAGCAGCGACAGGCGCGATCCGTCGAGACGGCCATAGGCGCCGACGGCCGTGCGGCACGAGCCTTCCAGGGCGTAGAGCGCGCCGCGTTCGGCGGCGACGGCGATGGTGGTGGGACGGCAGCGGATCGCCGCCAGCCAGGGGGCGTCGACGTCCTCGGCCCGGCTCTCGATGGCCAGGGCGCCCTGGCCCGGCGCGGGCGGCGCGGCCAGCGGGTCGAGCCAGCTTTGCGGGATGTGGCCCATGCCCAGGCGGTTGAGGCCCGACTGGGCCAGCAGGATGGCGTCGGCCTCGCCGCGCTCGAGCTTGGCCAGGCGGGTGTCGACATTGCCGCGCAGCATCACGACGTCGAGGTCGGGGCGCACGTGCAGGGCCTGGGCCTGGCGACGCAAGGAGGCGGTGCCCAGGCGCGCGCCGTGGGGCAGGTCTTCCAGCCGCTGGGCGACCTTGCTGATGAAGGCGTCGCGGGGGTCTTCGCGTTCCGGCGTCGCGGCCAGCACCAGGCCCGGGGGCAGTTCGGCCGGCATGTCCTTGAGAGAGTGCACCGCGCAGTCGATGCGGCCGTCGAGCAGGGCCTCCTCGATCTCCTTGGTGAACAGGCCCTTGCCGCCGATCTCCATCAGCCGGCGGTCCTGGATGCGGTCGCCGCTGGTGACGATCGGG
>PJUL01000576.1_pt1 | contig 24137 bp, 37 predicted proteins | sample 1512221 | NCBI WGS metagenome assembly PJUL01 (sample SAMN08177667, study PRJNA422409) | Feces metagenome, whole genome shotgun sequencing project.
CCGCTACCCGCATGTTTCGATAGCAACCTGGCGGATCGGTCTCACGCCAGCCGAGGCTTGCGCGATACGAGAAACGGGTCGAGCAATAGGGACATTGGATGTCCCGCCCGCCCTTGATGCTCAGATAGACATGCGGATGATCGTCCGGCGGTGATGCGCCGGTGCAGGAAAAGGCGAGGGTACCGATCCAAATCCTGCTCGCGCCGACATCGTTCAGATATTCCGGAACATCGCGCGGATCCTCGGTAGGGGCAGGTCCCGCCGGTAACAGCGGTGCGGGCGCGCCGTCATGACTCCATGCCGCGATGGCATCGTGGAGTTCCCGCCGCCGCGTTTTTGTCCACCTGAACGGATCTCTGCGGAAGGTTCGGGCTACAAACTCAGCCGCCGTGTGCGTCCAGTCGGACGCGCGGAATGTTTGAACTGTCATCGGGTCGCTCCATTGCGGCAAGCGCGATTACCGATCTCTCCGTAATGCGTCGCTTGCGGTTTCGAAGCGCGGGAAGCCCGCGTGCCACCGATCCGGGGCTGCCCGGCATCAATTCGTCATTCCCGACAACTTGCGGGGAACGCCCGATGGCCGGCGAACAGGCTGGTTCGGTCACTTGCGGACGTCGGGCGCAATTTCTGCCTCGCTCCCAAGTCAAGGACCATCCTCATGCCTTTCACTTTACGGAGATGGTTCCTCCGTCATCGTCCCACCGGTCTGCCTCGTCGGCAGGCACGGGCCTGAACCGTAGCTTGAGCGGATTGCGGTGCGGGAAGGTGCTTCCTTCCAACAGGCGGCCATACTCTCTGGCCAGGCCTTGATGGGCTATCCGCGCAGGCCCGGACTTGGCCACCGACGCGTTGTAAAGGGAGATCTGCTCCCGGCGAAGAATGTAATTAATATCCATCCGCTGTGTCCCACGAAGCGGGAGCGCGAGGTCTCTCAGCCGCGCGGGTGCTCAGGCAGGGCGCGCGATAGCCATGATATGGGGGGCGACCCTCAGGTTTGTAAGAGCTGCTCGTCGATCCAGGGCTCAACCCGTCGCATATGCCTTTGTCAGCGCATCCCAGTCGTTCCAGTCCGGATTGCCCGGATAGCTGCGCGCCGCACCGGTCTCGACCCAGGGCAGCTTCTCGTCGGTCCAGGTTTCGAGGAAGGGGCGGGCGTCGTCGGGCGCGTCGAGCATCGTCGTGCGGACGTTGACGAACCAGTCCACGCCCTCCGCGCGGGTGAACACCCAGCTCTTGCAATGGTCGCAGTGGAAATGATGCGCGACCGGGCCGTGCAGGCCGCCGATCACCGGCTCGCCCTGCGTCACCGCGAAAGCGTCTGCCGGCATGGTGAGGGTGAGCGAGAAGGCGCTGCCGCTCATCTTCTGGCAGCCGGTGCAATGGCAGGCGCTGGTGAGCATTGGCGCGCCGGTCAGGCGGAAACGCAGCTGGCCGCAGCGGCATCCGCCTTCATGGGTTTCGCTCCAATCGGTCATCTGCCTGCTCCTGTCTCGATTCGCCGCATCGCCAAAGCGTTAGCCGGAACGGTGCCGCGATGCCCGCGTTCCTTTCCCCAGACGCGCAAGAACCAGAACAGACAGAGGATGCCTGCATGAACAGATACTTCTTCGCGCTTGGCCTGGGGCCGGCAATCGCGTTGGGCGCCTGTGGAGGCGGCAGCGAGCCGGTCACGACCGTCGACAATATCGTCGCTACTGATACCACGATCCCTGCGAACAGTATCGACGCCAATGCGGCGACCGGCACGCTGAACGAGACCAGCGGCGCGGTCGTGATGACCGGCCAGACCTTTGCCGATACGGCCGGTGCCAGCGATGCCTATGAAGTGGCGGCGGGCAAGCTCGCCCGGGAAAAGGCGACCGCGCCCGCGCTCAAGGATTTCGGCGCGATGATGGTGACGGCGCACACGGGTTCGACCGCGAAGCTGAAGGCGGCGGGCGCGAAGGTGGTGCCCGGGATCGTGCCGGATCCGAAGCTCAATGCCGAACAGGAGGCAAATCTCGCGACGCTGCGCGATACGACCGGCGCCGATTTCGACACCGCCTACAAGGCGCAGCAGCTCGTCGCGCACCAGAAGACGCTGGCGGTGGTGCAGGACTATGCGAAGAACGGCACCGTGCCCGAGCTCAAGGCCTTTGCCACGGAGATCGCGCCCGTGATCCAGGCGCATCTGGACAAGATCAAGGGGCTCTGAAGGGGCCGAACAGGAAAGGGCGCGCTCCCCTGCGGAAGCGCGCCCTTTCCGTTCCCGAAAAGCCGGAAGGCCTATTCGTTCGCTGCCGTCGCAAAGGCCGAGGGGCCGGTCTCTACCGCGCGCGGGCCCGACGGTGCAGCGGTGCTCATGTGCCGCAGGCGGCCGTCGATATTGCCGCCATTCTCGATGGTGATGCTCTCATATTCGACATCGCCGATGATCTTCGCCGAACGCTCGATGGTGAGGTGGCGGACTCGCACCGTGCCTTCGATCATGCCGGCAAGGCGCGCCGCCTCGGCGGTGACGTTGCCGAAGATCTGGCTGTCGGCGCCCTGTGCCAGGCTGCCGCAATTGACGTCGCCTTCGATGCGGCCGTCGATGTGCAGATCGGCAGTGGCGGAGACGTTGCCGGTCACCGTCACGTCCGGACCGATTACCGAAAACATCCCGCGCTTGCCGTTGCCATTCTGCGGCGGCGCCGGCGGAATCGCCGGACGGTCATCGCGATCGCGACCACGATTATTGTTGAACATTAACGCTACTCCCCAAATTCGGACCCCGAATCCCGTACGGTAATTCTAGCATAATTCACGGAAACCGGCACCGGCCAAAAGCCGAAGGGGCGTTCCGGGGAAGGATTGTCGTTTGCCGCAGGCGTGTGTGCGCGGCAAAGCCAAGCGGCTGCAAGCATCGCGCCGCCGGCGATCGCGGTGGGCACCGGGCCGGTGCCAAGCGCGGCGAGCAGGCCGGTCAGTGCGAGCGGCGCGGCGAATCGCTCGCGGGGCAGCAGCGCGATGGCGAGGGCGGCAGGCGCCAGCAGGGCGGCGGCGCCGATCTGCGGCAGGATCACCAGTGGTATCAGCGCCGCGGGCAGCGCTGCCCGGACGAGCGAGCTCGGGGGCAGGGCAGTCAGCCGGGCCAGGTGCCAGGCGAGAAAGCCGGTTCCGCCGGTGACCGTCAGCCCGAAAACCTCCCAGGAAAACAGGGACGCGGGCCCGGCCAGGGTCGGGCCGAACGCACCGGACAGCAGAGTCGCCGCAAGCGCGGCGAGCGCTGCGGCCAAAGGGTTGAATCGGGAGGCGTGACGAACCATTTTCAACGCTCTAGCCCGGCACTGGTTGACGCTCTCTTATCCCGAGGCCGAGTCAGTTGACCCGCCAGCCCCCCCTCGCTATAGGCGCCCCCGTTCCACAAGGGACCGGCACGTCCGGTCGCGATTCCTTTTGGGGCAAGAGCTGAACGTTGCTGGAGACGCAATGGCCCGGGGGGTCGAGGACACCCGGGGCCTTTTCGTATTCTCAAACAAGGGTTCCAGCAAAGTAACCGCCGGCGTCGCCGGTAACATAAGGTGAAGGGCTTCATGCCGACGATTAACCAGCTGGTCCGCAAGGGCCGCGAACTGCAGAAGACCAAGTCGAAGGTCCCTGCAATGGAGCAGAACCCGCAGAAGCGCGGCGTTTGCACCCGCGTCTACACGACGACTCCGAAGAAGCCGAACTCGGCGCTTCGTAAGGTTGCCAAGGTCCGCCTGACCAACCAGCGCGAAGTCATCAGCTACATCCCGGGCGAAGGTCACAACCTTCAGGAGCACTCGGTTGTTCTGATCCGCGGCGGCCGTGTCCGCGATCTTCCCGGCGTTCGCTACCACGTCCTGCGCGGCGTGCTCGATACGCAGGGCGTCAAGGATCGTCGCCAGTCGCGTTCGAAGTACGGCGCCAAGCGTCCGAAGTAATCACAGCCATAGTAAGCCCCGGACGGGTTCCGGACACGCTGAAGGTTTAGAAGGAAATTCAAGATGGCTCGTCGTCGTCGCCCAGAAAAGCGCGAAATCCTGCCGGATCCCAAGTTCGGTGATATCGTCCTTTCGAAGTTCATGAACTCGGTCATGCTGGACGGTAAGAAGTCCGTTGCCGAGGGCATCGTCTATTCGGCCATGGAAACCGTCGAAGCGCGCGCCAAGCGCGACCCGATCGGCGTGTTCCATGACGCGCTGAACAACATCAAGCCGGGCATCGAGGTCCGCAGCCGCCGCGTCGGCGGTGCGACCTACCAGGTGCCGGTTGAAGTCCGTCCGGAGCGTGCCCAGGCGCTCGCGATCCGCTGGCTGATCACTTCGGCCCGCAATCGCAGCGAGAACACCATGTCGGCGCGCCTCTCGGGCGAGCTGCTCGACGCTTCGAACAACCGCGGCAACGCCGTGAAGAAGCGTGAAGACACCCACCGTATGGCCGAGGCGAACCGCGCCTTCAGCCACTACCGCTGGTAAGTCTTTCTCCAGCGCCGGCTCGTCTGGCGCTGGAAATTTTCGTTCCTACATATCGGGGAGCTGGATCGTCCGGCTCCCCACATCCTTAAGGAAACCAGGTCATGGCCCGCAGCCATCCGCTCGAGCGTTATCGCAATATCGGCATCATGGCGCACATCGACGCCGGCAAGACGACGACGACCGAGCGCATCCTCTACTACACCGGCAAGTCCTACAAGATCGGCGAAGTGCACGAAGGCACCGCGACGATGGACTGGATGGAGCAGGAGCAGGAGCGTGGCATCACCATCACGTCCGCAGCGACCACCTGCAAGTGGCGCGCTGAAGAGGGCAAGGGTGAAGAGCACCTGATCAACATCATCGACACCCCGGGCCACGTCGACTTCACGATTGAAGTCGAGCGTTCGCTCCGCGTGCTCGACGGTGCCGTGGCGTGCTTCGACGGCGTTGCCGGCGTTGAGCCGCAGTCGGAGACCGTGTGGCGCCAGGCGGAGAAGTACAAGGTTCCGCGGATGTGCTTCGTCAACAAGCTCGACCGCACCGGTGCTTCGTTCGAGCGCTGCGTCGACATGATCAAGGATCGCCTGGGCGCCCGCCCGGCCGTCCTGTATCTCCCGATCGGCATCGAGGGCGGCTTCAAGGGCCTCGTCGACCTGGTCGAGAACCGTGCGATCGTGTGGCTCGAAGAGTCGCTGGGCGCGAAGTTCGAATATCAGGCGATCCCCGACGATCTCGCTGATGCCGCCGCCGCTGCGCGCGCCGAGCTGATCGAGATGGCCGTCGAGCAGGACGATGCCCTGATGGAATCGTATCTGGAAGGCACCGAGCCGACCACTGCGCAGCTCAAGGCGCTGATCCGCAAGGGCACGCTGAACTTCTCGTTCGTTCCGATCGTCTGCGGTTCGGCGTTCAAGAACAAGGGCGTGCAGCCCCTGCTCGACGCCGTTGTCGACTATCTGCCTTCGCCGCTGGACATTCCGGACGTGCAGGGCGTGAAGCTCGACGGCGAGACCCCGGATTCGCGTCCGGCTTCGGACTCGGCGCCGCTTTCGCTGCTCGCGTTCAAGATCATGAACGATCCGTTCGTCGGCTCGCTCACCTTCGCCCGTATCTACTCGGGCACCCTCACCAAGGGTCAGTATCTGAACTCGGTGAAGGACAAGAAGGAGAAGATCGGCCGTATGCTCCTGATGCACGCGAACTCGCGTGAGGACATCGAAGAAGCACGCGCCGGCGACATCGTCGCCATCGCGGGCCTCAAGGAGACCACGACCGGTGACACGCTGTGCGACACCGCGAACCCGATCATCCTGGAGCGCATGGAGTTCCCGGAGCCGGTGATCGAGCTGTCGGTGGAGCCGAAGACCAAGGCCGACCAGGAGAAGATGGGCCTCGCCCTGAACCGCCTGGCCGCCGAGGATCCCTCGTTCCGCGTTTCGACCGACCATGAGTCGGGCCAGACCATCATCAAGGGCATGGGCGAGCTCCATCTCGAGATCCTGGTCGACCGCATGAAGCGCGAGTTCAAGGTCGAGGCGAACGTCGGTGCGCCGCAGGTGGCGTATCGCGAGTATCTCGCGAAGCCGGTGGACATCGACTACACGCACAAGAAGCAGTCGGGCGGCACCGGCCAGTTCGGTCGCGTCAAGGTCAAGCTGACCCCGGGCGAGCGCGGCACCGGCTTCGTCTTCAAGGACGAAGTCAAGGGCGGCAACGTTCCGAAGGAGTATATCCCGGCGATCGAAAAGGGCTTCCGCGAGACGGCGCAGACCGGTTCGCTGGTCGGCTTCCCGATCATCGACTTCGAAGTGCTGCTGTATGACGGTGCGTACCACGACGTCGACTCGTCGGCCCTGGCCTTCGAAATCACTGCCCGTGCAGCAATGCGTGAAGCCGCCCAGAAGGCCGGCATCAAGCTGCTCGAGCCGGTGATGAAGGTGGAAGTCGTGACCCCCGAGGACTATCTCGGCGACGTCATCGGCGACATCAACAGCCGCCGTGGTCAGATCCAGGGCACCGACTCGCGCGGCAACGCGCAGACGGTCGAGGCGATGGTGCCGCTGGCGAACATGTTCGGTTACGTGAACCAGCTCCGCTCGTTCACTCAGGGTCGTGCGCAGTACTCGATGCAGTTCTCGCACTACGACGAAGTGCCGCCGAACGTGGCAGACGAAGTGAAGGCGAAGCTCGCCTGAGGCGCTTAGCGCTTGGGCTGGCGTAACTTGAAAACAGCCGCTATGGGGCCGCCTTCCGGCGAATCCCCTGGCGGCGCGGAATCAGAGATCAGAAGGTAGGAAAACAATGGCGAAGGCAAAGTTTGAGCGGAACAAGCCGCACCTCAACATCGGCACCATCGGTCACGTCGACCACGGCAAGACCTCGCTGACGGCCGCTATCACCAAGATTCTGGCAGAGAACGTCGCGGGCAACTCCGCGGTTGACTTCGCCAACATCGACAAGGCTCCGGAAGAGCGCGAGCGCGGCATCACCATCTCGACCGCACACGTCGAGTACGAGACCGACAACCGCCACTACGCGCACGTCGATTGCCCGGGCCACGCCGACTATGTGAAGAACATGATCACCGGCGCTGCGCAGATGGACGGCGCGATCCTCGTGGTCGCCGCCACCGACGGCCCGATGCCGCAGACCAAGGAGCACATCCTGCTCGCCCGTCAGGTCGGCGTGCCGACCATGGTCGTCTTCCTGAACAAGGTCGACCTGGTGGACGACGAGGAAATCCTCGAGCTCGTCGAGATGGAAATCCGCGAAGAGCTGTCGCGTCGCGAGTTCGACGGCGACAACATTCCGATCATCCGTGGTTCGGCGACCGCCGCTCTGTCGGGTTCGGACGACAAGCTCGGCAAGGACGCCATCCTGGCGCTCATGGCCGCTGTCGACGAGTCGATCCCGCAGCCGGAGCGTCCGGTTGACCAGCCGTTCATGATGCCGATCGAAGACGTGTTCTCGATCTCGGGCCGCGGCACGGTCGTCACCGGCCGCGTCGAGACCGGCATCGTCAAGGTCGGCGAGGAAGTCGAGATCGTCGGCATCCAGGAGTCGGTCCGCAAGACCACCGTCACCGGCGTGGAAATGTTCCGCAAGCTGCTCGACGAAGGTCGTGCAGGCGACAACATCGGCGCGCTGATCCGCGGCGTTGGCCGTGACGAAGTCGAGCGTGGTCAGGTTCTGGCCAAGCCGGGTTCGATCAAGCCGCACACCGACTTCAAGTCGGAAGTGTACGTGCTGTCGAAGGACGAGGGTGGCCGTCACACGCCGTTCTTCGCCAACTATCGTCCGCAGTTCTACTTCCGTACCACGGACGTGACCGGCACGATCGAGCTGCCGGAAGGCACCGAGATGGTGATGCCGGGCGACAACGTCGCTCTGGGCATCAAGCTGATCGCTCCGATCGCTATGGACGTCGGCCAGCGCTTCACGATCCGCGAAGGCGGCCGCACCGTGGGTGCAGGCGTCGTTGCCGAGATCCAGAAGTAAGCTTCACCCTCTAGGGTAAAGTTCGAAGGGCCCGGTCTCCGCAAGGAGGCCGGGCCTTTTCGTTTGGTGCTCACTCTCGGGTAGTGCGTCTGCGGGCGAGATGCCGGGGCGGTGCCTTCATCCCGGAAGCAACGGGGCTTGAAATGCTCCAAAATGCTATGTATGCTTTTGGAGCATTTTAGGAGTCGTCATGTATCACTACCAACCCTTGCTCGATTTCCTCGCCGCCAGAGGTGATCGATCGGTCAGCCTTTCCTTCGAAGAGATCGAGGGAATCATCGGCCGCTCCTTGCCGCCGTCCGCCTCGGGGGCGGCCAGCCGTCAATGGTGGTCCAATGCACCGTCGCATTCCCACGCCCGTGCGTGGTTGTCGCTGGGGCGCAAGGCAAAGCTGAACCTTGCGGCGCGATCGGTTACCTTTTCCCGGCCCGCATCCCTGACGAGCCTGCCCGGGGCCATCGTCGTCGATACGGTCGATCTGCATCCGATCACGCTTCAGCTGCTCGAAACCATTGTGTCGGATAGCGGGATCAGCGTGGAAGCCGCCGCCGTCGCACTGTTGAACAGGGCGGCCTATGATCTGCAGCCGAGGACCGAGTGACGATCGATCGGATTCATTCCTGATCGCGCCACTCGGTCTGCCGGTCAGCAGGCCGACCCTCGCGGAGAGGGGGCTCTGCTTCGGAGTTGACGGTCTCAGGATAGCTCGTTCGCCTCCAGGGGGTATTCGTTGTCGAGGGTTTCGAGGGCCTTCCTGCGGGCCGAATCCGGGGAGGCGACCAGGCCGATCTTGACCAGCGGGCCGTCCGGTGCCGCCATCTGCAGATAGAGCTTCAGGAACTCCTTGAGCGCCGGCATCTCGGTGAGGCGGGCCTTGCGGACATAGAGGAACAGCGTGCGGGCGCCGGGATATTGTCCGCTCGAGATGGTCTTCGCGTCCGGCGTGACCCCGTTGATCGATGCGGCATGCAGCGTGGAGGCGTTCTGCTCCAGGCGTGAGTAGCCGAAAAGGCCGAGCGCGTTGGGGTTCTGCTTGAGCACGGCCACGATCTCGGTGTCGTCCTCACCCTTTTCCACATAAGCGCCGTCTGTGCGAACCCGCAGGCAGGCGAGATCGAACTGCGAGGGGTCCGGGTTCTTCAGCAGTTCGGCGGCTTCAGGGGTCGCGGACAGGCATCCCACGCGCAGTATCAGCGCCTCGAACATCTCGCGCGTGCCGCTGCCCTTGGGGTGGCCGAGCACCAGGATCGGGATGGCGGGCAGTTTGGGATTCACGTCATGCCAGGTCTTGGCGGCGTTGGGCTTGCCCTTCGGATTGGCTGCAAGCGCGAGGTAGATGTCTTCGCTGGTAAGGGCGATCTTCGGCCCCTGCGCCGATCCTGCCAGCGCGAGACCGTCAAGGCCGATCCGGAGCTCGAGAAGGTCGCCGGCGCCTGCCGCCTTGCAGGCATCGAATTCGACCCGGGTCATGCGGCGCGAGGCGTCGAGCAGGTCGGGGGCCTTGCCGGCCACCGGCTTGCAGAATGCCCGGGCGCCCTCGCCAGTGCCGACCGCGGCGATCTCCGGCATCGGCTGCTTCTTGTCCTTCTTGACGAAGGCTTCGCCGACGGCCTTGGTGAACGGGAACACGGTGGCGGACCCGGTGGCCGTGATCGCCGATGGACTGGTGTTGCACGACGCGAGCAGCAGGGCCGTCAGTGTGACGGCAGTGGTTCTCCCAAGCATCTCTTTCCCCTAAGACACAAAGGCGCAGGGCACGCGCGCCCGCGAGCGTTGTCGCCGAGCCGCGTTACCGGGACATGACGCGGCTTCGGGGCGGAAGGGCAGGGGTATCCGCTCCCGGTGCCCCGCCGCTGGAGGGGCAGGCGTTTCGAGGGCGCGAATTCCCCGTGTCGGCCCTTGACCCGAATCGACTGAGCCTGTAGGGGCCGCCCCTTCGGTTCAAACACAGCATAGAAGCTCGGCAACGGGCTCCGCTCTTTCGCATTGGTAGGGACATGGAAACGCAGAATATCCGTATTCGCCTGAAGGCGTTCGATCATCGAGTGCTCGATCAGGCGACCGGCGACATCGCCGACACTGCCCGCCGTACCGGCGCTCTCATCCGTGGCCCGATCCCGCTTCCGACGAAGATCGAGAAGTTCACGGTCAACCGTGGTCCCCACATCGACAAGAAGTCGCGCGAGCAGTTCGAAGTGCGCACCTACAAGCGCATGCTCGACATCGTGCAGCCGACCCCGCAGACCGTGGACGCGCTGATGAAGCTCGACCTCGCCGCTGGCGTCGACGTCGAGATCAAGCTGGCCTGAGCCAGTTGAAGACCCCTGCGGAAGCGGGGGTCTTTCTCGTCCTGCCGCATACTTCGCAGGAATGCAGGTGTGGGGGTGGACAGGGAAGCGCTGCTGACGTAAAGGCGCGCCTCCACACGAGATTCGCGATTCCCCCGAGGGGGATTCGCCAGGTTCCTCCACCGGATCGATCCCGATCCAACGCAAGGAACCCGGAGGGCGCCCGAGGGCGCGCTCATATCGCGATAGGGATACCGCCGGCCTCTTCGGAGAACCGGGACTGCGTCCCCCGTCGCCTCTTCCTTCGGGAGGAGGTTCAGCCCGGACGGGGGCTCGCATCATATTATCGGGCTGAAGCACGCACCTGTGGGAATTCCCCCTCGGGTGCCTATGCATAGGAGCAACTGGTCATGCGCACTGGCGTGATCGCGAAGAAGTTGGGGATGACCCGCCTGTTCCAGGACGACGGCCGCCACGTGCCGGTCACCGTTCTGGCTCTCGAAGGCGTGCAGGTCGTCTCCGTCCGCGAAAAGGATCGTGACGGTTATACGGCCGTCCAGCTCGGCGCCGGTTCGGCGAAGAGCAAGAATGTCGCCAAGCCGCAGCGCGGCCACTTCGGCAAGGCCGAAGTCGAGCCCAAGGCTGTCGTCCATGAGTTCCGCGTCGACGCGGACGGCCTGCTCGAAGTGGGCGCCGAGATTTCGGCCGACCACTATGTCGCTGGCCAGTTCGTCGACATCCAGGGTCGTACCCAGGGCAAGGGCTTCGCCGGCGGCATGAAGCGTTGGGGCTTCGGCGGTCTGCGCGCCACCCACGGTGTCTCGGTCTCGCACCGCTCGCTCGGTTCGACCGGTCAGCGCCAGGATCCGGGCAAGGTCTTCAAGAACAAGAAGATGGCCGGTCACATGGGTGACAAGTTCCGCACCCAGCAGAACCTCGAGATCGTCGGCACCGACGTCGAGCGCGGCCTGATCTTCGTCAAGGGCTCGGTCCCTGGCTCGAAGGGTGGCTGGCTGTTCGTCAAGGACGCCGTCAAGGTCGCCCGTCCCGACGCCGCGCCGTTCCCGGCCGGCATCAAGTCGGTCGCCAACAACAACGACACCGCCCCCGCGGAGACTCCGGCCGAAGTGACCGAGGCTCCTGAGGCGACCGAAGGCCAGGAGGGCTAAGTGAAGGTCAAGGTTCAAACCCTCGACGCCAAGGCATCGGGCGACATCGAGCTCAACGACACCGTCTTCGGTGTCGAGCCGCGCGCCGACATCCTGCATCGCGTCGTCACCTGGCAGCTCGAGAAGCGTCGCGCCACCGCGCGCGGCACTCGCGAGCGTGCTGACGTTGCTCGCACGGGCAAGAAGTTCGGTCGCCAGAAGGGCGGCGGTACCGCCCGTCACGGCGATCGCCGCGCTCCGGTGTTCATCGGCGGTGGTAAGGCGCACGGCGCCCGCGTCCGCGACTTCAACCCGTCGCTGAACAAGAAGGTTCGCGCACTGGGCCTGAAGATGGCGCTCTCGAGCCACGCCAAGGCCGGCTCGTTGATCGTCCTCGACGCATTCGGCACCGCCAAGACCGCGGAACTGAAGTCGCAGTTCGCCAAGCTCGGCACCGGCAAGACTGCGCTGGTGATCGACGGCGAGACGGGCAACGGTTTCCTCGCGGCCCGCAACCTGGTGGGCGTCAACGTCCTGCCGGCCGTCGGTGCCAACGTCTATGACATCCTGAAGCACGACACGCTGGTCCTGACCCGCGCTGCCGTCGAGAAGCTGGAGGCGCGCTTCAATGGCTAAGAAGCAGGCAGCCGCGATCGACAACCGTCACTATGACGTGATTGTCGCGCCGCACATCACCGAGAAGTCCACGCTGGTCTCGGAGCACAACGCGGTTGTGTTCAAGGTCGCTGGCGACGCCACCAAGCCCGAGATCAAGGCCGCCGTCGAGGCGATCTGGAAGGTCAAGGTGACTGGCGTCAACACGATCGTCCAGAAGGGCAAGACCAAGAAGTGGAAGGGCGCCCCCTACAAGCGCTCTGACGTGAAGAAGGCTATCGTGACCCTCGCCGACGGTGAGCAGATCGACGTGACCTCGGGGGTCAATTCGTAATGGCACTCAAGAATTATAATCCGACGTCGCCTGGCGTCCGCGGCCTGATCCTGATCGACCGTTCGGCCCTGTACAAGGGTCGCCCGGTCAAGGCTCTGACCGAGGGCAAGACCAAGACCGGCGGCCGCAACAACAAGGGCCATGTGACCTCGCGCGGCATCGCCGGCGGCCACAAGCAGCGCTATCGTATCATCGATTTCAAGCGCCGCCTGTGGGACGTCGAGGGCACCGTCGAGCGGATCGAGTATGACCCGAACCGCACCGCCTTCATCGCGCTCGTGAACTACGGCGCCGACGAAGCCGGCAAGGATCGCGTTGCTTACATCATCGCGCCGCAGCGCCTCGCCGTTGGCGACAAGGTGATCGCCGGCAAGAAGACCGACGTGAAGCCGGGCAACGCCATGGAGCTGGGCCAGATGCCGGTCGGCACCATCGTCCACAACGTGGAGATGAAGCCGGGCAAGGGTGGTCAGATCGCTCGTTCGGCTGGCACCTATGTCCAGGTCGTCGGTCGTGACCGCGGCATGGTCATCGTTCGCCTGAACTCGGGCGAGCAGCGCTACATCCACGGCAACTGCATGGCGACCGTTGGTGCGGTGTCCAACCCGGACAACCAGAACACCAACCTCGGCAAGGCTGGCCGTAACCGCTGGAAGGGCATCCGCCCGCTGACCCGCGGTGTTGCGAAGAACCCGGTCGACCACCCGCACGGCGGTGGTGAAGGCCGGACCTCGGGCGGCCGTCATCCGGTCACCCCGTGGGGCAAGCCGACCAAGGGTGCGCGCACCCGCCACAACAAGGCGACGGACAAGATGATCATCCGCAGCCGTCACGCGAAGAAGAAGGGCTAAACCATGGCTCGCTCCGTTTGGAAGGGTCCTTTCGTGGACCTCCACCTGCTCAAGAAGGCGCAGACCGCGCAGGAGCAGGGCACCCGCGCCGGTCCGATCAAGACCTGGTCGCGCCGCTCGACGATCCTGCCGGATTTCGTCGGTCTGACGTTCAGCGTCTACAATGGCCGCAAGTTCGTGCCGGTCTCGGTCAACGAGGACATGGTTGGCATGAAGCTCGGCGAGTTCGCGCCGACCCGGTTCTTCCCGGGCCACGCTGCCGACAAGAAGGGTAAGCGCTAATGTCGAAGCCCCAGGCTCCCCGTAAGGTCGGCGACAAGGAAGCCCTTGCCGTCGCCACGCAGATCCGCGGTTCGGCCCAGAAGCTGAACCTCGTCGCCGGTCTCATCCGCGGCAAGAAGGCCGAGGACGCGCTGAACATCCTTCAGTTCTCGACCAAGGCGATGGCAGTGGACGCCCGCAAGGTGCTCGCTTCGGCGATCGCGAACGCGGAAAACAACCATAACCTCGACGTCGACGCGCTCGTCGTCGCCGAGGCTTCGGTCGGCAAGTCGATCACGATGAAGCGCTTCGCGACCCGCGGCCGTGGCAAGTCCACCCGCATCCTGAAGCCGTTCAGCCGTCTTCGCATCGTCGTCCGCGAGCAGGAAGAAGCATAATGGGTCACAAGAGCAACCCGATCGGTCTGCGTCTTCAGATCAACCGCACCTGGGACAGCCGCTGGTTCGCCGAGGGCGCCGATTATGGCCGCCTTCTGCTGGAGGATCTCAAGATCCGTCAGTACATCCTCAAGACGCTGCCGCAGGCCGCGATCTCGAAGGTGGTGATCGAGCGTCCGGCCAAGCTGTGCCGCATCTCCATCTATGCCGCACGCCCGGGCGTGATCATCGGCAAGAAGGGCACGGACATCGAGAAGCTGCGCAAGACGCTCGGCGCGATGACCAGCTCGGACGTGAGCCTGAACATCGTCGAGATCCGCAAGCCGGAAGTCGACGCCAAGCTCGTCGCCCAGGGCATCGCTGACCAGCTCGAGCGTCGTATCGCCTTCCGCCGCGCCATGAAGCGCGCGGTGCAGTCGGCCATGCGCCTCGGTGCCGAGGGCATCCGGATCAACTGCGGTGGCCGTCTCGGCGGCGCCGAGATCGCCCGTTCGGAATGGTATCGCGAGGGTCGCGTTCCGCTGCACACGCTGCGCGCGAACATCGATCACGCCACTGCCGAAGCGCACACCGCCTATGGCGTCTGCGGCGTGAAGGTGTGGATCTTCAAGGGTGAGATCCTCGGCCACGATCCGCTGGCGACCGATCGCCTCAACCTGGAGTCGCAGACGACGGGCGTTCGCCCGGCGCGCGACGACCACCGTCGCTAAGGGTTAGGACAGAACAATGCTGCAACCGAAGCGCACCAAGTTCCGCAAGGCCTTCAAGGGCCGCATCCATGGCGACGCCAAGGGTGGCACTGCGCTGAACTTCGGGTCGTATGGCCTGAAGGCGATGGAGCCGGAGCGGATCACCGCCCGTCAGATCGAGGCGGCTCGCCGCGCGATCACCCGTCACATCAAGCGCCAGGGCCGTCTCTGGATCCGCATCTTCCCGGACGTCCCCGTGTCGTCCAAGCCCGCCGAAGTCCGCATGGGCTCGGGTAAGGGTTCGCCGGAGTTCTGGGTCGCCCGCGTCAAGCCGGGCCGCATCCTGTTCGAACTGGACGGCGTGCCGGGTCCGCTCGCTGCAGAAGCTTTCGAGCGCGCGGCGATGAAGCTGCCGATCAAGGTCAAGGTCGTGGCTCGCCTTGGCGATACCTCGCACCTGGAGGGTTGATAGAATGACCAAGGCTACCGATCTTCGTGCGAAGACCGAAGACCAGCTGGGCGAAGAGCTCGGCAACCTGAAGCGCGAGGCGTTCAACCTCCGTTTCCAGGCCGCGACCAGCCAGCTCGAGAAGCCGAGCCGCGTTCGCGAGGTCCGTCGTGACATCGCCCGCATCAAGACGCTGCAGAACGAGCGCTCGCGCTCGGCTGCGAAGTAAGGAACGAGACCATGCCGAAGCGCGTGCTGACCGGGAACGTGGTTTCCGACAAGGGCGACAAGACGGTCGTCGTGCTCGTGGAGCGTAAGGTGAAGCACCCGCTCTACGGCAAGATCATCCGTCGCTCGAAGAAGTATCATGCCCATGATGAGGGCAATGAGTACAAGGCCGGCGAGACCGTGCGCATCGAAGAGACTGCGCCGATCTCGAAGCTCAAGACCTGGAAGGTGATCGAGCGGGTGAACACCCACGCGACCCCGACCAAGTCGGACGCCGCCGCCTAATCTTTTTAACTGGAACCGCCGGGCGTTTGTCCCGGTAGGCCGAACGAGAAGGAACCGGATCGATGATCCAGATGCAGTCCAATCTCGACGTCGCTGACAACAGCGGCGCGAAGCGGGTGCAGTGCATCAAGGTGCTGGGCGGATCGAAGCGTCGCTTCGCCTCCGTGGGCGACGTTATCGTCGTCAGCATCAAGGAAGCTGCTCCCCGCGGTAAGGTGAAGAAGGGTGACGTGCACCGCGCCGTCATCGTCCGCACCGCCAAGGACGTCCGCCGCGCCGATGGCTCGGTCATTCGCTTCGACGGCAATGCTGCCGTCCTGGTCAACAAGAACGAGGAGCCGATCGGCACCCGTATCTTTGGCCCGGTGGTCCGCGAGCTGCGCTCGAAGGGCTTCATGAAGATCATTTCGCTCGCCCCCGAGGTGCTGTGATGGCTGCTGCCAAGATCAAGAAGGGCGACCAGGTCATCGTCCTGTCCGGCAAGGACAAGGGACGGACCGGCGAAGTCGTCAAGTCGCTCCCGAAGGACGGCAAGGTCGTCGTTTCGGGCATCAACGTCGCTGTGCGTCACCGCAAGCCGAGCCAGACCAACCCGCAGGGTGGCCTGGAGCGTTCGGAAGCGCCGCTGGCAGTCTCCAAGGTCGCGCACGTGACCAAGGACGGCAAGGCCACGCGCGTTCGCTTCGAGGAGCGTGACGGCAAGAAGGTTCGCGTCGCCGTCAAGACCGGGGAGGTCATCAATGGCTGATTCCTACACGCCGCGCATGCGCAAGCTCTATGACGAGACCATCGCCAAGGCGATGACCGAGAAGTTCGGTTACAAGAACGTCATGGAAGTGCCGAAGATCGACAAGATCGTGCTCAACATGGGCGTCGGCGAAGCTACGCAGGACAAGAAGAAGGTCGAGCAGGCTGCTTCGGAGATGGAACTCATCGCCGGTCAGAAGCCTGTCATCGCCAAGGCGAAGAAGTCGATCGCGCAGTTCAAGCTGCGCGAAGGCATGCCGATCGGTTGCAAGGTCACCCTTCGCCGCGAGCGCATGTACGAGTTCCTCGACCGCTTCATCACGATCGCGCTGCCGCGCGTTCGCGACTTCCGTGGCCTCAACCCGAAGTCGTTCGACGGCCGTGGCAACTATGCCTGCGGTCTCAAGGAGCAGCTGATCTTCCCGGAAATCAGCTACGATAAGGTCGACAAGATCCGCGGCATGGACGTGATCGTGACCACCACCGCGAAGACCGACGAGGAAGCTCGCGAGCTTCTCCGTCTCTTCGGTTTCCCGTTCCCGCAGGATGCGGACGGCGAAGCCAAGGCCGCGTAAAGGAAAGAGAACTTAAGTCATGGCGAAACTGAGTTCCGTGAACAAGAATGAGCGTCGCAAGCAGCTGGTGAAGAAGTACGCCGGCAAGTATGCGAAGCTGAAGGCGATCGCGAATGACGAGAGCCTCGATGAGACCGAGCGTCTCATCGCGCGTCTCAAGATGGCCGAGCTGCCGCGCAACGGCAACCCGACCCGCATTCGCAACCGGTGCGAGCTCACCGGTCGCCCCCGCGGTTACTACCGCAAGTTCCGTCTCGCTCGTGTGATGCTGCGTGATCTGGCCAACAAGGGCCTCATCCCCGGCGTTACCAAGTCGAGCTGGTAAGGATCACGAAGATGGCAGTGACCGATCCCCTGGGTGATATGCTCACCCGCATCCGCAACGGCCAGCGCGCCCGCAAGGACTCCGTCCTTACGCCGGCAAGCAAGCTGCGTGCGCGCGTTCTCGATGTGCTCCAGCGCGAAGGCTACATCCGTGGCTACAGCGAAGAGCAGATGGGCCCCGCAGCGGGCATCCGCATCGAACTGAAGTATTTCGAGGGCCAGCCGGCGATCAAGCACGTCGCGCGCATCTCGAAGCCGGGCCGCCGCGTTTACTCGGGCAGCCAGGAGCTTCCCCGCGTGCGCAACGGCCTCGGCATCACGATCGTCTCGACGCCTCGTGGCGTTCTCTCGGACGCGGAAGCGCGCGAGCAGAATGTCGGCGGCGAAGTGCTGGCGGAGGTGTTCTGATGAGCCGCATCGGCAAGAAGCCGGTCATCGTGCCGGCAGGCGTTACCGCCTCGATCGATGGTCGCGTGCTGAGCGTGAAGGGCCCGAAGGGTACCCTGTCGCTCAACCTGCGTGACGAGATCAGCTACACCGTCGAGGACGGCGGCATCCTTGTGAAGCCGGCGAACGAGACCAAGCAGGCGCGTGCCTTCTGGGGCATGCAGCGCACGCTGGTCCAGAACCTCGTCACCGGCGTGACCGAGGGCTTCTCCAAGAAGCTCCTGATCACCGGCGTCGGCTACCGCGCTGCGTCGCAGGGCAAGGTGCTCAAGCTGCAGCTCGGCTATTCGCACGACGTGAACATCGACGTGCCGGAAGGCATCGAGATCAAGACCCCGGACCAGACCACGGTCGAGATCTCGGGCATCGACAAGCAGAAGGTCGGCCAGATTGCGGCCGAGATTCGCCGCTGGCGGAAGCCTGAGCCGTACAAGGGCAAGGGCATCAAGTACGACGGCGAGTTCATCTTCCGTAAGGAAGGGAAGAAGAAGTGATCAGCACCAAGGGTCTCTCGCTTTTCGCGAAGCGTCGTCGCCGCAACCGTACTGCGCTTCGTGCGCGTGCCGGTGGTCGTCCGCGTCTTTCGATCCATCGCTCGGGCAAGCACATCTATGCCCAGGTGATCGACGATGCCGCTGGCAAGACCGTCGCGGCAGCTTCCACCCTCGACAAGGACGTGCGCGGCAAGACCGGCGCGACCATCGAGGCCGCCCAGGACGTCGGCAAGCGTGTTGCCGAGGCTGCCAAGGCAGCCGGCATCACCCAGGTCGTGTTCGACCGCGGTGGCTTCCTCTATCATGGCCGCGTCAAGGCGCTGGCCGATGCCGCTCGTGAGAGCGGGCTGGAGTTCTGAGAATGGCTGACGAAAACAACCAGGCGCCCGCAGAGGGCGCGGGCTTCGAAGCCCAGGACGCCGGCGCTGGCGCTCCCCAGGAGCAGCAGGGTCGTGGCCGCGGCCGTGGCCGTGGTGGCCCCGGTGGTGGTGGCGATCGTGGCCGTGGCGGCCGTGACGGCAACCGCGGTCGTCGCGACGACCGTCGTGGCCAGAACGCCGAGGACGGTGGCGAAGAGCTGATCGAGAAGCTGGTTCACATCAACCGCGTCTCGAAGACGGTCAAGGGCGGTAAGCGCTTCGGCTTCGCTGCGCTGGTCGTCGTGGGCGACGGCAAGGGCCGTGTCGGCTTCGGTCATGGCAAGGCGCGCGAAGTGCCGGAAGCCATCTCGAAGGCGACCGCCGCTGCCAAGAAGACGATGGTCCGCATTCCGCTCAAGGAAGGCCGCACGCTGCATCACGACGGCAATGGTCACTTCGGTGCCGGCCGCGTGACGCTTCGCTCGGCGCCGCAGGGCACGGGCATCATCGCGGGTGGCCCGATGCGCGCCATCTTCGAGAGCCTGGGCGTGGCCGACGTCGTGACCAAGTCGGTCGGCACGTCGAACCCCTACAACATGATCCGCGCTACCTTCGAGGCGCTGGTTGATCAGACTTCGCCGAAGTCGGTTGCCCAGCGGCGCGGCAAGAAGATCGCCGACCTGCTCGGCCGCGGTGGTTCGCAGACCGCCGAGGCGGATGCTGCGGCTATCGCGGAGTAATCGATCATGGCGAAGATCAAGATCCAGCAGATCGGTTCGCCGATCCGCCGCACCAAGGATCAGCGCGCTACGCTGATCGGCCTTGGCCTCAACAAGATGCACAAGGTCAGCGAGCTTGAGGACAGCCCGGAAGTCCGTGGCATGATCCGCAAGCTGCCGCACATGGTGAAGGTGCTCGAGGGCTAAGCCTTCGTTCGCTACCAGCGACAAACAGGAAAGGGGCGACAGGCGACTGTCGCCCCTTTTCGTTTTGTCATTCCGGCGATTATTCTCGCCCGTGAAGATCGATCATGGGGAGGCGAATGTGATCGAGTGGCTGGAAGCGCATGAAAGTTTGTCTGGTTGGGCGCAGTTCTTGGGCGCGATGCTTGCTCTGGGGCTGGCCTACTTTACTGCTATCATGCCCCATTGGGAGCGGCGCAGGCAGTTGAAGCGCGCTGCGGCGAGGCTTCTGCAAAATGGCTACGAGGTCCTTGAGAGCTATCATCGGACATCGGTGCATTTCCTGCCCACAGCGATCTCTGTGCGTGCGGCCGGGCTGAGCATGCTCACCGTTGCAGGTGAGATTGACCGCTTTCCCATCTTTGAACTGTCTGATCAGGGTTCTAATTCGGTTGCCCGTCGTTTGGTGGCGGTCGGGGGCCAGCTCAAATTGATCAATCTCGTGCTTGAGCCAATCGCCGCCGATCTCGATCAGAACGAGGGGACGGTACGAGATCAAGAAGTCATACGGACCTTCGTTGGGGACCAGTTGAAACTCGTTGCGGCTATCGTGCTAGGGCAGTCGCTTCAGAGGCCGGAATGGCCAAGCCCTGCGGGTTCTGAACGCGCAAATATCGGTTAGCAACGAAGGCTCGATCGAAGTCTTGGTCAGGCTGCTGTCGACCGCGGTGCGATTGTCGCAAACAGAGTCGACAAACCCGGACTCCGCCGCTATGGCCCGCCGCTTCCTAGCAACGCGCGTAAAAAGCGAAAGCGAGTGCATATCATGAAGCTGAACGAACTCACCGACAACCAGGGCGCCCGCCACCGCAAGATCCGCGTCGGACGCGGCATCGGCTCGGGCAAGGGCAAGACCGGCGGCCGCGGTGTGAAGGGTCAGAAGAGCCGCGAGGGTGTCTCGATCAACGGGTTCGAGGGCGGTCAGATGCCGCTCCACATGCGCATCCCGAAGCGCGGCTTCAACAACATCTTCGCCAAGGACTATGCCGAGGTGAACCTGGGCGCGATCCAGAAGGCTGTCGATTCGGGCAAGCTGACCGCGACCGACATCACCCAGGCCGAACTGAACGCAGCGGGCCTGACCCGTGGCGGCAAGGACGGCGTGCGCGTTCTCGCCAAGGGCGAGTTCTCGGCCAAGCTGAACTTCACCGTCGCCGGCGTGTCGAAGACCGCCCGCGAGGCAATCGAGAAGGCCGGTGGCAGCGTGACGATCCCCGAGATCGTTCCGGCCGCCGAGAAGGCCAAGGCCAAGCACCGCGTTGTCCAGAAGGCGCGTGCGGCCGACAAGGAAGCCAAGAAGGCCGCCGCCAAGGCGTAACAATGCCGGTCCCCGGCCTTCGCGCCGGGGCAAGCATGACGCCGTTCGGCGACTTGTCCCCAGCGTCTCGCCGGGGACAGATTGCCCTAAGGGTTGGACACCCTATATGAACGGCGGGGGGCGGAAACGCTCATCCGCCGTTTCTGTTTCCGGGACCTAATACGATATGGCCTCCGCCTCCGATCAACTTGCTTCCAGCATCAACCTGGCGAAGTTCGCCAAGGCGACCGACCTGAAGAAGCGCCTGTGGTTCACCCTTGGTGCGCTGATCATCTTCCGCATGCTGAGCTACGTGCCGCTGCCGGGCGTCGATCCGACCCAGCTGAACCTGCTCGCGCAGCAGACCCAGGGCGGCGTGCTCGACTTCTTCAACAACTTCACCGGCGGCGCGCTTAACCGCATGTCGATCGTCGCGCTTGGCGTGATGCCCTACATCACTGCCTCGATCGTGGTGCAGCTCGCGACCTCGCTGTCGCCGACGCTCAACGCGATCAAGAAGGAAGGCGAGAGCGGCCGCAAGCGCCTCAACCAGTACACCCGCTACGGCACGGTGGCACTGACCGCGGTGCAGGGCTATTTCATCGCCGTCGGCCTTGAGACGTTCGGTGCCAGTGCCGGCCTCCAGCCGGTCGTCGAGCCCGGCATGATCTTCCGCATCGGCGCGGTGGTCTCGCTGATCGGCGGCACCATGTTCCTGATGTGGATCGGTGAGCAGATCACCAATCGCGGCATCGGCAACGGCATCTCGCTGATCATCATGGCCGGCATCGTCGCCCGCCTGCCGATCACGCTGGTCCAGCTTTTCGAGGGCGGCCGCACCCGCGGCGAATGGTTCACCCTGGTCGCGATTGCGGTCGGCGTGGCCGTTCTCGTCCTCTTCATCTGCTTCATGGAGCGTGCCCAGCGCCGCATCCTGATCCAGTATCCGAAGCGCCAGACCGCGCGCGGCGTCCAGGCCGAGCGCAGCCATCTGCCGCTCAAGCTGAACACCGCCGGCGTGATTCCGCCGATCTTCGCCTCGTCGCTGCTGCTGCTGCCGCTGACCGTCACGCAGTTCGCGGGCAACATGACCTCGGGCGAGAGCTGGTGGGGTGATCTGGTGATCAACCTCAACACCTGGCTGCGCCACGGCTCGCCGGTGTACATGACGCTTTACGGCCTCGGCATCGTGTTCTTCTCCTTCTTCTACACCGCCGTGGTGTTCAATCCGGAAGAGACCGCCGAGAACCTCAAGCGCTATGGCGGGTTCATCCCGGGCATCCGTCCGGGCAAGAACACCGAGCTCTATTTCGATTATGTGCTCACCCGCATCACCGTGATCGGCGCTGCCTATCTGACGATCATCTGTCTCGTTCCCGAAGCAGTGTTCTCGTCGATGAGCGTTCCGTTCCTGATGGGCGGCACCAGCCTGCTCATCGTCGTCAACGTGACGATGGACACGGTAACGCAGATCCAGTCGCACCTGCTGGCGCACCAGTATGGCGATCTGATCAAGAAGGCGAAGCTGAAGGGTCGCGCGCGTTAAGCGCGGCCCAAGGCCTTAGAGGGGACAGGCTTAGTGAACATCATCCTGTTGGGGCCGCCTGGGGCTGGCAAGGGCACCCAGGCGAAGCGGCTTGAGCAAGAGCGCGGCATGGTGCAGCTGTCGACCGGCGACATGCTGCGCGCAGCGGTTAAGGCGGGCACGCCCACCGGTATCCAGGCCAAGGCCGTGATGGATGCGGGCGAACTGGTTTCGGACGCGATCGTGTCGGGCATCATCGGTGAGCGGCTCGATATGGAAGACACGCTGAACGGCGCGATCTTCGACGGCTATCCGCGTACCGCCGCGCAGGCGGAATCACTCGACACGCTGCTCAGCGAGCGTGGCCGCAAGCTCGATTTCGTGATCGAGCTGGAAGTGAACGAAGACGCGCTGGTCGAGCGTGTCGAGGGGCGCTTCACCTGCGCGAACTGCGGCGAGGGCTATCACGACAAGTTCAAGCTGCCCAAGGTTGTGGGCACTTGCGACGTGTGCGGCCATCACGAGTTCAAGCGCCGTCCGGACGATAATGCCGAGACGGTGCGTACGCGCATGGCCGAGTATCGCGCCAAGACCGCGCCGATCCTGCCTTTCTATGAGGCCAAGGGGTTGGTGCGGAAGGTCGACGGCATGGCCGACATCGCCGAGGTTGGCGCGCAGATCGACGCGATCCTCGACGGCAAGGCCTGATCGCTTCGGCGCTCTGTAATATATTGTTGCCCTAACCCCCGCTTAAGGGCGGGGTGTGACGATCCCCCGCTTCGGCACCAGGCCGGGCGGGGGATTTTCGTTTATGCTGCCAAAGCGCGCCGCATTGAGGTTCGCCGGCCTGACCGGACTGTCGCTGCTCGCCCGACGCGCCACCGCGGGGCAGTTGCGGATCCTCTGCTATCACGGGCTCTGGCTCGCACCGGGGGCGCCGCACGGCGCCTGCCTGTTCATGACGCCGGACAAGTTCGCTGCCCGCATGACCCGGCTCGTCCGCTCGCGCCGCCCGGTATTGCCGCTCGGAGAGGCGGTGGAACTGCTCGCGGCCGATCGCCTGCCGCCCGCCGCCGTGGTGATCACCATCGACGATGGCTGGGCGTCGACGCACAGCCATATGCTGCCCATACTGGAGGCGCTCCGCCTCCCGGCGACGCTCTATGCCACCACCTGGTACTCCGGACGGGACCTGCCGGTGATCAACGTCGCGGTCGATTATCTGATCGCGGTGTCGGGCAGGGCGGGGCAGGATCGTGGCACGATCGTCCGCAGGATCGAGCGATTGCCGGAAGCCCGGCGGCTCGACGCCCTGCGCGCCTTTGGGCGGGCGCTCGGCGTCGGCGAAGCCTGGCTGGAACGGCGCCAGTTCCACCTGATGCAGCCCGACGAACTCGCCGATGCGCACGCGCGCGGTCTCGACATCCAGCTCCACACCCATCGCCATATCGATGTGACCGGCCAGATCGGGCAGCTCGTGCCCGAGATCGAGGCGAACCGCGCGGCGCTGGTCGCGGCGACGGGCGCGGGGCCGGGCGAACATTTCTGCTATCCGAGCGGTCGTTTCCATCCTGCCGCGCCCGCCTTGCTCGCGGCCAGCGGCGTGCGTTCGGCCACGCTGGTGGCGGAGGGGCTCAATGCGCCCGATGCGAGCCCCTGGGCGTTGCGCCGGTTCGTCGATGGCCAGCACGTGCCGGCCAGCAGCTTCGATGCCTATCTGGACGGCACGCTTCATTATCTGGCGCGGGCGCGAGTGGCTGCGGCGCGGATCGAGATCGAGATGCCCCGCCGTGTCGCCGCCGCTTCTGGTATGCTGCTCTGTGCGCTATGATGCTCGCCTTGATCGAGGGGAGGGTCTGATGAAAGCCTGCCTGCCGTTCCTGCTCCTGCTTGGCGCCGCCGCG
>PJUL01000577.1_pt1 | contig 24123 bp, 29 predicted proteins | sample 1512221 | NCBI WGS metagenome assembly PJUL01 (sample SAMN08177667, study PRJNA422409) | Feces metagenome, whole genome shotgun sequencing project.
CAAGGTCGTCGATTTCGGCGCCTTCGTGAACTTCTTCGGCGCCAAGGACGGCCTCGTCCACGTCAGCCAGATCAGCAACGAACGCGTCGCCAAGCCGTCGGACGTGCTGAAGGAAGGCCAGATGGTCAAGGTGAAGCTCCTGGGCTTCGACGACCGCGGCAAGACCAAGCTGTCGATGAAGGTCGTCGACCAGACGACGGGTGAAGACCTGTCGAAGAAGGCCGAAGTGACGCCGGAGGAAGCCGTCAACACCTGATGACGGCTTTCAGGGCGACCTGAAAATGCAGCGGGCGGCTCCGAAAGGGGCCGCCCGTTTTGCGTTTGAAGACCCTCCCCCTGAAGGGGGAGGTGTCGGCGAAGCCGACGGTGGGGGAAGTCTGCGTGGTCGTTGTGGAGCGGATGGGGCGCCGAGTTTCCACCCCCTCCGGCCCTCCGGGCCACCTCCCCCTTCAGGGAGAGGGTCTTTAAGCCCGTCCGGCCTGGGCCGAAAGGTGGTCGGCGGTGATGCCGATCTTGGCCAGCGCCCGGGTCCACTTGCTCTCGTGGTCGTCGCCGAACAGCAGCGCCTCGTCGGCGTCGCAGATGAGCCAGACGTTGTCGCGCAGTTCCTGCTCCAGCTGGCCGGGGCCCCAGCCTGAATAGCCCAGCGCCAGGATCGCGCGGCGCGGTCGGTGGATGCGGCTGCCCAGGGCGTCCAGCGCGTCGCGGGTCACGGTCAGGGCCAGGCCGTCGGCGACCGGCGAGGTGGAATCCGGCGAGACGTAGTCGTCGGTGTGCAGCACGAAGCCGCGCTCGCGCTCGACCGGCCCGCCCAGCATGACCAGGTCGCTGGGCGCGCGGACCTCGGGCTCGACGCCCAGCTTGTCGAGAAGTTCGTAGACCGTCAGGCCCTCGACCGGGCGGTTGACCGCCAGGCCCATGGCCTGTTCGTCGTCGTGGGAGCACAGATAGACCACGGCGCGCTCGAAGCGCGGGTCTTCGATGCCCGGCATGGCCACCAGGAGCCGGCCGGTGAGGAATTGGCCCTCGCCGTCGAGGGGAGCGGTCTCGGGAGCGTCCATCTGTTGAGGATCGGCACACAACGCGTCGGTTTCAAGTCAAACCACGTTATTGGCGAACCGATCCGGACGCTTTATCTCCGGACGGCCCTTTCAGCACAGGATCACACCATGGCGATCAAGGTTGGCGACACGCTTCCGGCGGCCACGTTCATGACCAGCACGGCCGAAGGCCCTGCTCCGGTCACCTCCGACGAACTCTTCAAGGGCAAGACCGTCGCCCTCTTCGCCGTCCCCGGCGCGTTCACCCCGACCTGCTCGGCCAAGCACCTGCCGGGCTTCAAGGAGAAGGCCGCCGAACTGAAGGCCAAGGGCGTCGACACGATCGCCTGCGTCTCGGTCAACGACGTCTTCGTGATGAAGGCCTGGGGCGCCGACCAGGGCATCTCCGACGAGGTGGTGCTGCTGGCCGACGGCAACGGCGCGTTCACCAGCGCCATCGGCCTGGACTTCGACGGCAGCAAGTTCGGCATGGGCACGCGCTCGCAGCGCTACTCGCTGATCGCCAAGGACGGCGTCGTCACGACGCTGAACGTCGAGGAAGCCGGCGAATTCAAGGTCTCGTCGGCCGACTACATGCTGGGCCAGCTGTAAGCCGGTTCTGGCCCGGAGCTTCTGTTCCGAGCATCCCCGCGTAGGCGGGGATCCAAGCTGATGATGTGAGCCGGTCACACGCCGGGCCGCATCCCTGGAGTCAGCTTGGGTCCCCGCCTACGCGGGGATTTTTCGTGGGGTGGCTTAGGCCGAGATCGCGTGCAGCTCGGCGGCGTGGCTTCGCAGCCAGGCGCGGTGCGGCGCGGGATCGCCGATCAGGGTCTCGCACAGCGCCCAGAACCGCGGCCCGTGATTGGCCTCGACCAGGTGCGCGCATTCGTGGGCGACGACGTAGTCGGCCACCGCCGCCGGCGCCAGCACCAGCCGCCAGCTGTAGCGGATCGCCGCCGGCGCGCCGGGGCGGGCCGGCCGGCACGAACCCCAGCGCGCCTTGGGATCGGCCACCGCCACCGACGGCATCGGCCGTCCCAGCCGGCCTGCGTGATGGGCGGTCCGTTCGGTCAGGATCTCGAGCGCCCGGTGCTTGACCAGCCGCAGGATCTTCAAGGACCAGTTGGCGTCGTCGGGCGCGATCAGGGCGTCTTCGGTCATCCGCGCCCGTCCGGGACCGACCTCCAGCCGATAGGCCTTGCCCCAGATCTTCAGCACGCCGCCGGGCTCGATCACCTGGCGACCGGGCAGGGCGGCCAGCTGCAGGCTCATCCAGCCGGCTTTCTCGTGGGCGAAGGCCACGGCCTCGGTCAGGCGGCGCTGGTTGGGGGCGATCGCGACGATCTCGGACTTGGCCCGATCGACCCGCAGCGACACCCGCCGCGCGCGGCCGTCCACCTTCAGCCGCACGGCGCAGCGCTCGATCTCCAGCCGGTCGCCGTCGGCGAAGCGTCGGGGGGCGGCTTTCGGCTGCGGGCGGAAGAGGTTCATCGCTCCCTAGATCGCGCCGCTCGCGGCCGGGCGCAAGAGGCTGGACCGGGGCAGGCGTTGACCGGCGAGGCGGCGTCGATCTACCTTCGATATGTCATCGACATGCGAGCGACCTGGGGGCGAGCCATGGCCGTGCCGTTGAAGGTTCCCACGCGCAGCGAGCGCAGCCCGGCCCTGGCCGCGGCCATCCGCGCCCACGCGCGCTCGGGCGCGCCGTTCGGCGCCGGGCACGAGGCCCTGGCCGCGCTCAGCGCCTGGGTTTACCGCTCGTTCCACAACCCTTCCACCCAGGCCACCGCGCCGCTGTGGCTGGCCGAACTGGACCTGGTCGCGCCGGTTCCGCCGGCCAATGATCCGGCAAACGGCTACGACGCCTTCGCCTTCTACGCGCCGGGTCCGGGCGAGCTGGTGGTGGTCAACCGCGGCACCGACAGCGAGCTGGACTGGCTGCTGAACTTCAAGACCGCCGTGCTGACCGACACCCGCACCATCATCGCGGCCCTCGACTACGCCCTGGTCGCGCACGCGGCGCTGACGGCCCGCGGGCTGGCGGTGCGTCGCGTCACCTTCACCGGCCATTCGCTGGGCGGCGCCATGGCCGAGGCCCAGGCCGCGCTGTTCCGCGCGGCCGCCGGTCTGTCGCAAGATCTGCCGATCGCCTGCACGGGCTTCGCCTCCGCGCCGTTCGCCGCCGCCATCCAGGCGGTCGCCGCCGCGCGCGGACTAGGACCGGTCGACGCCCAGGCCATCGCGGCTAGCCGCCACTACATCCGGCCCAACGACCCGATCCGCGCGACCGAGATCGCCGGAACGCGCCTGGCCCGCGTGATCGCCGACGACCTCAATCTCTATGGCGTGGTCCGCCAACGGCATGGCTCGGGCCCGTCGAGCTTCGAGACCTACACCCTGATCGGCAATCCGATCGCCCACGACTCGTTCCTCTATCACCACTTCTGGAACCGGGGCGGCGAGTTCCACATCGTCCGGCACTTCAAGGGCGGCTTCCACCTGTGGAACGACGCCGCGCCCGAGCGGCTGTCGCTGGGGCGCAGCCTGCCGGCGGTCTTCAACTGACGTCATTGAGGACCCATGCTTGATCTGGTCTGCCTATCCGAACCGTTCTGCGTCACCCAGGCCTATGCGCCGGCCTCGGAAGCCGCGGGCATGTACCGCGTGGTGCGGGACGGCCGGCCGATCGAGGCCTCGCCCGAGGCGGTGGCGCGGCTGGGCGTGCGGGTGCGTTTCGTCGTCAGCGACAACTTCGTCACCCTGGCGGCCGACGACCTGCGCCAGACCTGCGTCGACGGCGCCTGCGTGGTGTTCCGCACCTGGTGCGAGGGCCTGACCTGTTCGTGGCAGGCGGGGGCGTATCGTGATCGCAGCGCGCCCTTCCTGCACGAGATCACCCTGCAGGCCGTCAGCGCCGACGCCCTGGAGCGGGCCAAGGCCGCGGTCTTCGTGTCGCTCGCGGATGGCCGGCGACTGTCGTTGGCGGGGCTAGGCGAGGGGGCTCCGGCCGATCCCGGCCTCTACACCGCCCCCGTCCGGCCCGGCGACCGCCGCCTGCGCGGTCCGGCCGACTAGGCCTTCTTGCCGGCGAAGTTGGGATCGGTGCGCAGGATGAAGTCGCGGACCTTGGGATAGATCTCCTCGCGGAACCGGCGGCCGTTGAACACCCCGTAGTGGCCGACGCCCGGCTGGACGTAGTCTTCCTTCAGGTCGGCCGGGATGTTGACGCACAGGTCGTGGGCGGCCTGGGTCTGGCCGATGCCGGAGATGTCGTCCTTCTCCCCCTCGACGGTCATCAGGCCGATGTCGGTGATGGCCGCGGGATCCACCTTGCGGCCGCGATGCATCAGTTCGCCCTTGGGCAGCAGGTGGCGCTGGAAGACGATGTCGATGGTCTGGAGATAGAACTCCTCGGTCAGGTCCAGCACAGACAGGTACTCGTCGTAGAACTCCAGGTGCTTGTCGGCGCTGTCGCCGTCGCCCTCGACCAGGCTCTTGAAATAGCGCTGGTGGGCTTCCTGGTGCTTGTCGGCGTTCATGCTCATGAAGCTGGCCAGCTGCACGAAGCCCGGATAGACGCGCCGGCCCATGCCCGGATAGGGCGCGGGCACGGTGTAGATCATGTTCGACTGGAACCAGGTGAAGGGCTTTTCCTCCGCCAGGTTGTTGGTCACGGTCGGCGACAGGCGCGCGTCGATGGGCGAGCCCATGAAGGTCATGCTGGCGGGGCGCGAGGGGTCGTTATCCTGCGCCATCAGCGCGGCGGCCGCCAGCACCGGCGGTCCGGGCTGACAGACGGCCAGCACGTTGGGACGCGGGCCCAGCACCCGCAGCATGTCGCGGATGTGGTCGATATAGTCGTGGAAGTCGAAGCGACCCTGCAGGACCGAAACCTCGCGGGCGTTCTGCCAGTCGACGATGAACACCGCGTGGTCGGGCAGGAAGGCCTCGACCGTGCCGCGCAGCAGCGTGGCGTAGTGACCCGAAAGCGGCGCGACGATCAGCACGGCGGGGTCGAGCTCGAACTTGCCGGCCCGGCGCATGTCGGCCATGTCGCGGTCGAACTGGATCAGCCGCGCCCACGGGCTTTGCCACACGACGGTGGGGCGTACGCGCACGTCCACGCCGTTGACCTGGACGTTGTCGATGCGCCAGTCGGGCTTGCCGTAGCGGCGGGTGACGTTGGAGAACAGGTCTGCGCCCGCATAGAGCCGTCGGCCGAGCTCGGTGTTGGCGGCCGGGTTCAGCGGCGAGCCCCAGAAGTCCCGGGCCGCGCGGGCGGCCAGGCGCATGGGGGTCGAGGCGTAGAAGCTCGCTTCGTGCAGGGCGTAGAGCATGCCGTCTCCAGCGATTGTGCGCTGCAGCATAACACGCGGGCCGTTAAGAAGGTACAGCCCAGAGGTGACCTAAGGGCGCCGTGACGCAAAAAATGGGCGACCGCTCGCCTGGCGGGCGGGTTGCTACCTGCCCGCCATCGCGGCTTTCAGCTGGCGGGCGATCTCGTCCGGCGGCGAGCCGTAGCCGATGACGCTGTGGAAGCGGCCCTTGGGATTGATGACATAGATCATCGTCGAATGGTCGACGGTGTAGTCGGGGCCATCGCCGACCTTCTTGGCGTAGGCGCGATAGGCCTTCACCGTCGCGTCGACCTGTTCCGGCGTTCCGGTCAGCCCGACGATGTTCTTGGGCAGGTGGCCGGCGGTCAGGTAGGTCTTCATCTGGTCCGGGGTGTCGCGGGCCGGATCGACCGAGATCATCACGATCTGCAGGTCCTTGGCCTTGGGGCCTAGCTGGTCGCTGGCGGTCGCCAGGGCCTGCAGCGTGCCGGGGCAGACGTCGGGGCAGTAGGTGAAGCCGAAGAACATCGCGGTCCACTTGCCCTTCAGCACGCTCTCGTCGGCCGGCTTGCCGTCATAGTTGACCAGTTGGAACGGCCCGCCCACCGCCGCCGGCTTGGACGAGGCGTGGAAAACGCCGCTCCGGACGATCAGCGCGCCGGCCAGCAGAACGCCCACGACGCACACGGCCAGGACCATCAGGCGGTTGCGGTTCATGGGTTTGCATCCTTTGGGGCTCGCCAGATCGAATTTTCTGGCCTTAATGTGGCGTCATGGCCGACGCTTCGTTCAAGGACGCGCCGAAGAAACCATCACCCGACGGGCTCGATAGGCCCGACGGCGCAGGTGCGCAAGACAGCGACGACTGGTCCTGGGCGGGTCCCGGGCTTCGTCAGGGACGCCTTCGAGTTCGAACATTGATCGCCCAACGCTGGCTGACGGTGGCCGGCCAGTCGGTGACGGTGCTGTTCTGCGGCTTGGTGCTCGACCGGCATATTCCCTACGCCCTGTGCTTCTCGCTGATCGCCCTGTCGGCGTGGCTGAACGTGCTGATCGGCCTGGCCTCGACCGGCCAGCGCCTGGCCCGCGACGTCGAGGCCACCGCCCAGATCGCCTTCGACATCCTGCAGCTGTCGGGGATGCTGTACCTGACCGGCGGGGTCTATAATCCGTTCTCGCTGCTGCTGATCGCGCCGGTCACCCTGGCGGCCGCCACCCTGCCGGCGCGCTACGCCCTGGGCCTGGGCGTGCTGGCGGTGATCGCCACCATCGTGCTGGCCTTCGTCTACATGCCTTTGCCGACGCCGATTGGCGTGCCGCCGCCCAGGCCCGAAGCGTCGTTGCTGGCCGGCATCGTGGCGGCGCGGATCCTCGGCATCGTCGTCACCGGCCTCTACGCCTGGCAGGCGGCGACGGAGTCGGCCCGCATGGAGCTGGCGCTGAACGTCACCGAGACCGTGCTGGCCCGCGAGCAGCGGCTGTCGGCCCTGGGCGCCCTGGCCGCGGCGGCGGCGCACGAACTGGGCACGCCGCTGGCCACCATCTCGGTCGTCGCCCGCGAGATGGCGCGCGGCGCGCCCGACGAGCAGACCCGCGAGGACGCCGAGCTGCTGATCGGCCAGGCCGCCCGCTGCCGCGAGATCCTGCAGCGCCTCACCGAGATGCCCGAGGCCCAGGACGCCGTGCACGAGCGCATGAGCCTGACCCAGCTGGTGCACGAGATCATCGAGCCGCACATGATCCACGGCGTGCGGGTCGAGGCGGTGGTCAACGGCCCTTCCGGCGAATCCGCACCCGACGTCTGGCGGCGGGCCGAGGTGATCCACGCCCTGACCTCGATCGTCGAGAACGCCGTCGACTTCGCCCGTTCGGAGGTGATCGTGGTGGCCCGCTTCGATCCGCGCTCGATCCTGATCGAGGTGCGCGACGATGGCCCCGGCTTCTCGCCCGAGGTGCTGGCCAAGCTGGGCGAGCCTTACGTCACCTCGCGTCCGGGGGCCGAAGGCTCGCGTACCGGCCACATCGGCATGGGCCTTGGCTTCTTCATCGCCAAGACCCTCCTGGAACGGACTGGCGCGGCCGTGGATTTCAGGAACGGCCGTCGCGGCGGCGCGGTGGTCGCGGCCCGGTGGCCACGTCCGGCGATGGAAGCTCCTGGCTTCATCGGGGTTTGAATACGAAAGACTTGCGAAGTTTTGCAAGTCGTAGACATGATGCGGACACGACACCCGGTTGAGTAATGGCGCGGGGAGGCGCTGAGTTGATGGCGGATATCGGAGAACTGGTCGCGGCGCTGCCCGACAAGTCCTTGCTTCTGCTCGACGACGATGCGCCCTTGCGCACCCGTCTTGGTCGAGCTTTGGAACAGCGCGGCTTCGAGGTGACGCTGTGCGCGTCGGTGGCCGAGGCGATCGGTTCGCTGAAGTCGCAGGCCCCGGCCCACGCGGTGCTCGACATGCGCCTCGAGGACGGCTCGGGCCTGAAGGTGGTCGAAGCCGTGCGCGACGCCCGCGCCGACGCCAAGATCATCATGCTGACCGGCTACGGCAACATCGCCACCGCCGTGGCGGCGGTGAAGGCCGGGGTGGTCGACTATCTTTCCAAGCCGGCCGACGCCGACGACGTGGCCCGCGCCCTGCTGGCCGCCAAGGACGCCGCCCCCGCTCCGCCGGAAAACCCGATGAGCGCCGACCGCGTGCGTTGGGAGCACATCCAGCGCGTCTACGAGATGTGCGGCCACAACGTCTCCGAGACGGCCCGCCGCCTCAACATGCACCGCCGGACGCTTCAGCGGATCCTGGCGAAACGGGCGCCGCGGTAAGACCCCCTCAGTCGCTTCGCGACAGCTCCCCCAGAGGGGGAGCATTTTCCGCGATGAAAGATCCTCCCCCTCTGGGGGAGGTGGCCCGGAGGGCCGGAGGGGGGACGGTTTCAGCTTCCGCCGGTCCTGGCCGATGACGCAGCCACGCCCCTCTCCGTCGGCTTCGCCGACACCTCTCCCATCAGGGAGAGGATCTCCGGATCACATCGCCGAGATTCCGCCGTCGAGCTTCAGCTCGGCCCCGGTCATGAACTTGCTCTCGTCGCTGGCCAGGTAGAGCACGGCGTTGGCGATGTCGTCGGGCTCGCCGATGTGGCCCAGCGGGATCTGCCGGCCGAGCTTGGCGTGGGCCTCTTCCTTGCCCAGGCGCTGGCTCAGCGGGTCGAGGATCGGGGTGTCGATGAAGGTCGGGTGGATCGAGTTCGAGCGGATGTCGAGCCCGAGCTTGGCGCAGTAGAGCGCGATGTTCTTGGACAGCAGCCAGACCCCGGCCTTGGAGGCGTTGTAGGCCGGCGAGTTGTGGTTGGCGATCAGGCCGGCGATCGAGCTGATGTTGACGATCGAGCCGGGCTGATGAGCGCGCATGTGGGTCAGGGCGTGCTTGGCCCCCAGGAAGACGCTGTCGACATTGATCGACATGATCTTCTTCCAGAGGTCGAACTCCATCTGCTCCAGGGGCTTGTCGCCGGCGACGCCTGCGTTGTTGACCAGCACCGAGAGGCCGCCCATGTCGCCCGCCGCCGCTTCCAGGGCCGCGATCCACTGGTCTTCCCGGGTCACGTCGAGGGCGTAGGCGAAGGCCGTGCCGGCGCCGTGGGCGGCGTTGATCTCGGCCGCCACGGCCTTGGCGCCGTCGACATTGATGTCGGCCAGGGCGACCTTGGCGCCTTCCGAGGCCAGCTTGCGCGCGGCCGCCGCGCCCAGGCCCTGGGCCGCGCCGGTGATGAAGGCCTTCTTGCCGGCGACCCGGCCCGTGGTCTGCGCCATTCGGCGTCCTCCCTGTAATTCAAACGATAGTTTGAACTGGATGCGGGAGGAGGGGAAGGGGGAGAGTGCGGCGCCCTGCGTCCTTCGAGGCCCGCTTGGCGGGCGCCTCAGGATGAGGAACGCCGTGCAGAGATCTCCTCATCCTGAGGTGCGAGGCGCAGCCGAGCCTCGAAGGACGCAATGCGCCGTAAGGGCGCTACCCCGCGATCGCGTCCATGAATTTCGCCAGCTGGACGTCGCGGTCGCTGACGCCGTCGCAGTCGTGGGTGGTCAGGGTCACCTCGACGCGGTTGTAGACGTTGAACCACTCGGGGTGATGGTCGCGCTTGTCGGCCTCGATGGCCACGCGGGTCATGAAGCCGAAGGCGGCGTTGAAGTCGGCGAAGCGGAAGGTCTTCTCGATGGCGTCCTTGCCCTCGGCGGGGGTCCAGCCGGTCAGCTGGGCGAGGGCGGCGGCGGCGCCGATCTTGGCGGGGGCGGTCATGCGGACGACTCCTGGAAACTGCTGTTCCTTCAGAACGACAATCCCGTCGCCGCCGCAAGCTCGGCCAGCGCCTGGTCTTCGCCCGAGACCTTGATGGCGACCATGCCAAGGGCCGCCGCCGGCTTGCAGTTGACCCCCAGGTCGTCGAGGTAGACGCAATGCTCGGGCGCGACGTCCAGCAGCTCGCACATCATCTGGTAGATGCGCGGGTCAGGCTTGCGCACCCCGGCCTTGGAGCTTTCGATCAGGGCGTCGAACTGGGCCATGATCTCGGCCACGGCGGCGGCTTTCTCGGCAGAGGCGGCCATGCCCGCGCCATGGCCGGCGCCCGGCACGTTGTTGGTGATGCAGCCGACCTTGAACCGCGCCTTGCAGGCCTTCAGCGCCGCGACCATGCGCGGGCGGATGTCGCCCGACAGCAGCGGCAGCACGTCGCGGCCGGGCACGGCGTGGCCCAGGCGCGTCGACTCTTCCAGGAACAGGGCGTCGAAGGTCGCCGCATCGATCTGCGCCCGCTCGAACCGCGCCCAGGCGTTGGTGTCGGGGTCGACGGCGTTGACGCCCCGAATGAAGTCGGTCGGCAGGTCGTTGCGGGCCTCGTAGCGGCGGAACGCCTCGAAGGGAGAGGTCGTGAACACGCCGCCGAAATCCCAGATCACCGCCTCGATCGCCATCGCGCTCCCCAGCATCGAACAATTGTTTGAAATCACTCTAGGCGAGGACGGCGGCGGGGAAAAGCCACGTCGAACAATGGTTAAGCTCGCCTTCACGGCGAAAAAGCGCGCGCGGCTCGCCGGGGTCTGGTCTACTGCAGGTCTGGAGTATCCCCCATGCGCCACCTCGTCCTCATCGCTTTCGCCGCCGGGATCGCCCTGGCCTCGCCGGCTTTCGCCGCAGATCGCTACGGCCTGGCCGGTGGTCCGCCCGACCGCTCGAACCTGCCGGTCGACCCCGAGATCCTGCCGCCCGACACCCGGCCCGGCGAATGCGTCAACCGCCGCGTCACCGGTCCCGGCGGGGCCTATCGCTGGGAGCGGGTGGAGTGCGACGACGGAGAGCGCGGCTGGAGCGACTTCGACCGCTGGAGCTATGGCCGCCCGCCGCTGCGGGTCGACGATCGCGGCGCGCCGCCGCCTTCGGCCTATGCCCCCCCTCCGCCGCCGCAGGACTACGCGCCCGATCGCTACAGCCGCCGCCACGACGATGGTCCGGCCTATGCCCCGCCCGCTTATGTCCCGCCGGCCTACGCCCAGAACGGCTACGCCGCCGGCGGCTCGGTCCAGGGCTATTCGCGCCAGGAAGAGGGCTACGAGTACAGCCGCGAGAGCCGCTACGACAGCGGCGGCTATGGCGCCTATCCCCCGCCGCCGCCCCAGGGCGGCTACGGCTATGCCACCTGGACCTCGGCCGGTCGCGACGCGTACGGCTTCCTGGTCTGGCCGGGCAAGCAGCCTTGATCGTTCGTCTCTGAGCATTCGACAGCCGCGCGCTTACGCGGCATGACTGTCGTCATGAAGCGTAGCCTTTATTGCATCCATGCGGTGGTGATCAGCGCGGGGCTGGCTCTGTCCGCCTGCGCCAGCGTTCCGTCGTCGCCGCCCGGGATCGAACGCATTACCTACAGGCCTTCTCCGCCGCCCTTCTGCGACGGGCGGTGTGAGACCAAGACCTTCACGGTTGGGATCGACGGGGTCGTGCGCGGCGAGACCGTCGATCAGCCGGGGCGGTTTGGCGACTGGCGCCGGCGGCGTATCCTGCGTCAGGTCACGCCTGAGCAGGTTGCTGCGTTCAGGCGGGCGCTGGAACCTTACAGGCCGACATCGGATCGGTCGGTGCAGCAGGACAGCTGCCAAGCCTATTGGACCGATCAGGATGCGGTGAGCATCGAGTGGTCGAAAGGCGATGAGCGCGTGACCCTTTTCGTCGATCTCGGCTGTCAGGACGACCTGGCGATGAACGACGTCCTTCGCCAGGCGCCCGGCGCCCTGGGCTTTTGAAGCCCTACAGCAGCCGCAGGAACAGCACCCGGGCCGCGCCGTAGTCGCGGGCGTCCAGGGTTTCGAAGGCCTCCAGCACCGGATCGGGCTCGCCGACGCCGCGCTCGAACACCACGATCGCGCCCGGGGCCAGCCAGCCGCCGGCGACCAGCTCGGCCAGGGCCTTTTCGCCCAGACCCTTGGCGTAGGGCGGGTCGAGGAAGGCGATGTCGAAGGCCGCGCCGGCGCTGGCCGGACGGGGACCAAGGTCGGTGGCGTCGCGACGGTGCACGCGGGTCTGGCCGAACAGGCCGAAGGCGTCGATGTTCTGGCGGATCGCGCCGCGCGCGGCCTCGTTGGTCTCGACGAACAGGCAGTTCACGGCGCCGCGCGAGATCGCCTCGAGGCCCAGGGCGCCAGACCCGGCGAAGACGTCGATCACCCGAGCGCCATGCAGTTCCGGCGCCCAGGCGGCGTGCTCCAGGATGTTGAACACGGCCTGGCGGGCGCGGTCGGAGGTGGGGCGGGTGGCGTCGCCCGGCGGGGTGGCGATGGCCTTGCCGCGATACTGGCCCGAGACGATGCGCATCAGGCCGCGGCCTGCTCGGCGGCCTGGGCGGCGGCGCGGCGGCGCATGAAACGGCCGCCGGCCACGAAGGCCGCGATGGCCAGGGCCAGCGGGATCAGGCCCCAGACATGGTTCAGGCTGAACAGGATCAGGCCGCACATCAGGCCGGGCGCGACCGCCGTGCGGGCCAGGGTGAACAGGGCCTCGCCGCGATGAACCGGGCCGGCCAGTTCGCCGGCGAAGGCCGCATAGCCCCAGACGATCGACATCGCGACGCCGATCGCCGCGACCAGGCCGACATAGACGAAGGTCGCCTCGGGCGAGGCGTGCTCCCACAGCAGTTCCGTCGTCAGCGGCAGCAGGGCGATCAGTCCGAGCGCGACCAGGTTCAGCACGTCGAGCACGCCGTTGGCGGCCCGCAGCCGGGCGAAGATCCGCCGGTGGCTGATCCAGTAGACGCCGATGACGGCGAAGCTGACCGCATAGGCCCACAGCTTGTGGCCCATCTGGCTGAACAGGTCGGCCACGCCATGCCAGTGCTCGGGCGGATGGATCTCGATGGCCAGCAGCGTGATCGCGATCGCGAAGACCGCGTCGGAGAACAGCACCAGGCGATGCAGGTGGCGGTCGTCCGCCTCGTGCTCGGTCTGGTTCGGCGACTTGCTCATGAAACCCCCATCGACAACCGCCGATGTGTGCCGTCATTGCTGCGAGACGGCAAGTCGCGGGGCGACTTTGCTCGAAACCTCTTTTCCTTCGGCCCGCGCCCGATTAGCGAGGAGGCGGGTGCTGTATTGGAACGGGCGGCTGTGTTCGAGGACGTGAGACGTTCGGCGTTTCTGGACGACCTGACGCCGGCCGACCGGCATGTCGGGCGCGCGCTGCTGACCCTGCCCGTCGGGGCGCTCGCCGCCGCCCTGGCCGCCGTGATCGGCGGCGTCTTCGTCATGGCGCTGTTCACCGGGCTGCTCGACGGCGGTTTCGACCAGAGCAAGGCCCTGCTGGAATCGCTGTCCAAGCCCGGCGCGGGGGTGTCGGACCTGATCACCCTGCTGTTCGTGCTGTGCCTGGCGACCGCCACCAACGGCGGCATGGCGGTGGCCTTCGCGGGCGTGGCGGCCCTGCTGCACCATCGCCGCCTGCGCAGCTACCTGACCAGCGCGCCGGTCTATCGCTGGCGCCTGACCCTGCTGGGCCTTGCGCTGTTTTCCCTGATCGTCGGCCCGCTGCTGGCGGCCAGCGCGCGGCTCGACCCGCACGCCCCGCCGACGCCGATCCTGACCCTGACCTCCAGCTTCGACGGCCGGCTCGCCCACGCCGTCGGCGCCATTGTCCTGCTGCTGCTGGCGGCCGCCGCCGAGGAGCTGGTGTTCCGCGGCTGGCTGCTGAAGCTGACGGGCGCCTTCACCCGCAAGGTGTGGATGATCCTGCTGATCAACGGCGTCGCCTTTTCGGCCGTCCACCTCGACCCTAATCCCGACGCCTTCCTGGTGCGGGCGGTGCTGGGGATCGGCCTGGCCTGGGCCACCCTGCGGCTGGGCGGGGTTGAGTTCGCGGTCGGCGCCCACGCGGCCAACAACATCATCATCGTGCTCTTCCTGCAGCCGATGACCCTCGCGCCCGAGGCGCCGCATCCGTTCCGCTGGGAGGTGCTGCCGATCTGCGCGGTGATGCTGGCGATCCATGTCGGACTAGCCGAGCTGGTGGCCCGCACCCCGCGCCTGTCGCGCTGGGCCGGGGTGGCGACCGCCTAGGTCCGTCTCAGGGCTCGTCCGACCAGCGCAGCGGCGGCGCCTGTTCCTTCAGCGCCAGCATCGCCCCGCGCAGGGCGTCCATGAAGGCGGCGCGCTTGCCGGTCCAGGCCACGGGCTCGCCCACCAGCACCGCGCAGTTCAGCGGCACCGGCACGCTGGCGCCCTTGGGCAGCACGCGGCCCGCGCCCTGGATCCACACCGGGATCACCGGCGCCTCGGGAAAGGCCTCGGCCAGGCGCGCGACGCCGCCCTTCAGCTGGCCCATGGCGTCGGTCGCGCCGTCGCCGCGGGTGCCTTCGGGGAAGACCAGCACGATCTCGCCCGCCGCCAGGGCGGCGCGGGCCGGGGCCAGGACGTCCTCGCCCTCGCCGGAGGCGGCGCGGCGGCCGGCCTTGCTGCGGGCCACCGGCACGATGCCGATCACGTGCCGCGAGAACCAGCCGATCACCGGATCGCGCAGGAAGTAGTCGGCCGCCGCCGCCGGCCGCAGCTTCGACACCGCCCGCGAGGGAAAGATCGACAGCATCAGCAGGGTGTCGACGTGGCTGGCGTGGTTGGCGGCGATGATCGCCGGGCCCTTCAGCGGCAGGCGCTCGCGGCCGGAGACGTCGGCCCCGGTCATGAACAGGGCCAGCGGCCGGGCGACGAGGACGAGCAGGAGGAAGCGGAGCAGGCGCACGGGGCGACTAGATCAGAACCGGTCCAGCGCGAACAGCGCCAGCAGGTGGAAGTAGAGCGGGGCGGTGAAGGTCAGGCTGTCGGCCCGGTCCAGCACGCCGCCGTGGCCGGGAATGGCGTGCGAGGTGTCCTTGACCCCGATGTCGCGCTTGATGGCGCTCATGGTCACGTCGCCGGCGAAGCCCGCGGCCGGCAGCACGAAGGCGACGATGGCCAGGCCATGGCCTGACAGCGGCGTGAACACCGGCCCGACGAACCAGATCAGCGCGGCGGTGGTGACCCAGCCGCCCAGGAACCCCTCCCAGGTCTTGTTGGGGCTGACGCTGGGCAGGATCTTGCGCCGGCCGAAAAGCTTGCCCCAGACGTATTGGGCCACGTCGTTGAACTCGGTGGCCAGCAGCAGGAAGAAGACCAGGCCCGCGGCGCCGGCGGGCAGATTCTCGCCCGGCGGCACGCGCATCAGGAACGCGACGAAGCCCAGGTTGTAGACGCAGGTGACCAGGCCCCAGTGGAAGGTCGCGGCGCTGGCCAGATAGCCCTTGGTCTGGCCGATCAGGGCCATCAGCGCGGGCAATCCGAGGAACACCCACACCGGGATGAACACCAGATAGAACATGTAGCGGTCGGCGAAGATGAAGCCGTAGGCGGCCAGCAGGCACAGATAGGCCGCCAGGATCGCCGGGCGGTCCTCGCGCCGGCGCACGGCCAGCGACAGGAACTCGCGCAGGGCCAGGAACGAGATGAAGGCGAAGACGGCGGTGGTCGCCTGCCAGCCCAGCAGCAGCGCCCCGGCCAGCAGCGCCACCATCCCCCACCACGAGACGATGCGCAGGCGCAGCTCCTCGTACGACTTGCCGGGTTTCAGGCGCGGCAGGACGGCGGCGATGGCGCTGGCGACGCCCAGCAGGATCACCACCCCGGCCAGGCCCGCCAGCAGCGCGGGCGGCTGGGCGGCCAGGAAACGGCTTGCGTGTCCGGTCAGGTCGCCGACGAAATCCATGAACGCTCCCGTTCGCACTACTCCCGGTATAGCCTGTTTGGCGAAGGTTACGACCCGGGGAGTTTTCGTCGCATGCCGCGCCTGCTGCGCTCCAGCCTGGTCCACGCCGCTTTCGGCTTTCTGCTGATGGGCGGCTGGACCCTGTGGGCCAACCACGCCCACGGCCTGGTCTGGGGCCCCGCCCTGGCCCAGGGCCTGCTGTCGGCCGGGCTGACGGCGCTGCTCAAGAAGACGCTGGAGCGGCTGGACGGGCGGTTCTCGGGCTTCGTCGCCCTGGCCCTGCCGCCGGCGATCACCGCCAGCGCCATCCTGGCGACCCTGACCATCGTCCACAGCCTGATCGGCACGCCGGAACTTCTGGCGACGATCGCCTTTCCCTGGACGATGTCGACGCTGTACGCCGTCGCCTACAATGCTCGCCTGGTCGCCGACCGGAGAAAGACCGCGCCATGACCGACGCTCCCGACCTGACCAATCGCCGGCCGCTGAAGACCCGGGGCGCAGCCTGGGCTGGACGCCTCGCCGCGGCCATCGCCGGCAAGGGGATCTCGGCCGACGTGATCTCGGGCCTGGGCCTGGCGTTCGCCGTGCTGGGCGGGGCGCTGCTGGCGGCCAGCGGCGGCGTCGAGGACGGCTGGCGATCGCTGTGCCTGATCCTGGGGGCGACCTGCGTGCAACTGCGCCTGGCCTGCAACCTGCTCGACGGCATGGTGGCTGTGGAGCACGGCCGCGCCAGTCCCTACGGCCCGATCTGGAACGAGCTGCCCGACCGCATCGCCGACGTGCTGCTGCTGGCCGGGGCCGGCTATGGCGCGATGAGCGCCGGCTTTTCCGGCGGTCCGGCCCTGGGCTGGATCTGCGCGGCGCTGGCCATGCTGACGGCCTATGTGCGCGAGCTTGGCCGGGGGCTGGGCTTCGCCGCCGATTTCTCGGGCCCGATGGCCAAGCCGCACCGCATGGCCGCCCTGACGGCGACCTGCGCGATCGCCGCCTTCGAACCTCTGTGGAGCGGGCGGGGCGAGGTGCTGGCGGCGGGCCTGGCGGTGATCGCGGCGGGAACCCTGATCACCGTGGTCCGCCGTACGCGCACCCTGGCCGAGCGGCTGGCCGACCGGCGCTAGACGCCGACCTCGAACGCCGCTTCGGTCTTGGCCTGCACTTCGTCGACCGAAACGCCGGGCGCCAGCTCGATCAGCTTCACCGGGGTCTTGCCGCGGTTGATCTCGAACACGCCGAGCTCGGTGATCAGCAGATCCACCACGCCGGCGCCGGTCAGCGGCAGCGAGCAGGCTTTCAGCAGCTTGGGCGCGCCGGACTTCTCGCAGTGGTCCATCACGACGACCACGCGCTTGACGCCGGCCACCAGGTCCATGGCCCCGCCCATGCCCTTGACCATCTTGCCCGGCACCATCCAGTTGGCCAGGTCGCCGCCTTCTGAGACCTGCATGCCGCCCAGGATCGACAGGGCGATGTGGCCGCCGCGGATCATGGCGAAGCTGTCGGCCGAGCTGAAGTACGAGCTGCTATCCAGCTCGGTGATCGTCTGCTTGCCGGCGTTGATCAGGTCGGCGTCCTCTTCGCCCTCATAGGGGAAGGGGCCCATGCCCAGCATGCCGTTCTCGCTCTGCAGCGTCACGTGCATGCCCTCGGGGATGTAGTTGGCCACCAGGGTCGGGATGCCGATGCCGAGGTTCACGTAGAAGCCGTCGCGCAGCTCCTTGGCGGCGCGGGCCGCCATCTCGTCGCGGGTCCAGGCCATTACGCTTGCTCCTTGGCTTCGCGGGGGCGCGTGGTGACGCGTTCGATGCGCTTCTCGAACTTCGCGCCCTTGATCAGGCGGTCGACGAAGATGCCGGGGGTGTGGATGTTGTCCTTGTCGAGCGCGCCGATTTCGACCAGCTCCTCGACCTCGACGACGGTGGCCTTGCCGGCCGTGGCCATCATCGGATTGAAGTTGCGGGCGGTCTTTCGGTAGACGAGGTTGCCCTCGGCGTCGGCCTTCCAGGCCTTGACGATGGCGAGGTCGGCGGTCAGGCCGCGTTCCATCACGTACATCTCGCCGTCGAATTCGCGGGTTTCCTTGCCTTCGGCCACCAGGGTGCCGTAGCCGGTGCGCGTGAAGAAGGCCGGGATGCCCGCGCCGCCGGCGCGGATGCGTTCGGCCAGCGTGCCTTGCGGATTGAACTCCAGTTCGAGTTCCCCACTCAGGTATAGCTGTTCGAACAGCTTGTTCTCGCCCACATAGGACGAGACCATCTTCTTGATCTGACGGTTCTCCAGCAGGATGCCCAAGCCGAATCCGTCGACCCCGCAGTTGTTGGAGATGACCGTGAGGTCCTTGACCCCCGTCTCGCGGATCGCCGCGATCAGGTTTTCGGGAATGCCGCAGAGCCCGAAGCCCCCGGCCATGATGGTCATGCCGTCGAACAGCAGACCCGCCAACGCTTCTGCGGCGTCGGACTTCACCTTGTCGACCATGCTTCCTCCCGGAGCGACGTTCGCCGACTGCTCTCGCCCGCCGGCTGGAGAAATTCAAGCCTTGATGAATAAATTTTCCCGTCACGCGACGACGGTAGGCGGTTACGCGTGACCACCGACCCTAGCACCCCGATCGCAGCGCCCGCCACCGCCGGCGCCCTCCTGACCCTGGCGCACCCGGCGCTTGAACGCTCGCGCGCCAATCGCGCCCTGGCCAAGGCGGCCAAGGCCCTTTCCGGCGTCACCTTCCATGACCTGTACGAGACCTACCCGGACTTCTCGATCGACATCGAGGCCGAGCAGCAGAAGCTCGTCGAGCACGATATCATCGCCCTGCAGTTCCCGCTGTTCTGGTACTCGCCGCCGGCCCTGATGAAGGAGTGGCTGGATCTGGTCTGGCTGCACGGCTTCGCCTACGGCCTGGGCGGCGACGCCCTGGCCGGCAAGCGCCTGTTCGTGGCCTGCACCACCGGCGGACCGGCCCAGGCCTATCACGCCAAGGGCTACAACCGCTTCACGCTCGACGAATTCCTGCGTCCGCTTGAGCAGACGGCCTATCTGTGCGGCATGGTCTGGGAGACGCCGTTCGTGGTGCACGGGGCGGCGATGAAGGACGACGAGCAGCTGAAGGCCGAGGCCCTGCGCTACCAGGCGCGGATGTCGGCCCTGCTGGCCGCCGACCACGCGGCCGAAGGAGCGTAAGCCATGGAACCGTTCCTCAAGCAGACCCTGGTCTATCTGGGCGCGGCCGTCATCTCGGTGCCGATCGCCAAGCGCCTGGGCCTGGGCTCGGTGCTGGGCTACCTGATCGCCGGCGTGCTGATCGGCCCGGCCATGCTGTCGCTGGTGGGCGAGCAGCACGACGTCATGCGCTTCGCCGAGTTCGGCGTCGTCATCCTGCTGTTCCTGATCGGCCTGGAGGTGCGTCCCTCCACCCTGTGGGAGATGCGCAAGACGATCTTCGGCCTGGGCGGCGCCCAGGTGGTGGGCACGGCCCTGGCCGTGGCCGCCATCGGCTATCTGCTGGGCCTGCCCTGGCAGACGGCGCTCGCCGTGGGCCTCGTCCTGGCCATGTCGTCGACCGCCATCGTGCTGCAGACCCTCGACGAGAAGGGCCTGCGCCAGGGGCCGGTCGGCCGCGCCGCTTTCGGAGTGCTGCTGCTGCAGGACCTGGCGGTGATCCCGATGTTCGCCCTCTTGCCGCTCTTAGCCACCGTGGCGCCCGACGCCCACGCCAGCGACGCCGGCGGCCATGGCGCGAGCCTGATCTCGCACCTGCCGGCCTGGGCTCAGGGCCTGGCCGTGCTGGGCGCGGTGGGCGTGGTCGTCGGCAGCGGACGGTTCATCGTGCGGCCGATCTTCCGCTTCATCGCCGAGGCCCGCCTGCGCGAGATCTTCACCGCCGCCGCCCTGCTGATCGTCGTCGGCGTCGCGGGCCTGATGCAGTCGGTGGGCCTGTCGCCGGCGCTGGGCGCGTTCCTGGCCGGCGTGGTGCTGGCCGAAAGCGAGTTCCGCCGCGAACTGGAGACCGACATCGAGCCGTTCCGCGGCCTGCTGCTGGGCCTCTTCTTCATCACCGTCGGCGCGGGCATCGACCTGACCCTGATCGCCCGCCAGCCCCTGACCCTGATCGGCCTGGTGCTGGGCCTGATGGTCCTGAAGTTCGCGGTGATGTTCGGCATCGCCCGCATCGCCGGGGCCCAGGGGCGCAGCGCCGCCGCCGTGGCCACGGCCCTGGCCCAGGGCGGCGAGTTCGCCTTCGTGCTGCTGAGCTTCACGGTCGGGGCCGGCGTCATCGGCGCGGACCTGGCCGCCCTGCTGACCGCCACGGTTGCGGTCTCGATGGCCCTGACGCCGGTGGCGATGATCCTCTACGAGCGCATCGCCGAGCTGATGAACGCGGCGGTCCCCGACGTCGAGCCCGAGGCTCCGCAGTTCGACGAGGGCGAGCCCGACATCATCATCGCGGGTTTTGGTCGCTTTGGTCAGATCACCGGTCGCCTGCTGCAGGCCAACGGCTTCAAGTCGACGGTTCTCGACAGCGACATCGAGCAGATCGAACTGCTGCGCCGCTTCGGCCGGCGGGTGCACTACGGCGACGCCACGCGCCTAGACCTGCTGCGCGCCGCCGGGGCCGAGCATGCCCGCATGCTGATCGTCGCCCTGGACGACCGCGAGAAGACCGCCGAGCTGGTCGAGACCGCCCGCCGGGCCTTCCCCAACCTGATCATCCTGGCCCGCGCCTGGGACCGCCGCCACGCCTACGACCTTCTGGCCAACGGCGCCGACGCGGTGGAGCGCGAGACCTTCGAAGCGGCCCTGGCGTTGGGCAGCACCGCGCTGCAGAAGCTGGGCTTCCGGGCCCACAAGGCCTTCCGCGCCACCTCGTTCTTCCGCCGCCACGACCGCAAGACCTTCGAGGACCTCAAGCCGATGTGGGGCCAGGAAGAGGCCTACATCCTGGCCTCCCGCGACGCGGCCCAGACCATGGACCGGCTGCTGGCCGCCGACCTTGCGCGCATGCGTCCGGGCGAGGCCGGCGGGGCCTGGGATACGGCCGCCCGCGACGAGGAGCTGCGCAAGCTGGCCCAGCGCAAGGGCGGCGCGGGCGGTGAAGCTCAACCCGCCGACGCCGACGGCTGGACGGGAACGCCTTCGCAGGGCTAAGGCTGGATCAAGGAAGGGCCGGGACGGTCCGGGAACGACGGGAAAGAAGCGGCATGTATCTGGAGTGCTATCCCACCGAGAGCCGGCCGCCGGAGATCGTGCCGGGGCGCCCGCAGCGGGCCTGGATGGACAACTTCGCCGACCGCCACCCCTATCGCTGCCTGCCGCTGACCATGGCCAACACCACCGGCTGGGAGATCCTGTGCCCGGTCGGCTTCGAGGCCACCTGGAACGGCGGCGTCCACCAGAACGACATCACCTTCAAGTCCGACCACCCGCACCCGGGCTTCGACGACTTCGTCAAGTCGCACTTCTCGCGCGGGACGATCACCTTCCACACCGGCTATCTGTTCCGCACGCCGCCGGACTGGCTGATCTGGACCATGGGTCCGCCCAACCACATCAAGGACGGCATCCAGCCGCTGGCCGGCCTGGTCGAGACCGACTGGCTGCCGTTCCCCTTCACGATGAACTGGGTGTTCACCCGTCCCGGCACGGTGAAGTTCGCCAAGGGCGAGCCGTTCTGCTTCATCACCATGATCCAGGACAAGCCGCTGGAGACGGTGCAGCCGGTCATCCGGCACTTCAACTCCAACCCCGACATGCGCAAGCAGTACGACGTCTGGGCCGAGAAGCGCGGCGAGTTCAACGCCCGTATCGCGGCCCGCGACCCGGCCGCGACCAAGGAGGCCTGGCAGCGCTTCTACTTCAAGGGCGAACTGCCCGAGGAGATCGAGGCCCCCGCCCCCAAGGGCCACGTCAACAAGCGCCGCCTGAAGGCCCCGAAGATCGGGTTCTGACGGCGGGGCTCAGACTCCCAGCCGCCCCCGCAGGCGCTCGGCCACCGCGCCCAGGGTGATCGTCGACAGGGCGTCCTGCACCGCCAGCGGCACGCCCTCGGGCGCGGCCTGCACCAGCTTGCTGGTGAAGTCGGTGATGGCGGTGATGTGCTGGGCCAGGTGGTCGACCGTGTGCAGTTCCTGCATCACGGCCATGCGCGATTCCGGCGGCGTGTTCTCGAGGATCTTGCCCAGCGCGCTGTCGAGGTGTCCGCAGGCTTCGGCGGCCAGCGACATCTCGACGGACAGCGCTTCGAGCACGGCGGCCAGATCGGGCGTGGTGATGGTTTCCGCGGACATGGTTTCCCCCAGCATTAAGTCTGTCGCCATACCTGACGCAGCGCGTCTTGCCGCCGACTTAAGGGCCGGCGGCGGTGCGACAAATTGACCAACGTTTCTTGGCGGCGTGGGTTCTCACGCCGCCGAAGGAACGCTCCGTGTGCGTTTCCAGGCGCCGTAGGCGAAGGCGGCGACGCCCAGCCAGATGAAGACGAACGACAGGGCCCGCAGCGGCGTGAAGGCCTCGCCCAGGAACACGCCCAGCAGGAACTGCAGGGTGGGCGCGATGAACTGCAGGAAGCCCATGGCGCTTAAGGGCAGGCGGCGGGCCGACCAGGCGAACAGGGCCAGCGGCACGACCGTGGCCGGGCCGGCGGCCAGCAGCAGGATCGCCGTGCGGGCGTCCTGGGTGAAGTGCCCCGCGCCGGTCGACTGCAGATGCCAGACATAGAGCAGGCCGGGGATCGCCAGATAGGCGCACTCGATGAAGAGGCCCGTCTGGGCGTCGGCCTTCACCTGCTTCTTGAGGATCGCATAGATGCAGAAGCTGAGCGCCAGGCCCAGAGACACCAGCGGGAGGTGGCCAAGGGCGAGGGTCTGGATGGCCACGCCGATCGCCGCCAGGCCGATGGCGACCTTGCCCTCGGTGCTCATCCGCTCGCGGAACAGCAGGGCGCCGGCGGCCATGTTCATCAGCGGGTTGATGTAGTAGCCGAGGCTGGCCTCGATCACCCGGCCGGCGTTCACCGCTAGCACGTAGATCGTCCAGTTGCCGAAGATCGCCAGGGTCGAGAGCAGCAGGATGCCCAGCGTCTTGGGCTGGCGCAGCACCTGCGCCACCTGGCCGCCCTGCCTGGCCAGCAGGACGAGCCCGCCGGCCCAGATCACCGACCACAGAGTCCGGTGGGCGATCATCTCGAACGAGGTGACGCCCATGATCGACAGGGTGTGGAAATAGAGGGGCAGGAAGCCCCAGAGCAGATAGCAGCCGACGCCGGCCAGATAGGCCGAACGCGCGTCGCCGTTCTGGCCGCCAACAGTACTGGAAGTCATGGACCGCACCTTTCGCGGAGGGATCTGACAGATGGGGATCCCGGCGTCCGCCCACATCTTGCGGGCCCGCGCTTTGCGGAAGGGTGCGAAGTATCGCCGAAAGGCGGTTCCCGTCGTCCCTCCGCTGGCGGAAGGACGACGGGGGAAGTCGTTCTAGGCCAGGGTCTTCTGCTTGATCAGGCCCTTGTCGTGCAGCAGCTGGGCGATCTGCACGGCGTTCAGGGCCGCGCCTTTGCGCAGGTTGTCGGCGACGCACCAGAGGGCGATGCCGTGCTCGACGGTCGGGTCCTTGCGGATGCGCGACACGTAGACCGGGAACTCGCCCTGGCTTTCCTTCGGCGTGATGTAGCCGCCGTTCTCGCGCTTATCGACCACGACGATGCCTTCGGCGTCGCGCAGGATCTCGCGGGCGTCGTCCTCGTCCAGCGGGCCGGTGAACTCGATGTTGACCGACTCCGAGTGGCCCACCATCACCGGCACGCGCACGCAGGTGGCGACCAGCTGGATGGCCGGATCCAGGATCTTCTGGGTCTCGACGGTCATCTTCCACTCTTCCTTGGTGAAGCCGTCGTCCATGAAGACGTCGATGTGGGGGATGACGTTGAAGGCGATCTGCTTGGTGAACTTCTTGGGCTCGGGCGCGCCCAGGACGAAGACGCCCTTGGTCTGGTCCCACAGCTCGTCCATGCCTTCCTTGCCCGCGCCGGAAACCGACTGGTAGGTCGACACCACCACGCGCTTGATCGGCACTTCGTCGTGCAGCGGCTTCAGCGCCACCACCAGCTGGGCGGTCGAGCAGTTGGGGTTGGCGATGATGTTCTTCGGGATCGAGTTGACGGCGTCCGGGTTCACTTCCGGCACCACCAGCGGCACGTCCGGGTCCATCCGGAAGTGGCTGGAGTTGTCGATGACGATGGCGCCGGCCGCGCCGATCTTCTCGCCCCAGGCGGCCGAGATCGACCCGCCGGCGCTCATCAGCACGATGTCGACCTTCGAGAAGTCGAACTGCTCCAGGTCCTCGCACTTGAGGATCTGGTTGCCGAACGAGACCTCGGTGCCGATGGATTTGCGCGAGGCGATGGCGTGCATCTTCTCCACGGGGAATTTCACTTCCTCGAGGATGTTGAACATCTCGCGGCCCACGTTGCCCGTGGCGCCG